>Ga0326726_10004438_pt1 | contig 12798 bp, 14 predicted proteins | sample MHFenrmetagenome_2_FD_207603 | JGI IMG/M metagenome (GOLD analysis project Ga0326726, IMG submission 207603) | Lab enriched peat soil microbial communities from Michigan Hollow, Ithaca, NY, United States - MHF15MN | ecosystem: Environmental > Terrestrial > Soil > Wetlands > Peat | place: USA...
TTGGCGGAAAATGCAGTGGATGTCAGTACGAGTGCCATGGTCATCGCTTCCAGCAACATGAGGTTACCCCGGCGCAGTGCCGACCTTTTGAATTCCACTCACGCGTTCCGATTTCATTTCGATTTGACGCCCGCCTGTTTTTCCCAGCGGGCCAGGAGCGCATCGTATCGGTCCGCCTGCTTTTCCCAGTGCGCCAGCAGCGCTTCCATGCGTTGCAGCTGCTGTTCGGTACGCTCCTGCTGGCGTTCCGTGGTCTTCAGCTGCTCTTCATAGAGTGCGGCCTGCTGCCGGTATGCGACCTCGTCCTGATCGAGCACGGCTTTTACCACGCTCACCTTCGGTTCCTTCTGACAGCCGGCGCCCAGGAGCGCTAGCAGCGCCAACGCTGCGATCGCGCCGGAGCGTGCCGTGATGCGAACGCTCATTTGCTGACTCCCGATTCAATCATGGTGACCGACCAGCGCGTGCGCGCCGTTCCTGCCGCGTCGAACAGCTCGAGCGTGTTGGCCATAACTTTCCAGCTCGTGATGGCCTGCAGCGCCCGTAACAAACGCTCTTCAGGAGTCACATCGACGCAGGCCATCCTTGTGGTCGCCATCGCGCTGAACTTGAGCGCGTTGCCGTCGAGTTCGTAGCCACCCAGCATCCGGTTGCAGCCTGCAAATCCCGACATTCGCTTGTCCTTCGAGGCCAGGGTCAGCGTCGGCGGGCCCCGCGCCAGCGCCTTGAGCACCTCACCGTCGAGCTCGATCAAGGTCCACTGGACATCTTCCAGCGTCGTCGCGCTAGCGTGCTGCGCGGGAGCCGCCCGCGGCGGCGCGCTGTCGCTACAGCCGGCCGCCAGCAGGACGCCGCAGGCGAGAAAGGCAAGTCCGCGGAGTTGCCTCATGACTCGTTCCTGCCCTTCTACTTGGCCGGCGGGGCTTCCTCGACGCTGATCGCCAGCGCTTCGGTGTAGGTCAGCTCGACGTCATCGCCCGGCTTGAGCTGCTTGACGAACTCGCGCGCCTTCGGATCCTTGACGGCGACTGTGCGCTTCACGCCCTTCGGGCCCGTGAAACTCACCATGTTGTTAGCCGCATCCACCGAGTTGATCTTGACCGTCGCCTTGACTTGCTGACCCACCATGCCGGCCGGCTTCGCGCCCGCCGGAGCGGTGGTCGAGGCTGCATTTTGCTGTATGCCCTGGACGCCGGTTCCCGGCTTCTTGAATTCAGCGCCGAGCGCCACGTAGTAGACGACGTTCAGGTTGTCGCCGACCTTTACCTGCGCGAAGTTGCGCACGTCCGGGCTGACCTCAAGCGTGACGGTCTCGCCACTCTTGGGATCCTTCACAGTGACCTCGCGCTTGGACTGATCGACGGCTACGACCTGGACAGTGGCTTTGACCGCACCCTCCACCTTCACGGGCGCTGGTGGCTCGGCAGCGCTCGCGACGAACCACGGTAAGATCGCTGCGGCCGCCATCGCTGCGCGCCTGAGATCGCTGTTCCTAATCATTGGCTGTCTCCTTTTTCGATGTAGTTAGTTGGGAAATGATCACACACGGAACCCCCTAACCGCCATTAAGCGAGTTTAAGGAACGGCATGATACCCGTTCGCGCTCAGGCTCCGAGCAATCTGGCGTAGGTCGCGGTGTCGATGTTGGAACCGCTGACGATGAGCGCGACGCGGCGCCCGCTCAACTGTGAGCGCAACGGACCCAGTAGCGCGGCCATGGCGGCGGCCCCGGCAGGTTCCACCGCAAGCTTGCATTCACGTTGCATGAGTCGCATCGCGGCGCGCAGCTCATCGTCACTCACCAGCGAGAGCGCATCCACGTTGCGCCTGCAGAGCGCGAAGGAGATCGGCAGCGCGAAGGGCGCACCGAGGCTGTCGGCGATGGTTGCAACCCGCTCGATCGAGCGCGGCTCGCCGGCAGCGAAGCTGCGATGCATGGAATCGGCGCCGGTCGGCTCCACGCCATAGACCGCGCAGCGCGGCTGCAGAAGTTTCACTGCCGAGGCGACACCGGCGCACAGTCCGCCGCCGCCGATCGGGATGATCACCGCATCGAGCTGCTCGACCTGTTGACACAACTCCAGCCCGAGTGTCGCGGTACCTGTAGCGGTACCGAGACCCTCAAAGGGATGGATCAGCGCGCGGCCTTCTTCCTTTTCGATTCTGGCGACCTGCTCGAAAGCCACGTGCGCATCGGCCGCGAGCTCGAGCTCGGCGCCGAAGGCCCGGCACAGCGCCACGCGAAACAGGTTGGCGGTTCTGATCATCACGACTTTCGCGTTCACGCCGAGCGCCTGCGCCGCGTAGGCCACGGCGACGGCATGATTGCCGGCGCTCACTGCCGTGACGCCGCGTTCGCGCTGTGCCGGTGCGAGCCGCAGCATGTTGAGCAGCGCGCCGCGCGCCTTGAAACTGCCGGTTCGTTGCAGCAGCTCGAGCTTGAGGAAGACGCGCGTGCCGGGCCCCAGGGTCTCATCGAGCGTCTGCCCGGCCCATTCGTGCACCGGCGTCGTCAGGACGCGATCGCCGAGCAATTCCCGTGCCGCTCGAATGTCCTCGAGCGTAAGCGATGGAACCGGGTCAGGCGCTCTTATGTGGGCAGCCACAACTACAACTCCGCGACGGGCCAAGGGTGGCGACGGTGCGGTGCCCGTGTGCAGTCTGTCAAATTCAGGTCAAGAATGACCTGACATATCGCGCCGCAATACAGCCTTTCCCTGAGCGGTGTTGCGTTGCGTTTTCGAGCAGGCATAATCACTGTTGCACGCCTTGGTCGATAGAAGAATTACAGGGGACCGTGCATGGAGCGACGTCTGCACACTCGTCACCGCGCAAAAACGACCGTCTACATCACGTTTCCGGGTAAGCGTGGGCGCATCTGCAAGGCAAAGAACCTGAGCGCCAGCGGTGTGTTCATCGAAACCGAGAACCTCGGGTTACGCAAGGGCCAGACGGTCGAGCTCGCGTTCGCGATCAATCTCGGCACAGTTACCAAGATCCACCGTCGCACCGCGGTCGTTGCGCATGTCTCGCGCGGCGGCACTGGCCTGATGATGGAGAACTACGCGGGCCGGTAGTCGCGTGCACACGCGTATAATTCTTGCTCTGTTGGGGATCTGCGCCGCCGCGAGTGCGGTAGCAGCCGATGATACTTTCCACTGCGGGTCGAAGCTCGTCGATACCTCGATGAGCCGCGATGAGGTGCGCCGGCATTGCGGCGAGCCGACCTCGACCAAGGACGAGGACATTCCGCAGCAGGTGCGCCGCGCCAACGGCACGACATCCGTCAGCGGCACGATCCATGTCGAGACCTGGACCTACGATCGCGGTTCGTCGAAATTTCCCGCCGTGCTGCGCTTCGAGGATGGCAAGCTGGTCCGAATCGAAATCGTCCGTCCGTAACCCGATCGCCCTCACTCTGCCCGTCGCGACGCCCGCAGAGTTTTACTCACGTGCTAGGTGACGCAGCTGTAGAGCCGGTGTTGCCCTGACGCTCTTGAGAGCTACGGCTTGCTTCAAGCCGACCCCGAACTAGGTCGATGTGCAGGCGTAGCGTGTAGAGCATCTGCGCGAAAGCGGCGGGCACATGGGAATGCTGCGCCCGCTGCTCGAATTCATTGAGCCGCGCGAGGAGACTCGACAAGTCCTTCTGCACTCCCGGTCGCTCAATTTGCGCCTCGAGTGACTTGAGCTCCTTGTAGAGCCGGAAAATCCGGTGTCGCATGAGCCAGCCGTAGACCGCGGGGGCCAGCTTCAGCATCGGATACAGCAGACCGGCCACGGGAATGAGCAGCACCAGTACCTGCTGCACCAGCACCGCGAGCCAGATGGGCAGGTGGCGCTGCAGCAGCGGTCGTCCTGACTTGTAATACTGACGCGCGTTGTCGCTCAGCGGCAGATCGATCGACTCCTGCGCCGGAAACTGCCCGGCCCTCTGAAAGATGCCCGGACCGCCGTGAATCTGGGCCGCAGCATCGAGTAGCAGGTACTGGATGGCGGGATGCAGATCGGCGCGCACGACCAGGCTCGCCTTGGGCGCAATCAGCACGGTGTCGGCAGGGGGGCGATTGGCCGCCAGGTCAGTGACGCCCTCGGGAAGCACCAGCTTGTTGAGGTACGGGTACAGCGCCACATAGGCGTCCGCACGCGGGAAGCTCACGACCTTCACGTCGTTGGCGACGAGCAGCCGCTGTACGACCGGCGAGTCCCACGACATCACCATGAGGGCAGCCTGAATCTCCCCGGAAAGGAGCTTTTGCTCTGCTTCCTGCGGGGGATAAGGAAGCCACTGCGCCAGATCCTGGTTTATGCCATTGCGCGCGAGCAGTTCCGCGGCGAGCTTACGGCCGCCACTGCCTGGAGCTCCGATAGAGATGCGCTTGCCGCGCAGCCCCTCCAGGTTGCGGCCGGGCTCGACATCGCGATAGAAAAACCACAGGGGCTCGTAGAAGATGGTGCCGAGCGAAAGCAGGTCAGGTGACTGCCGCGCGTCGGTGATGCCGCCCTGCATGAAGGCGATGCTCACGCCTGAGCGCGCATCGCGCAGGCGCGCGAGATTTTCAACCGCGCCAGCCGAGGGCAGCAATCGCAGCTCGATGCCTTGGCGGGCGAAAAATTCCCGATAGCGATCCGCGAATGAGGCATAGGTGCTGCCTGCAGGTCCGGTACTCATCACCACGACGCGCGGAGGTGTCGGTTCCAGCAACACGAGTGTTGCCCACACGCCCGCCGCGAATACTGCGACCGTGATGAGGGCCGCCACCAGGATGAAGCGGCGATGCGCCAGGATTGTGTCTGTTTCAGGCACTGCGTTACAGCTGGTGCCGGCTGAGGGATTCGAACCCCCGACCCCCTGATTACAAATCAGGTGCTCTACCAACTGAGCTAAGCCGGCGTTGCGGGGAATTCTAGCAGGCTCAGGGGAACCACCTGCTCAGCCGGTCGCTCCCGAGCCGGACGGGCAGGCCACGACCTGCAGGCGCACGATGCGTCCGCTCTCGCTCTGAAAATCGGCTGGGCTCACCATGCTGTCGGTGGGCTTGAGGTCGATGTCGATCCAGTACACCGTGTCCTTGCGCGTGCGATCCGCGATCGTCGGTGTGAATCCGAGCGCACGCACCTCTTCCGCGCGCCGCTGCGCGCGCTGCGGTTCGCTGAAGATGCCGAGCGAGATCACATTGGTCTGATCGGCCGCCGGCATGATGTAGGCGTCGGCGACGCCACGCTGCTTGAGAACCGCCATCGCGCGCTGCGCCTCCGCACGCGACGGCAGGTCGGCGAGATAGACCCACAGTCCCGCCCACACATCGCCCTGTGCGAGGCGGGTACGTGGAGCGTATCCCGAGCCACGCATCGTCGAGGAGGCCTGGCTGGCTTCCGCCAGGTCGCGGAACGGTCCGAGACTGATGCAGCGGGCGACGCCTTTGAGCAGCGCACCCGATTGGTCGGTGGGCCCCGCGGTCGACTCCGTCGGCGCAGCCACAGCAGGCGGCGCGGGCTTCGCTACTTCGCTGGGCGCCGCGACCGGCGCGGTTTCCTTCACGCCCTCGCTCGCGAGCTGCAGGGTCGGCACGCTGCTCGCAGTCGGTGCAGCGCCACCCGGTCCGGCCGGGGCATGCCATTGCATCCAGGCGAATACGATGATGTTCGCCAGCAGCAGCGCCAGAAACAGGGGCTTCATGCGCGGATCTTACGACTTCGCCGGCGTATGGATCACGCGTGCACGGCGGTCACCGCCAGACCGCGTAGGACCAGATCGGGCACGACGTCGGCCGGGCTCGTCATGGCGCGTTTGAGCTGCTCGGCATCACCTCCGGTGAGGTAGACGCGCGGTGTGTCGCCCGCTGCGCGCCGGGTGAGATCCGCGACGGCGCGATCCGACGCGGCGGCCAGTGCGTAGATCGAGCCACTGGCCACGGCCTGCGCGGAATTACTCGCAAATATGGCCTTCTCGGCAATCTTGCCCGCTGCCTGACCCGCATATTCGCGTGCCTTGCGGGCGATGTCGCTGGTCCGATCCAGCAAGGCATCCATCATCATCCGGCTCCCGGGAATGATCAGCCCACCCAGGTGCAGGCCGGTGGCATCGAGCACATCGATGGTGAGCGCGGTGCCCGCGTCGATGACGCAAGCCCAACCCGGCGCGAGATGGCGTGCAGCGATGAGTGCCAGCCAGCGATCAACCCCCAGGGAGCTGGGTTGCGGATAGGCGCTGGTCACGTCGCACGCGTGCGCCTGCGATGTTGCGAATTCGGGTGTCAGTTGCCACAGGCGCTGCGCCTCGCGGCGAATCGTATTCTCCATTTCCGCACCGGCAACGTTGGCCACCAACAGGCGCCGCGGCCGGAAGCGCTCGCGGAACAGCTGCTTGATCCAGTCCTCAGTCGCCACGTCACGGTGCATCAGCGATTGCTGGGGCGTGAGTGCCCCGTCGAGGAGCTGCGCCCACTTGATGCGCGTGTTGCCGACGTCGAGCAGCAGGATCATCAGGTTCTCTCTACGTGCCCGCGCGCACGCTGACTTCACCGGAGATGAATCGCATCAGGCCTGCCGGGGTCTCCAGCATGAGCGCGCCCTCCGCGTCGATACCGCGCGCGATGCCCCTCTGCGTCTGCTCACCCGCCAGCACACGGACAGCTTCGCCGGCCAAGGCATCGGCGTCGCGCCATTCATTCATGAACGGCGCAAATCCATGCTGCTGAAACTGGCACAACGACTCGAGCATGCGGTTGATGACTTCGGCTGCAATCACATTGCGCCCGGCCGCAGAGGCGGCGCCGATTTCGCTGAGATCCACGGGCGCGACGCCACCCGACTCGATCACCTGTCGTGTACGCGAGCTCAGCCTGAAGTTGAGACCGACGCCGAGGACCACGTACGCCGGGCCCGCGGTTTCGGCGCGCAACTCGATGAGGATGCCTCCGAGCTTGCGGCCCTGGTACACGATGTCGTTGGGCCACTTCAGTCCGACGTCCGTCGCACCGTGCTGCCGCAGCGCCCGTAACACCGCGACGCCGGTGGCTAGACTCAACGCACCGACCTGTCGTGGGGTTTCCGGAAATTGCCAACTGACCGACAGGCATAGGCCAGCACCGTAAGGCGCGGTCCAGCTGCGTCCGCGGCGACCGCGACCCGCGGATTGAAACTCGGCGACGCAGACATCCGCTTGGCCCGGGGTCAGGTCGCTGACCGCAAACAGATGCGAGTTGGTCGAATCGACCTCCGTCAGGATCTCGAGCTTGCGCACGCGCTGACGCACGCCTGTGGGGAGTTGTTTCTCGATACGGGAACGCGTCAGCGCCTCGATCGGCTGCGACAGCCGATAGCCGCGCTTCGGCACGCTGTGCAGCTCGAGGCCGAGCTCGGAGATTCCGTGCAGCGCTTTCCAGACCGCAGTGCGGCTCACCCCGAGCGCCGCGGCCAGCCGCACGCCCGAATGGAACCTCCCGTCTGCAAGTCGATGGATGAGGCGTTGGCGCAGCGGTGCGACGCGCCTTGCGTCCCGGGTACTCAATGGCGCAACAGCCACAGTCGGTGCGCGCGCGGCTCGCTACGCTGGAGCATGCGCGCGATGTTGGTGCGATGCGCATAGATCACGAATGCGGCCATCACGATGCTGAAAGTCGTCAGGGCCAGGGGCGGCGGTGCCTGCGTCGCGCACAGATAGATGGGGAGCGTCACACTCGCGCACATCGTCGCGAGACCCACGTATCCCGACAACACCACGACCAGGAGCCACACCGCGATGACCGGAATCAGCAAGAGCGGCTGAATTCCGAGCAGGGTTCCGACCAGAGTGGCGGCGCCCTTGCCGCCACGAAATCCATACCACACCGGATACACGTGCCCACACACCGCGGCCGCGGCGCAGGCCGCGACAAGCCAGTCCCGGTGCACCGCCGGATCGAAACCGACACCCGGAATGCTCAGTTGCGGCAACACGGCCGCAGCGACCACACCCTTGGTCACGTCGATGAGGACGACCCAGAAGGCAAATGCCTTTCCCTGGGTGCGCAGGGCGTTGGTGCCGCCGACGTTGCCACTGCCGACGCCGCGTATGTCGACCCCCCCGCGCAAGCGGCCGACAATGAGGCCACCCATGAGTGAACCGAGCAGATAGCTCAGCAGGGTCTTGAGTGCGAGCTCGAGCAATGAGCGTCCTCGTGCGATGAGCGCAATTCTAGCGCAGTGCAGCGGGCAGTCGCGCTCGTCAAGCCTGATGAGGAGTCACGAGGCGTCGATACAAGCTGAAGAATTCCGCAGCTGCCTGCGGCAGATTGCCCTGCCAGTCATTCGCAGCCGTGTGGTCCGCGCCATGCTTCAGCCATACTGAATGACGGATCTCGCATGGTGCCGGCCCCAGGAAAATTCGCCCGCCAGCTTCAGATCGATCAGCACGCCGAGGCCGTGCACCTCGTAACCGGCCAGCTGGCTGAGATCCGCTGCCGCGCGCAACGTGCCGCCAGTGGCCAGGACATCGTCGATGAGCAGCAGGCGGCCGTGTCCGGTATGCATTTCGAGAGAGCCGGTACCGTATTCCAGGTCGTAGGCCAGCTCGACGACCGGCGGCGGCAACTTGCCCTGCTTGCGAATGGGCACAAACCCCATGTTTCGCCGCACCGCCAGTGCCGAGGCGAGAATGAAGCCACGTGATTCGATTCCGCAGAGCGCGTCGATCTCATTCCATTCCTCGTCCGTGAAGAGGGCCTCGAGCGCATCTATGGTCACCTCGAAGTGAGTGCGCAGTAACGGGCTGATGTCGCGAAACAGGATGCCCGGGCGTGGAAAATCAGGAGTCTCGACGATCAGGCGCTTCAGGTACGACATGTGGACTGATCTCGAGTGCAGCGGACGGATCTCAGGGGCGGCGCGGCAGGTGAATTTCCGCCAGCATGCAACGAACGCTGCCGCCGCCATACTTTTCGATCGTGGGAATCGGCACCGCCACGATCGTTCCATGGCGCTCCAGCCGTACGCGCTGCGCGGCGTCGAGACTGTGTTGCGCGCTCGCCGACATCGCGATGATCTTGCCTCCACTCCGATTCTCGAGCTCCAACATGTTGCCGGCGAATGCTGCCATCTGCTGCAGCGTGATATCGATGACCTCGTGGCCCGAATTCTCGACGATCTGCGTGACGGCGGCGCGGCGCGCCTCATCGGCGATGCACTGTGAGCACAGCACGGCAAAGCGCTCCCCGACACACAGCAAGACGTTGGTGTGGTAGATCGCGACCCGTTGCGGATCGAAGGCCTCGAAGCTCACGATTTCGTAATCGAGCCGCTGCGCGAAATCGCCGAGCGCATCGAGCTGGGTGCGCGGCGAGAGCGCGGCGAACGCCAGGCGGTGCGTGCGATCGAGCACCAGGCTCCCAGTACCTTCGAGGTACTGGCCGGAATTCTCGTGGGCGCTGAGATCGATCGTTTGACCGATGCGAAAACCATGACGCGACACCAGTCGCTCGAGCACATCGAGCCGCCGTTCCCATCGTCGGTTGGGCGCCAGCAGCGGGTACAGCACCACGGTGCCGTCAGCATGAAAGCTGACCCAGTTGTTAGGGAAAATAGCGTCAGGCTTTTCCAGCTCCGTGGTGTCGTTCACAACGCACACATCCACGCCAGCGCCAGCGAGAGCGGCGGCCAAAGCGTCGAACTCCTGGGCGGCGCGCTCACGGATTGCGATTATCGGCTCAGCAACGCTGCGCGCCTGGAAGGCATTCGAGTCCGCAGTGGCTGGATTGGGGCCGAAACGCGCCGGCCGCACCATGAGGACGCTGCGCGCGGCCTGGGGCTCCTGCGAACTTGAGACGACCATTATCCGGATTCAGCTGTCCGTCACAGCGGTCGGCCGAGGAAGAGATATAGCGCTGCATGGCCCGCTTCGGCCAGGCCTACCGCGAAATAGAACGGTCCAAGTATCGTGTCGGCCGCGAGATACATCGAGCCCGAATAGATCACGCCACTGGGCTCAGGACCGTTGAGCCGATTCTCGAGATTCGCCGCCTCGAGCGAACCACCCCAGTAGATTCCCTTGGTGACGGTCGGAACCAGGGCGATCCGGTGCTCATATACAAAGCGTCCGAGCGTTGCGCCATCGACCAAAAATTCCTGCTGGCTGTATCCCGACAGCCTCAAAAAGCCGCCCAGCGCGAAAGCATTGTAGATGGGACGCTCGTCACCGAAGCTGGTGTAGTAGTCGACACCAATGCGAAAGTGATTCCGTTCGGTGCCGAAGGCCTTCTCCAGGCGCGCCGCTCCACTGTAGTACTCCGTGTCTGAACCCAGCGAGGGACGCGTTGTGCCAAGCTCGGCCATTGCGGTATATCCACTGGACGGGAAATACCAATTGTCGAACTGGTCCAGCAGAACATTCAGGTAGGCCGTACCGATCTGGTCATGCTGATCGGGAAAGACGGCGCTCCCTGTGGCCTTGGTGAAGCTCACATTGCCAAACTGATATCCTAAGCGCGCTTCGCCTACGGTGCCGAAGCGATACCCCAGATCCAATGCTGCTTCACCGCGCCGGTTCCGATACTGCCCTGCGGCGTTATCGCCGATGAACATGTTGTCGAGCTCCTGCGAGACCACAATCCGTGGCGCCACGAACCACTGACGCGCCAGATCGAGAGGCTGGTAAAGCTCGCTGGCCAAGCCAGAAAGACTGCCGAGATTAGCCCGGTTGCGCCATTCCAGTCCGCGGTCGTTCAGCCAGGTCATGCGATGGTCGACGTTCAGATTGAAGGCACTCGTGCCCTGAAAGGTCGTGGAGAGATTGAGTCCCATGTGCAGATAGTTCGGTCCCCAGCTCTTCTCGCTTGGCTCGATAGTGAGGTAGCGACTGGTGTCCGTCGGATCGATGCGGTAACGAACCTGCATGAAGTCGTCGGTGGCAAGGAGTGCCTTCAGGCCGCTGGCCAGGCTTCTTTCATCATGCTGACCGCCGGTCGCGTCGTTGAAAGTTGCCTCGACGACGCGCGGATTCGCATGGGCGAGAGCGTGCGTGTCGAGGCGTACTCCAGCGTATTCGGCGCGAGGGAGGCCCACACGCACCCGCGCTACGAAGCTGGCGTAGTCGGCTTCGCTGACACTGAGCGTGCGCAGCCTGTCCGTGACTGCGCGGGCGGCGCGCTCACCGATTTCGATGGTGCTGGCCGAGTGCTCGAAATCACCGGCGCTGAAGTCGCCCAGTTGCGGCAGGATGAGAATGTCGCGCTTCGTGAGCTCGCCGAGCGACTTGCGCACGTTCTGCTCGGTGAGAATGTTCACCATCTGCGATCCCACGCTGAGGAGCGACTGAATCTGGTCGCGCTTCATCAGCCCGGTGCCGAGGTTAACTGCAATAAGGATGTCGGCCCCCATCTTGCGCGCCACGTCGACACCAAGGTTGCGGGTGAGGCCGCCATCGACGAGCAACCGACCGTCAACCTCGATGGGCGAGAAGACACCAGGGACCGACATGCTGGCACGCAGGCACTGCGGCAGGCTGCCGTGATCGAGCACGACCACTGATCCGTCCTCGATGTCGGTCGCAATGGCGCGAAATGGAATCGGCAGGTTGTCGAAGCTCGCCTGCTCCTGGTTGGGCCCCGCCAGTCCCTGCAGGAAGAACTCCAGCTGCTGGCCGATGATAGCGCCCGTCGGAAGCTGGATCTGCGCACCCCGTATGCCAAATTCCGCACCGCCGACGGAGGCGCGATCGAGTTCCTTGGCGCGCACGGAGCGGTTCGGGCGCGGCGGCTGATCGAGCAGCACGTTGTCCCAATCGGCCTCTCGGACCAGGCGTTCCATCTCGGCCGGCGACTTGCCGTAAGCGAAGCCTCCGCCGACGAGGGAACCCATGCTGGTGCCGACGATGCAGTCCACCGGCACACGCAGCTCTTCGAGCACCTTGAGCACGCCGATGTGGGCGACGCCACGCGCACCGCCGCCACTGAGCACCAGACAGATCTTGGGGCGCTTGGCCGGCGCGGCCGATGTCTTCGCCACGGGTTCGGCTGCAGGTGCGGGGCCGACGGCCACGCAGAGCAGGACGGACGCCATGAGGAGTGAGCGCAGCGGGGTAGCGAGCATACTGAGCGTTCCCTGGTACTTGCTGTGGGGGGAAATAAAAAAAACCCCTGAAGCCTTGCGACCTCAGGGGTTTTCTATTTGAGAGCCTGGCAGTGACCTACTTTGGCATGGCTTGCGGCCACACTATCATCGGCGCAGAGCGTTTTCACTTCCGAGTTCGGAATGGGATCGGGTGGTTCCCGCTCGCTATATCCGCCAGGCAAACTGTTTAAGAGCCCGGCCGGAGTTTGCACTCCGGCCGTTCCCTCCAATCCGGCACACTTGCTTTCTCGACGTGTCGCATTTGCATCGTCTGAGAAAACACCCAACTGCTTGGGTGTTATATGGTCAAGCCTCACGGGCAATTAGTACTGGTTAGCTCAGCGCATTGCTGCGCGTACACACCCAGCCTATCAACGTCGTAGTCTGCGACGGCCCTTCAGGGGAATCGAGTTCCCAGGGAGAACTAATCTTGGGGGGGGCTTCCCGCTTAGATGCTTTCAGCGGTTATCCCGTCCGCACATAGCTACCCGGCAATGCCACTGGCGTGACAACCGGAACACCAGAGGTGCGTCCACTCCGGTCCTCTCGTACTAGGAGCAGCTCACCCTCAATTCTCCAACGCCTACGGCAGATAGGGACCGAACTGTCTCACGACGTTCTGAACCCAGCTCGCGTACCACTTTAAATGGCGAACAGCCATACCCTTGGGACCTGCTACAGCCCCAGGATGTGATGAGCCGACATCGAGGT
>Ga0326726_10004439_pt1 | contig 12798 bp, 10 predicted proteins | sample MHFenrmetagenome_2_FD_207603 | JGI IMG/M metagenome (GOLD analysis project Ga0326726, IMG submission 207603) | Lab enriched peat soil microbial communities from Michigan Hollow, Ithaca, NY, United States - MHF15MN | ecosystem: Environmental > Terrestrial > Soil > Wetlands > Peat | place: USA...
GCACGAAAGGCGCCGAGACGGTGGTCAGAGTCGAACTCGCGCCGAGGGACTCAGGAACGCAGCTGCGGTTGACGCACGCGGGATTTGCCGACGAGGAGTCGAGGGCGAGGCACGAACAGGCATGGCCATCGGTGCTCGAACATCTCGATCAGGTCACGTCCTCCTAACAGCCCGGCAGCTTGAGCGACGCGATGCGCGTCGAGTACGTCGGCGCGTCCTTCTTGATATGGTCGCCGACGTACCAGATCGTGCAGTCGTCTGACGGATCCACGGCCGTCTGCGTGTAGTCCTCCCAGCGCATCACGTTCTGCGCCGCCTCGCCCTCGACGATCACCGTCTCGTGGAACGTGAGGACGTTGGGTGGATCGGTGGCAAGTCGAGCGGCAAATCGCTGGCCCGCGTAATTCGGCGCGCCGCCGAACGAGTAACCGATCGCGATGTTGCCGCGGCGATCGATCGCCGGGCTGGCCATCCAGCGATAGAAACGGTCCGGCGCGTATGTGCCCTGCTGGCGCAGCGTGACGTTGCGCGTCCGGCCATCGACGCCGAACTCGTACCAGCGCACGCCTCCACCACCCGCGGCGGTGTCCACTGAATGCACGGCGACAATGGACTCGCGGCCTCCCACATTGCGGTACACGAGGCGCTGCATGATCTTGTCGCCCTGGGCGTCCAGCTTGCGGTCGCTGCCGGGCTGCGGCACGCAATTCGTCAGCTGGCCGCCGCACAAGTAATGGTACGGCGCGACGGCGATCTTCACGGGGCCAGTCACGCTGGTCTTCGATGCCGTCTTCCAGTCCACGTGGAACTGCCAGACGGAGATCGCGTTGTCCTCGAGGACGCTCTTCAACTGTGTGCCGCCGGCCGCCATGATGATGTTCGGCGCGCCGGCAGGCGGCGGCGCCGTGCCCTCCACGTCCGCGTTGTTCAGGAAGTTCACGCCGTCGATGATCACGCACTGCTCCCGCGCCGGCTCGCCCTTCAGCATCCGCTCGCGCTCGACGACGCAGGCGTGCTTCTGGATCACCTCGTCGCCGGTGCTGGTCGGAATGTAATAGCCGTCCGGCCAGACGGCGGGACGCGGATAGTCCGGGAAGAGCGGGCGTTCGAACGCGTAGCGATAGTACGGGCCGAGCGGATCGGCGGTCGTGCTCACGGCGTAACACATCGCGTAGGTGCCGTCGGTCTGGACGGGCGGTGCGGATTGCCCGCGCTGCGGCGCCGGCGGAAGCTGCGGGGGCGGGCCGGGCCGGGCTGCGGCGCCGGGTCGGGCCGCGTCACCGGGCCGCGCGGGTTCGCCGCGCGTCGACCGATCCAATTCGAAAACAGTCCGGCGGAAGATCGGCATCACGATCAGCCATCGATTCGCGAGCTGATCGTAGCGGACGACCGCGTCGCCGTTGGGCCGCGCTTCACAAACGCCGCCGAAACCGGCGAAGAACGTGTTCGTGCTCGTCGGGCCGTAGAGCGTCTTCCCGGTCGCGTCGAAGCGCGCGCCCTTCTTCGTGAAGACGGCGGCCTGCGAGTTCACGATCTGGACGATGTGATCCGGTCCGACCGCGAGGGAGTTGTCCGAGGGATTGCGCGGCGCCGGCGGATGGTTCGAGCCCGGGCCGTCGGCGAATCCGAAGCCCAATCCGTCGAAGCTGTCGATAACGGCGAGCGCCGGCTTCGCGCCCTGCATCGTCTGCTCGACGGACGGAGTGCTCTGCACGAGCAGAAGGGCGGCAACCAACGCGGTCAAGCTCTTCATCTCGAGTTTTCAGTTTTCAGTTTTAGATCTTAAGTTTTCACTCTTACTGTCCCAGCGCCTGGTAGACGAGCGTCGGGAAGCGATCGCGGATGTCGCTGCCGTTCGGCAGCAGCTGAATCATCAGGACCAGCACGAGCCTCGACTTTGGATCGACGCGGTACACGCTGCCGTAGGCGCCGCCCCAGCCGTACGCGCCGACGCCGTCCAGGCCGTTCGCGCCGTAGCGATCCGTCGTCTCGAATCCGAGGCCGAAGCCAAGGCCCGTCGACGAGTGCAGCGTACCGACCTGATTCGTCGTCATGAGCTCGACCGTGCGCGGCGACAGGATCCGCGCGCCATCGAGCGTGCCGTTGTTGCGAATCATCTCGAGGAACCGCGCGTAGTCGCGCGCGGTGGACAGCAGTCCCGCGCCGCCCGCGAAGCTCTTCCGCGGACCCTCGACGTAGTTGCCCTGGCCTTTCGGTCCGTCCGGCGCGCGAGCGATCCTGCCGTCCGGGCCGCTCGCGTAGACGGCGGACAGGCGGCCGCGCTGGCCCTGCGACAGATAGAACTGCGTGTCCGTCAGGCCGAGCGGGCTCGTCACACGCTTACGGATGAGCTCGTCGAGCGGCATGCCCGACACGCGCTCAGCGATGCAGCCGAGGATGTCCGTGTTGTAGCCGTAAACCCACGCCTCGCCCGGTTGTGCGACGAACGGCAGCGTCGCGAGCCGCTCCATCGACGCGCAAATCGGCTCGCTCTTGTCCGCGGTGTACCAGCCATAGCCGGCGGCGGGACCGAGGCCCTGCTTCTCGTACATCGCCGCGACGGACGCGTCGGTGCCGTACGAGATGCCGGCGGTGTGCGTCAGCAGATCGCGGATGGTGATCGCCCGCTTGGCTGGAACGATCGATGTGGTTTCTCCAGGCGATCCGCTCCGCACGGCAACCGTCGTCTTGGCAAAGCCCGGAATGAAGCGGCCCGCCGGATCGTTGAGGCCGATCTTCCCTTCTTCCATCAGCGACAGAATCACCGTGCTCGTGAACGCCTTGGTTTGGGACGCGATACGGAAGATCGTGTCGGACGTCATCCTGCGACCGGCTTCCTTGTCGGCCCAGCCGACGGTTTTCTCGTAGACCGGCTTGCCGTCTTGCAGGACGAGCGCCACCGCGCCGGCGACGCGGTCCTCGTCGACGTACTGCTGGAGCGCGCGGTCGATGCGCGAGACACGCTCGCCCTGCTGCGCCTGGGGGACGGCCGTCGCCAGCGCGACCAGGGCGACGATGCCGAGGATTTTCGACTGTGTCGTCATGGGGGAGATTCTAATAGACTTACGGCCTGGAGCTGAGCATGCAGACACGCCTCACACGCGCACGCGTTTCGACCGCCTCTCTGATCGTCGTTCTCGGGACCGCCCTCGCTTTCGCGCAGGCCGCCAACCCGCGGATCGGCAAGTGGAAGCTGAAGCAGGACGCCCCGCCCCCGGCGCTCAACATCATGACGTACGAACCGTTCGGCAGCGGCGGCATGAAGGTCACCGTCGAGTCGACGAACCGCAACGGGCAGCTGACGAAGTGGACCTACAACACGATGCTCGACGGCAAGGACGAGCCCGTGACGGGCAGCCCGAGCACGGACACGACGGCCGTGAAGAAGATCGATCAGTATACGAACGAAATCACGAACAAGAAGGGCGGCCGCGTGACGCAGGTGATCATCAACGTGATCACGGTAGACGGCAAGACGATCAACAACACCTACAAGAACTACAACGCGCAAGGCGAGCAGACCACGACGACGACAGCGGTGTACGAAAAACAGTGACGCTGTCGAAGAGGTGAATTGCGTCATTTCGTCATCTGGTTATCGAGTCATTGGGTCAGCCAATCTCCCAATCAATGACCAGATGACCAGATGACTCCATGACCAAATTACACGCCAGGCTTCTTGTACTGAGAATCGCCAGGCTTCGCTGTGCCGCTGATTTGCAGATCGAAGCCGTCTGGATCCGCGACGTGGAAGCTGACGTAGTTCGGCCCGCCGCCGGTGTCGAGCCGCGGCGTCAGCCCGCGACGTTCCAGCTCGGCCTTCACCCTGTCGGTGTCCCAGTTATCGATCGAGTACGCGATGTGATCGACGAGCGGGCCCTGCGGGACTGCCGTCTCGCCGCGGCGCGGACGGCGATTGCGGGGGAGAAGCATCGCCTCTCCGAAATGGAGCTGGCACTGGCTGGTGCCGTTGTCGTCGGTGACTTTCATGCCCATGAGGTCCGCGTAGAAATCGCGCGTGCGCTTGTAGTCGGCGACCTGGTACGAGATGTGATCGAGATGCATCGTGGCGAAGCCTCTGCTCTGTGCCGAGGCGCTCGCGGGCGCCCACGCCGCCGCGCCGGCGATCGCGAGGCTCTGGATCAGCTGACGCCGGGTCATCTTTCCATCTTCGAAATCTTTCAAGAGTCCCGAAATGACATGCTCCATCTTTTCCTCCCAATGACTCGATAACCAGATGACTCAATGACCAAATTCACCCGCCAGGGCCTTGGCAACCGCGGTAAACGCGTCGACAAAGCGCGCGATGACCGCCGGATCGACGGCCTTCGCGTCGCGGTCCTCCGGGTTGTGGAAGAGCGCGTTGCGCCCGATGACCGAGACGTACTGACCGCCGCCGCGGTGCACGACCTCGGCTTCGCCGCCGGGCACCGTACCGCGCGCCACCCTTCGGTCGACGCTCAGTCCTGCCGGCGCCATCTCTCGCGTCAGCCTCGCCTCGAATTCATCGTCGGACGCCTGGATGGTATTGCCGGGATCGACCGCGGCGCCGATGTTCGCGCCGAAGTGCATCCAGCCAGCGCTCTGCCTGACGATGCCAGGCCTCGCGTCGACGAACGCGTTGATCCCGAGATGGCCGAGTTCGTGGCCGGATGACGCCACAAAAAGAATGTCTCGTTGGGGTCGCGTATCCTTCAACGTCCGCATCAGCTCGAGCCAGCAGACGATCCCCCCGCCGCGCTCGCTGGCGCACGTGTACCATCCGCTGCGCGGTGTCATGATCACGAGCGGTGGCAGCGACGGATTCGCGCCCGCGATCTTCGTCGTCACGTTTACGGCGTTCGCCGTTGTCCGCTTCACCTGCGCGACGAGCCGCGCCTGCGCGCGGGCCCCGGCCTGCTCGCCGAGCCACGCGGCCTCGTCGCTCGAGACCTGCAGCACCGGCGGGCCGAACGGTTGAAGGAACAGATCCGCGTTGCTCGGGCAGAGGCCCGGTCGCTGCCCTCGCGTGATGCAGACGATCGCCTTATGACGATTCGCGCGGCGCGCGTTGCCGAGCGGACCGACTGCCGACTGATTGGGCACGGTCTCGCCGAAGCCGATCTCGGCGTCGCTCTCCAGAGGACCGAGACGTCCGGCGATGCCGGCGCCGTCGGTGAACGCCGCGTCGAAGATCGGAATCCCCTGAATCCGGCGCGCGCCAATCGTCAGCGTCGCTTCGATCGGGTCGACGCGGCTCAGATAGAACACCTCGCGTGACGGCCGCAAACCGCGCTGCGCCACCTGCATCGTGAGCCAGTCGGCGGAGCGGCGATTGACCGCGGTGCCGGTCCGATGAACGCCTTGATCGCTGTATTGCTGAACGAGTTCCGCGATGCGGCGTTCAAAGGCGGCGCGATCGTCGTCTTGCGCGCGCGCGAACCGCGCCATCGACGCGAGGCCCGCGCCGGTCAACGCCAGAAATCGCCGTCGCGATTCGTCAGTCACGCAATCACCTTACCCAATTACCCAACCACTCAATTCCCCAATTCACCTCTTGAACAGACCCACCAACACTCCCTTGCCACGAACGTGTCCGGCCATTGCCGCGATGACGGCCGCGCGCGTCGCCGCGGGTTGGGCGCCGACCGCGGGTACGTTGATGGTCGTGTCCAGCGCGAACAATTCGAACAGGTAATGATGTGCCGGACCCGCGGATGGTGCGCCCGGTCCGCGGTAGTTCGGACCGGTTGCGCTGATCTGGCGGATGCCGTTGGCCAGCTCCGATCCGCGCGGTAGCGATCCAGCCAGCGTGGTCTGTGTTCCTGGAATGTTCCACACCATCCAGTGCAGCGTGTCGTCCGTGCCCGGCGCGGTCGCGGCATCGACGTCGTGGACGATAAGGACGAAACTCGTCACCCCTTCGGGCGCATTGGTCCATTCGAGCGGCGGAGAATCCTCCGTTCCCGCCTGCGTATAGCGCACCGGGATCTGACCGCCATCGGGCCAGATGGAATGGAGCGTCATCACGGCGACGCCCCCGCGGCCGCCGCCGCCGCGCCCGCCCCCGCCACGTCCACCTTGTGGAGGTGGTTGCGCTTGCGCGGGCTGCGCCGGTTGTTGCGGTTGCGCGGGTGGCTGCGCGGCGCGTGGCGACGCCACGGCGGCCGCGCCCAGAATCGTGAGCGCGAGCGGGACTCGAAGGAATCGCATCGCGGCTCCTACTTGAATGACGCCGGCTGCAGTTTGCGCCACGCGTCGTAGCGCATGCGGAGCGTCTTGACGGGATTCAGATTTTCGCCTTCCTTGATGCCCTTCGCGTGATCCGGCGCCGGCTGCGAGACGTTGATGTACATCGTGTACTGGCCGTTGTTGTGCGAATCGCCGTTGGTGTCGTTCTTTTCCGCCATCAGGATGTAGGAGACGTGCGCGGTCTTCCCATCGCAGGGAATCGCGGGCTTCGTGCCGTCGGCCGGCCACGGCGGGCACGTGCAGCGGCTGTCGCCGCCGGAGCCGTCCGCGGCTTCCATCGCCGCCATCACGCGATCGGTGATCGCGCCCTTCGCGGCAAGAAACGCGGCAACCGCGTTCGGCACGACCTGGCCCGGCCGCAGGATGTTGCCCTGAATCGAATAGAAAACCTCGGTGCCCGGCACCTGACCCTGAATGTCCTGCGACACGTAGCCGTTCGTCAGACCGGAATGGCCGGCGCGGCGCCCCTGAAGATCGAGGATGCCGAACTGACGGCTTTGATACGCGGGATCCTGCGCGAGCAACTCGATGATCTGCTTCGGGTCGGTCCCCTTCTGCAATTCCGAGAACACGAGCATCTGGTTCGTATGCGTGTTGTCGACGGCGGCCTGGCACGCGGCGACGCCCTTGCCAGGCACGACCACTGCCTGCACGCCCTTGAGAAAGTCATCGTCTCCGTTCACGCACGTCGCGGATGCGATGACGACGCGGCCCGTGCTGCGGTCGACGGCGATGACCGACCACGTCGCGAACGCGCTCGACGGCAGGGCGAGGAGAACAACGAGAGACGCGATCACTCGGCGCATAGCAGACTCCACGGAGACATCGTTACTGCACCCAGATACTCACACGGTCTGTAAATACTGGTGCACGGAAAAGATCGCCGCCGATCCCTCTCCGACTGCCGACGCCACGCGCCTGCTCGCCGCGGCGCGCACGTCGCCGACGGCGAAGACACCCGGCACGCTCGTCTCGAACAGGTACGGATCGCGATCGAGCGGCCAGGAGTAGTTCGTCCGGCGGAGATCGGGCCCGGTGACGATGAACCCCTTGTCGTCGAGGCAGACGAACCCGGCGACCATATCGGTCCGCGGCGCCACACCGATGAAGATGAAGAGCGCCGACGTCTCGATCGGCTCTTCGAGCCCGGTATCGACGTGACGCACGACCGCGCGCTCGAGGTGACCGTCGCCGCCGACGCTCGTCACCTCGGTCCGCGTCATCACCTTGATGTTGGCGGTCGCCAGGATTCGGTCGACCAGGTACTGCGACATCGACGCCTGAAGATTGGCTCCGCGAACGAGCATCGTGACGCTCCGCGCGTATCTCGAGAAAAACAATGCACCCTGGCCGGCCGAGTTCGCGCCGCCCACGACGCACACGTCGTGGCCGCGGTACATCGCCGCTTCCGTCAGCGCTCCCCCGTAGTACACGCCGGCGCCCACCATGGGCGCCATGCCGGGCACGTCGAGCTGCCGCACGGCGAGACCGGTGGCCAGCACCACCGCGTGACACGACACTTCGTTGCCGTTCGACAGCCGGAGAATCCGGTACGGATCGTCGCGCCGGAATCCGACGACGCTGTGCCCCACGAGCAGCTCGGCCCCGAAGCGCCGCGCCTGGGCCGCGGCCCGCTGCGCCAGATCGGCGCCCGTCACGCCCGAGGGGAAACCGAGGTAGTTCTCGATGAGAGAGCTCGTTCCGGCCTGACCGCCCGGCGCATTGTGCTCGACGAGCAGCGTGCGCAATCCCTCCGACGCGGCGTAGACCGCGCTGGCCAGCCCCGCCGGGCCGCCGCCGACGATCGCGACGTCATAGAACGGCAGCTTCGCGAGCGTCTGGAGCCCGACCTTCTCGGCGAGCTCGAGGTTCGTCGGCGTCACCAGATGGCTGCCGTCCGGAAACAGCACGACGGGCAGGCGCGACACGTCGCCGGCAATCGACACGACGAGCGCGTGCGTCGGCGCGTCCTGATCGATGTCGATCCACTCGTAGGGAATCTGGTTACGCGACAGGAAGTCGCGCACGGCATAACTCTCCGGCGACCATCGCGATCCGGCGATGCGCACCCCTTCGAACGGCAGCCGCACCCGCGACGACCATCCCGACAGGAGATCGTCCAGCACGGGATACAACCGGTCTTCAGGCGGATCCCAGGGCTTCATCAGATAGTGATTCAGCCCGACGTCGTTGATCGCGGCGATGGCGGCCTCCGTGTCGGCGTACGCCGTCAGGAGGACCGTGGTGGCGTCGGGATACAGCTTCTTCAACTCGATCAACAGCTGCGTGCCGGTCATGTCCGGCATCCGCTGGTCGACGAGGAACAGCGCAACCGGAGTATTCCGCTTCTTGAGCTGCCGCGCCGAGTCGAGCGCTTCCAGCGCGGACGCCGCCGCGATCACGCGGTACGTGCTCCGGTACTTCGCGCGGAGATCGCGTTCGACCGCGCCGAGCACGTCGCGGTCGTCGTCCACGGCGAGAATGACGGGTTTGATCACCGGTCGGTCGCCTCCGGGAGCAATGGTTGGTCTCGAGGGGTGTCACGCGACTCGAGAACGAGCGGAATGGTCACCCGAAATTCGGTGCGACCGGGTTTCGAGACGACATCGATCTCGCCTTCGTGGCGCTTCACGAGGCGATTGACGATGTCCAGCCCAAGGCCGGTCCCCTCGCCCACGCGCTTGGTGGTGTAGAACGGCTCGAAGATCCGTTCGCGGATCTCCTCAGGAATACCCGGACCGTCGTCGAGCACGCGCACCGTGATCGACTCCGGATCGTGGCACGCGGACACGGTCACATGGCCGCCGGAGGGGGCGGCGTCGAGCGCGTTATCGACCAGGTTCATCCACACCTGATTCAGCTCGCCGCCAAACGCCTGAACCTGGGGAAGGCCGGGCTGCACGTCCAGCGCCAGCGTGACCGATTTCCCCTTCGCCTTGGCATTGAGCATCATCAACGTGTCCTCGAGCCCGCGGTGGACGTCCACGGGCTTGGGCACGCTGGCCTGGTCCAGGTACGTAAAGCGCTTGATCGCGGCCACGAGCTCCGCGATGCGTGGCGCCGCCCGTTGCATTTCCGTAGTCAGCTTGCGGGCGGCGTAGTCGGCGGCGACGTAGCGGACGGCGATCTCGAGCGCGCGACGATCGATGACTGCCGCGAGCTGATCGAGACTCGCAAGCGGGATCGGCGAATCCGCCAGCACTTCCGCGGCCGCATCGTCGAGGCCGCGCCCCGTCAGCCATTGGCCGATCTCCTCCTCGCGGTCGGCCTTCTCGATCGGGGAGTGCGCGCTGCCGGCACGGTCAGCCGCGGTCGCGTCGCGAAAACCATCGACGGCGGCGAGCTGCGCCTCCGACAGCCCGGCGGCGCCGAGCGCTCGAGCCGCGTGATCGGCCTCGGACAGATACAGCGGAAACGCATACGCACTTCGAGTGACGGCGGCGACGGGATTGTTCAGCTCGTGCGCCAGCCCGGCGGCCAGTCGGCCGAGCGACAGCATTTTCTCATCGTGGAAGTCGGTCGACGTGAAGTGCCGCGCGCGATCGATCATCGCGTGCACGCAGATCGCCGTGAGCTCGTAGCACGCGCGGGTCATCGCGGGAAAATCTTCGCGTGGGAGAAACAACGTGTCGATCGATTCTTCGACGATGAGCTTGCCGGGGGCCATCTTCTGCCTGGAATACGGCAGCAGCCCCGTGACCTCACCGCCCACCCATTCCATGACTTTCCGCGGGCCGGCGCCGCGATTGACGTGAACCGACAACCGGCCCGAGAACACGACGAACATCCCTTCGATCGGCGTCGCGGTGGACGCCACGATCTCGCCGGCCTCGAACCGGCGCGGGACGCCGTGCTCGGCCAGCCAGCGCAGTTCGTCGCGCGGCGCTCCGCCGAAGAGCTTGTGCGCGACGAGTCGATCGACCAAGTCTTCGGACATGGAATTGAACCCGGAGATCATAATCGGGTTCGCAGGAAATTTCAGAGTTCAGACTTCAGATTTCAGACTTGCTTACGTTCGTATGGACGGACCGACGTCCGCAAAAACAAGAAAGGGCGACGATCTCTCGATCGCCGCCCTCAATCGCGGCCCCGAAAGGGCCGCGCTAGTGCTCGCTCGGCTGAAGCCTCGCGCTACATGCCTTCTGCCTTTTTCCTTCTAACTTCTAGCTTTCGACGTCCCCAGTCCTCGGCGTCAGGGCTTCGTCAGGTTCCACGAAGTATTCCATGTCGCGCTCCAGCTCGAGCTCGTCGTCGCTCGGCTGCGGCGGCGCCGGCGGCGGCGGCGGTTCGTCCGGCGGGATTCGCACGTTCCGGTAGTACTCGAAGCCCGTGCCTGCCGGGATCAACCGGCCCATCGTGACGTTCTCCTTCAGGCCGCGCAGATGGTCGACCTTGCCGGAGATCGACGCCTCGGTCAGCACGCGCGTCGTTTCCTGGAACGACGCCGCCGAGATGAACGAGTCGGTCGAGAGCGACGCTTTCGTGATCCCGAGCAGCAGCGGACGGCCCTGCGCCGGACGTTCGCCCTTCGTGATCACGCGCTCGTTCTCCTCGAGGAAGCGGAATTTGTCCACCTGCTCGTCGACGAGGAATTCGGTGTCGCCGACGTCCTCGATCTTCACCCAACGCATCATCTGCCGCGCGATGGTCTCGATGTGCTTGTCGTTGATGTTCACGCCCTGCAGCCGGTAGACCTCCTGAATTTCGTTCACGAGGTACGCCTGCAGCGCCTTCTCGCCGAGGACGTTCAGGATGTCGTGCGGATTGCTGGGACCGTCCATCAGCGGCTCGCCGGCGCGCACGCGCTCGCCTTCCTGCACGTTCACGTGGACGCCGCGCGGCAGCGAGTACTCGCGCTGCTCCGCGCCCGGCTCGTCGGGGACGATGATGATCTTGCGCTGGCCCTTGACGATGCCGCCGTGCTTGACGATGCCGTCGATTTCCGAGATGACCGCCGTCTCGCGCGGCTTGCGCGCTTCGAACAGCTCGACCACGCGCGGCAGACCGCCGGTGATGTCCTTGGTCTTCGTCGTCTCGCGCGGAATCTTCGCGAGCACGTCGCCGGCCGACACCGTCTCGCCGTCCTGCACCATCAAGTGCGCGTGCGACGGCATGTGGTACTTCCGCAGGACGCGGCCGTCCTTCGCCTTGATCTCGACCGCCGGCTGCTTCTTCTCGTCCGGCGAGTCCACGATGATCAAGCGCGAGAGACCGGTCACTTCGTCCACTTCCTCGTGCACCGTGATGCCCTCGAGGATGTCCTTGAATCGAATCTGGCCCGGCTCTTCGGTGAGGATCGAGAACGTGTACGGATCCCACTCGACGAGGACCTGGCCCTCTTCGACCTGCTGGCCTTCCTTCACCTTCAGCCGCGCGCCGTAGACGATGGGATAGCGCTCGCGGTCGCGGCCCTTCTGGTCCTGCACGACGAGCGATCCGCTGCGGTTCATCACGACGAGATTGCCGTCCTTCGCCTGGACGACCGTCAAGCCGTGGAATCGCACCGTGCCCGCGTTGCGCGCTTCCAGTGTCGACTGTTCCGACACTCGCGACGCCGTGCCGCCGATGTGGAACGTCCGCATCGTCAGCTGCGTGCCGGGCTCGCCGATGGACTGCGCCGCGATGACGCCGACCGCCTGGCCGAGCTCGACCAGTTTCCCGGTGGCGAGGTCGCGGCCGTAGCACTTCGCGCACACGCCGCGCCGCGACGTGCACGTCAGCACCGACCGGATCTTCACTTTCTCGATGCCGGCGTCCTGAATAGCGGACGACAGTTCCTCGTCCATCATCTCGTTGACGTCGACGATCGTCTCGCCCGTGAACGGATCGGTGATCTTCTCGAGCGTCGTGCGGCCGATGATCCGGTCGCGCAGCGGCTCGATGACCTCGCCGCTTTCGACGATGGCCCGCGCTTCGATGCCGTCGACGGTGCCGCAATCGATCTCGTGGATGATCACGTCCTGGGCGACGTCGACGAGACGCCGCGTCAGGTAACCCGAGTCCGCCGTCTTGAGCGCCGTGTCGGCCAGACCCTAACGGGCGCCGTGCGTGGAGATGAAGTACTCCATGACGGTGAGGCCTTCACGGAAGTTGGCCGTGATGGGCGACTCGATGATTTCGCCCGACGGCTTCGCCATCAATCCGCGCATGCCGGCCAGCTGGCGGATCTGCTGTTTCGATCCGCGCGCGCCGGAGTCCGCCATGATGTAGACCGGGTTGAACTGCCGGCCTTCCTTGTCCATCTGCTCCATCTCGGAGAACATGGCGTTGGCGGTGTCTTCGGTCGCTTCCGACCAGATCGCGATGACCTTGTTGTAGCGCTCGCCGTTGGTGATGGCGCCCTCGAGGTACTGCGATTCGACCTTGATGACCTCTTCGCGCGCCTTCTCGACGAGCGGCTTCTTCTCCTTCGGGATGATCAGGTCGTCGATGCCGATCGACAGGCCCGAGCGCGTCGCGTAAGTGAAGCCCAGGTTCTTCAACGAGTCGAGCATCTCGACCGTCTTCTCGAGCCCGTGCTTCAGGTAGCAGCTCTGGACGAGCTGCTGCAGCCCCTTCTTCTTCAGG
>Ga0326726_10004440_pt1 | contig 12798 bp, 10 predicted proteins | sample MHFenrmetagenome_2_FD_207603 | JGI IMG/M metagenome (GOLD analysis project Ga0326726, IMG submission 207603) | Lab enriched peat soil microbial communities from Michigan Hollow, Ithaca, NY, United States - MHF15MN | ecosystem: Environmental > Terrestrial > Soil > Wetlands > Peat | place: USA...
CACGCCGGCGACTTCCTCCGCCTGCTGGGCAACGGGAAGGACTTCGGTCTCCAGCATATCAACTACACCTACCAGGAAGGGGAGGGGGGCATCGCGGCCGCCCTGTCCCTCGCCGAGCACTTCGCCGACGGTGATCCGATCTGCGTCATCCTCGGCGACAACATCCTCCAGAAGTCCATCCGGCCGGCGGTGGAGAAGTACGGCCGGAGAAACAAGGGCGGGATGATTCTGCTGAAGGAGGTGCCGGACCCTGAGCGGTTCGGCGTGCCGGCGCTCGACGGCGACCGCATCGTGCGCATCGAGGAGAAGCCCAGGGTACCGCCGTCGCGCTACGCAGTCATCGGCGTCTACATGTACGACGCGCGTGTCTTCGACATCATCAAGACGCTGAAGCCGTCCGGCCGCGGCGAGCTGGAGATCACCGACGTCAACAATCAGTACCTGGCCTGGGGCGAGCTGGATCACGGGTACGTGGACGGCTGGTGGACCGACGCGGGCGCCATCGAGAGCCTGTACCGCGCTACCTGCCTCGTTGCCGAAGAGAGGGCGGCGAGGCCATGAAGCTCGTCGTGACGGGCGGCCTCGGGTTCATCGGATCCAACTTCATCCGGATGATCCTGCGCGACCGGCGGGAGTGGTCGGTCACGAACCTCGACCTCGTTACGTACGCCGGCAATCCGGCCAATCTCGCCGACGTGGCGTCCCTACCCGGCTATCGCTTCGTGAAGGGGGACATCGGCGCCGCGGAAGACGTCGCCCGCGCCCTCGAAGGCGGCGCCGACGCCATCGTCAACTTCGCGGCCGAGAGCCACGTGGACCGCTCGATCCTCTCGGCCGAGCCGTTCGTGCGCACCAACGTCGTGGGCACCGTCCGGCTGCTCGAGGCGGCGCGCGCCCGGGGAAGCTGCCGAGTCGTGCACGTCTCCACCGACGAAGTCTACGGCGCGCTGGGACCCAAGGATCCTTCGTTCACCGAACAGACGCCCCTGAGCCCGACCAGTCCGTACGCGGCGAGCAAAGCGGCCGCGGACCACCTCGCTCTGGCCTTCGCTCGTACCCACGGCCAGGACGTGCTGATCACGCGCTGCTCCAACAACTACGGACCCTACCAGTTCCCCGAGAAGCTGATCCCCCTGATGATCACCAACGCGATCGAGGGAAAGAAGCTCCCGGTGTACGGGGACGGACGGCAGGTGCGGGATTGGATCCATGTAGAGGACCACTGCACCGGCGTGCTCGCCGCCCTGGAAAAGGGAAAGGCAGGGGAGGTCTACAACTTCGGGGCGCGCGCCGAGCGGTTCAACATAGACATCGTCTCCCGCATCGTGGCGCTGCTCAAGGTGCAGCCGGAGCTGGTCGAGCATGTGAAGGACCGACCGGCGCACGACCGCCGCTACGCGATGGACGCGACCAAGGTGGAGCGAGAGCTCGACTGGCGCCCTGCGCGCACGTTCGAACAGGGGCTGGCCGATACGGTGCGCTGGTACGTGGAGCACGACGACTGGTGGCGTCCCGTCAAAGACGGCTCTTACCGGGATTTCTACCGCACATGGTATGAGGAGCGGAAGCAATGAACGTCGCGGTGGTGGGGACCGGGTACGTCGGCCTCGTGATGGGCGCGGGCCTCGCGGAGATGGGCAACACCGTGATCTGCGCCGACGTGGACGCGGCCAAGGTCGAGCGCCTGAAGCGCAACGAGATCCCCATCTACGAGCCGGGCCTGGACCCCCTCGTGGTGCGGAATCAGGCGGAAGGCCGGTTGGCGTTCACCACGGACGTGGGAGACGCCGTCGAGCGGAGCGACCTGGTGTTCATCGCCGTCGGCACGCCGCCGGACGAGGACGGGTCCGCCGACCTGACCCACGTGCTGAGCGTGGCCGACACCATCGGCCGGCACATGAACCGCCCCAAGGTGGTCGTGACCAAGAGCACCGTGCCGGTCGGCACAGCAGAGAAGGTCCGCGCCGCGGTCGCTGCGCGCTCCGCGGTGAGGTTCTCGGTGGCCTCCAACCCCGAGTTCCTCAAGGAGGGCGCGGCCGTCCAGGACTTCATGAAGCCCGACCGCATCGTGCTCGGCGTGGACTCGACGGAGGCCGAGGCGGCGCTGCGGGAACTGTACGAGCCGTTCGTGCGCAGCGGCAACCCGCTGCTCTTCATGGACATTCCGTCGGCGGAGGTCACCAAGTACGCCGCCAATGCGACGCTGGCGGCGCGCATCACCCTCATGAACCAGTTCGCCAACCTGTGCGAGAAGGTCGGGGCCGATGTCGAGCAGGTACGTCGCGGGATCGGCAGCGATGCGCGTATCGGCAAGGCGTTCCTGTTCCCGGGACCCGGCTATGGCGGCTCCTGCTTCCCCAAGGACGTCAAGGCGCTCTGCGCCACCGGCCGCGACGTCGGCGCGCCGCTCGAGGTGCTGGAGTGCGTGGAGTCGGTCAACGAGCGCCAGAAGCGAGTGCCGGTCGAGAAGCTGCGCCGCGCCCTGGGGTCGCTGAAGGGCACGACCGTCGCGGTGTGGGGCCTCGCCTTCAAGGCGCAGACCGACGACATGCGTGAGGCGGCTTCCCTGGTGGTCGTCGAGGAGCTCCTGGCTGCCGGCGCGAAGCTCCGTGTGCACGACCCCAAGGCGCTGGCGGAAGCACGGCGGCGCTTCGGCGACCGGGTGACCTACGTCGAGCACCGCTACGACGCGCTGGACGGGGCCGATGCCCTGGTGATCCTCACGGAGTGGCAGGAATACCGGGTGCTGGACTACGACCAGGCCCGGAGGCTGCTGAAACGCCGGGTGGTGGTGGACGCCCGCAACCTCTACGAGCCCGCCCGCATGCGCGAGCACGGCTTCACCTACGATTCGATCGGTCGGCGCTGATGCGGATCCTGATCACCGGCGTCGCCGGCTTCCTCGGCTCGCACCTGGCCGACCGCTTCCTCGCCGCGGGCCATGACGTGGTCGGGATGGACAACTTCGTCACCGGAAGCCCGGACAACATCGCGCACCTGACCGGCAACAAGCGGTTCGCGTTCTTCGAGCACAACGTCACCAACTTCATCTACGTCGAGGGGCCGCTCGACGGCGTGCTCCACTTCGCCTCGCCCGCCAGCCCGCGCGACTACCTGGAATTGCCGATCCAGACGCTCAAGGTCGGTTCGCTGGGGACCCACAAGGCGCTGGGGATCGCCAAGGCCAAGGGCGCGCGATTCCTCCTCGCCTCGACCTCCGAGGTGTACGGCGACCCGCTCGTTCACCCGCAGCCCGAGGGCTACTGGGGCAACGTGAACCCGGTCGGCCCGCGCGGCGTCTACGACGAGGCGAAGCGGTTTGCCGAGGCGATGACGATGGCCTATCACCGCTACCACCGCTTGGACACCCGCATCGTCCGGATCTTCAACACGTATGGGCCGCGGATGCGGGTCAGGGACGGGCGCGTGGTCTCCAACTTCATCGTCCAGGCGCTCAAGGGCGAGGCGATCACGGTGTACGGCGACGGGAGCCAGACCCGCTCCTTCACTTACGTGGACGACCTCGTGGACGGCATCGTGCGCCTCTTCGAGCGGGGCACCAGTGACCCGACCAACATCGGCAATCCGAACGAATTCACGGTGCTGCAGCTGGCGCAGCTGGTGCTGAAGCTGACTGGCTCCTCGTCGCGCATCGTGCGGGAGCCGTTGCCCCAGGATGACCCCAAGGTCCGCCAGCCCGATATCACGCGTGCCCGCTCGACCCTGGGCTGGCAACCGACGGTGGAGCTGGAGCAGGGGCTGGCGGCGACGGTCGAGCACTTCCGCAAGAAGCTCGCGTGACGAGAGTGCTCCTGACCGGCGCGGCCGGGTTCATCGGCTCCCACGTAGCCGAGCACCTGGTGTCGCGGGGCGACGAGGTGATCGGCCTCGACAACTTCGACGCCTTCTACCCGCGCGCGGTCAAAGAGGCGAACGTGGCGTCCCTCCGGCGCCAGCCCCGTTTCCGCCTGGTCGAAGGGGACATCCGGGAGAGGAAGGTCGTGGCGGACCTCGTGACGCCCGACACGGTGGTCGTGCACCTCGCCGCCCGTGCGGGGGTGCGGCCGTCCCTCGAGGATCCCGCCCTGTATGCGTCCGTCAACATCGAAGGCACGGCGGTGCTGCTCGAGGCGGCCCGCCGCGCCGGAGCGCGCCGGGTCGTGTTCGGCAGCTCTTCCTCGGTGTATGGCGACACGGCCCCGGTCCCCTTCAACGAGGACTGGCCGGCGCTCCTGCCGATCTCGCCGTATGCGGCGACCAAGCGCGCCGGCGAGCTGCTCTGCGCCACATTCGCCCAGCTCTACGGCCTTCGCGTCATGGCGCTCAGGTTCTTCACCGTGTACGGTCCGCGCCAGCGCCCCGATCTCGCCATCCACAAGTTCACGCGCCTGATCGCCGAGGGGCGGCTGGTGCCGTTCTACGGCGACGGCTCCAGCGAGCGGGACTACACCTACATAGATGATATTGTGGGGGGCGTACTGGCCGCCGTGGACTGGACCACCGCGCCGGAGAGCGCGCTGGAGATCGTGAACCTCGGTGAGTCGCGTACCACCCGGCTCGACGCGCTCGTCGCGCTGATCGCGCGGGAAGTGGGGAAGGAGGCGCGGCTCGAGCGCCTGCCGGCTCAGCCGGGCGACGTTCGCCGCACGTGCGCGGACGTCCGCAAGGCCGGCCGCGTGCTCGGGTACCGACCGACCACGCCCGTCGCAGACGGTATCCCGCGCTTCGTGCGCTGGTTTGAGGAGACCCATGGACATCCAGCCTAGCCGGATCGTCGAACGTGCCAGGGAGCGGATCGAGGCGGGGGACCCCTACGGAGCGGTCCACCTGCTCCGGGAGGTCACAGCCACCGGGCGCGCCTTCGCCGACGCCTACCACCTGCTCGGTCTGGCGTACTCGTTGATCGGCCAGCCGGCGGACGCACTCGCCGAATACGATCGCGCTCTCGCCCTCAACCCCAAGTACGTGGATGCGCACCTCAACCGCGCGGTCACGCTGAACGAGTTGGGCCGCTACGACGACGCGGTGACGGCGTTCGCCGCGGCCCAGGGGTTGGGAGGCGTGGACCACACCGGGTTTGCGGCGCCGGAGGCGTCGCGCCTGGCGAACCTGCATGCCGAGCTGGCCGAGGCGTACGTGGAGGCGGGCGGCATCAACGCGGCCATCGAGCAGTACGCGAAAGCCGCGCAGCTGCGCCCCGAGTTCCTGGACCTGCGCTATCGCCTGGCCCGCCTCCGACTGGAAGTCGGCGACGTGGCGCTGGCCCGTCACGAGCTGGAGGCCATCCTCGAGGCGCGCCCGTCGTTCTTCGACGCGCGCGCGGCGTTCGGGATGGCGTGTTACCTGCAGGGCGACGCCGCCGTGGCGCGTGCAGCGTGGCAGCGGTGCCGGGGCGAGCGCCCGGACGAGCCGCGGGTTGCCGCCTATCTCGCACTGTTGGATCGTGTGGCGATCGCGAAGGCGGGAGCCGTCCGTTGAGCCACCGGCCACCTGCCCCGTACTACCTCGCGCTGTTGCTAGCGGTCGGCTGCACACCGCTCGCCGACCACGCGCGGCTTGGCGACCGCCGCTACGCCGAGCGCGCGTTTGTGGACGCCCTCGCCGAATACCGGCTGGCGATGCACCAGCGCGCACCCGACGCCGAGCTGCGGGCCAAGTTCGCCGAGGCCGCTTTGCAGGCGGGTGCGCTGGGTGAGGCGGTCACGGCGTATCACGATCTGGCGCGGGCCGAGCCGGCGTCGGTGGAAGAGGCCGCGGACGGGCTCACGCGGGCGGCGCGCCTCGCGATCGGTGCCCGCGACATGTCGGCGCTCTCGGATGCCCTCGTCGCGTTGCGCGACATCGCGCCGCAGCGTCCGGTGGGCGTGCTGGCGGTCACGCTCGGCGCGGGCACCGCCTACGCCAGGCGCCCGGAGGCGATGGACGTCCTGCTGGAAGCCGCCGCCGCCGCGCCGGGCGCGCCGGGCGCGGACTCGTTTCTCGTGGCGTATGGCGATCTCAATGCGCACATGGGGCGCTGTGACGCCGCGACGCGCACCTACGAGGCGGTGCTGCGCCGCAGCCGCCAGGTGCCTCCGCTGGTGCAGGCCGCCCGCGGCGGGCTGGCGGGCTGCTCGGTCGAGGACGGGCGGGCCTCGCTGAGTGCCGGCGCGCTCCAGGACGCCGAAGTGCGCTTCAAGAAGGCGATCTCGATCGGCGAACCCGACAGCGTGGTGCGCCTGGCGTGGCTGCTGATCGGCGACGCGCGCTGGGCCAGGGGCGACACGGCCGTGGCCCAGGACGCGTACCGCCGCGCCATGTCCGGCGCCGCCGAAGGGGATCCCATCGCGTCGCGGGCGAACGACCAGCTCAACCGGCTTCTCGGGAAGGGAACTCCGACGCCATGATCCGGCTCACCGCGGGCGCCGGCCGAACCCTGGCGCTGCTCGCGCTCTCTCTGGTCGCCGCGTGTCACCACTTCGACCCGCGGGCGTACACCGTGCCCGAGGACCTCTACCAGGCCTCGATGCGCGAATTCCGCGCGGGCCGCTACGACAAGGCGCAGTCGGGCTTCCAGGCGATCACCTTCAGCGTGGGGGCACGGGACACCCTGTATCCGCTGGCGCGGTTCTTCCTCGCCGAGTCGTACTTCGGCCAGGGCGACTTCGTCACCGCGGCCCAGGAGTTCCGCCGGGTCGCCGACGAGAATCCGAACCACCGCCTCGCGCCCGACGCGCTGCTGCGGGCCGGCGATTCGTACGCGAAGCTCTGGGAGAAGCCGGATCTGGACCCCTCGAGCGGCCAGACGGCACTGGCCACCTACCAGGAGCTCGCCGGCCGGTTCCCGGACGCGACGGCCACCCGCGTCGCGACGGCGCGCCTGCGCGCGCTGAACGAGAAGTTCGCGAAGAAGGACCTGGACATCGGGATCTTCTACTTCCGGCGCAACGCCTTCGACTCCGCGATTCTCTACTTCAAGGATCTGATCGCCAGCTACCCGTCCGCGTCGCTGGTCCCGGCGGCCTACGTCTACATCGTCCGCTCGTACCACGCGATCGGCTATACGGACCAGGAAACGGAATTCTGCAACGCGCTGCGGCAGTTCTACCCGCAGCTGGCAGACGCCAAGCGGTACTGTGGCAACGGGACTGCTGGGCGGTAGCTTCGACCCCGTCCACCACGGCCACCTGATCGCGGCCGAGCGCGCCGTCGAGGCGCTGGGGCTGTCGCGCGTGCTGCTGGTGCCGTGCGCGAGACAGCCGCTCAAGCGCCAGGGGCCGGTGGCCTCGCCCGAGCACCGCTGCGCGATGCTCGAGCTGGCGGTCGCCGGCGATCCCCGGTTCGCGGTCGAGAGACTCGAGCTGGAGCGGCCGGGTCCGTCGTACACGGTGGACACGCTCCGCGCGCTCAAGGCGCGCTGCCCCGACGAACGGTTCGTGCTGCTGCTCGGCGCCGACGCCGCCTCCGACCTGCCGCGCTGGCGGGCCGCCGAGGAGGTTGCGCGCCTCGCCGAGGTCGCCATCCTGACGCGCCCCGGCGCACCGGAAGTCGTTTCCGCCCTGGTCCGGCACGTGGTGGCCACGCCGGCCATCGAGATCTCCGCGAGCGACATCCGGGCCCGCTGCCTCGCGGGCAAGAGCATTCGGTATCTGGTACCAGACGCGGTGGCCGACCACATCGCACGCCAGCACTTGTACCGATGACCGTTCGCGCTGGTAACCACCGCGCACCTTGCCGTCTGCGCAACTCGAAACTGGTTCGCTGATGCCGCTTCCCGCACTGGTGACGAAGATCCTCGGGTCCCGCTTCACGCGGGAGCTGAAGCATCTGCGGCCGATCATTGACGCGATCCACCGCCACGAGGAGGAGCTGAAGGGCCTGACGGAGGAGCAGCTGCGCCACCAGACGGTGCGTTTCCGCGAGCGCATCGCCGAGCGGGTCGGCGCCCTGCGCGACGAGGTCGAAGCGCTGAAGAAGGCGAAGCACGACTGCGCCGACCCCGACGAGCGGGACGACATCGACCGCCGGCTGCTGGGCCGCGAACGGGAGCTGGTCGGTGCTACCGCGGAGGTCCTCAAGGAGCTGCTCCCCGAGGCGTTCGCCACCGTGCGCGAGGCCTGCCGCCGGCTCGTCGGCACGACGGTGATGGTGACCGGGCGCGAGCTGGGTTGGGACATGGTGCCGTACGACGTCCAGCTCATCGGCGGCATCGCCCTCCACCAGGGAAAGATCGCCGAAATGGCGACCGGCGAGGGGAAGACGCTGGTCGCGGTGCTGCCCCTCTATCTCAACGCGCTGCCGGGCAACGGCACCCATCTGGTCACGGTCAACAACTACCTCGCCCGGCGTGACTCGCAGTGGATGGGGCACGTCCTGAGCTGGCTGGGTCTGACGGTGGGCTGCATTGACGACACGGAGCCCGGCTCGATCGAGCGCCGCGCCGCCTACCTGTGCGACGTCACGTACGGCACGAACAACGAGTTCGGGTTCGACTACCTGCGCGACAACATGGTCTTCTCGCTGGAGCAGCGCGTCCAGCGGAGCCACACCTACGCCATCGTGGACGAGGTGGACTCGATCCTCATCGACGAGGCCCGCACGCCGCTCATCATCTCGGGTCCCGTCGGCAACGAGGCGGACACCAAGTATGCCGAGCACAATCAGGGGGTCGTCGGTCTGGTACGCCGCCAGTCCGAAATCACCAACAACTTCATGGCGGAGGCCGAGCGGCTCTGGCCCGACGACCAGTACGCCTCCGCGGTCAAGGCGTATCAGGTCCAGCTGGGGATGCCCAAGCACAAGCGCCTCCTGAAGTTCCTCCAGGAGCAGGGCGCCAAGAAGCTCGTGCAGAAGGTCGAGCTGGACTACATCGCCGACCGGAAGCTCCCCGCCCGACAACAGCGGCTCCGCGACCTCGAGGAGCAGCTGTACTTCGTGCTCGACGAGAAGAACCACTCGGTCCACCTCACCGACCAGGGGGTGGAGATCCTCTCGCCCAAGGATCCGGCCCTGTTCATCGTCCCCGACCTCTCGGAGGAAGTCCTCCGGATCGAGCGGGACGACGCGCTCACGCCGCACGAGAAGCTGGAGCGGCGCGCCCAGCTCGAGTCCGACTACGCGGCCAAGAGCGAGAAGCTGAACATCATCCACCAGCTGCTCCGGGCCCACGCCCTGTACGAGAAGGACGTCGAGTACGTGGTGCAGGACGGCCAGATCTTCATCGTGGACGAGTTCACCGGTCGCATTCTTCCGGGGCGCCGCTGGTCGGACGGCCTGCACCAGGCGGTCGAGGCGAAGGAAGGGGTGCAGGTCAAGGGCGAGACCCAGACGCTCGCGACGATCACGATCCAGAACTACTTCCGGATGTACGGCAAGCTGGCGGGGATGACCGGCACCGCGGAAACCGAGGAAGAGGAGTTCTTCAAGATCTACGGGCTGGAAGTCATGGTCATCCCGACCAACCGCCCGGTCCGCCGCATCGACGTGCACGATCGCATCTACAAGACGCGACGCGAGAAGTACAACGCGATCGTGGACGAGGTCGAGCGCCAGCACGGCCGCGGGCTGCCGGTGCTGGTCGGCACCGTGAGCGTCGAGGTGTCGGAGACGCTCTCGCGGATGCTCAAGCGCCGCGGGATCCGCCACGAGGTATTGAACGCGAAGTATCACCAGCGCGAGGCGGAGATCGTGGCGATGGCGGGCCAGAGCGCCGCGGTCACGATCGCCACCAACATGGCCGGCCGCGGCACCGACATCAAACTCGGCAGCGGCGTCACCAAGTGCCGCTTCTGCGGCATCAAGGCGCGCCAGGCGCCGTTCGGCCAGACCCTCGAGAAGCCGGACCTCGCGTGGACCGAGATCCAGCGCCTCGGCTGCATGACGGACCCGCCGTGCGGCCTCCAGATCATCGGCACCGAGCGCCACGAGTCGCGGCGCATCGACCGCCAGCTGCGCGGCCGCTCGGGGCGGCAGGGGGATCCCGGCGGCTCGATCTTCTTCCTCTCCCTCGAGGACGACCTGATGCGGCTCTTCGGGTCGGACCGGATCGGCTCCCTGATGGACCGGATGGGGGCCGAGGAGGGCGAGGTCATCACCCACCCGCTGGTGACCCGCTCCATCGAGGGCGCCCAGAAGCGGATCGAGCTGCAGAACTTCCAGTCCCGCAAGCGGCTCCTCGACTACGACGACGTGATGAACCAGCAGCGCGAGGTTGCGTACTCGCTCCGGCTCTTCGCGCTCGAGGGCGGGGAGGAGCTCAAGGCCGAGTCCATCCGGATGATCGACGGGGCGATGACGCGGCCGGTGGACGAGGCCGTCGCCGGGAGCCGCCACCCGGAGCTCTGGGACCTCGGCACCCTGCACGAGCTGCTCCTGATGCGCTTCCTCGTGATGGTGCCGGAGCTGACGCAGCGTGGCGTGGCCTCGCGCGACGAGCTGCTGGAGCTGTGCCGGCGCCACGCGCGCGAGGCCTTCCATCGCAAGGTGCAGGCGCTCGACGACTACGGTCGCCAGCTCACGATCCCGAACCTGGCCGAGCAGGTACTGAGCCAGGTGATGCTGCGGACCATAGACGAGAAGTGGAAGGACCACCTGTACGATCTCGACCAGCTGCGCAACGCCATCACCTACAGGGCGTGGGGCCAGAAGGACCCGTTGATCGAGTACAAGAAGGAAGCGTTCGACATGTTCGTGGACCTGATGGCCGATCTCAGGGGCACGTTCACGGAGCAGTTCCTCAAGGTGCAGGTCAGCGCGGGCCCGCCGGCGCCGCCCCCTCCGCCCAGGACATTCACCGGTCCCGTTCTGGGCGGCCCGTCGGAGCCCGGCGGTCGCCCGGGTGGCGCAGCCGGTCTGGTTGAGGACGACGCCCTGATGACATCGGCCGCGCCGCCACGCGGTCCGGCGGCGCGCGCGGTGGTGGGCGGCCAGGCCTTTGGCCGCCCCGCGCCGGCCGGCATGCCGACGGGGTGGGAGAGGACCGGCCGCAACGAGCCCTGTCCGTGCGGCTCCGGCAAGAAGTTCAAGAAGTGCCACGGAGCGAATCTGTAGGCCCTCTGCCGCGCGAATAGGCTCCGTTCCGCAGGTTTTCGTCCCGCCGGCCGCCACGGCCGATGCCATCATGGGACGTGCCTCTCCGCATCGCCGAGACTCCCTCCGCCGATCGGCCGCGTGAGCGGCTGCTCCGCCTGGGCCCGTCCGCGTTGACGACGGCCGAACTCCTGGCGATTCTCATCGGTACCGGCCGTGCCGGTGTCTCCGCTCCCGACGTCGCCTCGGCCCTCCTGGCCAGCGGGGGGCCCGGCCTGGCGCACCTCGCCCGCCGCACGGCGGTGGAGCTGGCCGGCGTGCCCGGCGTCGGCCATGCCAAGGCGGCGCGGGTCGCCGCCGCCCTGGAGCTGGGGCGGCGGCTGCAGGAGGAGGGGCGGCCGGACCGGACGCGGATCCGTTCGCCGGCTGACGTGTACCGCTGGTTTGCGCCGCGCCTGGCGGATCTGGCGGCCGAGGAGTTCCACGTGCTCGCGCTCGACAGCCAGAGCGGCATCCTGCGCGACCTGCTCGTGACCCGGGGGATCTTGAACAGCTCGCTGGTGCATCCTCGTGAAGTGTTCCGCGGCGCCATCGCCGAGGCCGCGGCCGGGATCATCGTGGTGCACAATCACCCGTCCGGCGATCCCGCGCCGTCGGCCGACGACCGCGCCGTGACGCGCCAGCTGGTGGATGCGGGGAAGGTCCTCGACCTCCCCGTCTACGATCATGTGATCATCGGCGCACGGGGCTACCTCAGCTTCGCCGAGGCGGGCCTGCTGTGACCCTCGCCCCCGCCCGGCGCCCCATCCCGGTCATTCCCGGTTTGTCCGATGCGCTCGAGCCGTACGCCGAGCGTCTGGATCTCGATCTGCTCGAGCGGGCCTACCAGTTCAGCGCCTCGGCCCACCGCGGTCAGAAGCGCTGGTCGGGGGAGGACGCGGTTTCCCACGGCATCGGCGTGGCCCGCATCCTCGTCGAGGCGCACCTCGACGCGGTCTCGGCCGCGTGCGGGCTGTTGCACGATGTGGTAGAGGACACCGACGTCACGGTGGAGGACCTGGAGCGCGAATTCGGGAAGGAGGTCGCCACGATCGTGGACGGCCTCACCAAGATCTCGACCCTGACCTTCCGCTCCACCGCCGAAGAGCAGGCGGAGAACTACCGCAAGCTCCTGCTCTCGGTCGCCAAGGACGCGCGCGTCGTCATCATCAAGCTGGCCGACCGGCTCCACAACATGCGGACGCTGGAGCACCTCCCGGAGGAGAAGCAGCGCCGGATCGCGCTCGAGACCCGCGAAATCTACGCCCCGCTGGCGCACCGCTTCGGGATGGCCGGCATCAAGGCGGAGCTGGAGGACCTCGCGTTCAAGTTCCTGGAGCCGGAGGAGCATGCCTCGCTCGCCCGGAAGGTCGCCTCCCGGAAGGCGGAGCGTGAAGAGCTGGTGGGCCGGATGCGCGAGCCGCTGCAGCGCGAGCTGGAGCGCGCCGGTATCCGGGACGTGGACGTCACCGGGCGCCCCAAGAACCTCTGGTCCATCCACAGGAAGATCATCCGGCGCGACCTCCCCTACGAGGAGATCTACGACCTGATGGCGCTGCGGGTCCTGGTCAACTCGGTCCCCGACTGCTACCACGCGCTCGGCGTGATCCATTCGCGCTGGACGCCGCTGCAGGAGCGGATCAAGGACTACATCGCGCAGCCCAAGTCCAACGGCTACCAGTCGCTGCACACCACGGTCTTCGGCCCGACCGGGCAGCTGTACGAGATCCAGATCCGCACCCGGGAGATGCA
>Ga0326726_10004441_pt1 | contig 12798 bp, 8 predicted proteins | sample MHFenrmetagenome_2_FD_207603 | JGI IMG/M metagenome (GOLD analysis project Ga0326726, IMG submission 207603) | Lab enriched peat soil microbial communities from Michigan Hollow, Ithaca, NY, United States - MHF15MN | ecosystem: Environmental > Terrestrial > Soil > Wetlands > Peat | place: USA...
TCCACTACATCGCGATCGGCGCCGGCGTCGGCTACTTCGTGCTCGATGGCGTGCAGCTCGGCGTGTCGGGCCTGCACGAGTTCGGCGATGGCCCGAGCCTCAGCAAGCTCTCGCCGTCGCTGACGTACATCGCGCAGCCGCTCGTCGGAAAGTGGCCGGTCATCCCGTACGTCGGCGGGTTCTACAACCACTGGTTCATCGGCGACAACCCCGACCTCGACACCATCGGAGCGCGCGCCGGCATGATGTTCGTGTCGGGCCACTTCGTGCTCGGCCTCGGCGTCGCCGTCGAGCACATCGTGTCGGCGTGCAACACGATGACCACCGACTGCAACTCGGTCTATCCCGATCTCACGATCAGCATGGCCCTCTGAGCCACCGAAGCGCGTCTCAGATCGTCGAGAAGCCGGGGACCAGGGACGCGGCCAGCACGGCGGGGTGTTTGGCCTCCTGCTCGGCGAGCCAGGCCTCGGCGCCGGCGACGAGCGCCACGCCGGCGTCACCGCCGATCAACCGGCCGTGCGTGTGCTCGACCGCCGCGGCGTGGAGGCCCATGTCGATCGCGCGGTAGCCCGCGGCAGCGTCGGCAAGCGCGGCCGCGGCGCCGTCGCGATCGCCGGTCCGCATCGCGATCCCCGCATCGAGCGTGCGCGCGAACTGTGTTCCCCACCCGGTGTTGGCCTTGGCGAGCAGCGCGGCGAGCTTCCGCGCGCGCGCGAGCAGGCTCGCGTCACCGCCCTGCTCGTGCGCGAGGACGAGCGCGCGGCCGAGCGAGAATCGCGTCTGGGTGTTCACCATGCACATGCGCAGCAGCAGCGACTTCTTGACGTCGCCCCACTCGGCATCCCACGCCTTCACGGCCGCCTCGCCATCGCCGCGGTACAGCGCGATCTCGGCGCGCGACTTGAGATCGCACCAGTGCTGGAGGTGCCAACCGGAGCGCGACCAGCGCTCGACCGCACCGCGCGTCTCGGCCTCGGCGCGATCCGGATCGCCCGCGACGAGCCAGACCAGCGGCATCACGTACGTGCGCATCGAGGTCGCGGTGTAGAGGTCCCCGACCTCCTCGACCTCGTCGACGTGACCGGGCGCCTGGAACGCGAGCTCCGCCAGATCGCCGGCGAAGTACAGCGCCGGCAACAGCCACCATGCGTGCATCGAGCCGACCTCCCACGCGACGTCGGTCTGCGCCTCGCGGAACAGCGCGATCGTGACGAGCGAGTGGGCCTGCGCCTCCCGCCACCGGCCCTGGCACTCGGCGAGGATCGCGTCGGTGGCGGCGCCCCACGCGCGCGCGTGCGGGTGATCGATCCGCTCCGCGATCGCCTTGGCGGACGTGCCGAGCTGCTCGGCGCGCTTCCACCCGGCCTCGCCGCCCTCCATCGACCGCACGATCGCCTCCCACGCGATCGCGCGCGACACCCGATACGGCTCGCCGGCTGCCAGCGCGAGGAGCAGGTGCTGTGCCTGGAACGTCGCCGCGCGCACCATGTCGACACCGCCGAGCCCGTTGCCGACGGACCAGCACAGATCGATGCGATGCAGGTCCGCGGCTGGCACCGCCTCCTCGCGACGCTCGGTGAACTTGAGGCCGCGCAGCTTGAGCCGCGCACGGCGGGCGAGCAGCGTGACGAGCGCGCTGGCCGGCGTCTTCGGCAGCGCGAGCGACAGATGCGCGAGCGCCGGATCGAGCTCCGCCACGCCGTCGTCGAGATGGCCGGAGCGCAGGAACTGCTGCGCCGCGCGCGTGCGGAGTCGCACCGCGTCTTCACCGGTCGTGCCCTCGGCGGCGGTACGAAACGCGCGCGCCGCCTCGACGCCACGGCCGGCGTTCGCGAGCGACTCCGCGTGCGCCACCGCGAGCGGCTGGCGCTTGTCCGCCGGCGCGAGGGTGAGCGCGAGCGCGTACAGATCCGCGGCGCGATCGAACGCGAGCTTCTCGGACGCGAGCAGCGCGGCGTGTCTGGCGTACAGGAGCGTGCGCTCGTCATCACCTGCGGCGCGGAAGTGCATCACGAGGGCTTCGGGATCGGGTGCGGGTTCGCGCTGGAGCGCACGCGCGATGCGGCGGTGGACGTCGTTCGGATCGGCGACGCGCTCACGCGCGGTCTCGCGCACGCGATCGTGGAAGCACTCGACGAGATCCTCGTCGCCATCGCCGCGCGACCGGATGAAGCGCCCGGCGCGCAGCAGGATCACCTCGTCGAGGCCGGTGTTGGCCGCGGTGCGCGCCACGCGGTGCGAGATCGGCCCACCCGACACGGCGACCACGTCGAGGAGCCGCCGCGCGCCCTCGGCCAGCCCATCGATGCGACGCGCGAGCACGTCGCTGAGCGACAGCGTGCCGAGCTCGAGCCCGGTGCTGACGGTGCGCGCGAGCTCGTGGACGTAGAACGGGATGCCGCCCGATTCACTCGCCACGCGCTTCGCCTCGGGGCGACCACCGAGCAGCGTCGACGCGAGTTGCTCGGCCTCGACCGAGGTGAGCGGCTCGATCTCGAGCTCCACGATCGCGTCGCTCGTGCGGCGACCGCGGAGCGCGGCGACCATTTCGGCGGCAGCATCTTCGCTGCGGTAGCTCAGCACCATCAGCATCGGCGGCGGATCCGGCGGGGCCACGAGCTCGCGAAACAGCACCGCGCTGTCGTGATCGCCCCACTGGAGGTCGTCGATCCACAGGATCAGCGGCCGGTCCTTCGCGATGGCGCAGAGGAGCTCGCGCAGCGCGAGCGCCGCGCGGCGCCGGATCTCGTTCGGATCGATGACGCGATCGAGGATGCGCGAACCCGCGAACGCGTCGAGGCGCGACAGCACGGGAAACACGCGAGCGAGCGCGGCGGCGTGCTTCGGCAGCACGCGATCGACCTCGGCGCGAGGCAACGTGCGCAGGTACTGCGTGAGCGTATCGACGAGGCTATCGAGCGCCTTGAACGGCACCGACTCGCGCTCGTAGCAGCGACCCGCGAGCGTGATCGCGCCCGGCGCGATCGCCTCGACATCGTCGAGGAACCGCCGCACGAGCGCACTCTTGCCGACGCCGGACGGCCCGTGAACGTGCGCGACGATGCTGCGCGAACCGGTGCCTTCAGCGGCGCGCCGTAGTGCCTCGAGCTCGATCTGGCGGCCGATGAAGATGTGATCGGCCGTGGTCGCCGGGCGTCCATCGCGCGTCGCGACGCGACCGACGACGTTGGCGATCGCGGCGTACGGCGGCCGCGCCTCCGGGTCGCGCACGAGCAACGCGCGGCACAGGCTCGACAGATCGTCGGGGAGCTCGCGATCCAACATCCGCGGATCCGGCCCGTCCTCGTGCGCCTTCTTCCACAGCACGTCGCGCGCGCCGCCTTCGAACGGCAACCGTCCGGTCAGGACCTCGAACAGCATCACGCCGACCGCGTACCAATCCGAGGCCGTCGACAGCGGGATACCCTGCGCCTGCTCGGGCGACATGTACGCCGGCGTGCCGACGACGAGCTCGTCGACGCTCGCGTGCAGGCCCTCGGGTCCGAGCGGTGCCACGAGCCCGTAATCGAGCACGCGCAGCCGATGATCGCGGCCGATCATCACGTTCGACGGCTTGAGATCGCGATGCAGCACGCTGTTGCGATGCAGCTCGTGCACGGCCTCGACGAGCTGCGGCAATGCGAGACGCAGGCGTTCCTCGTCGAACTGGATCGAGTAGCTCGACCGCACGCGCCCGTCGGGGCCTTCGACCTTCCACTTGCGCGTCTGATCGTCCGCGACCGACGCGGCCGGCGCGGTGTCGCCGCGGACCCAGATCCGGAAGTCCACCCCGTCGATGAACTCCATCGTCATGTACCAATGACCCTCGGCGGAGAACAGCTCCTTGAGGGCGACCAGGTTCGGGTGGGCGATATCGGCCGCGCTGCGGAACTCTTGCTTGAAGCGATACAGCGCGTCGCCATCGAGGACGTGCAGCTGCTTGATCGCGATCCGCGCGTCGTCCGTGACATCGCGACCCTCGAACACCGTGCCGAACGCGCCCGCGCCGAGCCGCCGGCCGAGCTGGAACCGGCCCCCGATCATCCCCCCGAGATCTCCGATCGCCATCGACATCAGCGCGTCGGCCCCAACGTATCACCCTAGAGTGGCGGGCTGTACGTCCCCTCGACGATCATCGTGCCGGTGCCCACCGAAATCACTCGGACCAGATCGTCGAACGCGTGTGCACGCACCGCGTCGTAACCGCCGGGCACGAGCGCGTTCGTCAGGTCGTCGACGGTGACCGAGTCTCCCGCGGTCGGGTTGAAGTCGAAGCCATTCACCGGGATGTGGGGCAACGCGACCGCAGTGCCCCCGCGCGGAGCCGCGATCCGCCACGTCCATCGCCGGCCCTCGGGAATTGCATCGCGATAGACGTTCAGGCCGGCGCGCACGAGACTCGGCGCCACCCCGCCGGCGCGCTCGCTCCACGTCACGCTCGAGCTCGCGAGGTCGAACGTCGCCACGCCCGCGTACTCCGGAAGGCGCTGCGCGGCGACGTCGAGCGCGTGCGTCGCGCTCCACGGACTCCATTCGAACACCGACTGCTGGCTCGTCTCGGAGTCGATCGGCACCGCGTCGGTGACGGTCAGCGCGGTGGTGCCGCCGGGCGTGTGTGGTTGCTTGACGCTCGTCGCCGCGGATCCGCTCGCCGGCGCGGCGCCGGCGCTGGCGTCGAACACGCGGCCACGCGGCGTGAGGATCGCCTGATACGTGTTGACGTAGCCGACGGTCGCCGGGACCGTGTACGTGAAGCTCGCGGTGTCGAAGCTCGTGTAGCCGCCGACGATCGTCACGCTGCTGCCCGACGCGACCACGACGCCGGTCGTGAACAGCGCGCCGAACACCGAAGCGCCGTCGCTATCGGTCGGCGTGATGACGAGATCGATCAGGCCGGCGCCGCAGTCCAGGAACGTCACGTCACCCGACCCGCTGGCGTCGAGCGCGACCACGTCGCCACACGGGTTATGGATCTGGTACGCGAGCGCGCCGTTCTGCAGCGGCACGTGCAGCGTCACGGTCACCTGAGGATTCGAGACGACGGGGTCGAGCGCGAGCTCGAGGCGATCGCTCCTGCGCACGCCGGCAAACGTCGTCACCGCGGTCGCGCCGGTCGTGTTCGCGGGCTCGATCACCGTCACGAAGTCGCCGTCCGCGGCGAGCGCCCACGCGATGCCGGTAGGATCGGTGGTCGTGGCAAGCTCGACCGTCGAGTCGGGCGTCTGGAAGTAGACCGCCACGTTCGGCGCCGGCTCGCCGCGCTGGGTGACGTGGATCGCGACCGCCTCGGGCGGCGGCTGGCCGCTCGATGGCACGAGCGTATCCGTCGGCGCGTCGAGCGGCGGCGCGTCGATACCGTGATGATGGTCGCCGCCGCAGGCGACCAGGACCCCGGCGATCACGGCGCTACGAGCGGTCATACTCGCGCAGCGTTTCGGGGTCGTCGACGACGTACAACGCCTTGCACGTGTCGAGCAGTTGCGGCGAGCGATGCGGACCCGGCAGGATCGCGATCGGATCGCCGAACCAGTCGTCGATCGAGGCGCGCGTCGCGAGAAAGACCGCGGGCTCGAGCGTCGTCGGGTCCGTGCCCGCGAAGACCATGGACAGGCCGTTCGGCGTGAGGTTGGGCGCGAACATGGCGCCGACCTCGTGGACGTCGCCATGGGGCTTCCACAACCCGTCGTCGTCCTCGTACTCCTGGATCTGATCGGTGGCGTCGCGCAGCCTCACGAGCACGCGACGCGGTCCGAACTCGTCGGCCGTCGGCGTCCCGGCGAACGTGCCGGCCGGCAGACGCGCGGTCGTGGTCACCCAGCTCGCCGCGCCGGCGCGTAGCGCGCCTTGCAGGCTCGGCGGCTCGACGACCGCGGTGAAGAACATCGACGTGCCTTCGGGCGCCATCGCGAGCCCGGACATGTTGTAGATCCCGAGGTCGATCGGCGTCGTCGTGCCGTCGGCGAGCGTCACCTCGAACGCTCCGAGGTCGCCCGACACGACCGCGAACGAGCGATCCCATGACACCGAGAAGTCCTGGGCGGTGGCGAGGTCCTTCGGCGTCGCGGTCGCGAACGACGTCGCGTCGCACGGGTCGCGGTCGTGCGACAACCCGAACACCACGTCGCACCCGCCGATCGAGACCGCCACAGCGGCTGTGACGATGAACCCGACCGACCGCATCCCATCCAGTATCCCCGATCCCAGTCGGCGCAGCGAGCGCGTTCGTCGGTCAGAATTTTCCAGAAATGCTGACACCGACGTGATCGGGCCCGATCGCGGGCGCTAGCTCGACGCGCTCCTTGGCCGGAGCATGGAGGTACAGCCACACACCTCCAGCAATCGCAGTGCCGCCCGCGAGGAAGATCGCCGTACCACCGTACCGCATGACATCGCGCCAGTGATCGCGCGTATCGAGCATGTCGGATTCGTCGAAGCGGCGCTTTGCCACGATGCCGAGTGCGATATCGCCGATCAGCAGCGCTCCACCCACACCGCCGAGGATGTACGCGAGCCGGCGTTGCTCGGCGCCGCGATCGACGACGACCATCCGGGCGCCGGGCGCGACGGGCGCGGCGATCGGCACCGTGATGGTCCTGGCATCGCCGTCGACCAGCTCGACCTCCTGGTGGTTCCGCGGCAGGTTCGTCACCGCGATGTCGACGGCGTGCTTGCCGGCATCGAGCTCGATGCGCGCGTAGTCGATCTCGTGCACGACGACGCCATCGACGGTCACGACCGTGCCGGTCGGAGCGGGATGCGTGAACGCGATCTTGAGCGTTGGCACCTTCGCCGCGAGCACGGACGTCTTGGACGCCGCCGCGACTTCGGTGTCGTGCTCGCCGATCTCGAACGCGCGCATCTGGACGCGACGGAACCACATCAGCGCGGTCGCCAGCCGATCCAGGGCCTCGTTGCACAGGCCGAGGTTCAAGATCGTGCCGCTGGCCCCCGGCTCGAGCTTGAGCGAGGCCTCGAAGCGCTCGCACGCGGGTCCCGGCTGCCCGGACTCGAGCAGATTCCGCCCCTGGTCGAAGAGCGTCGCGGCGGCCGACTCCGGCGGCGCGGGGTCCGGCGGCGCGGGCTGGGCCACCGCGATCCCGCCGAGCCCGCCGACGGCCACCAGCACCACCATCGTCCGCATCACCACCAGCATACCAGGTGTCGGAGCTAAAGCGGGCGCCGACGCTTGCGTGGGGTTCCGCCCCGACTGAGGATACCGCGCAGATCAGGGGCGCATCAGCGCCTGGAGGGCAGGAGTCATGGAAACGATGGCAAACGGCGACAGCGAAACCTTCACGGACCACGACCACCACCACAACGACTTCGAGGCGATCGTGAAGAACCAGGAGAAGATCCTGGCGAACCAGAAGACGATCGCGGGCAATCAGAAGCGCCTCGATCAGATCCTCGCGAACCAGAAGAAGATCCAGTCCAACCAGAAGAAGCTGGATCAGGTCCTCGCGAACCAGAAGAAGATCGAGGCCAACCAGAAGCGCCTCGCGCAGATCGTGGCGAACCAGAAGACGATCCTGGCGAACCAGAAGACGATCCAGGCCAATCAGAAGACGATCCAGGCCAACCAGAAGACGATCCAGGGCAACCAGAAGAAGATCCTGTCGAAGCGATAACGATGGACCTCCTCGAGCGAGCCCGCACGCTGATGGCGTGCCCGCTGTTCGAGAGCCTCTCGCCGGCGGTGCTGATCCGGCTTGCCGAACGCGCACGGGCGACGGAGCTCGAGCGCGGCGAGCGCCGCACCACCGACGACACCGTCTGGGTGGTCGCGTCGGGCTCGCTGGCCGTCGCGGTGCGCGAAGGTGGTGTCGTCGACGCGACCGCGAGCATCGTGCGCAAGCACGGCGCGAGCGCGACCGTGGGTAACGCGCTCGGCGTGATCCGCGTCGTGCGCCCCGACACGCCGGTGATCGAGGTCGTCGCCGAGGTCCCGAGCGTGCTCGTCGGCGTGATCGTGGACGACGTCCGTGACGTGCTCGAGGAGGATCCCGCCGCGCTCACCGCGATCGCGGATCGTCTGGCGGCCTTGCTGTTGTGATGCCGTCATGAACAAGCGCGCGTTCGCGCTCGGCGCGGTGATGATCCTGCTCGGCAGCCTCGTGGCGGTCGCGCTGCGATCGTTTGCCGAGGCGACGTTCCTCGGCGCGTACGGCCCCACGCAGATGCCGTGGCTGCTCATCGCGACGGCCGGTGGGTTCGCGGTCGCGACCCTGGGATACGACGCGGTGACGCGGCTGGCGCACGCGCGCGCCGTGGACCTGGGCTTGCTCGTGGCGCTGGTCGCGATCGCGGGCCTCGCACCGACGCTCCTGGGTCGGGGCGTGTCGCCGGCGGTGCTGGTCGTCGCCCTCACGGCCGCGTCGCAGGTCGCGAACCTCGCGCTATGGAATCGCGTCGCCGCGTCGGTGGCGGGACGCGACGCGCGACGCATGTTGCCGCGCGCAGGCGCGGCGGTGACCGCCGGTGGCGTGATCGCGGGACTCGGCGCGGGTGCGATCATCCCGCGCGTCGGGCTGGCGTCGTTGCCGTACATCGGCGCGGTGGCGACCATCGTCGTCATCTTCGTGTGGGCGGCGCAGGACCGCGCGCTCGTCACGGGTGGCGCACCGGGCGGCGCGCCCGGCGCGATCGCGGTCGGCCCGCCGGCGTCGCTATCGACGGTGCAGCACAAGCTCGTCACGGCGATGATCGTGGTGGCCGCGCTCGAGGCGATCGTCACGACGGTCATCGATCTGCAGTTCATCGGGACCGTCAAGGGTCGCTACACGGGCGACGCGGTCGCGGTCGCGCTGTCGCTGTTCTACGGCGGTACCAACCTGGTGCTGCTGCTCCTGCAACTCGGCGCCGTCCCGCGCTTGCTCGTCACGCGGAGTCTGCCGTTCACGGCCGCGATTCATCCGGTGCTGGTGATCCTGTCGTACCTCGGGTTCGTCGCGTCGCCGGGGTTTGTCGGCATCGCCGGCACGCGCACGACCGATCAGGTGTTGCGGCTCGCGACGTCGCGCACGTCGCAAGAGCTCGCGCTTTCGGCGCTGCCGCCGGCGCCGCGCGCGCGGTGGAAGGTGCTGTTACGAGGGCTCGTGTGGCCGGCCGGTGCGTCCGCCGCGGCCGGCGTGCTGTTCGCGATCGGCCCCACCGACCCGGCGCGGCTCGCGGGTGCCGCGATCGCCATCGCCATCGTGTGGGGAATCGCCGCGCGCGTGGCGGCGAAGCGGTTCCAGACCGCGCTCGCGGCGCCGCTCGGGATGCGCGCCGTGCGGCGCGACGATCCGCGACGGATCGATCTCGAGACGCTCGAGCGCTGGACCCACGCCGCCGGCGCCGACGATCCGAAGCAGGCCGCGCTGGCCCGCGCCACGCTCGCACGCGCTCGCGTCGATGCGACCGACCTCGCCGATCATCTCCGCCACGACGATCCGGAGGTGCGCGCGGCGATGTTCGACCAGCTCGCACGCATGCCCGCGCCGGCGCTGCGCGGCGAGCTGCGCGCCGCGCTGGCGATCGAGGATGACGATCGCGCGCTCGCACTCGCGATCAAGGCGCTGACGATGGCCGGTGACGACGGCGGGATCGCCCGTGGCAAGCAGCGCGTCGGGCTGTCCCGCGAGGTCGACCAGGCCGTCGCGAGCGCCGCGGCGATGCTCCAGGCCGCGGACGCCGGACCTCTCGACGCCGAGCTCGCGAAGCTCGTCGCGCGCGATCCGGCCTGGGCGACCGCGATCATCCGCGCGCGACGCGCCCAGCTCCCCGACGACATGCTCGACACGATGCTCCGCACCGCGACCCAGGCGCCCGAGACGCGCGCCGGTGCGTTGCGCGTCATCGCGTGCGCGGGCGTCGAGCGCACGCTGGAGCTCCTCGCCGGCGCGCTCGAGGTCGGCGATGCCGCCGCGCTCGCCGCGCTCGAGGAGCTCGACGGCGATGGGGCGATCGCGATCGGCGCCGCGCTGCCCAGGTGGTCCGCGCTCGCCCGCGCGACCGTCGCGCGAGCGCTCGCCGGTGCCCCCGCGGGTGGTCCGCTGATCGCGCAGCTCGTCGACGATCGCGATCCCGAGGTCGCGTACGCGGCGCTGCGGACCGCGCTCGCCGTCGCGCGTGGCGGTGGCGTGTTGCCCGCCGCGCGGATCGCGGCTGCCCACGACGCGGCGCTCGCGTCGCTGATCGCCTATCTCGATGCGCGCGACGCCACCGCCGAGCTCTCCGCGTGCGCGAAGGCCGAGCTCGACATCGCGACGCGCCGCTGCGTCGCGCGCGTGTTGTGGGCGTCCGCGGTCGAGGCCGCGGCGAACAACCGCGATCCCGCGCCGATCGCGGCGATGGCCCGCCACCTCACCGGCGCGCACGAAGCCGATCGCAAGCGCGCGCTGGACGTCGTCCAGGAGCTCCAGGCGCGGCCGCAGATCCTCGAAGCGATCGAGCGCTGGCTACGCGCGCCCGGCCGCGGCGGCACCACCGCCGCGATCGCCACCACCGATCCGTGGCTCGGCCGGTTGTTCGCCGGCGAGCTCGCCGCGCTCGAGCCACGCCTCGTCGGTGCGCGACGCCCTGCCCTGTTCGCCTCGATCGCGGGCCCCGCGCTCGCGGCACTCGCCGAGCGCGCGACCGCCCAGACCATCACCGGGACGTTGTTCGAGGCCGGCGCCCCCGGGGACGCGATGTATGTCGTGGTTGCCGGCGCGCTCGTCGCCAGGCGCCCACCTGCACCCGACCGCCGGCTCGAGCTCGGCAGCGTCGTCGGCGAGCTCGCCGTGCTGACCCACGCGCCCCGCGCCGCGACCGTGGTCGCCGCCGCCGACGGCGCCGACGTCCTCGCCATCGATCGCCAGACCTTCGCCGCCGCCTCGCGGCGGTCCCCCGAGCTCGTGCTCGGCCTGTCGGCCACGCTCGCCGGCTGGCTGGCCCCGAACCGTCCCGACGTTCTCTGATGGCAACTCGAGTAGCCGGCGCGCGACGTGTGGTCGCGCACTTGGCCTGGCCTCGCGCTTGCTCCTGCGCGCGCACGAATACCCATGCGCACCCTCACCGTCCTCGCGTTCACGTCGATCCTCGTCGCCTGCGCCGCTCGTATGGGCGGCCAAGGCATGCCCGCCGATGATGACGGCTCGGCCTGTCCGACGGGAACCGTCGTCGATCCGGCCACTTCATCGTGCGTCGAGTGCTTGCCCAGCGCGACCGACGGCTGTCCGACGGGCCGCTACTGCACCGAGGACAACGTCTGCGCAGCCGGCTGCGCACTCGACAGTGACTGCCACGGTGGCCAGCACTGTTGCGGCCACGCGTGCATCGACACCGACACGCTCGCGAACTGCGGCGCCTGCGGCAACACGTGCGCGACCGGCGACTTCTGCGACGGCACCCAGTGCAACGCCCCGGTCTATCCGAACTTCTGCGCGAACAAGACGGTCTACGTCATCCACGACGGGATCAGCGCGGACCAGAACGCCGCCGACCTCATGGCGTCGACGATCACCGCGAACTGCCCGGCGGACGTCGTGGTCCACACGGCGAACCAGACCGATCCGGCACTCGTCGACCAGACCACGGGCCAGCCGCTCGCCGGCAGCGGCGTCACCTACGTGCTCGGCGGCGGGCCATTCCCGAACAAACCGCTCAAGTGGCTCGAGCAGATCCACAACGTCACGAAGATCTACTTCGACGCGCCCGACGGCATCAACTTCTACTGGCGCGAGCGCGCGTCGACCCAGCCGGTCGCGATGATGCCAGGCGCGGACTGCTCGGCTCACGCCGACCAGTTCCTCACCGAGCTCGTCACCGATCCGATGAGCGGCACGCTGTCGCTCGTCGGCTACGGTGCGTGCAGCGGCGGCAAGGGCACGCTCGCCGCGGCGTACTACTACGCGAACGTCCTGTTGCCGAACAAGGCGAGCTACCCCGACAGCTGGTACGTGTTCGGCTGGGCCGACACGAACGGCAACTCGACGCCGGATAACGGCGACACGTTCACGATCCTCGCGCACGGCATCTAGAACTGAAAGTAGATGAACTTGACGAGCTTGGCGTGGCCGAGCTCGCGCAGGACGAGCACCACACCCGCGAGCACGGCGCCCTGCGCCCACGCCGGCAGCGCGACGAACTGACCGCGCAGCCAGCGAAAGCTGCCGTCGGCGAAGAAGTGACACAGAAAGCCCACCGCGAGCGCCGTCGTCACGAGCGGCACGAGGTTCGCGTGGTCGGTCTCGAACAGCGCGATCTGGCGCAGCACCGCGAGCGCGTTGTCGAACGACGTCGCGCGAAAGAACACCCACGCGAAGCACACGTACTGGAACACCAGGAATACGCTCGCCGCGCGGCGCACGAGCCGCGCGAGGTCCGGCGGCCCGCTCTCGAGGTAGTCCGCCGCGAGCGCGAGGCCCCAGGTCACGAGGGCGAGCGGGATCCAGGTCTCGCTCGACCACCGGTCGAGCGCCACCAGGAACGTCACTCCGGCGCAGCACATCGCGGTGCGAAGCATCTCGACCGCGAACGTCGGTACCTTCCGAGGCGCGACTTCGGTCGTGGCCGGCGCCGGAGGATCCCTGGACAGCCACGCGGTCAGCACGGCCCACAGCGGCGTCAGCACGAGCCAGCCGAACCCGAGCTGCTGCCACGCGCTGGTGTCGTCGGGCAGCACGAAGCGCAAGATCGCGACCCCGCCGAGCGCGATCGCGGCGCAGAACATCATCATCGAGCGCGTGGCCGTGGCGGTCGCGCCGGTCGTGCGCTGGAAGAAGCGCGTGATCGCGAGCCCGAACCCGTGCAGCCCGCCCCACACGATGAAGG
>Ga0326726_10004442_pt1 | contig 12796 bp, 12 predicted proteins | sample MHFenrmetagenome_2_FD_207603 | JGI IMG/M metagenome (GOLD analysis project Ga0326726, IMG submission 207603) | Lab enriched peat soil microbial communities from Michigan Hollow, Ithaca, NY, United States - MHF15MN | ecosystem: Environmental > Terrestrial > Soil > Wetlands > Peat | place: USA...
ACGATAAGATAAGTGCTCAACGCTGGTGGTACGGATGGCTAGCCGGATATAGTGCAGCAACTGCAGGACAGGGAATTGTTTATTTTTCAACGAATGAAAAAGCAACAAGACAGGACATGGTACTTGGCTCAGCAACTACCCTTCTGGGGGCATTAGGAGTTCTGCTTACGCCAATTGTTCCACGAAAATCTTCATTTCAGAATCCTTATATTCAGACAAATGATTCCAGCCACGGGTACTTTGATACTGCCAATCCTGAAAAACTACTTAAAGAGATTGCGCAAAAGGAAAAAGCAGGAAGATCGTGGAAAATTCATGCTGTTACTGGTGCAGTTAATATTGGCAGCGGACTTGTAACATGGCTTGGCTTTAAGCGCTCAATCAAGGCTGGCCTGGTGAATTTTGCAATCAATACTATCATTACCGAGACTCAGATTTGGACCCAGCCGGTAAAGGCAATAAAAGATTATCAGAATTATTGTGGCAATAATACAACAAGTTCAATCCCTTATAATTTAAAGCCTGAAAAAAAATGGTATCTGTGCAGCTACCCTGCCGGATTTACTTTAAGACTTGATTTCTGAGTCCACGGAGTTGATTCCGAGTTAAATTGATGCGAAATCTTACATTTTGTTCCTACCTTTAATGGGCATCCTGTGATAAGACTCTATATTAAACAATATTAAGCTATTTGCATATTTTGTTGGCAATTTGAAAAAATCCAGAAACCCCAATTTTTTATAATTAAATTATGATATACGAAAACATTTTACAAACCATTGGAAATACCCCTCTTGTAAAAATAAACAGACTGAATCCAAACAAGAATGTCAATATCTTTGCAAAAATTGAAGGAAATAACCCAACCGGAAGTATAAAGGACAGGATAGCCTTGAAGATGATTGAGCAGGCGGAAGCAGAAGGTTCGTTAGTAAAAGGAAAAACAATAATTGAACCCACATCTGGAAATACGGGCATTGGATTAGCAATGATTGGTGTGGTAAGAGGGTATGATGTTGAAATTGTTATGAGCAGTGCAGTATCTGTTGAAAGAATAAAAATGATTGAATCTTTTGGTGCAAAAGTTACGATAACTGATGCAAATCTGGGAACAGACGGTGCTATTACAAAAGCAAGGGAACTTGTCAAAGAAAATCCTCAAAAATATTTTATGCCAGATCAGTTTTCAAATAAATATAACAGGATCGCACATTATAAAACAACAGGTGAGGAAATCTGGAAACAGACAAATGGCAGAATTGATTATTTTGTTTCTTCAATAGGTACTTCAGGCACAATTATGGGAGTTGGAAAAGCTCTGAAAGAAAACAATCCTAAAATAAAAATTGTCTGTGCACATCCTGTCAAAGGACATTATATACAAGGATTGAAAAACATGGAAGAAGCAATAGTGCCATCAATATACGAACCCTCAGAAATTGATGAGACAATCATGGTTGAAACAGAAGTTGCATTTGAATTAGCAAGGCAAATCATTATAAAGGAAGGAATATTTGTTGGTATGAGTAGCGGAGCAGCCATGTTTGCTGCGATAGAAGTAGCCAAAAAAATTAAATCAGGAGTAATAGTAGTAATTTTCCCGGATAGGGGAGAAAAGTATTTAACCACTAATTTATTCAAGGGGCTTTCTTTAATTTCTTTGCCATAATCTGAACCTCATTTTGTTGGCTCAGTTTTTTGGTCAGCTTGAAAGACAGGAAAGTCTTGATGCCATGATCGACCTCTTTATGGAGAAATGCAAGAAATTATAATGCCTAAGCATTAATAATAGATATCAAGTATTGCAACCTTATCTTTATAGTCAACTTTCTTAATTTTAACCTTCTTAACATCCAAACCGGTAATTTCAGCGACATTCTTTATAAGTTCCTCTTTATTCTGAGGTTTCAGCATTTCCATGTTATCATAAACAATGGGATGTGTACTAAACTTTTCTTTACTGACTTTTTTGGTTTTTTTGGTTTTTTTGGTTTTTCTGACCATTAACATCTCGAGAATAAATGCAGAAAGAATGATTATGAGGTTAAAGATAAATATCCCCAACATAGGAAATTCTGACCATTCAAGTGAATTGACTGCAGAAATAGCAATAACAGTAAAGATATATGCCATATCTTTTATGTTCAGGTTTCTTGTTCTGAACCTGAGGATTGTGAAAATGGCAAATAAGCCAATAGCCATTCCTAATTGAGCCACGGCTGAGTTGAATACTATTGGCAGCATAGAACCAAGAATGAAGATCACTATACCCATCAGGAAATAGCTGAATGCGTACATTGGCTTTTTCGAATACCTGTAATAAACTACACGGATAAGAAGGAAAAGAAAAACCAGGTTTATTGCAAACCTCTCGATAATAGCCCAGAATAGCGGACTATTCAGATCAAAAAAATCTTTAAACATAGGTTGATATTTTAGGGTTAAAAATCTTTACACTTATCTAAGAAACCATTAAGGATCCTTTGTCTACCTGTACATTGATTAAAGAATTCGTTAAGATATAGAGTCATATCCTTTTTATGTAATGTATTTAAATAAGGGCAGCTTCTCAATTACTGCGGCAGAGAACAGGTAAAATAAGAAAAACAACAAGGCAATTGCGGAAGAAAATCCTGTTTCCCATATACCGGAATTGAACAGAAAATAATTAGCTTGATGCCTGATTTTCCTTTATTTATAGTAAATATATGAAATGTTTTTATTATTTGTATCTTCCGTTAATGAATGAGGTTAATGAGCAAACCTGTACATAACCAGGTTTGCAATATTAGATTGCCTTTCATAAACCATTGATATACAAGAAGCATCTAATTATTATTGTGGAGATTAAGGGAGTCGAACCCTTGTCTTGTGACTGCGAGTCACATACTCTAACCAACTGAGCTAAATCCCCGAATGAGCCCTGCCTGCCGGCAGGCAGGTAAATCGCCTTTATGAATTGCCAAATGTAAGTGAAAATTTTTACCATTTCATCTTCGCTTTATAAATGCCAGCAAGAAGGACATATTTTTCGGGTATCCATGACTACATACCAGGTAAAATTATGACCAGTTGATAATTTAATGCTTGTCATTGAAATAATTTTGAGAACATGTACAAATGGCTTAATTTTATTAATTAAAACAGCTATAGAAATGAAGGATTTAAATAATTTTCTTTCAATAAAATTCAAAAGAATAAATGCATTAAATATTCTATTTATTCTTCTTATTGCCGCACTGCCATCATGCAGAACAAGCAACAGTCAAAAATCTGATGCAGAACTCAGGGAAATGGCTCTTAAGATTTGTGAGAGGAATATTATTCTGGATTCTCATATTGACTGGCCGGAGTATATCCTGGACAATCCTGAGGATATTTCCGGAAAAACCGTTAAAGGCGATTTCGATCTTGTCAGGGCTAATGAAGGAGGTTTGAATGCTGCCCTGTCAGTAGCATATATCAGTCCGGACTTTGGAGTAAGTGATGGCCGTAAAATGGTCGATTCCATGCTTAGACTGATAAGTCATTACACAGATACTTACCCTGATAAGTTTGCCCTGGCACTCACTCCGGAGGATGTCAGAAGAAATTTCGAAAAAAAGCTGTTCTCATTGATACCTTGCCTTGAAAACGGCTCACCAATCGGAGATGATTCAACTTACCTGCAATACCTTAAAGATAAGGGGATCGCCTATATAACTCTTTGCCACAGCAAAGTAAATCAGCTGAGCGATTCTAATTTTGATCCCAACAGGAAATGGGGTGGATTGAGTCCGGAAGGCAGGGAAATTATCAAGGAAATGAATCGTCTGGGGATCATAATAGATATTTCGCATTCAACCGACAGCACAGTTGCCCAGGCATTAAGATTCTCTGAAGCTCCGATAATTGCCACACACTCTTCCTGCAGATATTTCACTCCGGGTCTTGAGAGAAACCTGCCTGACAATCTGATAAAAGCAATTGCAGAGAAGAATGGAGTAATTATGGTGAATTTTGGAGCTATGTTCCTCGATTCAGTTTGTCTTAAAAACACCAATGTTGTCTTTGACTCACTGGATTCAAAGGGATTAAGCTATGATTCCTCGGAGGGTAATGATTTTATTCAGCAATTTGGAAAGACACACAAGCTGCTATCTGATTCGAAACAGCTTGTTGATCATATTGAGCACGTAATAAATGTAGCAGGAATAGATCATGTCGGGCTGGGTTCTGACTTTGACGGGATAGGACCGTCAAAACCCATGGATGTGACTGATGTCTCTGATTATCCTGTAATTGTTTTCGAATTGCTAAAACGCGGTTATACCGAAAAAGATATAAAGAAAATTTTATCAGATAACTTTCTCAGGGTTTGGGATGATATTTTAAAAGCTGCTGATTAAGATACACCCCCTGCCCCCTGCTATTGATTAAAGTTAACGGGGTCAGCCGGATTTAGCTCATAGGTGAATCCTTTTTCTGATGAATTCATGATCAGGACTTTGAAGATAATAAGGTTTGCCAGGATCGATTCGGCTTTGTACGACGATATCCTGGCAATCTTTCTGAACCTGGACAATGTAATTGATCCGTTTTTCTTCAGGTAATCCATAAGGGAGTTTTCAACCTTGCCGAATTTCACAAGTACACCGGATCCCTTTCCTTCCTTTCTCCAGACCTGAAGCAATACTCTGTTCGTCACAAGGTTCTGATCGCTATGCCTGAAGTATGCCAGCCATCTTCCATTTTCATTTTTTACCTGGTATGGTCTTTTATTTCCTCTGATAACTTCAACTTCAAGTATCGTTTTTCCTTCTGTCGTATGCTGTTTTATTGTATAAGTAATCTCCGGCCTGCAAAAAAGATGGGCAGCAGTGTCAACCATATAAATCTCTTCATCAGATTTTATCCCTGCAATACTGCCATTATCCCTCACCCCGATAAGTATCCTTCCTCCGTCGCTGTTTGCAAAGGCTGACAGTGTCCTGGCTATCTTTCTGCTATCAGAAACACAGTACTTAAAGTCAAGATGTTGATTTTCACCCTCAGCTATTAATTGCTTCAGAAAATGGTCCATGATTAAACCAGTAAACAACCTCGTTCAGCTGACATTATTGTCCCTGAAAAATACCTCCAGCTCGGCTCTGCCTTTACTAATATTAATTCTGCGGATTATGACTTTTTCAATATCCAGACCTGTCTGGGCTGAAAGATCTTTCAACAATTCCTTTCTGAGATCAGGATCGAGATATTTGAGTTTATTGTAACGAATTATAACCCGTGTCAATGCATTCTTCCTCAGAAATAATTCCAGAATAATAGCAATTATTATTATTATTGAGTTAACTACCAGAGCACCCAGTACGGGCGGGGGAATATTGGCCTGCGAGTTAATAACCGATATTCCTATGATAGTAAATATATAAGTCATGTCTTTGGCTGTATAATTTATTGTCCGGAAGCGGAGAATTCCGAAAACTGCAAATAATCCCAGCGCCATTCCAAGCTGAATATTAACTGTTGTAAGCAGGGAAACGAGTAGAAAGATTATAATTCCCATGAGGAAAAAAGAGAAAACATATTCCTCTTTCCTTACGAACCTGTAATAGATCAGCCGGATCAGGATAAAGAGGACGATCAGGTTGAAAGAAAACCTGATCATAATACCCGACAAAGTATTACTCAGCACAAGTGTTTCTAATGACATACAGTGAAAGATTAAAATTGATTAAGAATCCGAACATTCATTGCGTAATTTATGAACAATTGGATTACGTTTGGCAAAATTCTTAAGAAAACTTTCCTGATCGGATTCCTTTTTATGATCTGCAATGTTAAATGCGGTCAGGAGTTCTGGTTTTTAAGTAAATTCATATCTTTAATGGCCAGATAAACAGGTTGTCTTTATGTGTGCCCTGCATAAACATTAAAGTAAAAAAGATAATGAAGAGATTATTAAGTTTAGTTCTGACAGTTTTACTTTTTCAGTATTCTGTCAATTCACAGCAAAAAAGCGATAGCCCTAAAACAGCTTTACTGATAGTGGATATTCAATATTTCTATTTCCCGGGAGACGGACCAGGACTGGTAAATGCAGAACAGGCAAGCTTGGTGGCCAAAGAAATCCTTCAGACCTTCAGGGATAAGAAACAGCTGGTTGTACATGTTCGCCATAAATCAGCAAAAGGTAGTGAAATACATAAAAATGTGGAACCTATATCAAATGAGAAAGTAATTACGAAAGAAGAGGTCAACAGCTTCCAGGGAACAGATTTACTGGAATATCTGAGAAGTTACAGTATTAACCGATTGATCATTATTGGCATGCAGACACAAATGTGCCTGGAAGCGGCTGTCCGTGCGGCACATGATTATGGCTTTGAATGTGTGGTTATTCAGGAAGCCTGTGCTACCAAAGATTTAAATTTTGGAGGGAAGGTTGCCAAAGCTGAAGATGTTCAAACTTGCACTTTCGCCACTTTTATAAATGGCGGATATAGCAAAGTAATTGAAATGAAAACTTTTAAAGAAAATACAGATAAATATTTGTTTCAAAAATTAGATTAATCAGGAATAATATAGCTTTCAGCTGTCAGCGTTCAGGAGCCAGGCACTTGAGTAGGTTGACACCAGTCTGGTTGCTCTGTTACTTAAGCGCCTGGTTATAACTGCCACACATATGTGCCAACGGCACCCGGATTAAGCCTTATGCCGGCAAATTTCCCGTTCCACTGGATCCTGAATGAATTTGCAGAAAAGGTGTCGTTTACAACTATCAGAACTATCTTGCCCTCAGGTGTCCTGAACGCAACATTGGGAAGGATTTCCATGTTTTCAATAAGAGCAGCACGGAATACACCGGGACGTTGTTCATCTTCATACAGACCAACAGTTTTATCACCCCTGTTTGTTGATCCTATCCTTGCTGAACCTGGACGAACGAATTTCGAAGCATGAGCTACAGTGTAAAAGGCAATGTTACGGGTAACAATGTCGCCGTTAATAGTGATCGCACCCTGGCACATCGAACATCCCCCGTTATCGGTATGCGGATCGTTTAGCGGATCAGCCGCCAGGTTCCACAATATCACATTTCTGCTCCAGTTTTGAGTAGTTCTTAATATCAGGTTTTTAACAGGATTGGCGATATTTATTTCCGGACTTCCTGGTCTTTCAGTTACCATCTGTTCTGTAAAATACAGGTTCTTGTCAGGACGGGCGATGTGCACCAGCTTCAATGCCGCTGCAATATCACCAACATAATTATGGAAACCTGAGCCATCGGCATATTTTGCAACTTCCGGATCATTCAGGAGTGATAAAGGATAATCAGGCCTGTCGCCGTTATGATCGAAAAGAATGATTTTTGTATTTATTCCGGCCTTTTCAAAAGCCGGCCCTAAATTATTTTTGATAAACTCGGCCTGTTCATTTTCAAACCAGGTCATACTGGGAGTATTTCTGGAATTCACCGGTTCATTCTGAATAGTTATTGCATCTATTGAAATACCTGCATTTTTCATCGCCTGAACATATTTTACGAAATATAAGGTGTACACTCCGTAACATTCTGTCTTCAGCCTTCCTCCCCGGACATCGTTATTGGTTTTCATCCATGCCGGAGCCGACCATGGGCTGCCAAGTATCTTAATGGCCGGATTTATAGCCAGGATTTCCTTCATTACAGGAATTACATCCTTATAATCCTGAGCAAGACTGAATTTCTTAAGTTCAAAATCTGTTTCTCCTTTCTGTAAATCATCATATGAAAAAACAAAGCTATTCATGTCAGAAGCTCCAATTGACAATCGTATATAGCTTATACCAATATTTTTATCATCCCAGGCAAACAACTCTTTCAATATTTTTGCCCGTTCATTTGAACTCATTTTCATAAGGAGTTCAGCACTGCCTCCTGTAAGTGCAAAGCCAAAACCATCAATGGTTTGCATCTGCTGTGAATCATCAATAACGATTGTTGAGCCGCCACGGCCGTTACTCTTTTCTGAAAAGGATACAACTTCAGGTTGTTTTTCAAATAAAGCAGTACGGTCAGGATTAGTAATCCATGACTCAATCTGGCCGGGTTGTGCAAACAGAAAGGTTGCATTTAATGCTGCTAAGGCAACCAATTTTAATCTAGTTGAAATTTTTGACATAGACAAAATTATTTAATAAACCAGGATGAAACTTTCAATAATACTCAAAGTTATCACTTTTTGATAATGAATCTACAGGATTGAAATTGCCGGCTTCGATTCATATCGTGTAAGTTGTGAAGAACCTGACCTGCAGAACTTACAGAACCGCATAACCTGCAGAACATCACTTTTTAACCACGAAAATCTACAATTAGTACTAAAATAATTTACATTTGATTTTCTCTTAAAAGAAATAACAATCCTGGTATGGCCCATCAAAATACAATAAAAAATAATAACTATAAAAGACTTACCGGCAGGTTAAATCTTTTTCCCCAGGGAGCCGTAGCTTCTGACCTGCTTTTTGAAATATTGAAAATCCTTTTTTCAGAAAGGGAGGCAGGACTTGTTTCATCATTACCAATAAAGCCCTTTAATGCCCGGAAAGCAGCAGGCATCTGGAAAATCAAAGAATCAGAAGCAAAGAGTATCTTAAATGATCTCGCTGACAGAGGGATACTGATTGACGCCTGTAATAAAGATGATGTGTTTTACTCTATGCCTCCTCCGATGGCAGGTTTCTTTGAGTTTTCCCTGATGAGATACAGAAATGATATTGATCAGAAGACTCTTTCTGAACTTTTTTATCAATACATGAATGTTGAGGAAGACTTTATTAAAAATCTCTTTACAATGGGGGAAACCCAGCTGGGAAGAGTATTTGTCAACGAAGAGGTTCTTTCAAACGAAAATGCTCTTCATGTGCTTGATTATGAAAGAGCATCAGAAGTCATAAAAACTGCTTCTTCTATCGGGATCGGGATATGTTATTGCAGACATAAGATGGAACATCTCGGGAAAAACTGTGATGCTCCTATGGATATCTGTATGACATTTAACGATAGTGCGGATTCATTAACACGTCATGGAATTGCGCGAAAAGTTGACGCTGCTGAAGGGATTGATCTATTACAGAAAGCCCGGGATAATAACCTTGTTCAATTCGGTGAAAATGTGCAGGAAAAGGTGAACTTCATCTGCAATTGCTGCGGATGCTGCTGTGAAGCGCTTATAGCTGCAAGGAAGTTCGGATTTCTTAATCCCGTCCATACAACCGGTTTTATTCCATCAATCGATGAAGAGAAGTGTAATGGTTGCGGAAAGTGTGTTGCATTATGTCCGGTTGAAGCGATGACCCTTGTATCGTCAAATGATTCTGGTAAGCCAAACCGGAAGAAAGCAAAATTGCTGCAGGAGAGTTGTCTTGGGTGCGGTATATGTATTAGTGGCTGCGATAAGAAAGCTATTGAGCTCAGGTCGCGCAAGAAAAGGGTCATCACACCGGTTAATTCTGTTCACAGGGTGGTAACAATGGCTATTGAGAGGGGTAAGCTTCAAAACCTTATATTCGACAGACAGGTTATGTTCAGCCACAGGGCCATGGCAGCAGTGCTGGGAGTGATTCTTAAATTACCTCCTTTGAAACAGGCTCTTGCAAGTCAGCAATTCAAGTCACGGTATCTTGTTTCACTGATCAGAAGGCAGAAAAAGTACTGAAGAAGCTGATCCCTCTTTTTCAAGCTGTTTTACCGTTGTGCCTTTGCACCTTTACACCGTTACACCTTTTTTACTACCTTTGCCAATTCTCAGGAACAGAATAAAATTCACAAGACATAAATGATATTTGATGATTTAGACCTGAATCCGGAACTGCTGGAATCAATTGAATATATGGGCTTCAGGGAGACCACGCCAATACAGGAAAAGGCCATTCCGGTAATACTGTCGGGCAGAGACCTGATTGCCTGCGCACAGACAGGTACCGGAAAAACAGCTGCCTATCTGTTGCCTATAATGAACAACATTTCAGAAAAACGACCCATCCATACTCACACCCTTATACTGGTCCCGACGCGTGAGTTGGCACTACAGATTGACCAGCAAATTCAGGGATTGGCTTATACATTGAACATTACATCTTTAGCTGTTTATGGTGGCGGCGATGGCAGCGGATGGGACCAGGAAAAAGCTGCCCTCTCAAAGGGGGCCGATATTATTGTTGCAACACCCGGCAGGCTGATTTCACATCTTAACCAGGGTTATGTTAAATTCAACCAGATAGAGGTTCTGGTTCTTGACGAAGCCGACCGGATGCTCGATATAGGATTTTATGACGATATCATGCACATAACTTCATATGTGCCCAAAAAGCGTCAGACCTTAATGTTCAGCGCTACTATGCCTCCAAAGATAAGGTCAATGTCGAAACATATCATGAAGAATCCGTCGGAAATTTCCCTTGAGATGTCGAAGCCTCCTGAAGGTGTCATACAGGCTGTCTACATGCTAAACGACAATCAGAAATTACCACTGATAAACAGTCTTATAGCCGACAACCCTGAATACAATAGCATATTAATATTCAGTTCTACCAAAAAGAAATTGAGTGAAATTGTACGGGGGCTGCGCTCAAAAAATTATCAGGTTGAAGGCATTTCATCCGATCTCGAACAGAAGGAGAGGGAAGAAATGCTGCTGAGGTTCAAGTCTCGTAAAACCCGTGTCCTGGTGGCTACCGATGTTTTGAGCCGTGGAATCGATATTAAGGATATCGATCTTGTAGTAAATTTTGATGCACCGTCAGATGCCGAAGATTATGTGCATCGTGTTGGCCGTACTGCCCGGGCCGAAACTACAGGTGCAGCTGTTACCCTTGTCAACAAAACGGATATGCCTAAAATGCTCCGTATTGAAAAATTAATCGGAAACAGGATTTATAATGCCTCACTACCTGCCTTTATCGCAGAGATACATGATAACAGGCCCAGCCACCATAACTCCCTGATGAAATCTAAAAAGGACGGATTTAAAAGGAGATTTAATCAAAAAGGCAGGAGGCAGGAAGTAAGGGGGAAGGGATAATCAGGCCTGGCAGAAGAAAAAGCCGAAAGCTATAATTCTATTCTGCAGCCTGTTCTGAAACATTTATAAAAGGATCCGTTTTTGTAAATGAGCATCTCTCCTGGTTGATTATACATTATGCCGGCATCCGCTCCCAGGATTTTTTTACTAAAAAGTGATATGATTTCTGTATTCGGGGTATGTCCGACTACTATATGATTTTTCCCATAAAAGGAAAGTATGGAATCAATTTTACTTTCACAGAAATCTGTATCGTCAAAATATCCTCTGTACCACAAAGGGCCCTCGGTTTTATTTAGAAATTTCTGCAATTCAATCTTATTAACCTCCTGCAGGTTTTTCCCAATGATTTTAGTCGTAAATATCTTATTAACTTGATCAATCTTCAGGTTCTTACGAACCATTTCCATTGAAATTCCTCCATGAACAAATATTATATCGTTTATGGTAATTATAACCGGCTTGAAACGCAGCCATTTGCCCAATACTGATTTTTCGGAATATAAATCAGCGTAATCAGTATTGGAAATTGCTTCTACTCTCCTGTATTTGTCATTTATTTCGATCAGGCTATTTCTGAGTGTCAAAATTTCATGATTTCCAAGTAAAACATGAACCATCCCGCCGGCTTTTTCAGCCTGTTTCTCCAGACCGAACAGATGCCAGAGTATCTCTGTCACCATATCCCCTCTGTCGAACATGTCACCAAGAACCACCAGATGTCCCGAGCCAAAATTCCAGTTCAGATTCTTGTCTATAACACCAGCTCCTTTCAGGAGATCTATGTAAGTGGTGTATTGTCCGTGAATATCGGTTATGACACTTATGCTGTCAATATTGCTGTAAATCTGGTTATAGTTTGGCTTCAACCTGTAAACATCCGTCAGATCATTGTAATTAAATAACAGATTAAATTTTTTCTTTATTTGGTGGAAGTTATCCGGTATAATAAAAGCTTCTTTGCAAACACCATTTTCAACCCACTTTGCTTTAAGCTTATTATTTAGCTGAAAAATATAGGGACCATCATTTATTGAATCACGGTTATTCTTTACAAGAGGGTAATTTGCATAAGAATCCAGATTGAAAAGTAAGCCAATTAAAAGGAATAGGAGTTGGTTCTTCATTCTGTATCGTAATTATTTAACCATTGGGCACGATTCCGCGCAAATATAGTTGTTCCTGATTATCATCATTAACAATTCAACTTAATAAGTTGTTTAAAAACAGAAGACAATAAAATTTCTACCGTTTACGCGGGAATCCATGTTTAAATCTTGTTCATTTGCCTTCGGCGAACTCCGCTTCGCTTCGTTCTTTTGATCCTCCCATAGAACCAGGTTCCTGTTTTAACTCATCTTAACATCGCCTATAATAGATTTCTTCCCCGCACCTCGCACCCCTTACCCCATACCTTTTTGAACATCTTACATAATACATATTATATTTACCTTTAGTGAACTTATAAATAGTCAGTGTTCATTACCGACACTTTGACAACAATTAATAAATGAAAAAAACAGTATTTGGAATTTTAATCATGTTATCTGGGCTCACGGGTTATCAATTACTGTATGGGAATTTTTTTGCTTTTTCAAGCGGCAGACTATATATTTCTCCGTGGGCATTAAAAGAAGCCAATGAAGGGAAGATTTCATTAATGACAAATGTAAAACATGAACTTTCCCATGTTTTGATTTTACAGCATAACGGTATTGTAGTCCAGGATAATAAGATCCAATTGATGG
>Ga0326726_10004443_pt1 | contig 12796 bp, 10 predicted proteins | sample MHFenrmetagenome_2_FD_207603 | JGI IMG/M metagenome (GOLD analysis project Ga0326726, IMG submission 207603) | Lab enriched peat soil microbial communities from Michigan Hollow, Ithaca, NY, United States - MHF15MN | ecosystem: Environmental > Terrestrial > Soil > Wetlands > Peat | place: USA...
AGGGCCGATGAGCTGATAGAAGTCCTTGTCTCCCGACACGATCACCACCCGGAGGCCGCGGGCCGCGCCGATCGACGCGAGCGTGCCGATGACATCGTCCGCCTCGTATCCCTCACGACTGAGCACCGGGATGCGGAATGCGTCGAGGATTTGCTCGATACGCTCAACCGAGCGATCGAAATCCTGCTGCAGTTGTTCGTCGAGCTTCTCACGCGTGGCCTTGTACGCGGGATAGCGTTCCTCCCGAAAGGAGACGCCCATGTCGTGGACCCAGCCGAGGTATTCCGGCCGGTGTTGCGTGAGCAGGCGGAAGAGGAAGTTCGTCACACCCCATGCGGCCGACGTGTTCTCGCCCCGTGCGGTCGTCAGGGGACGCGAGATCATCGCGTAAAAGGCTCGGTAGATCAGGGCGTACCCGTCGACGAGGAACAGCGATGCTGGGGTGGCGGGCATGGCGGAGAATAATAGGCCGCAAGCGAAACCCCCGCCCGGACGTTCCAGGGCGGGGGATGCGAGTCACGGAGGGTGGATCTACCCCCGCACTACGTTGGACGCGTGCAGGCCTTTTTCGCCAGTCTTGACCTCGAACTCCACGGCCTGACCTTCAGCGAGGGTCTTGAATCCATCCATCTGAATCGCCGAGAAGTGCACGAAGACATCCTCGCCGCCCTCCTGTTCAATGAAGCCGTACCCCTTCGCGTCATTGAACCACTTCACCTTTCCTTTGTTCATCCGAGCCGCCTCCTGCAAAGTCGCACATTGCCGAACGTCAGCCCGACACCAGCGCCGGGCCGGATAGATTTGTCAACCGTCAGAATCGTTGTCAAGCAAACCGCCGGACGGCGGGCGGCTCCGCCTAACCGGCAGCAGGTCAATCGGTTGCGGATCCATACATCGCCCGATAGAGGACCCGGTTGCGCAACACCGATCGCACGTAGCCCCGGGTCTCCTGGTATGGGATCAGCTCGATGAATCGGTCGGGGTCATCGGCGCCAGCGTGGGCCAGCCAGCGCACCACCGGCGACACGCCGGCATTGTAGGCTGCCACCGCCGGCTCGACCCGCCCACCAAAGCGCCGCAGCAGCTCTGCCAGATGCGCCGCTCCGAGATGGAGATTGAGGTCGGGTACCGTGATCCACTCGGTATCGAACGAAACGTCGAGCCCCCGTGCGGTGAACGTCGCGGTGCCTGGCAACAGCTGGGCGAGCCCGCGCGCGCCAGCCGGGGAGAGGGCCTCGGGATCGAACACGCTTTCCTGCCGTACGATGGCGACGAGCAGCAGCGGATCGAGTCCAAACTCTCTTGCCTCCGCTTCCACAGCGCCGCGGTTCGGCCAGGGGAAGATCGCGCGCAAGACGCGCGAATCGTTGGGGGACCGGAGCGCGGCCATCCACGCGAGCCGGACTCCAGCCGGACCCCAACCGCGCGCCGCGAGTCCCTCACTCCAGCTCAGCAGCGCGTCCAACTCTGCCGGCGGGTGTCCGAGCACGTTGCGCACTTCGGCTTGAGCCTCAGAGTCGAGGCCCGCCAGAACGAGCGTGTCGATTCCACCGAGGCTTTGGGCCACTGGCGGCGGCGCGGGCGCGTCCGGCGGAACGGTGACGGCCAAGGGGGGAAGGTGCGCTCCCGCGCGGGCCCGGAGGCCGTAGTACCCGATGGAGTCGTCGCGCGCCAGCGCGACCCACAGGGCCTGCATGGCGACCGTATCGGCGCGCGCCAGCGCCACCTTGCCAAGCCAGAACCGCGCCGCGAAGCGCTGCGGGCCGGCCGCCGCGACCTCCGCCCGATACAGCGCTGCGGCGCTGTCGAGCAGGCCCCGCTCGGAGGCCTGACCCGCGAGGCGAAAGCGCGCTTGCGACGACCGGGGATCTGACGGATACCGCGTACACAGCTCGGCAAACCACCGAGCCGCGCCCGACCAATCCGAGCGATCCGCCGCCGCGTCGCCGAGCAGGTAGAGCGCGGCAGGCGCGGCGGTGTCCGCGGGGTACGACTCGGCAAATCCCGACAGCGCCTCGGTGGCCCCCGGGTCGCCCAACCGCGCCAAGATGCGCGCCCGCCGGTACGCCGCGAGCGGTCGCAGCACCGAGTCCTTCGCCGCCAGGCGATAGGCCTGCGCCGCGTCGCGGTAGCGCCCCGCGCTCACGAGCAGCTCACCGAGCAGCAGCAGCGTCGCCGGGCTCGAGTCGCCTCCCTGCACCGCCCACTCCACCTGCGTGCGCGCGTCCACGGCGGCGCCGTGGAGCTTCATTGCCCGGGCCAGCGCGACCCGCTCCGGCGGCACGCGCGGCGGCAGGGCCGACAGCGCAACACCGACTGCAGCCGCCGCATCGTCGGTCTCGGGGGCCCGCGCCATCAGCCCGTACACAGCATCCCGGGCCCTTGCCGAATCACCGCGGAGCAATGCGAGGCGCCCCACGTCCAGCGACCGACCGGCTTGCGCGAATTGATCAAGCGCCGCGTCCGAGTCCCCCGCCGCAAGCAACGCTTGCGCCCAAGCCACGGGGGCACCTCGAGACGCCGGCGGCGGAAGGTCGGTCAGGAGGCGCGCCGCCCGCGCAGTATCGCGCACGACGCGTGCCTCACGCACGCGGAGCCAGGGGTCGATGGCCGACAAGCCTGCGTCGCGCGCCGCCGCAAACGCGCTGGCCGCCGAGTCCCGCTCACCGAGCTGTTCCCACGCAAGTCCGGCACGTACTCCCCATAACGCAGCGTCCGCCCCTCGCGCCCGCTGGCGCGAAGCGGCGAAATGGGTCGCCGCCTGCTCGTATAATCCGAGACGGGCTTCGGCGGAGCCCAACACGCCCAGGGCGACTCCGTCGTCATACTCCGCAAGCCATGGCCGCCCAACCAGCAGGCTGCGGGCGCGCTCGTAGCGCCGGGCGCCGAGCTCCGCTACCGCCCCTTGGACTACGAAGCTCGGGTTTGGGTTGGGGTCGCGCGCCGCCGCGGCGAGCAGCAACTCCGCCGCGTGCCAGGGGCGGCCCGCCTGCTGAAGCGACTCGGCGCGCACGAGAACAACGGCGCGCTCCCGCTCGCGGTCTCGGAGAGGTGTTTGGGCCTCAACGACCGGTATTCCCGCCGCCGCGAATAGCACCGCTGTGAGCGCGTTCCTCATTGCCCGCGACGCACCCTCGCGAGCACTCGCTGGTACTCCGAGCGCGACAGGGGCGTGAGCCGGTACTGCCCGAAACCGGTCTCGTCCTGGAATGTGAGTGTCACCCGAAGTGTCATGTAGTTCCACTGGATGATGCGTACCTCGCTCCCGCCTTGGTTCGCGGCTTCGCTGATCTCGTCGGGCTCGCCCAGGGCGATAAAGACCTCCGCGCGCTCGGTCTGCCAGCCCGGAATTCCGGGCTCCTGGAAGCGGGAGTTCGCGATCTCGATGCGATGGAAGTATTCGTCCAGCGCCTCGTTCTCCGGTGTGATGGGCGTCGGATCGCTCGCCCGGTAGAAATCTCGCCACGCCGCCGCCCGCTGATCGCGCGTGGCGGCCTTGAGCTTCGCCACCAGGTCACCCCGCTCGAAGTAGCGAAGCAGGTCCACCATCTGGTCGAAGTTCGTGATCGCCCACTGCTCGGAGAATGTGACGAGGATCGGCGACATGGCACGCGCCGTCGTGCCGAGCACCCGCACCTCGAACTCGGCCCGGCCGACCGGCAAGTCCCCCGGATTGATGACGAACAACGCGCTCGCGAGCGCGCCGCCGAGGGTGATCGCTCCGTTCCACAACACTACGCTGTCGGGGTCAAGCACCCGCGCGGCGAGTCGCGTGCCCGACGGGAGGTCGTAGCCCTCGACATAGACCCGAAGCGACTCAGCCCCATACGCTAACGTGGCACGCGGGTTCACAACGAGGTTCGGCACGGTGTCCAGCCGGGTGCGTCCCGCTCCCTGGTACGTCGGAATCGGCCCACTGAGTGCCGGTGCTTCGAAACGCGGCACGGTGTCGACGATTTGGGACTGGGCGGACGCAGGACTGTTGCGGTCGCGAACCGCCACGCTCACGGAATAGACCCCGGGCCGCACGGTGAAGAACTGCTGGAATACGATGCTTTCGTCGATTCGCAGCGTCTCCTGAAAGGTCCTCACACGCACCGTCTCGTCCCCCGCCCGTCGGAGCACGACGACACTGTCGGCGCGGAGCGTTAGCTCGACGTGGTAGACGGCGACGAAGCCGCTGTCAGCGCGCCGGAAGCTGAGTGCGTGATTGGCGAGCGACATCGCAAACACGCCTGGCGTGGAGTCCGGCTTGGTCCCGGCGAAGAAGTGGAGCGAGGCGACGAAAGGCAGCGGCGCGCCCCCCACGACGAACCCCATGGCCCGGTAGATGGCGCTCGCGTCGAAGAGCTGGGACAGGACAGGGACGGGTTCGGGATGGGGCTCGGTGCCCACCCGCTGCCAAGAGCCGCATGCGGTGAGCAAGCCGATAGCGACGATCGTCGGCGTGATATGCCGGCTCACTTGCTCAACCCGAAATCCAGGCATAGTTTCGCGCATCCCCATGCCAAACGAGAATCTCTCCGGCCGCACCATCGCCGGCTACCACCTCGTCGAACGCGTCGGCGAGGGAGGCACGGCCGAAGTGTACCGTGCCCAGCATTCCGAGCGCGGCGCCTGCGCGTTCAAGGTATTGCGGCCCCGGCTCAAGGGCGACCCCACGGCGGTCACCCGCTTCCTGCGCGAAGCGGGGTACGGGGCGCGGGTGGAGCACGCCGGCGTGGTACGGACATACGAGTATGGAGAGGCGGACGGGCAGCACTATCTCGCCCTGGAATGGGCGGCAGGAATCCCGCTCGCCGATGTGGTGCAGCGCGCCGGCCGGCTCGAGCCTGCGCTCGCAGGCTCTCTGGTCCAGCAGCTGGGCGATGCCCTCGGCGCGGCCCACCGCGTCGGAATCATTCATCGCGATCTGAAGCCTGAAAACATCATGTACGATGAGGCATCGCACACCGTCAAGCTGCTCGACTTCGGGATCGCGCGCGATGCGGACCTGCCGTCCGAGACTCGACTGACCCGTACCGGATTCTTCGTTGGCACGCTGCAATACGTCGCCCCGGAGGCACTGTCAGGGGAGCTGGTGGACGAGCGAGCCGACATCTACGGCTTGGCGACAATCACTTACTATATGCTGACTGGCCGGCACCCCTTCACCGCCCGGCGCCCGCGCGAGTTGTTCCAGCAGCTGCTCACCGAGCCCCCCGAGCCCCTGAACCGCGCGGTGCCAAACCTGACCTTTCCCCCGGCGCTCGAGACCGCCGTCATGCGCGGCCTCGCCCGCGACCCGGCGCAGCGTCAGCCGACCGTGACCGCGTTTGCCGCCGAGGTCGTGACAGCTATTCCCACACCTCCCCCCAAAGAGCCCGGCCTGCTCGACCGTCTGAAACAGATCGGCCGTCGCCATGGCGCCGTATAGTAGTAGTACTTACAACTACTAATGTCACCGACGCTGGACCTTCGAGCTCAGCTCAGCAAGCTGCTCCGGGAGCGCTCGGTGCGCCATGGTGACTTCGTCCTCGCCTCCGGGCGGAGGTCGTCGTTCTACGTGGATGCGCGGCTCACCACCATGTCCGGCGAGGGGCTCGCCCTCATCGGTGCCCTCGGCCTCGAGCGTCTGCAATCTCGCGGGTGGCAGCCCCAGCTGGTCGGCGGCCTCACGCTGGGCGCCGATCCCGTGGCTTACGCCATCGCGTTTGCGGCGCGGGCACGCGGCGTGGCGCTCGACGCCTTCACCGTCCGCAAGCAGGCGAAAGACCATGGCACCCAGCGACGCATCGAGGGTTGCTTTGCACCGGGGGCCCGCGTGGTCGTGGTGGAGGACGTACTCACCACGGGGCGCTCCGCGCTGGATGCACTCGCGGCCGTCAAGGCTGAAGGGGGCCATGTGCTCGGAGTCCTCACCGTCGTCGACCGCCAAGAGGGGGGCGAGGCTGCGCTGGAACAGGCGGGTTACCAGGTCGAAGCGCTGGTTACGGCCCGGGACTTGGGTCTCGGGTGACCCGGCAGGGGTCGCCTTGTGGCAAGGTGCCGCCGTGGTAAGATGAACGTGAGACACTCGACCCCTCATCACCCGTTGGAGTTGCCGCACCTGTGACACAGCTGGGCACTCTGCCTGCCCGTAGCTCGCTCGCCGCACGGATCCGGGGATGGACGGACGACACGGCGGCCGTAGAGCAGCGCCTCAAGGACCTTGAAACGTTCGCGCGCGCACACCGCCGCCGGTGGGTGATGGTGACGGTGGGTCTGCTCCTCGGGATTCTGGGCTGGATCGGGGGCACCGTGCGGACGCGCCCGGGCACGATGGTGCTCGTGGCCGGGGGTGCCGCCCTCCTCAACGCGCTGGTAGGCATGGTCAACGAGCGGGGGTGGTACCGCTGGTGGCTGGTCTACGCGCTTGCCATGCTCGACGCAGTGCTCGTGAGCGTGCTGGTCGTCTGGTTCGGCCATGGCGGCCTGGTGGCGGCGTTTTTCATCGCGGTCCTTCCCTACGCGTTCGACCAGGGACACACGGTCGGCGACTTCCTCGTCTTGATTTCTGCACTGGCGTATCTGGTAGCCGGCCAACTGCATTACCTCCTCTACGGCGGGGATCCCGGGTTCGGCACCGCCTCGTATCTCGAAACGGTCGTGTTCTTCGCCGTGGCAATGGGGCTGAAGCGGATCCCCTCGGCGCTGATCGATCGAATCCGCCAGGCGCGCAGCATAATGGGCGAGGCGGAGCAGGGGTACCTCGCGGTACGAGCACCAGCCGCCGAGTCCGACGAACTCGGCTTCCTGGCGAAGAGCTTCAACCGCATGCTCGGGGAGATCGGGACGACGATCTCGACGGTGCAGCACGAGGCGGATGAAGTTGCGGCGTTCGCGGAGCAGCTCGCCGCATCCGCCGAACAGCTGCACGCCACCTCGGAAGCCGTAACGCACACGGCGCAGAACCTGGCCACCGACCTCGGCAACCAGAGGACGATGGCGGACGCGGCGCGGGGCGAGAGCGCGAAGGCCGCGGACCAAGCTGAATCCCTGCGCGTCCGGGCGGAGCTGATGCAGGTGGACGCCGCCCGGCTCGTCGCTGCCGCTGAGCGGGGCCGAGAGCGAGTCGCGCGCGCGAGCCAGACGTTGCGCGCGGTGGGGGAGGAAGTGCGTGCCACCGCCGCGACCGTGGCGGGCCTTTCCGGCATGTCGGAGCGCATCGGGGTGTTCGCGCAGACGATCGCGCGGATCGCGCGCCAAACGCATCTGCTCGCGCTCAACGCAGCGATTGAGGCCGCCAGGGCGGAGGAGCACGGCGAGGGCTTCGCGGTCGTGGCCGACGAGGTGCGGGCGCTGGCCGCACAGGCGGGAAAATCGGCTCGGGAAGTGGCCGAGCTGGTGTCGGAGCTTCGCACCGGGATCGACGCTGCCGCGCGGGCGATGCAGTCTGGAGAGGCCAAGGTGCGTGACATTGGGGCCGTTTCGGCCGAAGCGGACGGGGCGCTACAGGAGCTTCATCAAGGCGTGGAGCTGATAGGAGACCTGGTGAACGCCACGGCCGAGGTATCGCGCAGCCAAGCCCAGCGTCTCGCCCAACTGGCGCAGTCACTCCAGCAGGTGGCCACGATTTCGACGGCATCGTCGGAGAGCGCCGATGGTGCCGCAGCAGCCACCCAGGCCCAGATAACATCGATGGGTGATCTTACGGCGACGTCGCAGCAACTCGCGCAGCTGGCCGAGCGCCTGCGCGCGAGCATCGCGCGGTTCTCGGTCCTGTCCCGCGACCGCCAGAGCGGAGCCGACCCGCTCCGTACGGCCGCCGATTGATCACCCCGCCCGGGAGACGCGAGCCGCGTCGGGTCCTTGGTCCCATGTCCCCGCGTTAAGGGGGTGTAACGCGCGCAGGGCCTCCCGGTACGGGGTGACGAGTAGATCGACAAAGCGGGTGAGAGCGACGTCAAACGGGAACCGTTGCCGAAACTCGCTGGCGGTTACCCCTAGCATCGCCTTGAGGTGACGACTGAAACTCTGCGGTGACGAGTAGTCCAGGCGATAGGCAACATCGGCCACTGAGAGGCCGGGATTGTGAAACAGGTACGCGGCGTGCAGCAACCGGACTCCGGCGAGATAGCTTTTGGGCGAGGGGAGCCCGGCGCGGTAGAAACGGGACATCAGCGTACTTGGCCCAACCCGGAGATGTCGGGCGAGTCCCCGCACCGTCGTCAGCACGGGAGCGAGGCGCGCGAGGGCCTCGAAGAACAGCCGAGCGTCGTCGGACATGTCACCCAGAACAGGCACGACGTGCGCGAGAATCCGCGCCGCCGCAGGCGAGGCCGGATGCCCGACCAGCTCACGCAGCCGTCGCCAGCCGCCCGGCTCCGTGCAATCCACCGCGGCGCGCACACCCGTGGCTCCGAGCCGGAGCAGCGTCTCGGTGGCGTGGCTGTCGTGACGAGACACGAGCGCTACGGCCGGGATCGCGGGGAATTCGTGAACGAACCGGGCGACGGCGGGGAGCTCGACGCCCCCGCAGCGGTGAACGGAAATGACGAGCGCGTCCACCCGCTGCCGCCGCGCCGTGTTCAACACGTCGTGGAACGAATCGGCATGGAGGGCGGTAAAGCAGCCGTCTCCAGCCGCGTCCAAGCGCGCGCGTTCGGGCGGCGGCAGGACTGTGCAGACGGTCACCATGGAGCGAGAGGATAGCGATGCACGATCAACCCGGACTCAATCCGCCTCCGCCTGCCCCGCGGACGGCGGTGAACAGGGGGCAGTCCCCTCAACGGTCCCTCAACCCACCGCGCCGTCCTTCGGCGTCTCGGTCGGACCCGAAAACCGGGGGGGATACATGGATGTCCTGAGCCCACAGAGCCCAGATCCAAAGCGCGCAGCGCGGATGGGTATCTTTCTGGCCGCTTTGGCCCTCGCGCTCGGGTATTGGGGCGCGACCACGTTCCACCACACGGCCGTACGGGCCAGCACCGATCCCGGGCTCAGCTTCCGCACCCCCGAGTCGCTGGACAAGGTGCTGGCGCGCGGAGAGCAGGCCGAGCGAGGCGGGGATCGTGGCGCCGCGATCGTCGCCTACCGGTTCATTGTGGCGGTCGGGGCAGGCGACAACCCCGAGCTCCAACTCTACGTTACGGCTGCGCGACGTGCCCTGACCCGTTTGGGAGTCGCGCCGCAGCCGTAGTCGACACACGACGGACCTGGAACTGCGTGGCATGCCGGAACGCGAGCTGATCGATCGGGTGCGGAAGGCGCTGGGCGACCGCTACACCGTCGTCACATCCATCGGACGCGGCGGCAACGCCTGCATCTTCGAGGCGTACGACCAGGCGGGCCAGCGCGTCGCCGTCAAGGTGCTTCATCCCCAGCTCACTGTTTCGGTGGCGGCGGATCGGTTCGTGCGCGAAATGCGCTACGCCGCACAGCTCAGTCACCCGCACATCGCGCGGCTGCTGGACAGCGGCGAGACGGAATACCTGCTGTGGTTTGTGATGCCGTTCCTGGACGGGGAGAGCCTGCGGCAGGCGTTGCGCCGCGAGCGGCGCCTCGCCATCGATCGCGCGGTGCGCATCGCCTGCGATGTGCTGGACGCGCTCGAATACGCGCATGGGCACGGAATTGCGCATCGAGACATCAAGCCTGACAACATCGTCCTCTCAGCCGGGGGAGCGGTCCTCGTCGACTTGGGCATCGCCCGCGCCATCGCTCGCTCCGGCGAGGACCGTGTCACCCGCAGCGGTTTCGTCGTCGGCACGGAGCAGTACATGAGCCCCGAGCAAGCCGCCGGCGCGCCCGAGATAGATGGCCGGACCGACATCTACTCGCTCGGTATCGTGCTGTTCGAGTCGCTCGCCGGGCGGCCGCCCTTCTCGTCCCCCAGCGCCGCGGCCGCACTGGACATGCAACTGCACCACGCACCGCCTGATCTCCACGCCCTACGACCAGAGGTTCCGAAGCCGCTTGCAGCCGTCATTGCGCGCGCTCTCGCCAAGGCTCCAGCAGACCGCTGGCAAGCCGCTGAGGACATGCGCGACGCCCTGCTGCCGTTCGCGACGGCTGCGGGATGAACGCTGAGTCGCGGCCGGGAATGAAACTCGGCATCATCCCGCTGCTCCTGCTCCTCGTCGCTTGCCAGCCCCAGGCCCGACGTGCTCTGGTGCTCGACCTCGCGCTCTCCGATCCAGCGCTGCTCGACGGCACGGCGCGACCATGGCACGACGCCGGCTACACAGTGGAGTACCGTCGGTTCTATCCTCACTTGACCCAGTCGGACCTCGGGCGCTACCACGTGCTCCTGCTCCTCCTCGGGCGTGGGCCCGAGGTGCCCTCCGACGCGCTCACGGCAGGCGACCTGGCGACGCTGGACACGTGGCTCAAGCGCGGGGGCGTTGTGGTGCTGGGTTATGCGGGGGACGGGGAGGGGTCGCTCGACCGCTGGACGGCGAACCAGTGGCTCGCATCGCAAGCAGCCGGGATCGCCATCGGGGACCGAGCGCTCCAGGACTCGACCGCCCGGGCTCTCTCCCCGCGCGCCCAGCCGTGGGCCGTGGGCCGACGCGTGGGCGACGATCCCCTCGGAGCGGTCTACGATCCATTTCCCCTGGAACGCAACCATCCCCTCCGTGTCAGGCGGGCGACGCAGGTGCTGGCGGTCGTGAGCCTCAACTCTCTCCGCCCGGCTGCTCCGATCGCAGCGGCGAGCCGCATCGGCGACGGGTTGGTGGTGGTGATCAGCCGGTACGCCCTAGGCGCGTTGGCGCCCCAGAATCGACCGACAACGATGCCGCTGCTCCAGCTCGCGGCACTGGGGGAGACCCGTGACTTCCTCAACGCGCTGGCGCGCTGGACTCGCCGCCCCGCCGAGTGGGCCCATGTACCTCCCGGCGAGCACGGAGCGCCGCTGGTGCTGGATGGCGCGCCTCTCCCCGTGGAGCTCCAGCCGGCCCCCAACGACGCTCCCGCGGGAGTAGCCACGGTCCGGCTGGCGCAGCCGATCGGCCGAGAGGCGGTACGCGCGCCGGAGATACCGAACTGGATTCGGCAGGTGGGGATGCGGGCGCTATGGACGCCCCTGCTCACCTCGGATCAGGGGCACGAGGTTGCGAGGTCCGCCGCGTCGCTCGACTCCCTCGTCGCTTCGCTGGACGCAGCCGGGCTGAACCTGTTGGCGGGCGACGCTCGCCCGGAAACCGTCGTCGACTCATTGCACCACCTTTGGGCGGACCGGGACGCCGTCCGCCGCGCATGGAGTGAGGTCGTGCGTCAAGTTCAGCCCACCAGCGTGGCGTGGGTCCCGGCGTTCGACTTCGCGGACTACCGGCCGCCGGGCGCGTGGGCCGATTCGTCGCGCGGCTCCCGCGGCGAAGCCGTCGCCATGCCCTGCGCGCTCGACTCACTGCTGTGGGAAGCTGGAGTCGCTCCCGCGTACGCCGCGCTCGCGCGGCTCGCCAACCAAACGCGCCAGCTCGTGCCGGCGCTGGCATTCGATCTCAGCGGGCCCCGCCGGGGCGGGTGGACTGGCTATTCCATGGGGCAGGAGTTCTGCGACGCCGCATGGCGTCAGGTTTTGACGCACATCGGTCGACGCGGGCCGCTTGATACGGTGCCCGTCCCAGACCGTTACCGCACGTTGCGTGAGGCGGGACTGCTCTCTTTGTACTTTGAAGGGCTCGAAGACTTGGTAGCAGAGCGCGCCCGAGGGCTCCGCGATCGCGCTCTCCGGGAGAGCCCGGGGCTCTACTTCGCATTCCGGCTGCAGCAGGCCCCGGGGGACTGGTTTACCCTGGGACTGTGCCGCGGCTTCAGCCTTCCAGACCGCCCGCTCCTTCTCTTCACACCGGAGATGGAGACCCGCGAGCTGCTCGCCGCGTATCGCGCGCGCGGTCTCAACGCGGTTCATGCCGTCGAACTACCGCTCAAGCTCGTTCGGCCCGGCAGTCTGGCCAGCCTGAAACGTGTGGCTTTCGGCGAGAACGACGGCTTCTGGCTCTCCACGAGCGAGGCCGCGGCCCCGCGCGCGCGCTCCGGCGCAGGACGGTGGCGGAGCGACAGTGTTGCACTGCTGCTGCGGCGCCTGGGCCGCTAGCCTTGCCTCGCACGTCACGGCGCCGGTAAGTTTCTCCCTGGTGGCGGTAGGGTGCGATGGTCGCGGTGCACCGGCAGGCAGGGTGCGCTGAGGAAAGTCCGAGCTCCATAGGGTAGACTGCCAGGTAACGCCTGGGCGCCGTAAGGCGACGGATAGGGCCACAGAAAACAAACCGCCCCTGATTTGGGGGTAAGGGTGAAATGGTGGGGTAAGAGCCCACCGCGCGTCTGGCAACAGGCGCGGCACGGTAACCCCCAGTCGGAGCAAGGCCAAGTAAGCAGCGAGACTCGACCCGGGTCGTTTGAGCTGCGGGTAGGCCGCATCGAGGTGGCTGGCGACAGCCATCCCAGAGAGATGACCACCTGTCCGCCCTCGGGCGGGCAAACAGAACTCGGCTTATGGCCCTGCCGCCACCTTCTTCCCCGACGCCCAAGCCGTACCCACCCCAGTGGGAAGCAGTGGCCGACCTACGTGTTTTTCGCACGACGAGCGAGGAATGGGAGAAGCTGATCGGGTGGCGCGCCGACATGGGGAAGCGCGGTTGGAGACTGCTGCGTGTCTCGAGCGATGGTGCGGAGCTGATCGCGGTGTTCGGGCGTACCAAGGCCGAACGCGCAGCGGGTGCCGCGCCGGGGCCGGACTCGTGACGGGCTGGCGGCGCACGGCAGCGATCCTCCTCATGGCCGGCTGCGCTCGGGGTACCGGCGGCTCGGGGACAGCATCCTCCCCGGCGCC
>Ga0326726_10004444_pt1 | contig 12795 bp, 13 predicted proteins | sample MHFenrmetagenome_2_FD_207603 | JGI IMG/M metagenome (GOLD analysis project Ga0326726, IMG submission 207603) | Lab enriched peat soil microbial communities from Michigan Hollow, Ithaca, NY, United States - MHF15MN | ecosystem: Environmental > Terrestrial > Soil > Wetlands > Peat | place: USA...
CCACCGGCCTCGTGCTCGCGCCGACCATGACCTTCGGCGAATGTCCGACGCTGGATGTCCTGTGCATACCCGGCGGCGCGGGCGTCAATGCACTGCTGGAGGACGCCGCGGTGCTCGGCTTCGTGCGCGCGCAGGCCGCGCGGGCCCGCTACGTGACGTCCGTTTGCAGCGGTTCTCTCGTGCTCGGCGCCGCCGGCCTCCTGAGGGGGCGCCGCGCGACGACGCACTGGCTCTCGCACGATTTTCTGGCGAGGTTCGGCGCCATCCCAGTCCACGGCCGCGTGGTGCGCGACGGCAATCTGATCACGGCCGGCGGGGTGACGGCGGGTATCGATTTCGGGCTGGCGGTCGTGGCCGAACTCGCGGGCCAGGCCCAGGCGGAAGCGATTCAGCTCGCCCTGGAATACGCGCCGCAGCCGCCCTTCCGGGCGGGAACGCCGGAGGAGGCGCCGGCGGCCGTGCTCGCGACGGTCAGGAAGCAGATGGCGCCGACGCGGGCGGCGCGCGAAGCCATCATCGGCAAGCTGTCCGCTGGCGGCGTCGCAGAGGCGCGTTGAGTATCGGGACTGTCATGGTGCCGGGACGGCAAGACAATTGCTGTCCGGCGCCACTTCTTGCGCTGGCTCCTTACGCGCACGGGCGTGTCGTTAGCGATGGTCTTGTTGGCAGTGACCTTCGACAACCCACGAAAGACCATACTCGTAGACAAAGATGACGAATGCGTGATCGGCGTCTCTATGAAAAATGAAGGAATTCGCATACCCGTTGAATTTGATGGCATCGTGCATCGCGTTCGGCGGTCCGCTCATAAACAGCGTCTCGACCGGGGCGCTGCCAATGTACGTGTCGTCGAAAAACGAATCCACCATCGCTAGCTCTGGGCGCCGATCCAATGAGAGAACGTACACGTCTCCCGAACCAGCCGCTCGATCGGGCAATCTTTCGCGGAATGCGGACTTGACGTCGTCGGGAACCTTGGCCCAGGGGGTGATGGTTATTTGGAAACGATGTAGATCGTCTCCCAAGTCTATCGCACCGACGTAGGGATCATCGTTGTTGCCTTGCGGTTTGCCGATCTTGACCCGTGCATTCTGAATGCCGGCCGAACGTTCCGTCGTGCAGATGTAGCGCTCTGGTTCGGTCGGGTTCCACGGGGTCGCTGCCTGTAGTCCGCTTGGCAGTGTCGTCATTGTCAATAGCGCAACGGCTCGCGATGCTCGGCGTAGCAGGCTGCAGCGGCGGTCACCGGCATGAGGAGCGGGCGTTGGCAGGCGGGTCATTGTCAGACCGACCTCCAGATAATGACTGGATACGATATCACATGGAGAACCGCGCGCCCTGGCGTGGCTTCGCCGGCGGTCGCTAGTCCCTCACTTGCTCGACTGCAGCAGTTTCCCGAGCTTCGTCTTGTCGTTGTAGATCAGCATCGCCGAGATATGCCGACTCTGGACCATGGCCACCATGCCGGCGTGCGGCGCGATGAAGCGGTAGTCGGTCTGCTCGACATCGGCCGGCCCGACCGATCCCCGAAATTGCCATTTGATCAGGACCGCATCGAAGCTGCCCGCGGGGACCTTCACCTTGTAGGCGCCGATATAGGTGTAGGTGATGGCGAGCGAGCCCTTGTGCGTGACCTTGTCGGGCTTCGACAGATCGGACACCTGCACCTTCACCGCGACCTTGCGGCTCTCGCCCGGCTTCAGCCCGACGATCATCAGCGGCTCGCCGGGCGTGAAGCGCGACAGCACCTCGTTGTCGCGATCCTCCTCGCCAGCGATGACGGCGCCGCCGTCGCTCGACGCCTGGAAGTACATCGCGCCCATCGGGTCCGCTACATAGCGCCAACCCGGCGCGAACTTCGGGTCGACGCTGTCTTCCACCTTGTGCGTCTCGGTGCGCGCCGGCTCGTCCTTCTCGATCACGCGATAGGTCAGCGTCACGCCCTTTGCCGGCAGATAGGACTCCGCGGTCATGAGCGCCGGGCTGGCGACGGGATCGCCGACGACGCCGGCGCCCAGATACTTGTCGAGCTGCGCTCGGTCGGCGCTCGGCAGCGGCACCACGCTGCCGGCCGTGTCGGCCGCAGGGGCCGGCCGGGCGGCCAGCAGGACCGATGCCGCGAGAACCATCGCCGTCATGAACGACTTATGACGAATGGACATGCTGGAATCCTCCCCAGGTTGCAACAAGGCGAATATGACTCTACGACGCTGGCAGTGCCGCACTATACACCGGCTAGAACCTTCCACGATGGTCCGCCTGGGGTCATCAGGCGACTATCATCGAGCGCGCGTCCCCGTGTAGCATGGCGCTCAGAGCCGTCGCCCGCGCCTATCGAGCGGGAGGACCGACCAAGACAAAGGCGGCAAATCCGAATGGAGTCTTCCCGTGAACGATGATGGCAATCTCGCACTGTTCTGTGATTTCGAAAACATAGCGCTGGGGGCGCGGGACGCCAAGTATGCGAGCTTCGACATCCAGCCGGTCCTGCAGAAGCTTCTCCTCAAGGGCAGCATCGTCGTGAAGAAGGCGTATTGCGACTGGGATCGCTACAAGGAGTTCAAGGCCACGATGCACGAGGCCGCCTTCGAGCTGATCGAAATCCCCCACGTTCGCCAATCCGGCAAGAACTCGGCGGATATCCGCATGGTCGTCGACGCCCTCGACCTTTGCTACACGAAGGCGCACATCGATACCTTCGTGATCATCTCCGGCGACTCCGATTTCTCGCCCCTGGTCAGCAAGCTGCGCGAGAACGCCAAGACCGTGATCGGCGTGGGCGTGAAGAATTCCACGTCGGATCTGCTGATGAGCAATTGCGACGAGTTCATCCTGTATGACGATCTCGTGGTGAAGCGCGAGCCGGCGCGCCGGCGCCGGCGCCGCGAGCCGAGCCCGAAGCCGCAGGAGGCCCCGAAAGCGGAGAGCACGGCGCCGGCGGGATCCGACGATCGGACGCAGAAGGCGATCACGCTCGTCCGGGAGACCATCGAGGCGTTGCTCGCGGAACGCGGCGATTCGGCGAAACTCTGGGGCTCGATGGTCAAGCAGACGCTGAAGCGGCGCCAGCCGAGCTTCAACGAATCGTACTACGGGTTCAGCTCGTTCAACGACCTGCTCGAGGAAGCGCAAGCGCGCGGCCAGCTGAAGCTCGAGCTGGACGAGAGGTCGGGCGGCTACGTGATCCGCAGCGTCGCCCGCGACTCGTAGCCGCAGGTGCGATCGGACACGGCGGCGGCGCCGCAGGCGAGTCGGCGGCCGGCCGAGCGACTGTCGATTGCGGAACTACTCGAACCCACACCCCTTCCACGACGAGCCGGAGCAAGCCATGAAGTATCTCTGCCTGGTCTACCTCGAGGAGAAGACATTCGATGCCAATCCCGACAGTCCGGCGGACACGGAGTGCTTCGCCTTCGGCCAGGGGATGCAGAAGAGCGGCCACTACCTTGCCGCGGAGGCCCTGCAACCCGTCAAGACGGCCAAGAGCGTGCGGGTCCGGAACGGCAAGGTGTCGATAACCGACGGTCCCTTCGCCGAGACGAAGGAGCAGCTGGGTGGGTTCTACCTGATCGAGGCCGGGGACCTGAACGAGGCCCTCCGGCTGGCCGCCGGGATCCCGCCCGCGCGCGTCGGCACTATCGAGGTGCGACCGATCCGCGAGCTCGATCTCGCCTAGAGCATTGTCACGATGACTCGGGCCACCGGGCCCCGATCGTCATGCCCGCACGTTCGGCATGACGATCAAAGCCGATAGATAAAGGGCGCAGCCGGTATCTTGCCGAAACCGGTGGCGCCCTGCAGGCCCCGACGCCGCAGCTACTTCGGCTCGTAGGTGAACTTCTGGCCGCCGACGCTGGCCTCGAACATCAGGCCGCCCTCGGCCATGGTGAAGATGGCCACGCCGTTGGCGTAGTCTGCGGCCTTCGACGCGCCCGTCTTGACCGCGACCGCCGACGCGCCGGCGGCAAATTCGAAGTTGCCTTTCTTGAAATTATCGAGCGCGGTCTTGTCCTTGAAGAAGATGGCCTCGCGATAGGTCTGCCCGCCCAGCTGCAGGCCGACGGTGACCTGCGACATCTCGCTGGAGCCGACGCTGGCGCCCTGCTCGAAGACCGTGCCATCGCCCCCGGCGCCGCCGATGCCGATGCCACCCTTGGTGATCTCGGGAAAGACGGCGTAGCCATAGGCGCTCTTGAAGAAGGCGTCCATGCCGGGATCCGCCCGCTTGAACTCAGCGATCGCGGCCATCGCGTTCTTCTCGCCCTCCGCGTCCCACGCGAAGGCGGTACCGACGACGACCATGAGACATGCGGCAACGACGCCTGAAATCAGTTTCCCTATCATGCGATTTTCTCCGATTCTTTGCGGGCCGATTCTGACCCAGCGGGCATTGTAGCCCGCCGGCAGGGCGATGAGTAGCAAGTTTCGCCTTCAGCCGCCAGAGCCCACACTCCAAGCGAACAGCTCGCACCCCTGCAGAACAATCCTGGCGCTAGTCCAACTCCTTCATTCGATTCCTGAAGATTTGTCGCCTCGCGCACCCTCCATGAGCAGGCGATGATACGCCATCATCGACTCCAGCCGGTCTATGTTGGCTTCGCGGTAGGCGTCGAGGGGCGCCAGCAATCGGCCCTTGGCGGCGAGGGCGTCGTCGGCGAGCGCTACGAGGCGGCGGTTCGGCCAGGGATTGACCGTGACCCGCAACAGCTGGCGGAAGGCGTCGCCGGCGCGATCGAGGCCGAAGTCGCGCGCGAGGGCGATGTAGGCGCTCGCCGTGCTGCGGCTGATGCCGGCATGGCAATGGACCAGCAGCCGCGCCGGCGCGCGCGCGTGGGCGCCGCGGACCTGATCGGCGAAGGCGATGATCTTCTCCGCGTGCTCGGCGGTCGGCCCGTCCGGCAGGCCGGTGTCGATGTCCTGGAAGCGCAGGAGGAGCGTGGCGCGGGAATTGGGGTCATGGTCGTAGATCGCGGGTTCCGGCGTCGGCGGATCGAGGATGCCCAGCAGATGGGTGGGGCGGAATTCCGGGACGATGGCGGCGATGCTGTGCAACCCACCGACCTTGACCGTGAAACGCGCGGTCATTCGGAAGCGGGACCGGTGGGCCGGCGCAGCCGCCGCTGCGGCGGCGGCCAGGAAGCGACGCCGAGCATCTCGCCGTAGACGGGGTCGCGGGCGGCGCGAATACGATGCAGGCGGATAAAGGCCGCCAGCCGCTGCGGATGGGCACGCCGATAGTCGTCGAGGGCCGCCAGCATGCGGCCGCCGGCGCCCAAGAGATCGTCGGCATGCCGGACGATGGTGCGGTTGGGCCAGGGCTTGGTGGTGAGGCGCAGCAGCTCTGCGAAGGAATCTTCGGCGCGCGCGGCACCGTCACGCCGGACCAGGGCGGCAAAGGCGGTGGCGGTGCTGCGGCTGACGCCGCCATGGCAATGGATAAAGAGCCGACCCGAGGGGACGACGAGCGCGCGCTCGATCAACGCCAGCATGGTCGCGACGTGATCCTCCTGCGGGCCGTCTTCGCCGCCGGCTTCGGAATCGCGGAAGCGCATGACCAGCGCGTCGCGGCTCGCGGGTTCATGGGCATAGGCCGCCGGATCCGGCATGGCCGGATCGAGGATGCCGATGAGGTGCGTCGGGCGGAAGCTCGGCAAGTCGGCCGCGATGGTGTGGAGGCCGCCGACCCGGAGGGCGAGACCGGACGTCATGCGCGGACGTCCGCTGCCAAGCGCTCGGCGATCGCCGGCATCGCTTCGGCCGCCACGTTGGCGAAGGCGAAGCGCAGGAACGAGTCCTGCCCGTCGCCGAACATGCTGCCGGGCAGGCAGAGGATGTTCTGCCGGTCGGCCAGGCGGCGCGCCACCTCCGCCGCCGGACGGCCGTCGAAGGGATGGCGGACATAGGCGAAATAGGCGCCGGAGCTCACGAGCTGGTAGCCGATGTCGTTGCGGCGGAAGGCATCGCGCAAGGTCGCGAGCCGGTCGCGCATCATGGCGGTGTTGGCGCGCCGCCACTCGCCGAGCGCGCGCAGGCCGTGGATCGCCGCCGCCTGGCCGATGCGCGGTGCGCAGATGGCGACCGTGTCCATGGCCTTGGCGATCTCGGCGCCGAGGCCGCGCCCGCAGGCGATGGCCCCGACGCGATAGCCGGTGAGGCAGAACACCTTCGAGAAGCTGTAGAGGTGGACCAGCGTATCCGGCCAGCGGGGATCGCGGAACAGCGCGTGAGGCGGCGCGTCCGTCGCCAGGAAATCGCGGTAGGTCTCGTCGATGACGAGCGCGAGTCCGTGGGCTTGCGCCAGGCGGTAGAAGGCCGTGAGGACCTCGGGTGGATAGACCGCCCCGGTCGGGTTGTTCGGCGTCACCAGCACGATCGCGCGCGTGCGCTCGGTGATGAGGCGGACGGCATCCGCCGGGTCGGGCACGCCGCCGCGCTCGGGCCGGAACGGCAGGTGCACGGCACGGATGCCCTGCATATCGAACCACATCTGATGATTGAAGTAGTAGGGCAGCGGCAGGATGATCTCGTCACCGGCCTGCGCCAACGCCAGGGTGGCGAGACAGAAGCCTTGGTTGCAGCCGGCGGTGATGACGATCTGCTCGGCAGCGATGGCGGCGCCGTAGCGCGCGCCGATGTCTTCAGCCAGTGCTTCGCGCAGTTCGGGCAGGCCCTCGATGTCGGTATAGCGCGCCATCGTCGGCTCGCCGATGCGGGCGGCCAGGTGATCGGTCAACTCTTTGGGCGGTGGATAGCCGGGCACGGCCTGGGAGACGTCGATGAGCGGCTTGTCGGCGGGAAACTCCCGCCCCTTGATCCAGCCATAGGCCTCCGCGATCGGCGGTTCGGCGACGGCGGCGAGGGCGGGATTGATGCGCAGCGGCATGAGCGCAGATGTAGCCGACGCGGGCGGGCCTGTCACGCGCGGCCCGAAACGACCTGGGAGTTCAAAAGTATTTTCTCGTTGTCATGCCCGTGCAAACGGGCATCCAGGGCCGCAGGAATCCGTCGCTTGCCCTGGACCCCCGCTTTCGCGGGGGTGACAACCGAGAAGGAAAACGCAGTGACAGCTAAGCGCATCGGCGCGGCTGAGACTGTCACGTCTCGAACTGCAGCACGCCGAAGATCATGTTGACGACGTCGTTGTTCTCGGAGAGCGGCATGGAGATGTCGCGGTAATTGGAGACCCAACGGTGGAAGCCGACATAGGGGATATGGCTGACGATCGGCCGCTTCTCTTCGAGGATGCGCACGGCGGTCCTCCAGACCTCGCTGCCTTCGCTCTGCTGGGGCAGGGCGCTGAAGCGCTCGCCGGTGCGGTCATGGCCGAAGCGCGCCGCAACGGCCGTGCCGACCAGGCGATAGCGGAAGTCCAGGGGCGCGCGTTCGACGTCGATCAAGACGACATAGGGCAGGAGATCGAGGATTTCCGTCGGCTCGATGTCGCGACGCGCCGGCATGCGGCGGCCCGCGCGTTTGCTGTCCCAATAGTCCAGGCCCTGCTCGATCAGGTTGACCACCCTGCGGTACGCTCGATTGGACATGACAGCACGCTTTACTCCGTGTTTGATAACGCCATCGGATCGCAAGAGGACGCACCCATGGGCATCTCCTGGCTCGACCACGTGAACATCCGCACCGCCAACCTCGCGGCCATGTCGCGCTTCTACGCAGAGATCCTGGGCATGCCGAGCGGGCCGCGACCCAGTTTCCGCTTCGGCGGCGCCTGGCACTACTGCGGCGACCGCGCCGCCGTCCATCTGGTCGAGGTGCCGAAGGCGCCGACCAGCGGCGACACGCCGCGCCTCGAGCATTTCGCCTTCCGCTCCTTCGGATTCGCGCCCTTCCTCGATCGCCTGCGCAAGGCCGGTGTCTCCTACGACATCGCCGTCGTGCCCGGCCTCAACATCCGGCAGGTCAACATCTACGATCCCGACGGTAACCACATCGAGGTCCAGTTCGGCCCGGACGAGCAGGCCGACATGGCATCCTTCGAGGGGCGGGCGTCCTAGCGATCAGTCCGGCATCGCCACGGTAAGATAGGGCGCCGGCGCTTTCTCGCTCGCGCCGATCGGCCCCGGCGTCTTGTGGTCGACAGGCGGCAGGCTCTTCAGGTAGGCGGCGACCGCCTGCAGATCCGCATCCCTGAGCTTCGCGTAAGACCGCCAGGGCATGGCCGGCGCCAGCTCGCGCCCGTCCGGCCGCACGCCCGTGCGCAAGGCGGTCGCGATGTCCTGCTCGCTCCACTCTCCGAGGCCGGTCTTCCTATCCGACGTGAGGTTCGGCGGATAGAAGATGCCCAGGCCGGGAATCTGGAAGCCCACGTCGGAGCCTGCGAGGAAGTGCGTCGCATCCGGCTGACCCGCCAGCGCGCCCGTCGTGTGGCAGCCCGTGCAATCCATGATGCCCACGAGGTACTTGCCGTGCTCGATCGGCGATTCCGCGCGCGCGCCGGCAGCGGCTAATCCGACTGCGGCCAGCATTGCGAGCGCCGACACGCGCCCGACGATCTTGTTCGCCATGTTCGCCTTCACCGTCTTCTTTTGGTTGCGTCCGGCAATGCGACGCCTTTCCCGCGGGTGATCGCCGCAGGGATTCGCGCATTGCCCTGGCGTGGGTTATCCCCGATCTGCGTTTCTATCGGATTTCGCGGAAGCGGGATTCATGTTTCGATTATTTCGCGAGCTGCCGCCGCTCGATTCGGCCGGCGGCGTCACTTCGATGTCGCGATCTCTTGCTTGCGCCTGGCCACATAGGCCTCGAGCTCTTCGCGGATGGCGGGATCGAGCGGCGGCTGCTCGTAGTTCTTCAGCAGCTCCTTCCAGATCGCGTTGGCGCGGCGGGTACCGTCGAGCGCGCCGGCCTCGCGCCAGGTCTCGAAATTGCGCCAGTCGGACAGCAGCGGCTGATAGAACGCATCCTCGTAGCGCTCGAGCGTGTGGGCGGCGCCGAAGAAATGGCCGCCCGGTCCCACTTCGACCATCGCGGCGAAGCCGAGCGATTCTTCGCTCACCACCATCGGCGTGACGAACGCCGCCATCATCTGCAGCATCTCCGCATCGAGGATCAGCTTTTCGAACGACGCGGTGAGGCCGCCTTCCAGCCAGCCGGCGGCCTGATAGAGCAGATTGACGTGGCCGGAGAAGCAGGCCCACAGCGACATGGCGGACTCATAGGCCGCCTGCACGTCGACGGCGTTGGAGGCATTCACGTTGCTGGAGCGGAACGGGAGCCGATAGCGGCGCGCCAGCTGGGCGCCGGCCAGCACGGCCTGCGCATATTCGGGCGTGCCGAAGGCCGGCGCGCCCGTGCGCATGTCGACGTTCGAGGTGAAGCCGCCATATACCACGGGCGTGCCGGGATTGATGGTCTGGGCGAGGGCGATGACGGCCAGCGCCTCGGCATTCTGCTGGGCGAGCGCACCGGCGATGGTGACCGGACTCATGGCGCCCGAAAGCGTGAAGGGCGTCACCACCACGGCCTGGCCGGCGCCGGCATAGGCCGTGAGCCCCTCGGCCATCGGGATGTCCAGACGGAGCGGCGAATTGGTGTTCACGATCGTCATCTGCGCGGGTGTGCCCGCCATCTCGGCGCTCGTAAGGCCGAGCGCGATGCGGTTCATCTCGATGGCGTCGACGGCGCGGCCGCTGCCGAGCGCCCAGCCCTGCCAGGTCTTGTCGGTGAGCGTGATCTGCGCCAGGTAGAGATCGAGATGACGGCTCTCCGCCGGCAGGTCGAGCGGCTCGACCGGACCGCCGCCCTCCTGATGGATGATGTTCAGCGACTGCACGAGGCGGATGAAATCGCACATGTCGGTATAGGTGCCATCGCGCCGGCCGCGATCGAGATCGCTGATGTAGGCGGGACCGCCGACCGAGGAGATCACGATGCGGTTGCCGCCGAGCGTCACGCTGTGCGCCGGGTTGCGCGCACGCAGCGCGAACTCGGGGGGCGCCTTGGCGATCGCCTGCTCGATGAAGCCGCGCTCGAAGCGCGCGCGCTGGCTGGCATGGTCGACGTCGACGCCGGCCGCCTTCAGCAAGGCGCGCGTGGGCTCGTGCAGCACCTCCATGCCGATCTCTTCGAGCACCTTGAGCGAGGCCAGATGGATCGCCTCGACCTGATCGGCGGACAGGATTTCATACGGCCGATAGGGTACACGGATGTCGCGCCAGGGCAACTGCCGCAGTCGTTGCGCCGCGCGGCGCTCGCGGCGCCGGGGTGTCGCTTCGCTCGGTCGCGATGTCGCGTCGCTCATGGCACCACTCGTTCGCGGCGGAAGGGGACGTCGCCCGTCGACGGCTCGTCGAGCGCGCGGGCGAAGCAATGGCCGCCATACACCGCGTGCACGATGGCGCCGGGCACCAGGCAGTCGCCGATGCGCGTGACCGATCTGATGCCGGCCGCCGCGAGCGCCGCCGGATCGGCCCGCAGCTCCCGGTAGAGCGCATCGTCGGGCTGTCGCGACGTGACCAGCAGGAGCGTCGCGCAAGCGCGCGTCTGCCGCCGGCCCGTGTGAACATGTTCCAGGGTCGCGGTACCGCCTTCGGCGCCGACGAGATCGTGGAACGGCAGGATCTCGACCCCGAGCCGGATCAGCTGCGCCTGCACCTTGGTCTGTTCATCGGTCATGCGCGTCCAGGTCGAAGCCTCGGCGGCCGGAGTCGCCAGCGCCACCGCGTGGCCATCGCGCCGTAGCTTCTCCGCCAGCACGCCGCCCATATAGTAGTGGTCGTCATCGAAGACGACGACCGGGCCGTTGACCGACGCGCCGCCCATGATATCGCCGGGGCCGACGATATTCGGGTGATCGAGCCCTTCGATCGGGTGGTGGTGGCGATAGCCGACGCCGTCGCGCCGCCACGCCGCTCCGGTCGCCACGACCACGTGATCGAACCCGAACTCCAGCACTTGCGCGGCCGTCAGCGGGCTGGCGGGAAAGAGTTCGACATTGGCCAGGCGCTGCAGCTGGCCCAGCCGGTAATCGCGCACGCGCGCCCAGCTCGAGAGGCCCGGCAGCCTGCTCTCGCGCGTCACGCGGCCGCCGAGTCCCGGGGCGGCCTCGGCGAGCGCCACCGCATAGCCGCGCTTGCCGAGGGCGACCGCGCATTCGAGTCCGGCCGGGCCGCCGCCGATGATGAGGATCTTGGCCAGGCTCTTCGCCGGCGAGATCCGCTCGGGATGCCAGCCGCGCCGCCATTCCTCGCCCATGGTCGGGTTCTGCGTGCAGCGGATAGGCACGGCCTCGTTGTTGCCGGAGCGGCAGATGTTGCAGCCGATGCACTCGCGGATCTCGTCCTCGCGCCCCTCGTCGATCTTGCGCGGCAGGAAGGGATCGGCGATCGACGGCCGCGCGGCGCCGATGAGATCGAGCACGCCCTTGCGGATCTGACCGGCCATCGCGTCGGGCGAGGTGAAGCGGCCGACGCCGACCACCGGCTTGCTGGTCAGCTGCTTCACGAAACCGACGTAGGGCGCCTGGTAGTTCTCGTCGGAGAAGCGCGCGCTCATGGAATCGTTGTCGACGTCACTGATATTCACGTCCCAGAGGTCCGGCAGCTCGGCCAGCAGGGCCACGATGTCGCGTCCTTCTGCTTCCGCGGTCACACCTTCCGGGCCTATCAGCTCATCGATCGCGAGCCGCACCGCCACCGCGCAACGATCACCGACCGCGGCCTTCGTCTCCTCGATCATTTCGCGCAGCAGCCGGACGCGATTCGCGAGGCTGCCGCCATATACGTCGCCGCGCTGGTTGTAGCGGCGTGCGATGAACTGGAACGGCAGATAGCCGTGGCCGGCATAGACATAGACGATGTCGAAACCGGCCGTTTGCGCCCGTCTGGCCGCCGCCACCTGCCAGCGCCGGAGGTCGCGGATGTCTTCCTTGTCCATGGCCCGCGCCTGAATCGGGTGCACGAAATGAAGCGGCAGGCCCGACGGTGACAGCGGCGCCTCGCGGCTGTAGCGGTTCACGGCGTGATGTCCGCCATGCCAGAGCTCGACGCCGGCGAGCGCGCCATGGCGATGCACGCCTTCGGTCATGAGCGCCTGCGCCTTCACATCATCGTCGTCCCACAGCGTGGCGAAGGCAAATCCGCCGTCGTCCGAGGTCGGATGAATCGAGCAGTATTCCGTGCAGACCACGCCCCAGCCGCCCTCGGCCTTCACTTCGCGCATGGCGGCCAGGGTCTGCGGCAGCGCATAGCCCATGCCCGAGCAGTGCGGCACCTGATAGAACCGATTTCTGGCCGTCACCGGTCCGATGCGGACCGGCTCGAACAGGATGTCGTAGCGCGGATTGCGCGGCACGCGGCGGCCCCCTAATAGCCACCGAACGCTACAACGGCGCCGCTATGCCGACTTGCGCGATTCCGTCACGCCGTGGCGCGGAATCGCCTGTGCGGCCTCAGGCCTTGCAGTAGCGTAGGAACGCGCGGAATTTGTCGTCGAGGATGCCCTGGCCCTCGGCAACTTGCGGCAACGTGAAGGCGCCGCCGGGATTCACTTCGACGATGATCGGGCCATCCGGTGTCGGCGCGATGTCCCAAGTGATGTAGCGGAGCTTGGGGAAGATCTGCGAGCACTCGAGCGCAATGGCCTTCATCTTCGCCCAGTCCGGCATGACCGCGCCCAGCAGGCGCTTGCCGGTCTCCGGATGGTTCTCCAGCTCGACCTGGGAGGGGCCGGCGCCCTGCACGACGCGCAGGATGCGCCCGCTCTCGATATCGAGCTGCGCCAGCATGTTGCCCGGCCGCCAGAAATTGTCGGCCACATTGTCGCTGGTGCGTAGCTTCCATA
>Ga0326726_10004445_pt1 | contig 12794 bp, 12 predicted proteins | sample MHFenrmetagenome_2_FD_207603 | JGI IMG/M metagenome (GOLD analysis project Ga0326726, IMG submission 207603) | Lab enriched peat soil microbial communities from Michigan Hollow, Ithaca, NY, United States - MHF15MN | ecosystem: Environmental > Terrestrial > Soil > Wetlands > Peat | place: USA...
CCGGGTCGGCCGTGTGCAGGCGCGTGATGTCCACGAGGTCGGCGACCACCGCGCTCCCGGTCGGCTCGGCCCCAGCACCCGCGCCGTAATACATCGTCGGCCCGACGGCGTCGCCCTTCACCAGCACCGCGTTCATCACGCCTTCGACGTTGGCGATCAGCCGCCGCGCCGGGATCAGGGTCGGGTGCACGCGCAGCTCGATGCCCTGCTCGGTGCGCTTGGTGATGCCGAGCAGCTTGATGCGGTAGCCGAGCTGCTCGGCGTAGCGGATGTCGGCCTGCGTCAGCCGGGAGATGCCTTCCTTGTAGCACTTGTCGAACTGCATGGGGATGCCGAAGGCGATCGCCGACATGATGGTGAGCTTGTGCGCGGCGTCCACGCCCTCGATGTCGAAGGTCGGATCGGCCTCGGCGTAGCCCAGCTTCTGCGCTTCCTTCAGCACCACGTCGAAGGGCAGCCCCTTGTCGCGCATCTCCGAGAGGATGAAGTTGGAAGTGCCGTTGATGATCCCGGCGATCCACTCGATGCGGTTGGCGGTCAGCCCCTCGCGCAGCGCCTTGATGATGGGAATCCCGCCCGCGACCGCGCCTTCGAATGCGACCATCACGCCTTTCTTCTGCGCAGCGGCGAAGATCTCGTTGCCGTAGGTGGCGAGCAGCGCCTTGTTGGCCGTCACCACGTGCTTGCCCTGCTCGATCGCGGCGAGCACCAGGTCCTTCGCGATCGTATATCCGCCGATCAGCTCGATCACGATGTCCACCTCGGGGTCGCGCACCACCTCGAACGCGTCCGCGGTGACGCGCGCGGCGCCCGCCGTGAGCTTCTTCGCCTTGTCGACTTCCTTGTCGGCGACCACGCTGATGCGGATGTCGCGGCCGGCGCGGCGCGAGATCTCCTCGCGGTTGCGCGCGAGCACCGCCCAGGTGCCGCCTCCTACGGTGCCGATGCCCAGGAGCCCCACGTTGATCGGCTTCATTTAAGCTTCTTCCCGAAATGAAAGGCGGTCACCACCATGCCCTCGCGAAAATAGAACTTGTGCGCCTGCTGTCGCTGCGTGCCCGAGTCGAGCGCGAGGTTGTCCAGACCCGCCGCGCGCGCCTTCTGCTGCAGGTAACCCAGCAGCGCCCGGCCCACGCCGGTCGAGCGCCGTCTCTCGTCGGTGACGAGGTCGTCGACGTAGAGCTGCCTTTCCTGGAAGGTGTTTTCGTACACGCGGTATACCGCGACCCCCGCAACCTCTTTTCCATCCACCGCCACGCACATGCGCGCGCCGCCGGCGAACACCCGTTTCATTTTTTCCGCGTAGCCCGAGGGAAGCGCCGTTCGCAGCTGGCGATGCACGGGCTCCGCCTTCTCGAACCAGCCGGGTTCGACGACGGCTCCCGAATCGTCGGTGATCTCCAGGATCCGGGTCACAGCAAACCGTCCTTGCGGAACATCTCCTTGATGCCGCGCACCGCCTGTCGCGTACGCGCCTCGTTCTCGATCAGCGCGATGCGCACGTGATCGTCGCCGTAGTCGCCGAAACCGATCCCCGGCGACACCGCAACCCTCGCGTCCTTCAGCACCTTCTTGGCGAACTCGAGCGAGCCGAGCTTCGCGTAGGCCTCGGGGATCTTCGCCCAGATGTACATCGACGCCCTGGGGTTGTCGACCATCCAGCCCGCCTCGTGCAGGCCCCGCACCATGACGTCGCGCCGCTTCTGGTACTTCATGCGGTGCTCCTCGACGCACTCCTGCGGCCCTTCCAGAGCGACGATCGACGCGACCTGGATCGGCGTGAACGTGCCGTAGTCGTGATAGCTCTTGATGCGCGCGAGCGCGTTAACGAGATCCTTGTTGCCCACCATGAAGCCGATGCGCCACCCGGCCATGTTGTAGCTCTTCGACATCGTGAAGAACTCGACCGCGACTTCGCGCGCGCCAGGCACCTGCATGATCGACGGCGCCTTCCAGCCGTCGAAGGTGATGTCGGCGTAGGCAAGGTCGTGCACCACCAGGATGTCGTGGGCCTTGGCGAGTGCGACCACGCGCTCGAAGAATTCCAGCTCGACGCACATCGCCGTCGGGTTCGAGGGAAAGCCCACGATCAGCATCTTGGGCTTGGGGATGAGCTCGCGTATCGCGCGTTCCAGCTCGTCGAAGAAATCCACGTCCGCAGTCATGCGCACCGAGCGGATGTCGGCCCCGGCGATGATCGCGCCGTAGATATGGATCGGATACGAGGGATTGGGCACGAGCACGGTATCGCCGCGATCCAGACACGCGAGCATCAGGTGCGCGAGCCCCTCCTTCGAGCCGATGGTGACGATCGCTTCGGAATCCGCGTCGAACTCGACCCCGTAGCGCCGCTGGTACCAGGTGCAGATCGCGCGGCGCAGCCGCGGGATGCCCTTCGACACCGAGTAGCCGTGGGTGTCGTTGCGCTGCGCGGCCTCGACGAGCTTGGCGACGATGTGCTTGGGCGTAGGCCCGTCCGGGTTGCCCATGCTCATGTCGATGACGTCCTCGCCGGCGTGGCGCGCCGCCATCTTCAACTCGTTGGTGATGTTGAAGACGTACGGAGGTAGGCGCTCGATGCGGGCGAACTTTCTCATGGCGGGTCGCTGATATGGCGCCGCAGCAGCGGCTGATCCAGCCGCGCTCCGGTCCAAAAAGTTATAATGTTACCGGACACTTACAGCACGAGCAAACCTTGAAACTGCATCTAGAGTCGCGCAGCGCCCTGAACGCGTTTACGGGCTACGGCGAAGGCTACGTATTGGTCAACGGCGAACGGATCGAGCGCAGCGTGGTGGTGCTGCCCGAGCGCATCCTCACCGACTGGCCGGCGGCGAACTTTGCCGGTCTCGCTCCCGAGCACTTTGCCGCGCTCGCCGATCTGGGATGCGAGATCGTCCTGCTCGGCACAGGCATGCAGCTGCGGTTTCCTCGCCCGGAGATCGTTCATCCGCTCATCCGCGCGGGCATCGGGATCGAAGTGATGGACGTGCAGGCGGCCTGCCGCACTTACAATATCCTCATGGCCGAGCAGCGCAAGGTGGCGGCAGCGCTCCTGTTCGCATGACGGCGGAGGCCTTCATCCCGCGCCGCGCCCTGTTCGCGCTGCTCGCCGCTTTCGCGCTGCTGTGGTTCTGCAACCTCGGATACCGGCACCTGATCAAGCCCGACGAGGGCCGCTACTCGGAGATCCCGCGCGAGATGGTCGCGAGCGGCGACTGGCTGACGCCGCGCCTGAACGGCTACAAGTATTTCGAGAAGCCCCCGCTCCAATACTGGGCGACCGCGGCCTCGTTCACCGCGTTCGGCATGAACGAATGGACCGCCCGGCTCTGGACGGGGTTGACCGGATTCCTCGGCGTGCTGCTCGTGTTCTGGGCGGGTAACCGGCTGTTCGCGCCGCCGGCGGGCCTGCTGGGCGCGGCGGTGGCGGGGAGCTCCTTCCTCTATGCGGTCGTCGGGCACCTCCTCACGCTGGACATGGCTCTCACTTTCTTCATGTCCGCCTCCGTGTTCGCCTTCGCGGTCGCGCAGCAGGAACCGGCCGAAGCCGCGCGAAGGCGCTGGATGCTGCTCGCCTGGGCCGGCGCAGCGCTCGCCGTTCTCACCAAGGGGCTGGTCGGCGTCGTGCTGCCTGTAGGCGCGGTAGCGGCCTATGTTCTCCTTCACCGCGACTGGAGGCTGCTGTCTAGGCTTGAGCTCGTGCGCGGCGGGCTGCTGTTTCTTGCGATCACTGCGCCGTGGTTCGTCATGGTGTCGCTCGCGAACCCGGAGTTCCCGCACTTCTTTTTCATCCACGAGCACTTCGAGCGCTTTCTCACCAAGGAGCACGGACGCTACCAACCGGCGTGGTTTTTCCTGCCCATTTTGCTGGTCGGAACCGTGCCCTGGATCGTGAGCCTCTTCCCCGCGCTGCGAAGCGCCTGGGCCCGGACCGCGGCGGCCGGCTTCCGCACGCACCGGTTCCTGCTCCTGTGGTGCGCCGTGGTGTTCGTCTTCTTCTCCGCCTCGAGCTCGAAACTGATCCCCTATATCCTGCCGCTCTTTCCCGCGCTGTCGCTTCTCATCGGAGAGCACTTTCGCTCGGCGGGCCGAGGCGTGCTGCTCGGGCAGGCCATCACCGCCGCCCTGCTGGGAATCGCGCTCGCCGCCGCCGCACCGCAGGCGCCGACCTACGCTTCCGAGGCCGTGCCTCCGGCGCTCCTCGAGGGATATGTGCCCTGGATCATGGCATCGGGTCTCGCCCTCGCGGCAGGCGGCATTCTTTCGGCAGTTTTCCTGGCACGCGGCAAGCGCGTTCCGGCGGTGCTTTCCCTCGCTTGCGGAGGTCTGGTGCTCGCCCAGGCCGCGCTCTCGGGGCATGAAAGCTTGGCGCCTTCCCTTTCCGCGTATCATATCGTCAACAAGATCCGGGACCAGGTGAAACCGGATACCCCCTTCTATGTCGTGGACACCTTCGATCACACGCTGCTCTTCTACCTGCAAAGAAGGGTCACCATGGTCTCGGTGATGGACGAGCTCGCCGATTCGATCAAGCGGGAGCCGCGGGATTTTCTTCCGGACGCCGCCGCCTTTGCGCGCGCCTGGGAAGCCGAGGGCGACGCCTTTGCCATGTTCAATATCGACGATCTTCCCGCCTTTCTCCAGGCGCATCCCGTGCCGATGCGGGTCATTGCCGCCGATCCGCGCCGCGTGATCGTGAGAAAACCGTGAACGCGGTCACCTTCGTCCTGCTCATGACCGGCGTCCTGCTCAACGCCGCCGCGCAGCTTCTCCTGAAGGCCGGCACCAACGCGGTCGGCCAGTTCGAGTTCAGCGCGCAGAACGTCCTGCCGGTGGGAATGAAGCTCGCCCTGGAACCGCATATCGCGGGCGGCCTCGCTTGCTACGTGGTCAGCGTCGCCGTCTGGATCGTGGGGCTGTCGCGGGTCGAGGTGTCGATCGCCTACCCCATGCTCTCCGTGGGCTACGTCGTGAACGCCGTCGCGGCCTGGTACCTGTTCGGGGAATCGTTCACCGCGCAGAAGCTTATCGGCATCGCCTTCATTATCTGCGGCGTGTTTCTGGTTGCGCGCAGCTGAGAATCCGTGTCCGGCGATTCTTTCCTGCCCTTCACCCGCCCCTCGATAGACGAGGACACCATCGCCGGAGTCGCAGAGGTGCTGCGCTCGGGCTGGATCACCTCGGGCCCGAAGGTGAAGGAATTCGAGGCCGAGCTGTCCAGTTTCTGCGGCGGGCGGCCCGTGCGCGCGCTCAACTCCGGCACCGCCGCGCTTGAGATCGGCCTGCGGATCGCGGGCATCGGCCCCGGCGACGAGGTCATCACCACGCCGCTCACCTGGGTCGCGACCAGCAACGTCGTCCTGCAGCTGGGCGCGCGGCCCGTGTTCGTCGACGTCGATCCCGCCACGCGCAACATCGATCTTTCGCTCGTCGAGGCCGCGGTCACACCCAAGACCCGCGCGATCCTGCCCGTCTATCTCGCCGGCCTCCCCGTGGACCTCGACCGGCTGTACACCATCGCAGCCCGGCACAAGCTGCGCGTGGTCGAGGACGCCTGCCAGGCCTTCGGCTCGACCTGGAAGGGAACCCGGATCGGCGCACGCGGGGACCTCGTCGCCTTCAGCTTCCACGCCAACAAGAACCTCACGACCGCCGAGGGCGGCGCGATCGTGCTGCCCGGCGAAAGCGACATTCCCGCGACGGAGAAGCTGCGGCTCCAGGGCGTGACGCGCTTTGGCGAGGATGGAATGGACGTCGATCTCGTCGGCGGAAAATTCAACCTCACCGACGTCGCCGCGCGCATCGGCCTGGGCCAGCTGCGGCGCCTTTCTGAATTCACCGACAAGCGCCGCGCGCTGGCGCGCCACTACTTCGCTCGCTTCGACCGCGGTCTGGGCTGCGAACTGCCTCCGGCCGACTTCGAGAACTCCAACTGGCACATGTTCCAGGTGGTCCTGCCCGAGCGGAAGAAGCGCGGCGATTTCATCGCGAAGATGCGCGAGCGGGGCATCGCGATCGGCGTGCACTATCCCGCAATTCACCTGTTTTCTCTGTACCGCTCGCTCGGCTGGCGCGAAGGCCAGTATCCCCACGCCGAGCGTATCGGCGCCGGGATCGCGACCTTGCCGCTCTTTCCGGCGATGACGAACGCCGATGTCGAGCGCGTGTGCGAGGAGGCAAAGCGCGTGCTGTCGGAGGAGATGCGATGAAACCGCGCGTTTCCGTGGTCATCCCCGTATACAACGAGGAGGCCGTGCTGCCGGCCCTGTTCGCGCGCCTGTACCCCGCGCTCGATGCGCTCGGGCAGGCTTACGAGGTGATCTTCGTCAACGACGGCAGCGCCGACCGCTCCGCCGCGCTGCTGCGCGCGCAGTTCGAACAGCGCCCGGACGCGACGCGCGTCATCCTCTTCAACGGCAACTTCGGCCAGCACCTCGCCATCATGGCGGGCTTCGAGGCGAGCCGCGGCGAGCGCGTGGTGACGCTCGATGCCGACTTGCAGAATCCGCCCGAGGAGATCGGCAAGCTGCTCGCGAAAATGGACGAGGGGCACGACTATGTCGGCACCGTTCGCAGCCAGCGCCAGGACACGGCGTTCCGCCGGTATGCCTCGCGGCTGATGAATGCGCTGCGGGAGCGCACCACGCGCATCAAAATGACCGATCAGGGATGCATGCTGCGCGCCTACAGCCGCGCCATCGTCGACACCATCAACACCTGCCGCGAGATCAACACCTTCATTCCCGCGCTCGCGTATACGTTCGCGCAGCGCCCGACCGAGATCGAGGTGGTGCACGAGGAGCGCGCGGCGGGAGAATCGAAGTACTCTCTCTACAAGCTCGTGCGGCTGAATCTCGATCTGGTGACGGGTTTCACGACGTTGCCGCTGCAGCTCTTTTCGCTTTCCGGGCTCGTCATCTCGCTGCTGTCCATCGGGTTCGTGCTGATCCTCGCGGTCCGGCGCCTTATCGTCGGACCGGAGGCCGAAGGCCTGTTCACCCTGTTTGGCATCGCTTTCTTCCTCATCGGCGTCACTCTCTTCGGCATCGGCCTCCTAGGCGAGTACGTCGGACGCATCTACGAGCAGGTGCGCGAGCGCCCCCGCTACGTGATCCAGGCGATCCTCGAGAAGAAAGAGTGACCCGGGCTGTTGTTTTTGCGTACCACGACGTCGGCTGCCGCTGCCTCGGCGTCCTGCTCGACCAGGGGCTCGAGGTACCCCTGGTGGTCACCCATAGCGACGACCCGAAGGAAAATCTCTGGTTCGGCAGCGTCGCGGCGCTCTCCCGCGCCCGGGGCATCGAGACGGTCACCCCCGGCGACCCCAACACGGCGGAGTTCGTCGCAAGGGTGCGCGGCCTGAAGCCGGATTTCCTTTTCTCGTTCTACTACCGGTCGATGCTCGGGCGCGCGCTTCTTGCGATCCCGGCGCGCGGGGCATACAACATGCATGGCTCGCTCCTTCCCAAATATCGCGGCCGCGCCCCGGTCAACTGGGCCGTGCTCCACGGGGAGACGCAAACCGGAGCGACCCTGCATGAGATGGTCGTAAAACCGGATGCCGGCCGCATCGTCGACCAGGAGGCCGTCCCTATTCTCCCGGATGATCTCGCGGTAGACGTGTTCGGAAAGGTGACCGGAGCGGCCGAGCGGGTGCTCGCGCGGAGCCTGCCGGGGCTCGTCGACGGCAGCGCCGTGCTGCGGCCGCAGGACCTGTCGAGGGGCAGCTATTTCGGAGGCCGCAAGCCCGAGGACGGCCGCATCGACTGGAGCCAGCCCGCCAAACGCATACACGACCTCGTGCGCGCGGTCGCGCCGCCCTACCCGGGAGCTTTTACCGAGCTGGAGGGCAAGCGGCTTCGCGTGCTGCGCACGCGGCTGCTCCCGCGCACGGAGCCGGCGCGCCCGTCGGTGTTCCTCCACGCGGAAGCCGGGCGCTGCCTCGCCGCCTGTGCCGATGGGGGTGCGCTCGAGGTCCTCGAACTGGAACTGGACGGCAAGGCGCTGTCCGCGCAAGAATTCGCCAATCGCATCGGCACCCGCCGGATCGCGATGCTCTAGGGAACCCCCATGAAGAGAATCCTGATCCTCGGCGTGAACGGCTTCATCGGCCATCACCTCTCCAAGCGCATCGTCGAGACGACCGACTGGGAAGTCTACGGCATGGACATGCAGGCCGACCGCCTAGAGGACCTTCTCGACCACGAGCACTTCCACTTCTTCGAGGGCGACATCACCATCAATCGCGAATGGATCGAGTACCACGTGCGCAAGTGCGACACGGTGCTGCCGCTGGTCGCGATCGCGACCCCGGCCACCTACGTCAAGGAGCCGCTCAAGGTCTTCGAGCTCGATTTCGAAGCGAACCTGCCGATCGTGCGCGGCTGCGTGAGGCATGGAAAGCGCCTGGTGTTCCCATCGACCTCCGAGGTCTACGGCATGTCCCCGGACCGCCAATTCGACCCCGAGACCTCGCCCCTCGTCTACGGGCCGATCAACAAGCCGCGCTGGATCTACGCCTGCGCCAAACAGCTCATGGATCGCGTGATCCACGCCTACGGCATGAAGCAGGGCCTCGATTACACGCTGTTCCGGCCCTTCAACTGGATCGGATCGGGCCTGGACAACCTGAACGCCCCCAAGGAGGGCAGCTCGCGCGTCATCACCCAGTTCCTCGGACACATCGTCCGGGGAGAGCCGATCAAGCTGGTCGACGGCGGGCGACAAAAGCGCACCTTCACCTACATCGACGACGGCATCGACGCGCTGGTGAAGATCATCGACAATCCCAAGGGGATCGCGAGCGGAAAGATCTATAACGTCGGCAATCCGAAGAACAACTATTCGGTGAAGGACCTGGCGGGCATGATGCTGAAGCTCGCGCTCGAGTACCCCGAGTACCGCGACAACGCAAGGAAGGTACGGCTCGTGAAGACGACCGCAGCGCTGTACTACGGCAAGGGCTACCAGGACGTCCAGAACCGCGTCCCCCAGATCGCGCAAACAACCAGAGACCTCGGGTGGAAGCCGCAGGTCGGCATGCGCCAGGCGCTGAAACACATCTTCGACGCCTACCGCACGCAGGTGCAGGAAGCGGCCGAGCTCATGGAATGAGGCTGGCGGAATGAAGCTCGCCCTCAAGGTGGACGTCGATACCTTCCAGGGCACCCGCAAGGGGGTGCCGCGCCTGCTCGAGCTGCTCAAGAAACATGACGCGGGCGCGACCTTCTTCTTCAGCCTAGGCCCCGATCACACCGGCCGCGCGGTCAAGCGCGCATTCCGCCGCGGGTTCGTCACCAAAGTGTCGCGAACTTCGGTCGTCTCCCACTACGGCCTGAGGACCCTGCTCTACGGCACGTTCCTTCCCGGACCCGACATCGGCCGGCGCTGCGGCAACATCATGCGCTCGGTTCGCGACGCGGGCTTCGAGGTCGGCATCCATTGCTGGGACCACGTCAAGTGGCAGGACGGCGTCAGCGCCGCCGACGCCGCTTGGACCGAGCGCCAGATCCAGCTTGCGCGCGAGCGCTTCGAGGCCGTTTTCGGCGAGCCCGCGCGCGCTCACGGCGCCGCGGGATGGCAGATGAACCTGCATGCACTGCGCCTGACGCAACGCCTGGGCTTCGATTACAGCTCGGACTCCCGCGGGACCTGCCCGTTCATCCCCGTGTGGCGCGCCGAGATCGTCGCCTGCCCGCAGATCCCGACGACGTTGCCGACTCTCGACGAGTTGATCGGCACGAATGGCCTCACCGCCAAGAACGTCGCCGAGCATGTGCTCGGGCTCACGCGCACCCCGCCGGCAGCCGGGCACGTTTACACGCTTCACGCCGAGCTCGAGGGCCGCAAGCTCGCGGGCGCATTCGAGACGATGCTCGCCGGCTGGAAGAATCAGGGCTACGAGCTCGTATCCCTGCGCACCCTCGCCGAGGCGCTCGATCTGAAGAGTCTTCCGCGCAACGAAATCTCGCTCGGCCCGGTCGCGGGGCGCTCGGGCTCGCTCACTCTCCAGGGAAAGGAATTTCTCTCATGAACGGGCTCTTCCCGGGATTCAAGCGGCGGCGCATCCGGACGAGCGGCGCCGCGATCAACCTCGTGCAAGGGGGCTTGGGGCCGCCGCTGCTGCTGCTGCACGGCTATCCGCAGACGCACGCGATCTGGCACAAGGTCGCGCCCGAGTTGGCGAAGCAGTTCAGCGTGGTCGCCACAGACCTGCGCGGCTACGGCGACAGCGAAAAGCCGCATGGACTGCCCGATCACTCCAACTATTCCAAGCGCGCGATGGCGCAGGACCAAGTCGAGGTCATGCGAGCGCTCGGGCACGAGGAATTCTTCGTGGCGGGTCACGACCGCGGCGGGCGCGTCGCGCATCGCATGGCCCTCGACCACCCGGCCCAAGTGTTGAAGCTCGCCGTGCTCGATATCGTGCCGACCCGTACGATGTACTCGCGCGTCTCCAGGGAATTCGCCAAAGCCTACTACCACTGGTTCTTTCTCCTTCGCCCCGAACCCATTCCCGAGACGCTGATCGGCGCGAACCCGGATTTCTACCTGGAGAGCCATATCGGCACGCGCCACGCGGGGCTCAAGGCGTTCACGCCCGAGGCGCTTGCCGAGTACCGCAGATGCTTTCGCGATCCGGCGGCGATTCACGCAAGCTGCGAGGACTACCGCGCCGCCGAATCGATCGATCTTCAGCACGACGAGGCCGACATCTCCCGCAAGCTCGCGGCCCCGCTGCTGGTCCTCTGGGGCAAGCACGGGACCATCGAGCGCTGCTTCAAGCCGCTCGCCGACTGGGCCGAGCGGGCCGAGAGCGTGCAAGGACGAGCGCTCGATTGCGGACACTACCTGCCGGAGGAAGCGCCCGACGAATTGCTGGGCGAGCTCGCAAAGTTCTTTTCATAAACTCTTGAAAACATGCGGCTTGCACCCGTGCCCCGAATTCGCGCGACAATGCGGCTTGCACCATACGCGGACAGAGGATGGCCGACAAAGCGGTAAGCGACTTCGCACTGCCCGCCAGCGGCGGAAAGGAATTCCGGCTCTCGGCGGTCAAATCCAGGCGGGTGGTCCTGTACTTCTACCCGAAGGACAACACCCCGGGCTGCACCATCGAGGGGAGCCAGTTCCGCGATCTGCATCCCAGGTTCGTGAAAGCCGGCTGCTCCGTGTACGGGATTTCGCGCGACAGCCTCAAGTCGCACGAGAATTTCAAGGCCAAGATGGGATTTCCCTTCGAGCTGCTTTCCGATGAAGACGAAAAGGTCTGCAACCAGTTCGGCGTGATGAAGATGAAAAACATGTACGGCAAGAAGGTACGGGGCATCGAGCGCAGCACGTTCGTCCTCGACCGCGACCGCGTGATCCGGCGCGAATGGCGCGGCGTCAAAGTTCCAGGCCACGCTCAGGAGGTGCTCGATTTTGTTGAAGCCGAATGACCGGCAGCTCGGTTCCGAGCCCGCCGCTACGCGAAAACCCGTGCCGTCCAGCCAAAGCCGCGTGAAACCCCAGCACCCCAGCACCAAGCTGTTCGTCCTGGACACCAACGTTCTGATGCACGATCCAACGAGCTTGTTCCGGTTCGAGGAGCACGACGTGTTCCTGCCGATCATGACGCTCGAGGAGCTGGACAATCACAAAAGCGGTATTTCAGAAATTGCGCGCAACGCGCGCCAGGCGAGCCGCTTCCTGGACGACATCGTCAGCCACGCGAAGGGGCCGATCGCCGAAGGGATTCCCCTCAAGCGCCACGAGGCCGACACCGCCACCGGACGCCTCTACCTGCAGACCGAGGCGATCAGCGGCCACATTCCGGCAAGCCTGCCGATCGGGAAGACCGACAATCACATTATCGGCGTGGTCATCTTCCTGCAGAAGCGCGACCCGGGCCGGCCGGTAATCCTGGTCTCCAAGGACATCAACATGCGCATCAAGGCGCATGCGCTCGGGCTCCTGGCCGAGGATTACTACAACGACAAGGTATTGGAGGACACCGATCTTCTCTACACCGGCGTGCGCGAGCTGCCGGCCGACTTCTGGGACGATCACGGTCGCGACGTCGAGTCCTGGAAGCGCGAGGGCCGTGCCTACTACCGCATCCGCGGTCCGCTGTGCGAGAAGCTGCTCCTGAACGAATTCGTCTATCAGGAAGGCGAGCGGCCGCTGCTCGCCACGGTCAGGGAGCTCTCGGAGCGCACCGCCGTGCTCGAGACCGTGCGCGACTATACACACGCCAAGAACAACGTCTGGGGTATTACCGCGCGCAACCGCGAGCAGAACTTCGCGCTCAACCTGCTCATGAACCCCGAAATCGACTTCGTGACCCTGCTCGGCCAGGCGGGAACCGGCAAGACGCTGCTCACGCTCGCCGCGGGACTGACGCAGACCCTGGAGACCAAGCACTACTCCGAGATCATCATCACCCGGGTCACGGTACCCGTCGGGGAGGACATCGGTTTCCTGCCAGGCACCGAGGAGGAGAAGATGACGCCGTGGATGGGAGCGCTCGAGGACAACCTCGAGATCCTCGACAAGACCGACGACGAGGCGGGCGAATGGGGCCGCGCGGCGACCCGCGATCTCATCCGGTCGCGGATCAAAATCAAGTCGCTCAACTTCATGCGCGGCCGGACCTTCATCAGCAAGTACCTGATCCTCGACGAGGCCCAGAACCTGACGCCCAAGCAGATGAAGACCCTGATCACCCGCGCCGGGCCGGGTACCAAGGTGGTGTGCCTGGGCAACATCGCGCAGATCGACACGCCCTACCTCACCGAGGGCAGCTCGGG
>Ga0326726_10004446_pt1 | contig 12794 bp, 10 predicted proteins | sample MHFenrmetagenome_2_FD_207603 | JGI IMG/M metagenome (GOLD analysis project Ga0326726, IMG submission 207603) | Lab enriched peat soil microbial communities from Michigan Hollow, Ithaca, NY, United States - MHF15MN | ecosystem: Environmental > Terrestrial > Soil > Wetlands > Peat | place: USA...
AGCCGGCGGGGAGGGCCAGGAGGAGGCAGATCGCGGTCGTCAGCAGGCTTATCCAGAGCGTCCGCCAGGCGATCAGAAGGTAGCTCGGCGTCGCCAGGGCGCGGATCGTGTCCAGGGTCCAGCCCGCGCCGATGCCGCCGTAGGGATTCGACGGCCGGAAGGCGATGACGAAGACGAGCAGGGTGGGGATGACGACGAAGAGGCTTAGCCAGACGAGGGTCGGCAGGCTGACCAGCCACTCGGTCCGGCGGCGTCTCATCCTACTTTCCGTTAATCGGCTCGCCGACGCTCTGTGGCGGAACGGCCAGGAGGCTTTCGTCGGCCTTGCGGAAATGGTCGAGCATGAAGCCGTCGTCGGCGTGCCACCAGATCCAGCACTCGTCCTTCCAGCGGATGGGTTTCTCATCGAGAAAATAGCGGTCGTGCTGCCGCAGGACCTGGATCCTGTAGCCTCCGGTCCGGACCCAATATTTTGTGTTCGAGCCGAGATAGATGACGTCCTCGATGACGCCCGGGAGATAGTTGCGTTGGGACTTCTCTTCGGGCCGGTCGTGCGAGATGTGGATCTTCTCGGGGCGGATGCTGAGGTAGATCGGCTGCCCCGACCGGAGGACCTTGTCGTTGAAGCAGAGGATCTCCGGCAGGCCGGCGATCGTCAGCCGGCAGTAGTCGTGGTCGAGGCAGTCGTGGACGCGCCCCTCGAGGAAGTTCGTGTCGCCGATGAAGGCGGCGACGAAGCTCGTCCGGGGCGATTCGTAGATCTCGGCCGGCGCCCCGATCTGCTCGATGCGCCCGCCGTTCATGACGGCGATCCGGTCGCTCAGGCTCATGGCCTCGGCCTGGTCGTGCGTGACGTAAAGGAAGGTGATGCCGACCTCGTCGTGGATGAGGTCGAGCTCGATAAGCATCTTCTGCCGGAGCTTGAGGTCGAGCGCGGCCAGCGGCTCGTCGAGGAGCAGGACGTCGGGCTTGTTGACGAGGGCCCGAGCCACGGCGACCCGCTGCTTCTGCCCGCCGGAAAGCTGGTCGGGCTTCTTGTCGGCCTGGTCGGCCATGCGGATGAGAGCGAGCATGCGGTCGACCTCGGCCCGGATCTCCCTCTTCGGGCGCTTGGCGATCGACAGGCCGAAGGCGATGTTATCGCGAACGGTCATGTGGGGGAAGAGAGCATAGCTCTGGAAAATGGTGTTGACTTTGCGCTTGTTCGGGGGGAGGTCGGTGATGTCCCTGCCGTCGAGGAAGACACGGCCGGCATCGGGGTCCTCGAACCCGGCCGCCACCCGCAGCATCGTCGTCTTGCCGCAGCCGCTGGGGCCGAGGAGCGAGAAGAACTCGCCCTTCTTGATCTCGAGGGAGACGTCGGTGACGGCTTGGATCGTTCCGAACCGTTTGGAGACGCCCCGGAATTCGAAGAACTCAGGCAACGAAGGAGCGCTCCTGCGGCGGCCGGTTGACGGGGCGGGATCGATACGGCGTTTTCAATGCCGCATCATTATGGAAAAAACGGCCGGGGAATTCAATCAAAAGAAAAATCACGAGGTCCGGGACTTGAGCCTGCCGGCCCCCGTCTTTATTTGAAGATCGTCTGCGTTTCGACCGTGAAGAACTTGTGGCCCCGATAGACGATGCTCGTCTTCGACCGCACGAAGAGCTGGCCGTCGGCCCCGCGGTAGGCCTCCTCCGTCAAGTCCTCGCTCGGGAAGCGGAGGCCGTTCTTTTCGACGCCGAATTCGGAATAGGAACGGACCTCGGGCGTGGACTTGTAGCGTTCGGCCACGGCGAGGATATCCTCATAGCGGCCGAACGTCGTCGGGTCCCATTCGATCCGGACGACGCTCGAATCGTCGGCCCCAAGCCAGATCTTGCCCCCGAGGTATCGGGTGACGCCGGTGAACCGGGGAGTGACCTCGAGGATCCAGCAATCATGGCCGTCGACGGTGTCTTTGCCGGCCAGACGATACGCGTAGAATTCCTGATTGCGCTCGTCGAGGAGCTGTACAGGGCCGAGCAGGATGTCGGCGAAGTTGAAGGCCATCATCGCCGGGCGAGGGGTTTTCGCATTAGCCTTCTTGCCGTTCTTCTCGATGAGGACGCGTTTCTCCTCGACCTTGCCGTCACGGCGGATGAATTGATAATCATTGACATAGGTATTGCTGACTTTGGCGCCCGGACCGGTGTTGAAGCGAAGGGCCGTACCAGGCCTCGACGTCGACGTGTGACCTCCCTGGGAGCCGGTCCCGCTGTTCTCCGAGCCCTCCGGCGCCACGGTCGCCGGCGCGCCGCCACGACCGTCCCGGCTGAGATTGACGCTTTCCGAGATCTCTTCGAGGCAGACGAAATCGAGGGCCGCCCTCTCGAGCCGCCGGCAGTACTCCCGGGCCGATTTCAGGACGAGGCCGAGCTGAAAGGTTTCGTCGCTCGGGCGCGGCGCTCCCTGGCCGGCGAGGCTGCCGATCAGGCCGGCGCCGACGAGGCTGAAGGACAAAAAACGATTGAGCATATCAACTCTCCGGCCACAATCAAGATGCGCCCGCATCGAGCCGTTGTCAAGCGAAGCCCCTGGTCGCGACCCCCTTGGCGCCATGATCGGACGCGGCTGACCGCCGTGCCCATAGCCCTGAGACAGACCCCAGGAAAGGATAGCGTTGACGGACCGGTCTTCGCGGATTAGAATGGTCCCTGAGGGCAGAGACGATGATCCCGCGATTCGCCATCCCGTGGTTGCTCCTGACGGTCCTTCTCTTGCCTTTGCCCTTCGTCCTCTGCTCTGTCATTTTCGGCGTTTTCCTCGCGGTCCAGCCGCGCGGCGAGCCGTCTCTAGAGCGGGTCGCCGTTTCCCGCGTCGCCCGGCCGCACCTCCTCCGAAGCCCGCCTCGTTGACCTCTTCGTCCGTCTCCGCTTTCGCCCGAGACCCCTATTTGAATCGAGGAGGATCACCATGATGTCATCGGCCTTTTCAGCCAAGCTCAAGACGGGCTTCAATCGTTTCCGCGGTATGCCGATCGAAACAGACCTTGCGGGATACGAGAAGCTCGTCCAAAAGACCCGGGCGCATCACGAGAAGGAAAGGCTCTCCGAGGCGTCCGACGAGGAGATGGGCCGGCTGGCCGCTTCGCTTCGCCGGCGATTTCGGGACGCCGCGCCGATATCGACAGCCGGAGACCTCGAGAGCGAACGCATCAGCCCCTTTGCCCTCACCCTTGAGGCCGCCCGCCGCGCGACGGGCTTGGCCGCCCACGACGTCCAGATCGTCGCCGGCTTGGCCATGACCGAGGGGAAGATCGCCGAGCTCCCGACAGGGGAGGGGAAGACCCTCGCGGCGGTGTTCACCGCTTCATATTTCGCTCTTCTCGGCCGGCCCGTCCACATCCTGACCTTTAACGATTACCTGGCCCGCCGCGACGCCGCCTGGATGGGGCCCGCCTACCGGCTCCTCGGCCTTTCCGTCGGCTCCGTCCAAGAGGGAACGGACAAGGCGGCGAAGAAGGCGGCTTATGCCTGCGATGTCACCTACGCGACGGCCAAGGAGGCCGGATTCGACTATTTGCGCGACCGCCTGGCCTACGAACCGGGCGAGCTCGTCCACCGGCCCTTCGACGTCGCCGTCATCGACGAGGCCGACTCGATCCTCGTCGACGAAGCGCGCATCCCGCTCGTCATTTCAGGGACCGCCGGAGCGCCCGGCGTCGACGTCACCCGGTTGGCCGAGATAGTCCGCGGGCTCGATCCCGGAAAGGACTACGAGACCGATGCCGAAAAGGCTAACGTCTTCCCCACCGACGCCGGCATCCGGACGATCGAGTCCCTCCTCGGCTGCGGCAACCTTTTCTGCCCCGAGAACGAAGCCCTCCTGGCCGCGGTCCACTGCGCCCTCCATGCCCGGTTGCTCCTCGAGCGGGACGTCGACTACATCGTCCGCGACGGCCGCGTCGAGATCGTCGACGAGTTTACCGGCCGGGTCATGGACAAGCGCCACTGGCCCGACGGCCTCCAGGCCGCCGTCGAAGCCAAGGAGGGCGTGCGCCGCGGCTCGGAGGGGCGCATTCTCGGATCGATCAGCCTGCAGCATTTCTTCCGGCTCTACCCGGCGCTCTGCGGCATGACCGCGACAGCAGTGCCGTCGGCGCGCGAGCTCAAAGAATTCTACGGCTTGAGCGTCGTCGTGGTCCCGCCGCACCGGCCGTGCGTGCGTCGCGATCATCCCGACGTCGTTTTCACCCACAAGGAGGCCAAGATCGGCGCGCTCGTCCGGGAGATCGATGCCGTTCATGCCTCCGGCCGCCCCATCCTCGTCGGCACGGCTAGCGTCAGGGAATCGGAAGAGCTCGCCGCGGCCCTCGTCGGGACCGGCGTCGCTTGCGAGGTCCTCAATGCCAAGAACGACGAGCTCGAGGCGGCGGTCATCGCCCGGGCGGGAGCGCCGGGCGCGGTGACGATCTCGACCAACATGGCCGGCCGCGGCACCGACATCAAGCTCGGCGGGCCTGACGAAGAGGGGCGCGATCGCGTCGCCGCGTTGGACGGCCTCTATGTCATCGGCACGAACCGTCACGAAAGCCTGCGCATCGACCACCAGCTCCGCGGCCGGTCCGGCCGCCAGGGCGATCCCGGCTCGTCGCGGTTCTTCATCAGTCTCGAGGACGACATCTTGGATCGCTATGGCCTGACGCACCGGCTCTTCACCCGATATCGGCTGGAACGGCGGGACGCGGCCGTCGACAACGACCTCCTGCGCAAGGAGATCCTGCACGGGCAGCGCATCATCGAGGGCCGCAACCTCGATATCCGGCGTGCGCTCTGGGACTATTCGACGCTCATCGAAACGCAGCGCCGGATCGTCGCCGGCTGGCGCGATGAGGTGTTCGGCCCGGCCGGCGGAGAGACATCGCCGTTCTGCCCCACGCCCGAGCTTCTCGCGGCCGGGACCGCTAGGCTGGGACGCGAGGCGTTCGACCGGATCGCGCGGCGGGCCGCCCTTTTCCACATCGACGCGGCCTGGGCCGACCATCTGGCCTGGCTGGCCGACCTCCGCGAGGGCATCCACCTCGTTTCGATCGGGCGCAAGGAGCCTCTCCAGGAGTTCCAGAAGGCGGCGACCGAAACATTTCTCGGGCTCGAGAGCAAGATCGGGGACGCGATCGAGGCTTCCCTCCGGTCCCTCCTCGCCCGTGATGGCCCCATCGACCTCGAGGCGGAAGGCCTGAAGGGCCCGTCATCGACGTGGACCTACCTCGTCAACGAGGATCAGTTCGGCTGGGGCGTCGAGCTCCTCAAGGGAACAAACATCGGCTTCACCGCCGGCGCCGCCGCCTTCTACGGTCCCCTCTTCGTCCTCGCACTCTTCGCCAACCGCTGTAAAAGAAAAAAAGATGGGGTCAAACCTTAATTCTTATAATTTTAGAGGAAAGGCCTGGTTTTAAGGCAGTCCATTCTGTGAAGACCTGGTCCGTTCTTTTTTCTGTGTGGGCCCATTTCGAAAATTATAAGAATTAAGGTTTGACCCCTTCTGGTTTGACACGGCCCGCGGCGCTGGGTAGAGTAGGATTCCGTCGTCCAGAGAGGCAAAGCGTTGAACAACGGATCGAACACGACCTCGGAATCCGCGGCCAGCACGCTCCAGCGCAAGCTCGGGCTCTTTCCGCTCACCAACATCGTCATCGCCAACATGATCGGCGCCGGCATCTTCACGACGTCCGGCCTGCTGATGAAAGACCTCCACAGCCCCGTCGTCATGCTCAGTCTCTGGCTCTTCGGGGGCCTCATCGCCCTCTGCGGCGCCCTGAGCTACGGAGAGCTCGGGGCGGCCATCCCCCACGCCGGCGGGGAGTACGCCTTCCTCTCGCGCCTCTATCATCCCGTCCTCGGCTTCCTATCGGGCTGGGTCTCGTTCTTCGTCGGTTTTTCCGCGCCCATCGCCGCCTCGGCCATCGGCTTCTCCGAATACGTGACCCGCGCCTTCCCGGGCCTGCTCCACCCCGGGCTCATCTCGGGGCCCCTGGAAGCGACGCTCATGAAGAAGCTCTACGCTATCCTCATCATCGCCGCTTTCACGCTCCTCCACACCCGGGGGCTCGAAGCCGGGGCCCGCGTCCAGAATGCCCTGACGGGGCTGAAGATCCTCCTCATCGTCGGCCTCGTCATCGCCGGATTCGCCGTCGGGAAAGGGAGCCTGGCCCATCTCACGGCCGCGGCGCCTTTCCGCTTCGACTTCGGCGGGATCAAGACGATGGGCCTCTCCCTGATGTGGATCATGTTCGCCTACAGCGGCTGGAACGCCTCGGCCTATATCGGCTCCGAGGTCCGCGACCCCTCACGCAATCTGCCGCGCTCCCTCCTCCTCGGGACGGCCATCGTCATGGTCCTTTACGCCGCCCTTAATCTTTTCTACATCTACGCCATACCGCCGGCCCAGATGGAGGGCGTCATCTCGGTCGGAGGCCTGGCTGCGGGGAATCTCTTCGGGCGATCCGCCGAAACGGTCTTGTCCCTCCTGATCTCCTTTGCGCTCTTTTCGTCCCTCAGCGCCTACCTCATCCTCGGGCCGCGCGTCTACTATTCGATGGCCCGGGACGGCATCTTCTTCAAGTCCATCGCCTATGTCGATCCGAAGTGCAGCGTCCCATCGAGGTCGATCCTCCTCCAGGGCGGGATCGCCGTCGTCATGGTCTTCCTGGGGACCTTCGAGCAGCTTCTGACCTACATGGGCTTTTCCCTGGGCATCTTCCCCCTTCTGGCCGTATTCGGCGTCTTCAAGCTGAGACGGACGGGTCGCAGCGCCGTGAAGCTCCCGGGCTACCCCGTCGCCTCGGGCGTCTACATCTTCGTCGGAGCGGCCATACTTGTACTGGCCTTCCTGCGCGCTCCGGTCGAGTCGCTCATCGCCATTGCCACGGCCTTGGCCGGGATCCCCGTATACCTCTTTTTCAAACGGACGGCGCGTCGGCGCGGATGACCTCCCTCTATTTTTGCCCTTCAGCGGAGTCTCCGCATGATTTGACTAAACTCCGGCATGGGCCTATCCTTGATGAGGTAGGGACGGGGTCGATTCTCGATACGATCGAATCGTGGAGTGCTTTATGCGGAGCACGCGGATGAAGCCCGGAGAAGGGCCTGGCACCGTGAAGGTACTGGCCCTGGTCCTGGCCGTCTCCCTCGGGGGCTGCTCCCTCCAGAAATTGGCCATGAAAAAGGTAGCCGGCATGCTCTCCGGCCCATCCTCCGCGGACGTCTTCAGCTCGGACAACGACCCCGATTTCGTCGGCCAGGCCCTGCCCTTCGCCATCAAGCTCTACGAGTCCCTCCTCGCCTCGGTCCCGGACAACGCCGGGCTGCGGCTTCGCACGGGCAGCCTTTACATCATGTATGCCAATGCCTTCGTCGAGACGCCCGCCGACATGACGCCCCGAAGCGATTCCGAGACAAAAGACTATCTCCTGGCCCGGGCCAAGAACCTCTACTTGCGCGGCCGGGACATCCTCTTCGTTGACTTGGAGAGGAAGAATCCCTCGATCCGCCGACAGCTCAAGGACAGGAAATACAAGGAGGCCATGGCCCCCTTCGGCAAGCAGGACGTGGATCTGCTCTACTGGACCGCGCTCGGCTGGCTGGCCGCTTTCTCCGTCAATCCCTTCGACATGACGCTCGGCCAGACCGTGCCCCAGACCCGGGCCATGATCGAGCGGGTCGAGGCGCTCGAGCCAGGATATGGAAACGGTTCGCTCGATTCGTTTTATGTCGGCTACTACGGATCGCTCCCCGATTACCTCGGGGGGGACGCGGCCAAGGCCCGAGAGCATTTTGCCAAGGCCCAGGCGCTGGCGGGCAAAGCGAATACGTCATCCCTCATGGCCCTGGCCACGACCGTCTGCGTCAAAGAACAGAACGCGGCCGAGTACAAGACGCTGCTGGAGCGAGTTCTCGCGTTCGATCCGGACAGCAGCCCGTCGAACCGCCTGGTCAACATCCTCAACCAGCGTAAGGCCCGCTGGCTCCTCGGACACATCGACGACTTTTTCATCGAGATGGAACACCCATGACTAAAACGATATCCGTGACCCTCCTCCTAGCCGCGACCCTCATCTACGCCTCGCTGGTCGCGCCCCTCTCCGCCGGAACGACCCCGGCCCCAGCCGGTCCCGCCGCCTCCGGCGTGATCGTGATCAAGATCGGTAGCATCGCCCCCAGCCGTTCGCCCTGGGACAAGGCCCTGGAAAAGATGGCCACGGAATGGGAGCGGATCTCGAACGGGACCGTCCAGGTCAAGATCTTCCCCGGCAGCATCGCCGGGGGCGAACAGGACATGATCCGCAAGATACGCATCGGAACCCTCCAGGGCGGCGTCTTCTCGAACATGGGGATGGCCAAGATCGACCACTCTCTGACGGTTCTGTCCATCCCCTTCCTCTTCCATTCCCGGGAGGAGTTCAACGCCGTCTTCGGCCGAATGAAGCCCGCCTTCGAGAAGAAGCTCGAGGAAAAAGGTTTCAAGACAATCCTGTGGACGCTCGCCGGCTGGGTCAATTTTTTCACCAAGAAGGAAGTGATGGACCCCGAAGGCCTGAAAAAATTCAAGGTCAGCGTGACTGCGGACTTTCCGGAGATCGAGCAGATCTGGAAGAACATGGGCTATGAAGTTATTGCGGGGGACCAGAACGAGCTCATGATCCAGCTCCAGAGCGGTGCGGCGACGGCCGCTTACCTGCCGGCCCTCGTGGCCGGGTCGGGCCAGTTCTTCGCCCTCGTCCCTCATATGCTTTCGCCCTCACTCGCCCCGCTCGTCGGCGGGCTGCTCCTCAGCGACAAGGCCTGGGCGTCCATCCCCGCCGACATGCACCAACCGTTCCTCGACGCCGTGACCGCCGCGGCCCGCGGACTTTACGACGAGACGATGACTCTTGAGGCTGACGCCGTGAAGATGATGAAGGAAAACGGGCTCGTCGTCCACGATCCTCCGGCCGCCGCGCTGGTCAAGTGGCGGGAAATCGCGGCCCAGGCCCTCGAAGGGCTCATCGGGCCAGTCTTCTCCAAAGAGATTTACGACCAGATCATGGGGTATGTCCAGGAGTACCGGAAGACCCATGGCCAGTAAGTTCGTCCGCGCCCTCCGCGCCGTCGAAAATTCGCTGGCCTTTCTCTCCATCTTCCTCCTCGCCATGATCCTGCTGTGCGAGGCCGTCGCTCGCAAGGTCTTCCACTCGGGGATCCCGGATTCGGGGATTTACGTCGAGCATTTGGTCCTCGTCGCCACGTTCATAGCCGCGGCCATCACTTCCCGGGAGAAGAAACACCTTGCGTTGGCGACCGATCTCTTCCTGCCCGGGCCCATGAAATCGTTCTCCGACATCCTGACGGCTGTCTTGTCGTCGGCGTTCACCCTGGCCTTCGGGCTGAGTGCGCTGTCCTTCGCCTGGAACGCTTTCGCTCCGACGGACAATATCGGATTTCTCCCAAAGCGCTTCGTGGTCATGATCATGGCCGCCGGTTTCCTGGCCATGAGTGTCCGGTTCATCACCACTCTCGATAAGAAGAAGGCGAGGCCCGCGGCGGCGGCCGCGGCCGTAGTCCTTGGACTTTTCCTCGGCTTCGAGCCGCTCGTCCAACTGCTGACCGGCGGAGGGGCCGTTTCTATGCCCTTCCTCACGTCGGTCCAGGAGTTCCTCCAGCCCGTCCTTACGCGGTTGGCCGGTCCGCTGATCATCGTCCTCATCGGCGCCGCTCTTCTCGGGCTGCCCATCTTCATCGTCCTCGGCGGGATCGGGTTCCTCCTCTTCGCCAAAGCCGGCCAGCCGCTGGCGATTATCCCCAACCAGGCTTACGCGGTGCTGACCGGCAACGCCATCCCTGCCATCCCGCTCTTCGCCGCGGTCGGCTTCTTCCTCTCCGAGAGCAAGGCGGGAGAGAGGATGGTCCGGTTCTTCCAGGCCGTATTCGGCTGGTTCCCGGGCGGGCTGACGGTCATGGCCGTCCTCGTTTGCGCGTTCTTCACGACGTTCACGGGCGCCTCGGGCGTGACTATCCTAGCTCTCGGGGGACTGCTGGCGGTCATCCTGGAGAAGGCCGGCTACCCCAAGAAGTTCACCGTGGGCCTTCTGACCGCCTCCGGGAGCATCGGCCTGCTATTCCCTCCGAGCCTGCCGGTCATCATTTACGGCGTGATCGCCCAGACGAGCATCAAGGACATGTTCGTGGGCGGCCTCTTGCCCGGTCTGTTCCTGGTCGTCTCCGTCATGGCCATCGGTATCTTCTATTCGTGGAAGCATGGCATGCCCCGGCACGCCCTGAAGATCCGGCCGGCCGTGGCGGCTTTCCGGGAGTCCTTTTGGGAGCTCCTCCTGCCGCTCCTCGTTTTCGCCCTTTACTTCGGGGGGATCACCAGCCTACAGGAAAGCGCCGCGGCCGCGTTGCTCTATGCCTGGGTCGTCGAGACCTTCATCAAGAAGGACATGAGGATCCGCGACCTGCCCCGGATCTTCCTTCGCGCCGCGCCCATCATCGGCGGCGTCCTGATCATCCTTGCCCTGGCCAACGGCCTGTCCTATTACATCATCGATGCCCAGATCCCGCAGAAGCTCAGCGCCTGGGTCGCGGCGACGATCTCGTCGAAATACGTCTTCCTGCTCATCCTCAACTTGGCCCTCCTCGTCGTCGGCTGCTTCATGGATATCTATTCGGCCATTCTCGTCGTCGTGCCCCTGATCATCCCGCTGGGGGCCCTCTTCCACATCCACCCGGTCCATCTCGGCATCATCTTCCTGGCCAACCTGGAGCTGGGATATCTCACGCCGCCCGTCGGGCTGAACCTGTACCTGGCGGCCTACCGGTTCAACGAGCCCGTTGGCCGGGTGTACCGGGACGTTCTGATGTTCCTATTGGTGGGACTGGTCGCGGTCCTTCTCATCACCTATGTGCCGTTGCTGACCACCGCGCTGCTATAAGAAGGGGTTAAATCCAAAGCGGGCGTTCTGGAAGAGGTCAAACCTTAACTTTTTCACTTTTCACGGGGCTGGATTCACTTCGGCAAAAAGTCCAAAAAAAGTGAAAAAGTTTAGGTTTGACCCCCTCTTATCTTAGACGCCCGCTTTGGATCTAGCCCCTTCTTTATTTGTCGCGGTTGAAGTGGGGTAGGTCCCAGGGGATGTCGAGGGACAGCTCGACGAATCCGGCATAAATCCCATCTTTGTACCAGGGCGCCTGGTAGATCAGCTTCTTCCTGCCGTTCTTCTGGATAGTATAGACGTTCGTCCGCCGCTCCGCCATCATGGTCTCGAGCTTCGAGCGGCTCGGCTCGGGATGGCAGTCGAGGACGTTCGAGCCGATGAGCTTCCCGCCGCCGTCGGCCGCGAACGCCTCGCGCGACTTCCCGTTCATTTCGATGATCCGCCCGCCCACATCGCAGACCGTGACGGCGCCGGGGAATTCGTTGATCCAGTCGATCCCGCTCATGACGACTCCTCCTTCGTGAGCCTCTCCTTCGCCTTCTCTATACCATAGCGACTTCGACCCTGGCAATTTGGTAGAATATCCGGCGCGAGGACGACATGACCAAAGAAACCATCTTTTCCGGCTTCACGAAGGAGACCGTGCGCTTCTACACGGCACTCCGCAAGAACAACAACCGCGCCTGGTTCGAGGCGAACCGCGCGACCTACGACACGCACGTCATGGCCCCGGCCAAGCTCTTCGTCACGGCCATGGGGGAGAGGCTGAAGAGGATCGTGCCCGGCATCGTGGCCATCCCCGCGGTCAACAAGTCCATCTTCCGCATCAACCGCGACACCCGATTCAGTCTCGACCCGGCGCCCTACAAGACGAACCTGGGCATCTACTTCTGGGACGGGCGCCGGTCGAGGATGGAATCGTCGGGATTCTATTTCGGGCTCGAGCCGCCCGACCTCTACCTCGGCGGCGGCATGTACATGATTCCCGACAACCTCCTCGGCCGCTTCCGGAAGGACGTCGTCGACAAGAGGCGCGGCGCCGAGATCACGAAGATCGTGGCGGCGATAAGAGAGCGCAAGGGCTTCTCCGTCGAGGGCGAGCACTACAAGCGCGTCCCGGCGGGCTTCGATCCCGGCCACGTCAACGCCGAGCTCCTCAAGAACAAGGGGCTCTATGCCAGCTTCGAGACCAAGGTCCCCGAGGAATTCTATTCGGAGGGCCTCGCGGATTATTGTTTCGAGCGCTTCGAGCCGGTCGTGCCTCTCCATCGCTGGCTGATGAAGCTCTTTGCCTGAGCGCATACCGGGCGGGCGGATGAGGAAGGAATGATGAGCGTGAGAACGAAGAAGGTCGTCCGTCTTTGGCCCGTCCTCGCGTTCGCCGCTATGGCGCTCGCATCCTGCGCCAAGAAGGCCTCCCCGCCCGCCTCGGTCCTTCGCGGCTACACCATCCCGCTCATCGACCTCGCCGCCCAGACGGAGCGGCAGGTCGTGGTCGACCGCGAGTCCGGTCAGTACTTGGGCCATCCGACGACCGTCCTGCTCGAGGACGGCAAGACGATCATCGCTGCCTATCCGAAGGGCCACGGCCGCGGCCCTATCGTCATGAAGCGGAGCGCCAATGGCGGCCTGACCTGGAGTGGTCGCCTGCCCGTTCCGGAAAACTGGGCGACCTCGCTCGAAACCCCGACCATCCACCGTGTCGTCGGTCCCGACGGCAAAAGGCGGCTGATCGTCTGGTCCGGGCTTTACCCAGCCCGCCTTTCGGTCTCGGAGGACGACGGGGCGAGGTGGACGCCGCTCACGCCGGCTGGAGACTGGGGCGGGGTCGTCGTCATGTCGGCCCTGGCCGAGCTG
>Ga0326726_10004447_pt1 | contig 12793 bp, 7 predicted proteins | sample MHFenrmetagenome_2_FD_207603 | JGI IMG/M metagenome (GOLD analysis project Ga0326726, IMG submission 207603) | Lab enriched peat soil microbial communities from Michigan Hollow, Ithaca, NY, United States - MHF15MN | ecosystem: Environmental > Terrestrial > Soil > Wetlands > Peat | place: USA...
GTCATTGCTTGCTACCGGTCGGGTTCCGCGCGCTCGATGGTGCTTCTGCCGATGAACCGCCGCATCGTCAGAAGGAGGCCGAGCAACAACACCGAAAATAAATCGAAGGCACCTCCGCCTCGGCTCGGCGCCGGCTGGTCGTTGTCCAGGATTCGCACTCTGGCGATCGGTTGCTGCCCGAGTACTGCGCCGCCGGTGGGATTCGACAACTGCACCGTAAAGTCCTCGGGTAGCTCCGATTGTGTATCGTCGACGAGCGGGATCCGAGCAACTTTACTCCCCCCCTCACCGTCCGCCCACGTCAACGTTATCGGGTCCGCGACGAAATCGGCGCCCGCCGCTGCCGTGCCCGCGAGCGGTGTCAATGTCACTGACACTGGGCCCGAGGAATAAGACAATCGAGACACCGTGAGCTCCGCGTATGGGGCGCTTTCCGCAACAGAGAGTAGCGCCTCGCGGAAGTTGAACTGGCCAAAGGGGCCGCCGTCCGCGGCAATTTGGACGATTGCTGCCGTGGTGCCGAGCCCGGCTCCACCCTGACTATCGCGGAGAGTCACGCGAAAGCTCTCCGCCGGTTCCGGAGTGTCGTCACTTACGATCGGTACGCGGATCTGCTGCTCGGTCATGTCCCCGTCGCCCCAGGAGAGTAGCCCTGATACGCGACCGAAATCCGTGCCAGCCGTGGCCGTATCTGCGATTGTCTCGTATGCCACGCTGACGCTGCCGTCAGCTCCCCCTGTGCGTCGCACGGTAACGACCACTTCGCCGGCGCCTTCCGCCGTTGGTATCGGGGATTGCTCCTTGATACCGAGAACACCGGGCGATTTGCCACCGCCCGCGCCGAGCAGTCTTGCGACAAACGCGGTCTTGGACTGGCGGTCACCACCCGCTGCGAAGACACCGCCGTCCGCACCCACGAACATCGCATGTACAGCCGAAGCCGAACCGTAGGCGGAACGAATGTCGATCAGCGTGGAGCCCGCGCGCCCGAACAGCGCATCGAGCTCGCCATCGGCGTGCAACCGCATGATCGTCGTACCGCTGACGCCCGCGCCGGCCACGACGACCGATCCCTCATTACCTGCAGCCACTGCCGTCGCGTCGGTCATCGCAGCGGAAACGGCGTCGGCCGAAAAGCCCGCGTCCTGCTGACCACTCGCAAGCGTGCGCGCTGCGAATCCATGTCCGGCGGCGCTCCCGGCGATCAGCAAGCGTCCATCGGGGTTAGACACCATCGAATTGCACTGCACAGACGGTCCCGCCGGTGCATTGACAGTAGCGACGCCCGATGCGCCAAACGTATCGTCGATAGCGCCGACCGCGGTCAACGCAATGATCCGGCAACCGCTGGAGTTCGACGCGGTGACGCGGTAGCCCCCAGCCGCAGTCCGCAGAATGCTCGTGCGTGCACCGGGGCCATCGCTCGGAGGATCGTGGTTCTCCGGCCCGGTAAATATGCCTAGATCGCCGAAGGAGTTATCGAGCGAACCGTCCGGCAATAAGCGTAAGACAACGAGTTGCCCGGCCTTCGAACCGGCAATGACAACCCGCTGGTCGGGGTCGAGCACGGCCGACATGCCGCCGTCCAGGTCTCCGTTCGTCGGATCGCCGAGCAAGAAGACGCCATTCGTGCCGAATGTCGTGTCGAGCGGGCCATTGCTTTGCAGGCGAAAGACTGCGAGCTGCGACCCGTTGCCCTTGGAGTCGCCTTTGCGGCCGACCGCGACAACCCGCCCGTCGGACTGCCGAACCACGTCGAATACCTGGAAATCCCCGGGGTTGTTCTGTCCGAGAGTCGCGTCAACCGCGCCCGCAGCGGTCACGCGGCTGACGAGATTCGTCATGACCCGACCGTAATAATAGAAGTCGTAGTACAAGGCGCCGCCGGCCAGGAGCAGCGTCCCGTCATCGAGGGGCTGAAGCGACCACGCGGGACCATTGAGGATCGGTCCCAGGCGGCCAACGGCACCGAAGCTCGGATCGAGATCACCAGTCGCGCCAAGGGCCGGCGGGGGTATGAGAGCGGACGTCAGTGTCGCGGTGGGCACGATCCCTGTCGCGATCAGTGGAACAATGCTCGCAGTCTTTGTTTTCATGAGCGTCCCCCCGCAAACCGGACCGTGTTAACCGAAATCCGCCCCCGATACCGGAGCGAAGTACGATCAAAACATGAGCGTTATACGAGTGCCGCCGTGCCAGCTGCCGGCGATTGAACGCCCGCCGAGATTGCCGAGAGCGAGTCCCGCATGCCAGCATCTTGCCTTGTGCCATGGGCGTTTCTAGGGACAATCCCGCCACGGGAGGCAGCGAGGCGTTTCAGCAATCGATCGACCCGTCGGCCGGCAATCTCGAGCTAATCAGGACGGCCGAGGCGCTGCTTGCAAACGATCTGGGCCTAGCCGAGCGGCTGTGTCGGGACTTCCTCAGGCGCGAGCCGCGTAACGTCGCGGCGATCCGCCTGCTGGCCGAAGTCGGCGTCAGACTCGGCCGTTTCGACGAGGCCGAAGACCTCTTGGCGTACTGCCTAGAGCTCGCGCCCGATTTCCATCTCGCCAGGCATAGCTTCGCAAACCTGCTGTTCAGGCAGCTCCGGTATCGCGAGGCGTTGATCGAAATCGAAAGGATCCTGGGCGCCGAACCGAATCGCCCGATGCATCTCTTGCTCAAGGCTGCGATCCTTGCGCAGATCGGCGAGACTGAAGCGGCGATCAAGATTTACGACGCTGTATCGAAGCAATATCCAGGCCAGGCCCGGTTGCATCTGAACAGGGGGCACGCGCTCAAGACGGTCGGCAAGCAAGCCGAGGCGGTCGCCGCCTATCGGACGGCGATCAGTATGCAACCCGATCTCGGTGAGGCTTACTGGAGCCTGTCGAACTTGAAGACGTTCGAGTTCGACGACGCGGACATCGTTCGAATGCGCGCCGGACTCGAATGCAGCGTTGCTGAGCAGGAGGACTTCGTCCACCTTTCGTTCGCTCTCGGCAAGGCGCTCGAGGACAAGGGCGAGTTCGACGAGTCGTATCGGCATTATTCGAAAGGCAATGCTGCCCGGCGGCGGACGGTGCACTGGGATGCCGACGCACACCATGCCGACATCGAGAGGATCGCCGCGTTCTTCGGGCCGGAGTTTCTCGATTCCAGAAGAGGCGCGGGCAATCCGTCGCCGGCGCCGATCTTCATCGTCGGCATGCCGCGCGCCGGCTCGACGCTGCTCGAACAAATCCTCGCGAGCCACAGTAAGGTCGAGGGCACGATGGAACTTCCCGACATCATGGCAATCGCCCGGCAGCTGAGACCTGCCAGACGGCGCGGCCGCGAATCGGGTTATCCCGCGGCTCTGGCAACGCTCACGCGGGCCGACCTCGAAGCGATCGGCAGCCAGTACCTCGAGCGCACAGCGGTCATTCGCTCGGGTGCTCCGTACTTCATCGACAAGATGCCGAACAATTTCGCGCACATCGGGCTGATCCACCTGATCCTACCCAATGCCAAGATACTGGATGCGCGGCGACATCCGATGGCGTGCTGCTTCAGTGTGTTCAAGCAGTTGTTCGCGCACGGTCAGACGTTCAGCTACAGCCTCGAGGAGATCGGCCGCTACTACCGCGACTACGTCGGGCTAATGTCGCACTGGGACTCGGTGCTGCCGGGGCGGGTACTCCGAGTTGACTATGAGGCCGTAGTCGAGGATACCGAGGAACAGGTACGGCGGATGCTGGATTATTGCGGGCTCGAGTTCGAGGGGGGCTGCCTCGAGTTTTACCGGACCGAGCGGACCATCCGCACCGCGAGCTCAGAGCAAGTGCGGCAACCGATATACCGGAGCGCGGTCGACCAGTGGCGCTTCTACGAGGCGCACCTCGGGCCGCTAAAGGAGTCTCTGGAGTAGAGACAAACCGGTTCACAATCGGCTACGACGAGCTGCAACCGGCGTTTCCACGCCGTCACAGTGCCTTTGACGCTCAAAGATCTACTCAAAAGAATTGGAGCGGGAAACGAGACTCGAACTCGCGACCCCGACCTTGGCAAGGTCGTGCTCTACCAACTGAGCTATTCCCGCTCGGAGAGGCCGGCATTCTACCGTAGCCGCCGGCCCCCGCAAATGACCGAGTCTCACTTCGGCGCGACGTCTCGGGTCTGGATCAGCCACTGCCCGTTCTGCTTCACGAGCATGTCGACGCTGCGGCCGACGGCGGCCACGCGCGGCGGCGTCGCCGACGGACCGGTCCCCGAGCCCGCGAACATCGTCGACCAGTACGCGTCGTAGCGAGCGTGGTCGCGATCGGTGAACGTGATCGTGTGGTTGTAGATCACGTGATACATCGCGGTGGTCGGCGGTTCGCCCTTCGCCTCGCGGTCGGCACGGCTCTGCTTCAGGTCGTTGATCATCTTCTTGAGCTCGGCACTGCCGTGCTCGGAGTTCCGGCCGCTGCCGAACGAGCCGTCCGCCGTGAACGCCGACGCATAGCCGTCCGCATCGAGCGAGTCGAGCGCGCGCACGTAGCGCCACATCAGCGCCTCGATCGCGGCGCGATCCGCCGCCTCCTCCGCCGGCGATCGCGTGTCGGCCGCGAGCGCCACTTGCATCACAGCCACCGCGAGCGCGCCCGCCAGCATGGCACGAGAGATAGTCATGATTGCCCCCCAGAGAGAGATGATGTTCGAAGGGTGCAGATTAGCCCGCGCCAGCGACCGATGTCACGAGAGCGTCAGCGCGGACTGCCCGGGTCTGAAGCGCCGCGCATGACGGGCCAGGCCGCGCGCAGATACTCGATCATCGACCACAGCGTGAGCCCGGCCGCGACGTAGAGCATCACCTCGCCAATGAGATAGATGCCGCCGCCGAGAAACGGCTCGCGGTACAGCATCAGCGCGATGCCGACGATCTGGAACGTCGTCTTCCATTTGCCAAAAAAGTTTACCGCGACGTGAGCACGCGCGCCGATCTGCGACATCCACTCGCGCAGCGCGGAAACCGTGATCTCGCGGCCGATGATCACCGCCGCGACCAGCGCGAGCACCACGGTCGGGTCGCGGCCGAGCCCCAAATCGAAGTGCTTGTAGGCCGCGACGTCGGCCGCGCGCGACTGCACGAGCAGCACGAGCGCGGTCGCGACGATCAGCTTGTCGGCGACGGGATCGAGGAACGCGCCGAAGCTCGACGTCTGCCCGAGACGGCGCGCGAGATAACCGTCGAGCCAGTCGGTGATGCCCGCGAGCGCGAACAATAGACCCGCGGCCGGCCGCGCCCACGTGACGGGCAAATAGAACACGATCACGACGAGCGGAATCGCGATGATCCGAAACCACGTGAGCGCGTTCGGCAGATTGAAGTGCATGCGTCGTTTCAGCCCGTGTCAATCGGCATGGAAACGTTCGTAGATCGACTCCGCGAGCTGCCGCGAGATGCCCTTCACACGCATTAGATCGTCGACCCCCGCCCGCGTCAGCGCCTGCAACCCGCCGAATTGGCGGAGCAAATCGCGCCTGCGCTTCGGACCGAGCCCCCGGATCTCCTCGAGCGGGGAGCGCGTGCGCGCCTTCTGACGCCGCGCGCGATGCCCCGTGATCGCGAAGCGGTGCGCCTCGTCGCGCAACTGTTGGATCAAGTGTAGTGCAGGCGAGCTGGGCGGCAAATGCAACGGCTCTTCTCGCTCGGGCAGATGCAGGCTCTCTCGGCCGGGCTTGCGATCGAGTCCCTTCGCGACTCCGACCACGCGCAGGTCCGCGATAGCGAGCTCCTCGAGCACCCGCAGGGCCTGCGCGAGCTGGCCCGGACCACCGTCGATGAACAGCACGTCGGGCATCGGCACCTCACCCTGCTTCACGCGCGCGTAGCGGCGCGTGAGCACCTGCGCCATCGCGGCGTAGTCGTCGCCGGGCTCGATCCCCTCGATGTTGAAGCGCCGGTAATCGGACTTCAGCGGCCCCTCCGTGCCGAACACCACGCACGACGCGACTGTCGCCTCGCCGCCAGTGTGGCTGATATCGAAGCACTCGAGCCGGCTGGGCGTCTCGGCCAGATCGAGCGCTTCCGCGAGCGCCTCGAGCTGGCCCTCGTACGATGCACTCGATTGATAGCGAAGCTCGGCGCCGTGCCGCGCGTTCGTCACGGCCATCTCGACGAAGCGTGCCCGGTCGCCGCGCACACGCGACTTGATCTCGACGTTGTGGCCCGACTGCGCGGTCAGCAGCTCGGCGAGCGCCGCGGCCTCGGGCACGGCGCGGCTCACGAGAATCTCTTTCGGCGCGTCGCGGCCGCCGTAGTACTGGAGCAGAAACGCGCGAATGATCTCGTCCTCGTCCGACCCGCCCTTCGCGACCTTCGGAAAGTAGTTGCGGCTGCCAAGCGAGCGGCCGCCGCGGAAGAACATGATCGCGACGCACGGAATGCCGTGGTCCTCGGCGAGGCCGACCGCGTCGAAGTCGCCGCGCGTGCTCGCCATGAGCTGCTGCGACTGCACGTTCTTGAGCTTCGCGAGCTGATCTCGATACTGGGCCGCGTGCTCGAACTCGAGCTTCGCGGCCGCCTGCTCCATTCGCTCGCCGAGCCGCTCGGTCACGACGTCGCTGCGGCCCTGGAGGAACAGCACCGCGTGCTCGAGGTCGCGCGCGTAGTCCTCCTGCGTGATCAGCCCGACGCACGGCGCGGTGCAACGCTGAATCTGGTACTGCAAGCAAGGCCGGCTCCGATTCTCGAAGTAGCTGTCCTCGCAGCTCCGGAGCTGGAAGAGCTTCTGCAGCTGACTCAGCGTTTCGCGCACCGCGCCCGCGTTCGGGTACGGACCGAACAGCTGCGCTTTGCTCGTGCGCGGGCCGCGGTAGAACGTGAGCCGCGGAAACGCGTGATTCGACGTCAGCTGGATGTACGGATAGCTCTTGTCGTCGCGCAGCACGACGTTGAAGCGCGGCCGGTGCTGCTTGATCAGGTTGTACTCGAGCATCAGCGCTTCGGTCTCGGTGCGCGTGACCGTGACCTCGATGCCCGCGATCGTGCGCACCATCGCGATGGTCTTGGCGTCCTGCGCTCGCCCGCCTTGGAAATAGCTCGTCACGCGCTTGCGCAAGTCGCGCGCCTTGCCGACGTAGATCACCTCGCCCGCCGCGTCGAGCATCCGGTAGACGCCGGGCTTGTGCGTCAGGTGCTTGATCACGTCGCTCGGATCGAACGGCGCCGCGGGCGCGACGGGCTCCATGTCCCCTTGCGCGCGCTCGTCCGCCTGCGCGCCACGTGGCTCGCCGGGTGCGATCGTCGCGTCGGGTTGTCGGTTTTCCGTCGTCATATCTGTTCGGTCGCGAACGTGCACGCCGTGGCGAGCACGTCCGCGAACATCTGCGCGGTCAAGCGCCGCGTCTGCGTGTTGTAGCGGCTGCAATGATAAGAGTCGACAACGATCGGCGCGTCGGGCACCCGATGCACGGCCCCGTGCGCGAATGGGTAGCCGCCCGGCTTAACGCCGAGCGCGCGTAACGCGGCGCGATGCGCGATCGCGCCGAGCGCGAGCAGCACGCGCGGCCTCGGCAAGAGCGTGAGCTCGGCCGCGAGATAGCGGTTACACCTGTCGGCTTCCCACGTCTCTGGCTTGTTCGCGGGCGGCAAGCATTTGACGGCGTTCGTGATCCGACAGTTCCGGAGCGCGAGGCCGTCCGCGGCCGAGGCGGATACCGGGCGCGTCGATAGCCCGGCCGCGAATAGGCTCTCGTAGAGAAGGACGCCGGCGTAATCGCCCGTGAACGGCCGGCCGGTCCGGTTCGCGCCGTGCGCTCCGGGCGCGAGCCCGACGATCACGAGGCGCGCGCCCGCGTCGCCGAACGGCGCTACCGGCAGGTTGTAGTAGTCGGGATGTGCGGCGCGCATCGCGGCGAGGTGGCTCGCGAGCCGCGGGCAGCGCGTGCAGCGCGCGTCGAACACGGCGGCGGGCCAAACGCTGTCGGTCGGCGCGCGCGCGCCGGGCGTCGCCTCCCGAGCCGGACGTCGAGCCATCGGCCTCAGTCGTGTGTGCGCAAGCGCCCGCCGATCAGCATCGCGATCTCCATCGCCTGCTCGTAGTTCAGGCGCGGATCGACCTGCGACTTGTAGGCGCGCGCGAGGTCCGACTCCTTGAGCCCGCGCGCGCCGCCGATGCATTCGGTTACGTTGTCGCCCGTGAGCTCGAGGTGGACGCCGCCGAGCACGCTGCCCTGCTCCGCATGGATTCGAAACGCTGCTCGGAGCTCCGCGCGGATGTTGTCGAAGCGTCGGGTCTTGTAGCCCTCGGCGGTCGTCTCGGTGTTGCCGTGCATCGGGTCGCAGACCCAGAGCACGCGCGAGCCGGTCGCGCGCACGGCGCGAATCACGCGCGGCAGATGCGCGTCGACGTTCTTCGCGCCGAAGCGCGTGATGAACGTGAGCCGGCCGGGCTCGTTCTGCGGATTCAAGACGTGGATCAGCTGCTGGAGCTGCTCGTCCGTCGCGCTCGTGCCGATCTTGACCGCCATCGGATTCGCGATGCCGCGGAAGTACTCGACGTGCGCACCCTTGAGGTCGGCCGTCCGCATGCCGATCCACGGGTAATGCGTCGCGAGGTTGTACCAGCGCTGGCGAGGCGGTCGGAAGCGCGTCTGCGCCTGCTCGTACGGCAGATGCAGCGCCTCGTGCGACGCGTAGAACTCGACGCGGTGCGTCTCGTGCATCGGCTCGCCCGTGATCGACTCGAAGAACTTCAGCGAGTCCTCCACGGATTGCACGAGCTCGTGATACTCCTCCGCGAGCGCCGACTCGCCGACGAACGCGAGGTCCCAGTTCTCCGGGTGATGCAGATCCGCGAACCCGCCGTCGATCAGCGAGCGCACGAAGTTCAGCGTGAGTGCGGCGCGCTCGTATCCGCGCAGCATGAGCTCGGGATCGGGCTCGCGGTCCGCGGCCGTGAAGCCCGGACGGTTGATGATGTCGCCGCGGTAGCTCGGCAGCGAGACGCCGTCTCTCGTCTCGAGGTCGGCGCTGCGCGGCTTCGCATATTGGCCGGCCATCCGGCCGACGCGGATGATCGGCTTCTTCAGGCCCACTAGCATCACGAGCGACATCTGCAGCAGGATCTTGAGCTTCTGCACGATGTTGTCGGACGTGCATTCGTCGAACGTCTCGGCGCAATCGCCGCCCTGGAGCAGGAACGCCTCGCCGCGCTGCGCCCTCGCGAGCTCCCCCTTCAGGCGCTCGATCTCCCAAGTCGTCACGATCGGCGGCAGAGCGCTGAGGCGGCTCACGGCCGACTCGAGTGCGGCCCGGTCCTTGTAAGTGGGCTGCTGCGCGGCCGGCCGCGTTTGCCAGCTCGCAGGATTCCAGTCGGTCGGGATGCGCGCCTGCGTCATACGAGTCGGCCCGTTCTACGGTCCGCGCACTATACACAGTCGGCGCGGCGACGAGCCTCGAGTCGCGACGGGATCTCAAGCCCCTATTCGACGTCGAGCGCGCGCCGCCAAGCCTGCTCGAGCCGTTTCGCGGATACCGGCCGCGCCGTGCCGAGCTGCTGCGCGAACAGCGACACGCGCAGCTCCTCGATGAGCCAGCGATACTCGAGGACTGCCGCCGGCCACGGCCAACCCTCGGGCCACTCGGCGCGCCAGCGTTCGAGCGGCGCCTCCGCCGCGCGGATCTGCGCCGCGAGATCCGCGTCCTGTCGCTGGCCGCGCTTGTCCCAACGCGCCCGCGCCGCACGCAGATAGCGCGGCAGATGCTTGCGCCATTCGGGCGGCGTCGAGCTCAGTGTGCGCGGCCCGACGAGCTCGCTGAGCTGCACCACGATCTCCTCACGGATCGCGGGCTGCGCGCCCTTGCCCTCCGCCGCTTTCATGTCGCGGCGCAGCTCCCGTGCGAGCGTCACGACGTCGCGCAGCAGCGCGCGCAGCGCGTCCGCCGTCGCGACGAGCTCCGCGCGCCCCGCGTCGAGCACCGCGTCGAACGCGTCGCGCGTGCGGATCGGGGCACCGAGCGTAAACGCCTCGTCCGCGCTCGCGAGCGTGAGGTCGTCGACGAGCTCGTCCGCGCTGCCGACGCCGTGATACGCGAGCACGAGCTCGCGGTCCTTGAGAGCGCGCTCGCGAATCAACGCCACCTGTTGCGGCACGCACTTCAGCAGCAGCCGGCGCACGCCGATGCGATGCTGCTCGACGGCCGCCGCCCCTGGCGGCAAGAGCCGCAAGTCGACGCGGCCGCTCACTTCGAGCAGGCTAGGATAAAGCTGCACGTCGCGACCGGCTTGGCGCAGCGCGACCGCGTCGGGCAGGTCGCCGAAGTCCCAGCCCGAGAGGTTCGTGCGCGTCCACGCGTCGGCGCCGCCTCCCGATGGGGCCGCGCGCGCGGCTCGCGCGTCGAGCCACTCGCGTTGCACCGCGCGCAGATCGCGGCCCGCGCCGAGCACGTGACCATCCGCGTCGCGAACCTCGATCCGCATCGAGAGATGCGGCGGCAGCGCGCGCTCGTCGAGCAGCTTCGGGTCGAGTGTCACGCGGCGCCGCTCGAGCAGCGCCTCGCGTAACGCGCTCACGAGCCCCTGCCGGCCACGTCGTGCCTCGCACGCGGCGATCAGCTCTGCGGCGGTCTCGGGCAACGGCACGAGCGGCCGGCGCAGCTCTTTCGGCAGCGCGCGCAACAGCGCGAGGACCTTCTCGGCGAGCCAGCCCGGCACGAGCCAGTCGACGTTCTCGTGCCGCACAGCGCCGAGCAGCGCGCGCGGAATCTCGAGCGTTACGCCGTCGGTGTCCGCGCCGGGCTCGAATCTGTAACGCAGCGGCACCGGCTGCCCCGCGATCTCGAGGTCGCTCGGGTAGCGCTCCGGCGTGATCTCGGCCGGCTCGCGGCTCGCGACGTCGGCGGCGGTCATCGTGAGCGCGCGGTCGTTTGCGCGCGTCGCGCACCACGCGAGCAGGCTCGGCCGGTCGCGCACGTCGGGCGGCAGCCGCGCGTCGTAAAACGCCGTGATGCCGGGCTCGCCGACGAAAAGATCGCGCTTGCGCAGCCGCGCCTCCCAGTCGAGCACCTGCGCCCGTAGCGCGCGGTTCTGCGCGAGGAACGCGGGCTCGCGCTCGCGCGCGGCCGGTGCGGTGAGCGCGTCGGCCGCGAGCGCGTCCGCGACGAAGATCTTGCGCGCCTCCACCGGCGCGACGCGGCCATAGTCGACGCGCCGCTCGCTGCCGAGCGTGAGGCCGAACATCGTGATCACCTCGCGCGCGGTGACCTGGCCACGCTCGGGCTCCCAGAGCGGATCGTGATATTCGAACTTCACAAGATGCGGCGCGACGCGCAACGCCCAGCGCGGATTCACCTGAGCGACGGTGCGCAGATAGTTGCGCTCGGTCGCGATCCGCTCGGCCGCGACGAGCCAGCGCGGCCGCTTCTTCCAGAGTGGCGTACCCGGGAAGAGCTGCGCGCGCGCGTCGCGCATTCCGCGGTAAGTCGTGCCCTCCTCGTGCTCGGCGATGAAGTCGACGAAGGCCGCGAGCACGGCTTGATGGATCGCGCGATAGTCGGCCGCGTGCTCGCGCGTGCGCCACCCGAGCGCTTGGACGAGCTCGTGCAGTTGCGTGTGCACGTCATGCCACTCGCGCAGCCGCGCGAGCGACAGGTACTTCTCCTTGGCCCACGCACGCAGCGCGCGCTCGCCGTTGCGTCGCTCGTGACGGTACGCGTTCCAGATCTTGAGATACGTCGCGAAGTCCGAGCGCGGGTCCGCGAGCTCCTCGTGCTTGCGCCGCGCCGCGTCCGGGTCGACGCCGGTCTCGCGCGGATCGACGACGCTGAGCGCGGCCGCGATCACGAGCCCTTCGTGCAGCGCGCCGTTCTGGTTCGCGACGACGAGGAGGCGCGCGACTCTGGGATCGACCGGCAGCCGCGCCATGAGCTCGCCGTCGCGCGTTAGCTTGCGATCCGCGTCGACCGCGCCTAATAAATAGAGGAGTTGATACGCGTCGCTCACGGCCTTGGCCGGCGGCGCGTCGATGAACGGGAACTCCTCCACGGGCCCGAGCTTCAGCGACTCGAGCCGGAGCAACACGCCCGCGAGACCGGTCCGCAAGATCTCGGGCTCGGTGAACTCGGGCCGCTCCGCGAAATCCTCCTCGGAGTACAACCGCACGCAGACGCCGGGCGCGAGCCGGCCGCAGCGGCCCGCGCGCTGCACGGCGTTCGCGCGCGCGATCGGCTCGACGCCGAGGCTCTGCACGCGATGCCGCGTGCCGTAGCGGCTCACGCGTGCGAGCCCCGAATCGATCACGTAGCGGATCCGCGGAACCGTTAGGGATGTTTCTGCAATATTCGTCGCGAGCACGATCCGCGGCGCCTTGCCCGGCGCGAGGATCTTGCGCTGGCGCGCGCTCGTGAGCCGCGCGTAGAGCGGCAGCAGCTCGTAGCCCTTCGGGCCATAACGCGCGAGCGCTCGCTCGGCGTCGCGGATCCAGCGCTCGCCGGGCAGAAACACGAGCTGGTCGCGGATCGAGCCTTCGCGGCGCTCGGCCGCGAGCTCGTTCGCGGCCGCGGTCACGGCCGTCGCAAGATCCTGGTCCTCGTCGGGCGCGCGGTAGCGGACCTCGACCGGGAAAGTCCTGCCCTCGACGAGCACGATCGGCGCGTCGCCGAAGTGACGCGCAAAGCGCTCGGGATCGATCGTCGCCGACGTGATGATCACCTTTAGGTCCGGCCGCTCGCGCTCGAGGCGCTTTAGATACCCGAGGATGAAATCGATGTTGAGGCTGCGCTCGTGCGCCTCGTCGATGATCAGCGTGTCGTACTTCGCGAGCCGGCGGTCGCCACGGATCT
>Ga0326726_10004448_pt1 | contig 12793 bp, 10 predicted proteins | sample MHFenrmetagenome_2_FD_207603 | JGI IMG/M metagenome (GOLD analysis project Ga0326726, IMG submission 207603) | Lab enriched peat soil microbial communities from Michigan Hollow, Ithaca, NY, United States - MHF15MN | ecosystem: Environmental > Terrestrial > Soil > Wetlands > Peat | place: USA...
AATTAGGGAATTCGTCATTCTCGTTGGTTGGCATGATAAGCCTTCGAACTGGAAGGCCCATTCTCCTCGCATATTCGCATCCCAAGGCGTCGCCGAAATTTCCCGAAGGAACAGAAAAGACTATTTCTTCGCCGGCCCGGGCAAGCTGTGAATAGGCGTAGACGTAATAAATAATCTGTGGGAGGATCCTGCCGAAATTTATGGAATTTGCCGAGGTCAGGTTAAAGGCAGTAAGAGACGGATCTGAGAAGGCCTGTTTGACAAGGTTCTGGCAATCGTCGAACTTGCCCAGTACAGAGACCGCCTGAACATTCTCGCCGATCGTGTCGAGTTGTTTCTTCTGCCTGCCGCTGACTTCGCCTTTCGGATAAAGTATGTAGACATCGATGCCTTCCACACCCTTGAATGCCTCGCCAACAGCGCTTCCCGTGTCTCCCGATGTGGCAACCAGGACATTCAGTCTCGTATCCGGATCACGGAAATAGCTCATCAAGCGGGCCATCATTCTGGCCGCAAAATCCTTGAAAGAGGCGGTCGGCCCCTGATCCAATCTCATGATATATTTGCGGTTTACCACATTTTCAATGGGGACCGGGTAATTGTAAGACTCTGCTACAATCTTTTCCAACACCTCATAAGGAACTTCATCTGCAAGAAAGGCTGTCGCAACAAGAATGGCCGCTCTCGTGTAGGGTACGCCCTTAAGGGCCATGATGCTCTGTATAGGTATAACCGGAATGGGATCAGGCATGAAGAGCCCTTCGTCAGGCGCCTGGCCGCGGAGGAGTGCTTCCCTGAAAGAAACTGTCTTCTTCCATGGAACGAGGGCGGAGATACTATCGAGATTCCTATTTGTGCTGTAGTAACAGATTCTCTGCGACATCATAAACTAAAGATATCCTTTTGAAATATTTAACTATCCAGTGGATATGTATGAATCATGACTATCACAATAGTCGTCCTCAAGCAAATATGTAATTTTTTTCTTGACAACAACCCTCGTTTGGTTTAATTACTACAGAAACGATAGTATTAGTAGTGATTGTATTTAAGATAGCTTATGAAACTTTCCACGAGAGCCCGATATGGAGTTCGGTTAATGGTTGCCCTGGCCCTTAATTATGGCAAGGGCCTTGTATTTCTGAAGGACATAGCCAAGGGGGAGAACATCTCCGAGAAGTACCTCAGTCAAATCATTATTCCCCTTCGTGGGGTCGGTTTGGTGAACTCCAGCAGGGGAGCATATGGGGGATACAGCCTTGCCAAAGAACCATCGCAAATCACCATGAAAGAGATCATGGATGTGTTGGAAGGAGACTGCTCTCTTGTCGACTGTGTGAAAGATCCTTCCAAGTGTCCGAGGGTTCCTATCTGTGCAAGCCACGATGTCTGGGCTATTATAGGAGGGAAGATTTCAGAGACGTTGAGTTCGATAACCTTGGATATGCTGGTCAAGATGAATCAGGAAAAGGCTCAAAAGGCGATGATGCACAACATTTGATAATGCCGTTATCCCATGAGCCGAGACTGGTGATTGGGATGACGGGATCATCCATGAGAGACTACGATGGAAAGGATATATCTTGATACGCGGCCACAACCCCGACAGAGGAAGGGTTCGCAGGCAGGATTAAGTGACGGCTAAGATGACTAAGAAAGTCCTGGTGGCCATGAGCGGTGGCGTTGATTCGTCCGTTGCTGCCATGATTATGAAAAATGAAGGATACGACGTAGCCGGGGTTACCATGTGTCTCGGCATCAGGGATGGAGGAGAGCGTGCAAGATGCTGCGGGCCCGCAGCTGTTGATGAAGCGAAGCAGGTGTGCGAGAAGCTTGGGATTGCCCACTACGCGCTTGATTACTCCGCAGAGCTTGAAGAAAAGGTCATCACGAGATTTGTCTCTGAATACGTGAAGGGAAGGACACCTAACCCCTGCGTGGATTGCAACCGCCACCTTAAATTTGGCAGTCTCTTGGATAAGGCAAAGATCTTGGGGTTCGATTTTCTTGCTACAGGACATTATGCGGCCATCGAGCGCATTGACGGGGCCTATTGTCTCATAAGGCCCCGGGACAGGAGAAAGGACCAGACATATTTCCTATATGCCATTTCCAGAGAGGCTTTGAGTTCAATACTGTTCCCCCTGGCATCCCTGACGAAAGAAGAAGTCAGGAAGATGGCAACGGAAGCTACCTTGCCGGTTGCACAAAAAGAGGAGAGCCAGGATATCTGTTTTGTGACGCAAAAGAATTATCAGGCATTCCTGTCGGAGCGGGTGCAGGATTTTAAGCCCGGCACCATTTTGGATATGCAGGGAAATGTCCTGGGTGAGCACAGGGGGATCATATTTTATACCATCGGCCAGCGGGGAGGTTTAGGTATCAGCAGCAGAGCCCCCCTTTACGTTGTCTCCATAGATTATGAGGACAATCGCATAATCGTGGGCGAAAAGAAGGAACTCTTAGCAAGCGGGCTTGTCGCCAGAGATTTGAATCTGTTTGTTGAAAATTTGCCTTTCGAAGTTTCAGCCAAGATCAGGTACCGGAAGCGGGAGGCGCCCTGTGAGGTAGCTCTCGAGAGTGACAGGATCAAAGTAACATTTGCCGAAGAGCAGGAGGCAATAACTCCCGGCCAGTCAGTAGTCTTCTATGCGGATGACAGTGTTCTGGGAGGGGGAATCATTGAAGAGGTTTTGCATGGAACTTGTTGAAAAGATCAACCGATTACGAAAAGAGAGAAATGCCATTATACTTGTGCACAACTATCAGATACCCGAGGTTCAGGATATTGCGGACTATGTGGGTGATTCCCTGGGGTTGAGCATCCAGGCATCACAAACCGCTGCGGACGTTATCGTGTTCTGCGGGGTCTATTTCATGGCGGAAACGGCGAAAATTCTTTCACCGGAAAAGACCGTCCTCATTCCGGACGTAAATGCAGGCTGCCCTATGGCGGATATGATCACGGCAGAAGAACTCCGCAAACTAAAGAGAGAACATCCGCAGGCGATGGTCCTCTGCTATGTCAACACGACTGCTGAGGTCAAGGCCGAGTGTGATGTCTGCTGCACCTCAGGGAATGCGGAGCAGATAGTGCGGTGGGCTTCTCGGAGTGCGGATGAGATAATCTTCGCCCCGGATCAATATTTAGCGCATTATATATCTACCCAGGTTGGAAGGGACTTTATTTCCTGGAAGGGTTACTGCCCGACACATGTGAAAATACTACCGGAAGATATCGCGACGAAAAGGGCGCTTCATCCTGATGCCGAAGTCTTGGTGCATCCGGAATGCACACCAGGCGTCGCCAAGGTGGCTGACAAGGTGCTCTCGACGGAGGGCATGATGAGGTATGCGAGAGAGACGAAGACGAAGTCATTTATTATAGGGACGGAGATCGGCATTCTCCACCGTCTGAAAAAGCAAAACCCCGAAAAATCTTTCTATCCCGCATCGGAGCGGGCAGTCTGTCCGAATATGAAATTGACGACACTGGAGAAGGTATTGTGGGCACTGGAGGAGATGCAGCACGAAGTTACCGTGCCTGCGGATATAATAGCAAAGGCGAGAAACAGCCTCAGGATAATGCTTGAGCATTAAATCTAAGAGGTCAAGCTTGGAAATGTAGTTATCAAGAAAATAGAAGAAGATGAACTGTTGGGAATTTAAGGAATGCGGGCGTGAGGCTGGCGGTGTAAATGCGAAAGTAAACGGAGTGTGTCCAGCATATCCAGATTATGGAAGGAAATGCGCACGAGTAGCTGGTACACTATGTGGAGGAAAAGTCCAGGGTACTTTTGCTGAGAAGTTACTCAGCTGCATTGAGTGCGATTTCTTTCAGAGTGGGTACTACGACCGATCTTACAAAAAAAATGATACTCCCTCCCGTCAATCCCCTTCCACAAGGGGAGGAGAAGATTATTAGGGAATGCATATGGAACCATTTGACATAACAGTTATCAGGAAAGGCATAAGGGAGAGGCTTTCCCGCCGTGTCTCGGAAGAAGTGCCTCTTACCATAGAAGTGAACGGTAACGAACTGGTCACACTGCTTGCGAGCCCCGGGGATATGGAAAACCTCGTGTATGGGTGTCTTTACAACTCTGGTTTCATCGGCAAGGCCTCTGATGTGAAGCGTTTGATAATAGACCGGGACAGGTGGAAAGCCGCTGCTGAACTCGCCGGTCCAGGCTTAACCGAGGATATGCTGTCCAAGAGAATACATGCGTCTGCCGGCAAAGGCATCTTTCATAATCTCTTCGATGTTGCCTACCAGGTGCGGATGCCTGACGGATTCACTGTGGACCACAAGAAGGTTGAAGAGTTCATTGGAATATTCCAAACGGCGTCTTCCGAGCATAAGGAGACGCGGGGCGTTCACAGCGGCGCCCTGGCGGATGGAAACGGGATCATCATCTTCCGTGACGATATAGGGAGACACAATGCGATAGACAAGGCCGTCGGCGAAGCCCTGTGCCGTGGACTTGGATTCGACGACAAGATACTCATGACCAGCGGCCGCGTATCATCGGAGATATTGTCCAAGGCACTGCGGTGCCGGATACCCGTCATCGTGGCCGCCGGAGCCCCGACGAACCAGGCCGTGAAACTGGCGAGGAGCGTCAATCTCACCGTCGTCGGTCTTGCCCGGGAAGACATAATGTACATCTTCAGCGGTGAGAAGAGAATCATCTGACGGACTGATCCATTGCACTGACATCGCAATCAAATATACGTCATGCCGGATGCGATGTATCATCCCGCCCTCATAGATTTCCTCTACCCCAGGAAACCTGTAATTCTAAGGAGGCAATTATGGGAAACATATATTCAGATATCACCAAGACGATAGGAAAGACCCCCCTGGTGAGGCTCAACAGGATGCAGGCAGGGTCAAAGGCGGATATTGTAGTGAAGATCGAATCCTTCAACCCCCTCTCCAGTGTGAAAGACAGAATCGGCGTCTCCATGATTGAGGCGGCGGAGAAAGCGGGTCTGATCAAGAAAGATACGGTCATCATCGAACCGACAAGCGGAAATACGGGGATCGCTCTTGCCTTTGTGTGCGCAGCCAAAGGATACCGGCTCATACTCACGATGCCCGAGACGATGAGCATGGAAAGAAGGCACCTGCTCACCATCCTGGGAGCAGAGCTGGTACTGACAGAGGGGGCTAAGGGAATGAAGGGAGCCGTGGACAGAGCGGAGGAACTGGCAAAGGATTATGAGCACAGTTTCGTACCTCAGCAGTTCAAGAATCCCGCAAATCCTGAGGTTCACCGGCGCACGACTGCGGAGGAGATATGGCAGGACACGGATGGCATGGTTGATTATGTTGTCTCAGGGATAGGTACGGGCGGGACAATTACCGGCGTCGGTGAGGTGTTGAAGAAGAAAAAGCCGCAAGTGAAGATGATTGCCGTTGAACCCGCTGATTCGCCGGTGCTGTCAGGAGGGAAACCCGGTCCCCACAAGATACAGGGGATTGGCGCCGGGTTCGTTCCGGAAGTACTGAACAGGAATGTGATGGACGAAATCATCCAGGTATCTCACGATAATGCGGGAGAGATAGCCAGACGCCTGGCGAAAGAAGAAGGGATACTAGTGGGCATATCCAGCGGCGCCGCCCTATGGGCCGCCATGGAGGTCGCGAAGAGGAAAGAGGCGGAAGGCAAGATGATCGTGGTGATTCTTCCCGATAGCGGCGAGAGGTATCTCTCGACTTGGCTGTTCCAGAAATAAGCAAGTGGTTTTCTAAATGACGGGAAAAGGAACCAACGCAGATAAAAATAAATCCTTAGGTTGGGTGTGGCCTCGGTCGATATCCGCACCGAGCAATTTGCTATTGAACATTTGGAGAATTTCTTGATAGAATTGCAAAGAAGATTTTGGAAAGAGCAGAAGGATAATAGAATGAAAAAAGCATATGGGACAGTTTTGTCCGTAAATATTTCCCAGGCGAAGGGCGAAAAGAAACATAATATCGGTTGTGGACTGTTGCTGGTGAACCATGGTTTAAGAGATGATGCCCACGTAGGTTCTTGGATCCGTCAGATCAGTCTCCTTGCAAAGGAAAGCATAGACAAGATAAGGGCGAAGGGCCTCGACGTCCAGTATGGTGATTTCGCGGAAAATCTAACCGTAGAAGGCATCGATCTGCCCTCGCTTCCCATCGGCACAGTATTGAAAGTGGGAAGTGAAGTCGTTCTGGAAGTCACACAAATCGGCAAGGTCTGTCATGACCGTTGAAACATCTTCTACACAGTCGGTGACTGTGTCATGCCCCGAGAGGGGATCTTTGCAAAAGTCCTGGTTGGCGGTGAGATCAAGGTGGGGGATCGGATCGCGTTTAGCGAAGTAGATGGATGAGTATCATCGAGCTTTAAAACTGGCCGTTTCCTGTCAATAAGGATTTTCGAAGCCATAAATCAGGATATCCCTGATCGCAATTTACTCCATTATAAAATATCATAATATGCATCCTCGATAATAGGTGGGGATTGCCTATTCATGTCGAGAGGCTAAAATCATTGACCAGTTCGACAAATACGAAGGTCAATTCTGTGAAGGCCGTAAGCAACGTTACCGGGGAATCGTCGGTGACGTAAATACGTATTTGGGAAGCAAAAATGTAAAAAACAAGTATGGGAGGGATTTATGAAAAAGGGCACAGTAATTTTGGCTATTCTGTTCTTAGCATTCGGGCTCGCATATGCAAAGGATTATACGATTACTAAGAAGGCGGGCAGCTACATGGTTCAGGTTAGAATGGACAAGAATCCACCGATTACCGGCAAGAATAATATAGAAATAAGCCTACAGGATGCTGCAGGTGCGGAAGTGACCGATGCCGCGGTAGTTGTAGAATATTCTATGCCAGCCATGCCCGGGATGCCGGCGATGAATTACAAGACTAAAACGGATACGAAAAACAAGAAATACATGGCTACCGTCGATTTTTCCATGTCAGGGGCCTGGAACATCAACGTGAAGATCACGCGGGCCGGAAAGACGCAATCGGTAAAATTCAATGTGGATGTCAGCTAATTGTTTGAGGACGGCTCTTGCGGTGCTGGCGGCTCTTCTTCTCGGGACAATCTCGTCGGCTCAGGAGCTTCAGCTTGCCGCCCTCGTCGATGAAGCATTGAAGAATAATCCAGACATCCGCGCCTCCCAGGCGAAGATCGAAGCTGCCAAATACCGCATCCCCCAGGTGAAGAGCCTGCCCGATCCGATGGTTTCTGTTGGCTATCAGAATGTGGGGCTGAGCCGTTATTCCTACGGTGATTATTCAGAGTCCCAGTGGATGTTCACGGCCTCGCAGATGTTTCCTACCTTCGGGAAAAGGGCTCTCAAAGGAGAGATGGCCGAGAGGGATATGGAAAACCTGCAGGCCATGGACGACGCCCTGCGTCTGAAGACGATATCCAGGGTCAAGGAACTCTACTATGACCTCTTTCTCTCCTACAAGAGTGTGGACATCCTCCAGGAGAAGCGGGCCCTCTTCTCGAAGATCGAGGAGCTGAGCATGGCGCGATACGGGTCGGGAAAGGCGCCGCAGCAGGAGGTCATCATGGCCCAGACGGAGAAGTACATGCTCTTCGAGAAGGAGGAGATGTTCAAGCAGAAGATCCTTTCCGCGGAGGCGATGCTCCGGGCGGTGATCGGAAGGGAGTCGAAATCGCCACTCGGCAGACCGGTCGAACCCTCCCGGAGTGGTTTCAACACCGATATGGATGCAGTTCTGAAAAAAGCGCAGGAACAGTCTCCGGAGATCAAGTCCCGGGAAAGGATGGTGGAAGCGGCGAAGGCGAAGCTCGCCATGTCCAAGAAGGAATACTATCCCGACGTGACTGTCGGTGCAGGCGTATTTCCCAGGGGAGGCGAGTTTCAGGAGATATGGGGCCTTACGGCGACCTTCAATATTCCTGTCTATTCCAGTACGAAGCAGAGTCCGGGCGTCCAGGAGGCAGGCGCTGCCCTGACCCAGGCCCGCCACGAACTGGAATCGGTGAACTATATGGTTGCCGCTGCCATACGGGACAATTACTCCATGCTCACGGCGACGGATAAACTGATGGACCTTTACAAGAACGGCCTCATCCCGAAGACCTATCAGGATTTTGAGCTTGCCCTCTCCGGGTACGGCACGGGAAGAATAGAAGCGATCGTCGTGATCACGAGGCTCAAGACACTTCTGGATTATGATCTCCTCTACTGGGGACAGTTTGTGGAGAGAGAAAAGGCCATTGCGAGACTCTGTTCTATTGCGAAAATACCGGATACTCAAAAAGGGGGGGAGAATTGAGAAAGTCTCATCTGATAAACACCGCAGTCTTTGTTACCGGCCTCATCCTGACTCTCTGCATTCTTCCGGCATCGGCGCAACACGCCGGGCATACAGCACCTTTGCAGAAGGCGGAGCAGAAGGCTGGGACTCCCGCGGCGCCAAAAGAGGAAGCGGCTCCGGCGGAGACCCCACAGGTCGAGATTTCGCCGGAGCAGCAGCAGCTCATCGGCGTAAAGACCGTCAAGGTTGCAGTTACGCCGCTCCGCAAGGTGATCCGCACTGTGGGCAGGATAGAGGTGGATGAGAGGAAGCTCGCCACGGTCAATACTAAATTCGAGGGGTGGATTGAAAAGCTCCACGTCGATTATACCGGCCGTTATGTCAAGAAAGGCGAGCCTCTCGCTGAGATTTACTCTCCGGAGCTCCTTGCAACTCAGCAGGAGTTTCTGGCTGCTGTAAAGCTTGCAAGGCCGCCCAAACCGGCAAGCGAGGGCTCTTACAGTCAGTTGATTACCAGGGATGCAACCGCTCTTGTTGATGCGGCGAGAGAGCGCCTGCGGCTCTGGGATATTACGGAGGCTCAGATACGGAAGATAGAGGAAACAGGCAAGCCCGTGCGGACATTGACCCTGTACAGTCCTGTGAGTGGATTCGTTATACAGAAGATGGCCATCCAGGGGATGAAGGTAGCGCCGGGAGAGAAACTGTTTGACATCGCCGACCTTTCGACCCTCTGGCTCATAGCCGATGTTTACGAATACGAACTGCCTCTCATAAAAGTGGGAGATGTCGCCCGGATCGTTCTCAGCTACTTTCCGGGAAAAGAGATGTCATCGCAAATCGACTACGTCTACCCTGCAATATCTGCGGACACAAGGACAGCGAAGGTGAGGTTCAGACTGCCCAATCCCGGCGACAGATTGAAGCCCCAGATGTATACGAACGTGGATATCAAGATCAATATGGGCAAAAAGCTTGCCATTCCGGAATCCGCAGTCATCGATACGGGAGTGCGGCAGGTGGTTTACGTTGACAAAGGGGAGGGGGCTTTTGAACCGCGTGAGGTTATGGTCGGCATGCGGGCAGAGGGCTTCGTGGAGGTATTGCGCGGCCTTAAAGCGGGAGAGAGGGTGGCGTCATCAGCTAATTTCCTGATCGATTCTGAAGCCCAGCTCAAAGGGGTTCAGCCGCTCCAGCATAAACATTAATCGAAGAGCCCTTAGCTGAAAGCTGATCTCTGCAAATGATTGCCAAAATCATCGAATACAGCGCCCGAAACAAATTCATCGTCTTTCTCATGGTCTTCTTCGCCTGCGTGTGGGGATACTGGGCCCTTACGCACACGCCTCTTGACGCCATCCCGGACTTAAGCGACACGCAAGTCATCATCTTTACCGAGTGGGCGGGCCGCAGCCCCGACCTGGTGGAAGATCAGGTAACCTATCCCATCGCCTCAACGCTGCTTGCGGCACCGAAGGTGCAGGCGGTGCGGGGTTTCTCGTATCTCGGGAGCTCGTTCATCTACGTGATCTTCGAGGAAGGCACTGACATCTACTGGGCCCGGAGCCGTGTGCTGGAATATCTTCAGGCGGTGAAGAACAAGATACCCGCCGACGTTAATCCCGTCCTCGGTCCAGACGCAACGAGCCTGGGATGGGGTTTCACCTACGCCGTCATCGATGACACGGGCGGGCACGATCTTTCCGAGCTGCGCTCTCTCCAGGACTACAACCTGAAGCTGGCCCTGGAAAGCGTTCCCGGAGTCTCCCAGGTGGCGAGCATCGGCGGGTTCGTGAAACAGTATCAGATCACGATCGACCCCAGTCGCCTCGCTGCTTACAACATCACCATGCCGAAGTTGGCCGAGGCCATCCGCAAGAGCAATCGAGACGTGGAGGGTCGGGTCCTTGAACTTTCCGGTACGGAGTACATGGTCCGGGGGAGGGGTTACATCAAAACGGTCAGGGACATAGAGGATATCGCGGTAGGTGCGAGCCCCGCTGGCACGCCGGTCTTCTTGAGGGATGTGGCGCGTGTTCAGCTTGGACCGGAGATACGGAGAGGTCTCGCCGATCTCAACGGGAAAGGGGAGGTCGCCGGAGGGATCGTAGTTGTCCGCTTCGGTGAAAACGTCCTCGATGTCATAGAGCGGGTCAAGGAAAAGCTGGAGAAAGACATCACGCCCAGCCTCCCCAAGGGTGTTAAGATTGTTACCACCTATGACAGGTCAGACCTGATCAAGCGCTCCATAGACACCCTCAAAGATGAAATCATAAAGCTGGCTGTCGCCGTCAGTATCGTCTGTCTCATATTCCTTTTTCATCTGCCCAGCGCCCTCGTCGTGATCCTCACCCTGCCTGTCGCAATCATCATGTCCTTCATCTGCATGTACTATCTGCGGGTCACATCCAATATCATGAGTCTCAGCGGTATTGCCATTGCCATAGGCGCCATGGTTGATGCCTCGATCATCATGGTCGAAAATTCCCACAAGAGACTGGAAGAATGGGAGGCCCAGGGCAGGCCTGGAAACAGAATAGACGTCATCATCGAGGCGGCCAAAGAGGTTGGTCCTTCCCTTTTCTTTTCCCTCCTTGTGATTACGGTGGGTTTCCTACCCGTCTTCACACTGCAGGCGCAGGCGGGGAGGCTCTTCAAACCCCTCGCGTACACGAAGACCTTTGCCATGCTTTTTTCGTCGTTCCTCGCGATTACGCTGACACCCGTATTGATGACGATCTTCGTTCGCGGGAAAATAAGACACGAAGATAGAAATCCCATCAGCATCATCCTTCGCAGGCTGTATGAGCCAGTAGCGAGAATCGCCCTCAGGTTCAAGAAGACAGTTATTATAATTGCCGCTGTAATTCTGATTATTACCGTTTATCCATTCATGAAACTGGGTTCGGAATTCATGCCGCCTCTTTACGAAGGGTCCCTTTTTTACATGCCGGTGACCATGCCCGGAGCGTCCATCTCTGAAGTCTCCAAACTATTGCAGATGCAGGACAAGATCCTCATGAAGATTCCGGAAGTCTCCCAGGTCTTCGGGAAGGCAGGGCGGGCCGAGACCGCGACGGACCCGGCGCCCCTAGAGATGTTCGAAACGGTGATCAACCTGAAGCCCGAATCGGAATGGCGCAAAGGTATGACTGTGGAGAATCTCAAGAACGAGATGAACGACGCCCTTTCGATACCGGGTGTTTCGAATTCTTTCACCATGCCCATCAAGGCGAGGATCGATATGCTGGCTACCGGCATCAGAACCCCCGTAGGGATAAAGATACTGGGCCCCAACCTCGGAGAGATAGAAAAAATAGGGCTCGCCTTAGAGCATCACATCAGGGAAATCCCGGGGACACGGAGCGTCTATGCAGAAAGGGTCACGACCGGATATTTTCTGGACATCATAGTGAAACGTGATCAGGTGGCGCGATACGGACTCACGGTGGACGACGTGGGAGAGACGATCCAGGCTGCGATCGGGGGCATGAACCTGACTACTACCATAGAAGGAAGGGCGCGCTACCCTGTCAACGTGCGCTACTCAAGGGAATTGCGAAACGACTTGGAGAAGATGAAAAGGGTTCTGGTACCGGTAATGATGACCGGCCGCACTCCAGCCCCGGCCTCCGGAATGCCGCCATCAGGGCCGGCGTCCGTGCAGATACCCCTGGGGGAGCTTGCGGATATCAGAATCGTCAAAGGTCCCACAGCTATTAAAAGCGAGGAAGGGCTCCTCACCTCGTATGTCTACATAGATTACTCAGGCGGGAACATAGGCGGTTATGTTGATGAGGCCAGAAAGAAGGTCGCCTCCTTGAAAATACCCGACGGTTATCGCCTTGCCTGGAGCGGCGAATACGAATACCTGATTAAGACCCACGAAAGGCTGAAACTCGTCATTCCGCTCACGCTCTTCATAATCTTTGTCCTGCTTTACTTCAATACGAAATCAGTCATGAAAACGGCGATCGTCCTTCTCGCCGTTCCGTTCTCCCTCGTGGGTTCGTTCTGGCTTCTTTATATTCTCAATTACAATATGAGTATCGCCGTATGGGTCGGCATCATCGCCCTTGCCGGACTCGACGCGGAGACTGGCGTGGTGATGCTCCTCTATCTTGACATGGCCTATGAGAAATGGATGAAAGAAGGGAAGCTGAAAAATGCGGCTGATCTGAAAGATGCCGTGATGTATGGCGCCGTGAAGAGGATACGCCCCAAGATCATGACGGTAAGCGTGATTCTTGCGGGGCTTATCCCCATCATGTTCAGCCACGGAACGGGTGCGGATGTGATGAAACGCATTGCCGCGCCCATGGTCGGCGGCGTGATTACGTCAACCATCCTCGAATTGATCATCTATCCCGCCATCTATATGATCTGGCGGGGCAGGGGTTTGGCGAAAGATTAAGTATTTCGGCACCGTGATCTTTATCAATGCAATGGGCAGAGCAAAAGGCGGCTGAAGGCGTCTAGACGGGTCATGCCGCCCCTTTATTT
>Ga0326726_10004450_pt1 | contig 12788 bp, 11 predicted proteins | sample MHFenrmetagenome_2_FD_207603 | JGI IMG/M metagenome (GOLD analysis project Ga0326726, IMG submission 207603) | Lab enriched peat soil microbial communities from Michigan Hollow, Ithaca, NY, United States - MHF15MN | ecosystem: Environmental > Terrestrial > Soil > Wetlands > Peat | place: USA...
GCGTTTGGCTTGGACACCGTGATGGCGGTCACCATGCAAGCCGTCAGTGGCGCGGGCTATCCCGGAGTGGCTTCGCTCGACATTCTGGGCAACGTGATTCCCTACATCTCCAAAGAAGAAGAAAAGATGGAAGAGGAAACCCGCAAGCTCCTGGGCAAGCTGAACGGCTCGGGCATCGTGATGGGCTCATTCGCCATGAGCGCCCAGTGCAACCGTGTCGCGGTTGAGGACGGCCATACCGAATCCGTCTCGGTGAAGCTCAAGCAGAAGGCGAAGCCCGAGGAGATTATCGAGGTCTGGAACAAGTTTCGTAGCCTGCCGCAAGAGATGAAGCTACCCAGCGCGCCGGAGCAGCCGGTGCACTATATGACGCCCAGTGATCGTCCCCAGCCCCGCCTCGATGTTGATTCGGGAAACGGAATGACGACTACCGTCGGCAGGCTGCGTCCCTGTGGCGTACTGGACTGGAAGTTCACCGTGCTCTCGCACAATACGATTCGCGGAGCAGCGGGAGCCGCGCTGCTGAACGCGGAGTTGCTGAAGGTGCAGGGCTATCTCGAGTGAGCTTCTCGGGTGAAGCCAAAGATTAGGTTAGGGTGGAGCAGGGCTTTAGCGCGAGGGTGGAGTAGGGCTTTAGCGCGAGGGTGGAGCAGGGCTTTAGCCCTGCATTTGGAGGTTTTATCTTTGTGGCGGCTTTAGCCGCTGAGGTACTCCTCGAAGCCTCCGGGGCTAAAGCCCAGACCCGCGAGTGCAGCGCTAAAGCGCTGCTCAACCCTAAACCTGTTTTCGATTGAAAGTGATGATTCACCGCCTCACACTTCCTTTGCTCCTCCCCGTTCCTCCGTGCTTGAGGAATCAACCCCAATGATTGTCATGAAGTTCGGCGGCACCTCGGTGCAGGACGCCAGGGCGATTGAGCGCGCGGGCGCGATCGTCACAGGCCGTCTGGAGCAAAGGCCGGTGGTGGTAGTCAGCGCCATGGCCAAGGTGACCGACCAGCTGCTGGCCATGGCCCGCGCCGCCGGGGCCGGCGACCGCAAGACCGCGCTGAAACTCTGCCGCAGCCTGCAGGAACGCCACTACAACACCGCCGGAGAGCTCCTGGGGACGGCACTGTTCACCCAGTTTCACGGCGACCTGGGCGCTGACTTTGAGACTCTGGAAGAACTGCTACGCGGCATCGCGGCAGTGGGCGAATTGACTCCGCGCACTACCGACTACGTCTCCGCCTTCGGAGAAATATTATCCAGCAAGATTGTAGCGGCCGCGTTCTCGGCGCTGGGGATGAAGTCCGCGCTGGTAGATTCCCGCGACTGGCTGGTGACTGACAGCGCTCATATGCGCGCGGCCCCCCTGTTCGAAGAGACCAATCAGCGCTTGCAGTCAAGAGTGGCGCCACTGGTGGCAGCAGGTAGAGTACCGGTCATGGGAGGGTTCATCGGCTCATCCAAAGCCGGAATCACCACCACCATTGGCCGCGGCGGATCAGACTATTCTGCCGCCATCGCAGGCGCCGGCCTGGGAGCCGAACGCATCGAAATTTGGACCGATGTGGACGGCATGATGACCACCGATCCGCGTCTGTGCGCGGACGCGCGTCGCATCAAAGTCATCAGCTTCGACGAAGCCGCCGAGTTGGCCTACTTCGGTGCCAAGGTCCTGCATCCCGCAACCGTGCTGCCCGCGGTGCAGAAAAATATTCCGGTGTACATCCTCAACTCCGGCAATCCAGAGTGCGAAGGTACGCGCATCACCGCCCGCGCGCCTCGTTGCCGGAATTCCTTCAAGGCCATCGCGGTCAAGAAGCGGATAACTATTGTGGATGTTGCCGCTCCCCGCATGCAGCTGGCGCATGGCTTTCTCAGTTCGATTTTTGCTGCTTTTGACCGGCATCGCGTGGCCGTGGACGTAGTTTCCACTTCGGAAGTCAGCGTGTCGCTCACCGTGGACTCGAACGAATCGATTCCGCCCCTGGCGGCGGACCTGGCCAAACTGGCGGACGTAAAATATGAGGGACGCAAGGCCATCGTCTGCCTGGTAGGCGAGAATCTGCGCGACACTCCAGGCATTGCGGCGCGCGTTTTCGGCGAACTGGCGGACGTCAAGATTCGCATGATTTCGCAAGGGGCTTCCGAGATCAATCTTACGTTTGTGGTCGAAGAGGACGTGGTCTCCGACGTAGTGCAGCGGCTGCACAAGACGTTCTTCTCGGATTTGGATCCGGAAGTGTTCGCGTAGGTGCCGGAGGACGAGCGCGATCCGCACGGGTGTGCGATCCGAATGGGCGTGTGGAAGGGCGCGACTTCAGTCGTGCCACCAGCAGCCGAAACCGAGCGGCTTCAGCCGCTGGGGGCCGCTGTTCGGCCGACGAAGCACGGAATTTCGAGGAACTGTCTGTGAAGCTGCTCATCTTAGGACGCGGAAAGACCGGCTCTCTGGTCGCGGAAATCGCACGCGAACGTGGCCACGCCATCACATTGCTGTGCGCGGCGGACAATCCGAACGCGTCGGCGCTCACTGCCGAGAAACTGCGCGATGTCGATGTCGTAATCGATTTCACAACCCCGCAGGCTGTCCTGGGAAATATCCAGGCTTGCGTCGACGCCGGCAAGAGCATGGTGGTCGGGACCACGGGCTGGTACAGCGAACTGGAAAAAGTGCGCCAACTCGTCGAAAACAGAGGGTCTGGCTTCCTGTATGCCGCGAATTTTTCCATCGGCATCAACTTGCTTTTTGAGGCCGCACGGACCGCAGCCGGAATTTTGCAACATCACTATTCGGGACAAATCTTCGAGCGCCACCATGCGCAGAAGAAAGACGCGCCTTCGGGGACGGCGGTCACCTTGCAGAAGATCATCCGCGATGCCTCGGGCAAGGAGCTGGAAATCATCTCGTTCCGCGAGGGTGATGTGGTCGGCATGCACGAGATCGTGCTCGATTCACCCAACGACACGATTTATCTGTGCCACGATTCCAAGTCGCGCCGGGGATTTGCCGAAGGAGCGGTGCGGGCCATGGAATGGCTGGATGGGAAAAAGGGATTCTTTGATTTTAAGGACATCTGGAGAGAGACGTAGACAACCGGGTTAGGCTGTCCCGAGCGGTTTCGTGACCGTAACCACGTAGGGACGGGTGCCCTCACCCGCCTGGCGGAGCGAAGCTCGGCTTTTTACTGCCCGGAACGAGTTTCGCCCGCCGCCAATTAGCGTTATCTTTATCCTATGCAATTCCGAGGCTGCGGTACGGCATTGGTTACTCCCTTTAAGCAGGACGGCTCTATCGACGAGACGGCCCTGCGCAACCTGGTCGCGTGGCAGGTGGAGTCAGGCATCGATTTTCTGGTTCCCTGCGGCACCACCGGCGAGACACCCACACTTTCACATGCTGAATGGTTGCAGGTCGTCGATATCACGGTTGAAGTAGTGGCCGGGCGTGTGCCCATTGTGGCGGGCGCTACCTCGAACTCGACTCAGGATGCCGTGAGCAAAGCCAAAGAAGTGGCGGCGCGGCCCGGGGTCAATGGCATCCTCACGGCGTCGCCCTACTACAACAAGCCGACGCAGGAGGGACAGTACCGGCACTTTCGCGCCATCGCGGAGGCTGTGGACAAGCCCATCATTCTCTACAACGTTCCCGGACGCACCGGCGCCAATCTCGAGCCCGGTACGCTGGCGCGGCTGGCCGAGTTCCCGAACATCGCCGGCGTCAAGGAAGCCAGCGGCAACATCAATCAGATGGCTGAAGTCTGCAACGCCGTTCCAGAACACTTTGCCGTTTTGTCGGGCGATGACGCGGTTACCCTGCCGCTCATCGCACTAGGCGGCGTGGGCATTATCTCGGTGGCTTCGAACGAGATTCCGCGTGAAATGTCCGAGATGACTCGGACCGCGCTCAATAACGACTGGGAGACCGCGCGCCGCATTCACCGGAAATATCTGCCGTTGATGCTGGCAAACTTTATTGAGTCCAACCCGATGCCGGTGAAAGCTGTGCTGGCCATGATGGGCAAAATCGAAGAGGTGTACCGGCTGCCCATGCTGCCCATGCGGCGCGATACCCGGTCCAAGCTGCAAAAGATCGCCGCCGAGGCAGGATTGATCAGCAAGCCGGCCTCGGCTGCGGTGGAAGCCGCTGATTTCTATGTCTATGAAAACTGGCTGGCCGGGCCGCACAAGATCGTCTTGCACCGCTCCAGTTGCGGCCAGTGTAATCACGGCAAAGGGCGCCCCGTGGGCCACGATGCCAACCATGCCCGCTGGCATGGCCCGTACCCGACTCTATCCGAGGCCCGCGAGGCCTCGCAGCACATGCCCGGCGTGCTGATTCGGAGCGAGTGCAAGTGCATTTGAGATTGTAGATTGCAGATTGAAGAACTTCAGATTTCACATTGCCGTACGGGTTCGCGGTTGCTCTGCAATCTGAAATCTAAAATCTGCAATCTGAAATCCTTTCTTCTATACTTCCCTTCTCATGCCCTCCCTGCAATCTGCCATCGAACGCCTGGCGACACTAGGTGAGGTGGAACGGAATCCGGAAGCCCGTAAAACATTTCTCGAGTTTCGCGAGCAACTCACGCAAGGCAAGATTCGCGCCGCCGAAAAGGTCAACGGTGATTGGAAGGTGAACGCCTGGGTGAAGCAGGGCATCCTGCTGGGCTTTCGTCTGGGCGAACTCTCCAAGATGGGCGGCTCGACTCTTTCCTTCGTAGATAAAGATACGTTCCCGGCCCGCCAGTTTGCCGTGGCTGACAAGGTGCGCGTAGTTCCCGGCGGATCATCGGTACGAGAAGGAGCCTATGTCGCGCCCGCGGTAATTTGCATGCCGCCAATGTTCATCAATGTTGGCGCGTATGTGGATGAAGGCACGATGGTCGATTCGCACGCGCTGGTCGGGTCCTGCGCGCAGGTGGGCAAGCGGGTGCACCTGAGCGCAGCGGCCCAGATTGGCGGGGTGCTCGAGCCGGTCAATGCCGCCCCGGTCATCATCGAAGACGACGTGCTGGTAGGCGGCAATTGCGGCATCTACGAAGGCACGCTGGTGCGGGCAAGAGCGGTGCTGGGAGCGGGCACCATTTTGACCCGGTCCACGCCGCTTTACGACATCGTGCGCGGCCAGGTTTATAGAGCCACCGATGAGAAGCCGCTTGAGGTGCCGGAAAATGCCGTGGTTGTGCCCGGATCACGGGCCGTTAAGAAGGGGCAAGCGGCGGAGTGGAATCTTTCGCTCTACACCCCGGTGATCGTGAAGTATCGCGACGACAAGACGGATCGCGGGATTGAATTGGAGGAATGGCTGAGGTGAAATCGCAGCCGGCTATTCCACGCGGATTCTCAGCCTGCTCCCGCCGTCCACACTCACCCTGATCTGGGCCAACTTTCGAACCACCGCATCGGCCTCCTGCAACTCCGGCTCCGGATAGGTGCTGGTAATTCCGATAGCCTTCATTTCTCCGGCATGGGCTGCACGAATACCCGCGGGAGCATCTTCGATCACCAGGCATTCGGCAGGGTTCATGCCCAGCAGTTTTGCTCCCATCAGATAGGGTTCGGGGTGGGGCTTGCCTCTGGACACGTCATCCGCCGAAACCAGCACTTTCGGAGTGGGCAGGTTCGCGAGCTTCAGCCGGCAGGTCGCCAGATAGTGAGTGCCGGAAGTCACCACGCACCAGCGGCCTTCAGGAATGGCCTTGAGCAATTCCGAGGCGCCGGGCATTACTGAGACGCCCTCGTGGTCGTCCGCCTCCCGCTTCTCCAATCTCAGCGTTTCCGCTTCGGCGTTGAGATGGGGCGCCAGCCGTCGCACGATTTCGATAGTGCGGACACCGTGCGCGATCTCCACCACTTCATCCGGATCCAGATTTTGCTCCTCAGCCCACCTTCGCCATTGGCGAGTGACTGAGCCAGTGGAGTCCACCAGAACGCCATCGAGATCAAAAAGAATGGCTGCGCTGTCGAAACTTTTCATGAGGTTGCGTGCAAGTGTGCCGGCTCAGGACGGCAATACTCTTGGGGCATCAGAAACGACGATCAGCTTGCCCTCCGCCATCTGGCTGCGTATCTCCATATGGCGTTTGCGGAAGTGTGAGCGGGCACGTTCTCCCCAGGCGCGCACGAAATAATAGTTCAATCCCGCCCCGATCACGGAGCTGGCTAGAGGAATGATCCGGCCCGACCATTTTTCCACCACTTCCCTACTGGCCTGCGCGGCGATGCGCTGGATGACGCGGGGCACGAATTTGGCGATCACCTCTTTCTCCACCAGCTCGCGGCTGATGTCCACGCCGGCGGCGCTGGCGGCCGCAATCCATAGTTCCGCGGTCTCCTCTTCCGTGTTGAATTCGAAGCCGTAGAGCAGGCTGAGTTTCTGAATTGTCCGCAAGGTCACGCCCGAAAGGATTCCTAGATCGGGAATTATCGTGATCAGGCCACCCAGCCCAAATCCGGCACCTTCGGCGGCTGCGACCTTCATCCCACTGCGAATCACCCGCTGCGCCAGGGCATCAAGCTGGCCGACCTCCACCGAATAAACGCCTTGAAAATTGGTGATCGCAATGCCATGAGCGGCCCGCACCTGCAACAGGAACTTCGCCGGATCCACCTTGACGGTCTCATAGGCACGCTGGAAGCCGCGGCGCAGGCCGTCCTCGACCCGCCGTCTCAGCCATGTTTTTCGCTCCGGCTCAAGCATGCAGTTCAACCTTATCGTAGATGGTGGCTAATGGGGAAGATTACGGTTGACGTAGGCGCAAGCGTCCCGCTCGTGCTGGGCTTGGTAGCGCCGCCGTCCCGGCGGCTGTCGTGGGGCGTCCCACCCGCACCGCCGAGGGCGAGACGCTCTCGGGACAGCCGGCAAGCTTGACCTGAGCGCAGTCGAAGGGATGCCGGCGCTACTTCGTGTGCTACGATCAATTACCGCATGCCAACTGGAAAATTGCACATCGTACCCCTCGGGGGCCTGGGCGAGTTTGGGATGAACTGCATGGCCATACGCTGGGGTGACGATATCATCGTCATCGACGGTGGCCTGATGTTTCCTGAAGCCGAACTCCTGGGCGTCGATATTGTTGTCCCTGATATTACCTACCTGACCGAAAACCGCCAGCGGGTGAGGGGCATCGTCCTTACCCACGGCCACGAAGACCACATCGGTGCGTTGCCCTGGATCCTCAGCGAGTTGAATGTACCGGTCTGGGGAACAGAGTTCACTCTGGCCTACGTGGAAGACAAACTGGAAGAACACGGCCTGCTCGACGACGCCGACCTGCGCGAGATCCGTCCGGGCGAGGGTTTCAAGATTGGGCCCTTTGCCATCCACCCTATTCAGGTCACCCATAGCCTGGTGGATTGCGTAGCGCTGGCCGTTCACACTCCGCTGGGCGTGATCATTCATACCGGGGATTTCAAGGTCGATCCCACGCCCACAGACAACCGCCTGTTCGATCTGCACGCCTTTGCCGAGTACGGTAAGACCGGCGTGCTGGCGTTGTTTCAAGACTCGACCAACGTGGAACGCAAGGGCTACACGCCGAGTGAGCGCGCGGTGCGGCGGAAATTCGACGAGGTGTTCGCGCATACCAAGCGGCGGCTTTTCATCTCGTGCTTTTCATCCTCCATCCATCGCATCAAGCTGGCGGTGGAACTGGCCTGGCAGCATGGACGCAAGGTGGCGTTTGCGGGGCGCTCGATGAACAATTCCGCGGAAATCGCCGAAGATCTCGGTTACATCGAGATTCCCGAGGGCTTGCTGATCCATCCCGGCGAGATGAAGAACTTTCCGCCGGAGAAGGTCTGCGTGCTGATCAGCGGGACGCAGGGCGAGCCCATGTCGGCGCTCTCCCGCGCTGCGGTGGACAATCACAAGCACGCCAAGATCGAAAAGGGCGACACGGTGATGCTCTCATCCCGGATCATTCCCGGCAATGAGAAGGCCATCTATCGCATGATCGATCACCTCTTCCGGCGCGAGGCGCATGTCATCTACGACGATGGCTCGTCGCCGCCCGTGCACGTCAGCGGCCACGCCAGCCAGGAAGAATTGAAGCTCATCATCAACCTCGTGAAGCCGAAGTATTTCATCCCCATCCACGGCGAGTACCGGCAACTGAAACTGCACGCCGAGATGGCAGCAGCAATGATAGGGTCGGTCGGGAATGTGATTCTGCTCGAGAGCGGTGACGTCCTCGAGTTTGACGAACTGGGCGCGCGCAAATCCGGCCGCGTCAGTGTTGGTCGAGTATGCATCGACTCCGGGTCGCGGACCGACGTGGTGGAAGACCTGATCGTCAAAGATCGGCGGCATTTGAGTGAAGATGGTATCGTGCTGCCCATCATTGCCATCAATAAACTCACTGGCAAGGTGGAGACTCCCCCGGAAATCGTGACCCGCGGCTTTTCTCCGGGAGAAGACGGCTTTGACGACGGAGCCCGGCAGATCGTCATGCAGACGCTGGATTCTTCCAGCGCCGAGGAAAAAGCCGACTATGGCGTGATCAAGGAAAAAATTCGTGCCGATCTGAAGCGCTACGTTTCCAAGCAGACGCAGAAGCGGCCGTTGATCATGCCGGTGATACTGGAGATCTAAGAGTTGTCATCCTGAGCGGAGTGGCCGCTTCGCTTCGCGAAGCAGCCACGCAGTCGAAGGACCCCTATTCCCGGCAGTGCACTTGGCGCGATAAGGATCCTTCGACTCGGCGCTCAGGATGACAGTGGAGATAGTCTCATCGTCACTCTCAACGACATTCGCGAAGCCCAATCTCGCCTGCGCGGCGTGGCCGTGCGCACCAAGCTGATCCCTTCACACATCCACCAGACGGACATCCTCAAAGACAGCCGCCGGCTCTATCTCAAACCGGAAAATCTACAGCCTATCGGATCGTTCAAACTGCGGGGCGCCTACAACAAGATCGCGTCGCTATCCAAGGACGAGCTCAAACGCGGCGTGATTACCTATTCCAGCGGCAATCACGCCCAGGGCGTGGCCTATGCCGCGCGGGCGCTGGGAGTGAAGGCGATTATTGTGATGCCGGGAAATGCGCCGGCCGTCAAACGCGAGGCAACCCTTGCCCTGGGCGCGGAGATCATACTTGTGGGTCCGGCCAGTTCCGAGCGGCAGGCCAAGGCAGAAGAACTCGCGGCGAAGCACGGATACGCTATCGTGCCCCCCTACAACGACGAAATGATCATTGCGGGCCAGGGCACAATGGGGCTGGAGATTCTGGAAGACTTACCGGAAGTGGAAACCGTGATCGCACCGGTCGGCGGCGGCGGAATGCTAAGTGGAATCGCCACGGCCATCAAGCTGAGCAAGCCGGCGGTGAAGGTGATCGGCGCCGAACCGGAACTCGCAGCCGACGCACAGGCCAGCTTGCGTTCTGGCAAAATTGTGGAGTCACCGGCCGAGCAGGTTACCCGGACGCTGGCTGACGGGCTGCGCACGCAGAGCATCGGCCCGATCAACTTTGAACACATCCGGCGGTACGTGGATGACATCGTGACCGTGAGCGAGGACGAAATCCGAAAAGCCATGCAGCGCCTGGCTGTCGATCCCCGGACGCTGGCGGAGCCGAGCGGGGCAGTGGCGGTGGCTGCGTTCCTGTTCCATCGAGACCAACTGCCAGGGACGACCACGAACGTAGCCGTGATCAGCGGCGGAAATGTCGAAGCAGAGATGCTGGCGGAGCTGAGGGAGGAGAAGGCGTGAGCCGATCCAGTAGCGCCGGCGCTACCTGGTTCAGGACATTTCTAGTACTAGCCTGTCTGCTCGCGCTCGCCTCCGCCTTCCCCGCTGCTGCTGCCAATTACGAGCGCGGTGCCGTGGTGCGCGTTGCTCAGGTCTATCTCTCCCCCGATACCAGCTCAGCGAAACTCGCGGAGATGGATCGCGGGCGCGAAATCATTGTTCTCGAAACCAGCCGCGAGTGGGTGCACGTCGAGGCCAACCTCACGGAAGAACGAACCGTTACAGGTTGGGTACTGGACAAAGGAGTCGTCCGGGCCTCCACCCCGAATGGCGACAAGATATTGTTTGGCGAAGCCGTTGACTCCGAAGACCAGGCCAGCCGACGACACGGACGCAACGGCGCGGCCCAGGACGCGATGCGGCTCTACTACTGTGTCGCGGATTATTTTCCCACCTCGCCGCTGGCCGGGGAGGCCATGTACCGTTCGGCCGATATCCGCTGGCAACTGGAGAAAGCGGATGTGTCGTCGCGTCCCTCTTCCCGCGAACGAGAGGCTTTCCTGCGCGAAGGCATGGAAGAAAAATACATGAAAGAGGTCATCAAGAAATTTCCCGGGACCAAATGGGCCGACCTGGCCGCTTTCCACTTAATTGACAATAAGCTTTGCGGCGATTGGCAGGGCAGCTCCAAGTGTCCGGTAAAGGAATCTGAGATTTACGAGAAATACGCCACCGAGCATCCCCAGTCTCCGGCGGTAGCTGAGGCGTTGTACGATGCCGCCTGGCGCTGGTCCGCGCTGATCGAAATTTACAAGACAGAAGAAGAACCGAAGAAGTCAGAGGAAGCGAGAGCCAGGGCAGTCGCGTTGGCGCAGAAAGCCGCATCGCAAACTACATCGTTGGACTGGGGCGCTCGCGCCCAGCGCCTGCTCTACCTGATGGAGCAAGGCATCCCGACTTACGGAAACGTCACGCAGTGAGCCGCAAAAGTGCCGGCCGCTCTGGGCTGGTGAAAACCAGTCTCTTCCTCTTTCTCGTGATGCTTTCGGCACAGGCGGGTACAGCGCAAAGTTCCGCTGTGGACTGGAATATTGCGCGGCCGGGAGTAGCGGAAGTTCAGGTCCCATTCGCCACGCTCAAGCCCGAGGCCACATTCAAAATCGGTGAAAACGCAGATTGGGTGGAGATCACCGATGATGCGGTCTGGGTAGCGAGCTCGAATCCTGCGTCGGTGCACCGGATCGATTTCAGGAGCAACAAGGAAATTGCCGTCGTTCCTATGCCCGGCGATCCCTGCGCTGGCCTGGTATTCGCCTTTGGCAGCCTGTGGACACCGTTATGTGGCAAGCCGAACTCAATTGCACGCGTCGACGCCGCCACTAACCGGATCAGCGCAATTCTTCCCATTGGTCCAGCCGGGGGCGAGGGCGGGATCACCGCCAGCCGTGACAGCGTCTGGATTGTCACCGACAAAGCCGGTAGCCTCGTCCGCATTGACCCCGCGACCAACAAGGTCAGGCAGACAATTCCTATCACACCAGGTTCCTACAATCCCTGGTTCAGCGAGAACACGGTGTGGATCACCGGCACGACCTCGAATCTGTTGACCGCTGTCAATGCGACGACGGGCGAAGTGGTGGCCACGATCCCGGTCGGCCCCAAGCCAAGATTCTTGACTGCTGGCCAAGGATCCATTTGGACCTTGAACCAGGGCGACGGCAGCGTGACCCGCGTCGATGCGCAAAGCAAAAAGGTAACTACCACTGTTAAAGTTGGCATCCCTGGACCCGGTGGCGATATTGCCTGGGGTGCAGATTTGGTTTGGGCCACAGTGTTCGGAGTGCCGCTCACCGTCATCGATGGAAGAAGCAACAAGGTGGTCAGGCAGTGGGTCGGCCTCGGTGGCGATTCGCTGCGCTTCGGCCACGACTCTGTCTGGCTGACCGACTACAAGCGCGGAACCTTGTCACGTATCCCTTACGTTGAAACGTTGAAGTCCAAAATCTCACCATAGCCAGCCGCTGAGTTTTCCGTGGAGAGTCTGGGTTGACAATTCAGCCCTGCCACTTCTTCTGCAATACTGTCCTGTTCCATTTTCGGGAGGACGCTTGAACGACTACCTGCTGTCCGTGGTCCTGGGAATCATCGAGGGGCTCACCGAATTTCTGCCAGTCAGCTCTACCGCGCACTTGCGGATCTCCGAGGCAATCTTCCATATCAGCCTGTCCGACGGCTACTGGAAGATGTACACCATTGTCATTCAGCTCGGCGCCATTCTTTGCCTGCCGGTGTACTTTCGCAGCCGGATCGCCCAGTTTCTCTCGACGTTTCCCCAGGGTGAGAGTGGCGACCGCAATGCACTGACCCATCCTCTGGGACTGACGGCCATAGCGTTTGTCGTCACCGCGATTCCGGCATTTCTTTTGACCAAGATCATCGGCAAACATCTGGAGAGCCTCCACATCATCGGCAGTTCTTTGTTGATCGGCGGAGTGGTGATGTGGATCGTCGATGCCATGAATGCCCCGGCAGAAGCGGCCGGGCCTGCTCCCGGAAGCCGAATCCACACCTGGAAGATGGAAGCCATGAGCGTGGGACAGGCGGTCTGGATTGGCGCCTGCCAGATTCTGTCGGCAGTTTTTCCGGGCACGTCACGATCAATGGCAACCATTGCGGCTGGGCAGCTGGCCGGCATGTCGCGGGCTTCGGCGCTCGAGTTTTCGTTTTTTCTTTCCATCCCCACCATGGCAGCCGCCACTCTCTATGACCTGCTGAAGTCGCTGCGCGGAAAGGGCGTGAATCCCATTGGCGTCTCGCAGATTGATCCTCACGGATGGGTCATCCTCGCGATTGGCTTCGTGGTGTCATATCTGGTGGCCTATGCCGCAGTAGCATGGTTCATTGCCTGGGTACGAAAACACGGGTTTGTGCCGTTCGCGGTGTACCGGATCGTGGTAGGGATTCTTGTACTTGCGTTCGCGGCCCGGCTCGCCGGTTGAAAACTGTTCCGGGTAGCGCGGGCGTCCCGCCGGCCTGAGCGGAGGGCAGAATGTCCGCCCGACAGCAAGAGCGCGTTTGACCACAGAGCCAGAGAGAACTGGGTTCGCTAC
>Ga0326726_10004451_pt1 | contig 12787 bp, 9 predicted proteins | sample MHFenrmetagenome_2_FD_207603 | JGI IMG/M metagenome (GOLD analysis project Ga0326726, IMG submission 207603) | Lab enriched peat soil microbial communities from Michigan Hollow, Ithaca, NY, United States - MHF15MN | ecosystem: Environmental > Terrestrial > Soil > Wetlands > Peat | place: USA...
GGCCTGGGCGCTCGCGATCGTGGCCGGCACGCACCCGCTGGTGTTGCGCGGGGTCGAGGTGATGAGCGACGCGCCGTCGGCCGCGTGCCTGGTGCTCGGCATCGCGATCCTCGCGATCGAGCTCGATCGTGCCGACGGTCCGCGGTGGCGGCTGGTCGCGGTCGCGCCGGCGTTCGCGGCGGCGTTCTACATCCGCCAGGGGCACGTGCCCGTGATCGCGGTTATTGGCGGGATGGCGGCGATCCTGTGGTGGCGTCGGCTCGCGATGCGCCCGGTGCAGACGATGGCGGCCGTGGCCTGTCTCGCGGCCTTGCTCGCGCCGCACTTCATCGCGTCGATCCAGACGACCGGCAAGCTGCTCGGCTCGCTCGAGAGCGCCGCCGGCGTGCCGTATCGCAGCTACGTCGGCGAGGGCCTCGTCCAGTACCTGACCGCGAACCCGTTCCTGTTCTACGGCGTGCTCGCGGCACCGGTGATGGTGCTCGGGATCGTCCATCTCGCGTGGCCGAAGCCGCGGCGCGTGACCGTGTTCCTCGCGGCGATCGCGCTCGGACAGATCGTCACGCTCGGGCTCGAGACTCGCGCGCAACCGCGCTACGTGTTCGTCGCGATCGTGCTCCTCGTCGTGCTCGGCGCCGATCTGGTGGTGACGCGAGGCTGGGCCAGGCGCTGGGTGCAAGCGCTCGTCGTCGCCAGCTGGATCGGCGCGATCGCCGCGGTCGTGCCGTTCGATCGCTTCCTCGCGCGCGCGCAACGACCACTCGAGGCCGCGGCGGCGACGATCACAACCGACGCTGGTGGGCGATCGTGTGTCGTCGCCGGCCGGCAGCTGCCGTACCTCATGTGGGCGACGCACTGCCAGGGCACGATCGCGGTCGCGGGCCTGGAATGGCCGCCGGGCGAACGACACTACTTCGTGTCGGTGCCGAGCGGCCGCATCGACATCACCGCGATCGCGCCGAACGCGATCGAGCTCCCGACGGGCAATGCCGACGCTCGGGTGTGGCGGGAACGCTGACTACACGCGCCGGGTTGCGAGGCGCGACACGTACCGGGAAGCAGTCTGACGCTTGAGGATCCCCTTCGTCACGGCCGAGTCCACGATCGCGATCGCGGTCTTCACGAGGTCCGGCGCGGTGGCGGACTTGGTGTCGACGGCGGTGCGGGCGGACTTCACGGCAGTGCGAAGCGTAGCCATCGCGGCGCGGTTACGCGCGCGGTGCTTGATCATCTTGCGGTTTTGCTTCTCGGCCGAACGGATATTGGCCACAGGTGTCTCCTAGGGTTGGAGCTAGTACCCCGTCCCGGCACCGAGGTCAAGGGCCAGACCGTGAGCTGGATTCGTGTGGAGAAACGCGGGAGTACCCGACGGTTCTGTGGATAACTTGATGACTTATCGAAGCGCGGTGACGTTCTCTCGTCGAGAAACCGCAGCGAAGACCGTGGCTGCTCAAAAAAGCGGCATGTTTGGCGGCCGGTTCGCGGCCACTACGCGCCTCCCGATCGGTCCGGGGTTTGTTTGAGCGCCTTCTTCGCGTCGTTCCACAGCGCGTCCATCTCTTCGAGCGACGATTGCGTCGGCGTCTTGCCGCGCGCGGCGAGCAGGTCCTCCACGATCGCGAACCGCTGCTCGAACCGGAGCGTGGCATCGACGAGCGCGATCTCGGCATCGACGCCGATCTTGCGAGCCAGGTTCACGCACGCGAGCAACAGGTCGCCGAGCTCGGCGTGCATCTCGACCTGATCGTTGGCGCGGATCGCGACCTCGACCTCGGACACCTCCTCGCGCACCTTGTCGAACGAGCCCTCCCAGCCGGGCCAGTCGAAGCCGATCTTGCCGCACCGGCTCCCGATCTTGCCGGCGCGCACGAGGGCAGGGCCGTGCGGGATGCCATCGAGCGTGCGCTTCGGCGTGGTGCCCTTCGCGGCCTTCTCCTGCTTCTTGATCTCCTCCCACTGCGCGAGGACCTTCGCCGACGTGTCGACCCCGCCCTGCGCGGCGAACACGTGCGGGTGGCGATGCACCAGCTTGTCGGAGATGCCCTTCACGACGGCGTCGATGTCGAACGCGCCCTCGGCGCGCCGGATCGCGGCGTGAAACACGACCTGCATGAGCAGATCGCCGAGCTCCTCGCAGTGACCGGGGACGTCGTGGCGGGCGAGCGCGTCGAGGACCTCGTACGTCTCCTCGACGAGGAACGGCCGCAGCGAGTCGAGCGTCTGCTCGCGGTCCCACGGACAGCCATCGGGCGCGAGCAGCCGGTCCATGATCTCGACGAGGCGCGCCAGCGATGCGCCAGGGGGCTGACTTGGCTTCTCCACAGCTGTGCTATACCGCCGGCCACCCCGTGTCCGGAGGGCGGTGACCAAGATGCGGCGGGAGAAACTTGCATTCGACGATCCCGAAGCGCTGCAGGCGCTGATCGGGAGCAACAACAGCCGGCTCAAGCTGATCGAGCGCACGGCAGGGGCCGAGGTGCACCTGCGCGGCAACGAGATCACGATCGAGGGCAGCGACGCCGCGACCGAGACCGCGAAGGCGGCACTCGAGCAGCTCTACGAGCTCGCGCTCGCCGGCAAGCCGCTGTCGTCGGACGACGTGGTGCGCGCCGTGAAGCTCCTGCAAGGCGACGGCAACCAGACCTCGATCAGCGCGGTGTTCGGCGACACGATCCTGACGCCGCGTGCCGGCCGCCCGATCGCGCCGAAGGGTGCGTCGCAGAAGAAGTACGTCGACCTCGTGCGCGCCAACGACATCGCGTTCGCGGTGGGGCCCGCCGGCACCGGCAAGACCTACCTCGCGATGGCGCTTGCCGTCCGCGCGCTGCTCGACAAGCAGGTGCGCCGCATCATCCTCACGCGCCCGGCGGTCGAAGCCGGCGAGTCGCTCGGCTTCTTGCCGGGCACGCTCGAGGAGAAGATCGATCCCTACCTGCGCCCGCTGTTCGACGCGCTCCACGACATGCTCGAGCCCGATCGCCTGACGCGGATGATGGCCGACGGCGTGATCGAGGTCGCCCCGCTGGCGTTCCTCCGCGGCCGCACCCTCAACGAGAGCTTCATCGTCCTCGACGAGGCGCAGAACACGACCCCGGGCCAGATGAAGATGTTCCTGACGCGCATGGGCTACGGCGCGAAGCTCGTCATCACCGGCGACCCGACCCAGACCGACCTGCCGCCGGGCCAGAAGAGCGGCCTGCGCGACGCGCTCGTGCTCGTCGAGGGCATCCGCGGCATCGGCATCATCGAGTTCGGCGATGCCGACGTGGTCCGCCACCCGCTCGTCGCCGCGCTGATCCGCGCCTACGACGCCCGCGACCGAGAACGGTCGGCTCGCCACGATGCCGCGTCGGCCCCAGATCAGGGCCGAGGCAAGCTAGACTCGTAGCGATGGTGGTGGCCAGCCCCGAAGACGTGGTCTCTGCGGTCTCGCGAGACCGCCGCATGGTCGGTTATCGCGTCCGGCGCCAGGGCGATGGCTGGATCGAGCTCGAGGTCGTCGCGCAGCGCGCGCGCATGCCGGTCCTGCTCGTGCTCGCGTGGCCCGACGTGTGGCGCGATGCCGCCGCGCTGCAACCGCACCTGATCCGCGCCCGGTCTGGCAACTACGGCCTCATCCTCGTGGGCACCGACAGCGAGCTCGACGACGCACGTCTCGACGCCGCGCCGAGCGACGCCGATCTGACCGCGCTGTCGGCACCGATCACGATGGTCCGGCTCCTGCTCCAGCTCCGCAACCGCGCCGACGCGATCGCGATGCGCATGGCGGCCGCCGCGATCGAGATCGAGCTCGAGCGGTCGCGCCACGAGAACGACATGCTGATCTCGATCGGTCGCGCGCTGTCGCAGGAGCGCGACATCCAGTCGCTGCTCGCGATCATCTTGAAGCGCGCCTGCGAGGTCACGTCGGCCGATGCCGGCAGCGTGTACATCGTCGAGGGTCACGAGGACGAGGTCCTGAACCGACGCCTGCGGTTCGCGGTGTCGCAGAACGAGTCGCGCAACGTGCAGTCCGCGGGCTTCACGATGCAGGTGACGCCGACGTCGATCGTGGGCTCGTCCGTGATCACGGGCGAGCGCATCAACGTGCCCGATCTGTACAAGCTCGACGAGCCGGGCGTCGGCAACAATCCGTGGGGGTTCATCCACGACCGCACGTTCGACGACAAGTACCGCTACCAGGGGCGCTCGGTGCTCGCGGTGCCGATGATCTCGGCGCGCGACGAGGTGATCGGCGTCATCCAGCTCATCAACAAGCGCGCGAAGGGCTACATCATTCTCGATAACCCGAGCGACTTCGAGGACGGCGTGGTGCCGTTCGATGACATCTCGGAGGCCTATGTCTCGGCGCTCGCGTCGCAGGCCGGCATCGCGCTCGAGAACGTCCTCCTCTATCAGGAGGTCAAGACGCTGTTCGACAGCTTCGTGAAGGCCGCGGTCACGGCGATCGAGTCGCGCGATCCGACCACGTCGGGTCACTCGGAGCGGGTCGCCGAGCTGACCGTCGGGCTCGCGCGCGCGGTCAACCGCGCCGAGAGCGGGCACTATCGCGAGGTCCGGTTCTCGACCGACGACCTCAAACAGATCGAGTACGCGGCGCTGCTCCACGACTTCGGCAAGGTCGGTGTGCGCGAGCACATCCTCGTCAAGGCGAAGAAGCTCTACGAGCACGAGCGCGAGATCATCTTGCAGCGGTTCCAGCTCATCAAGCGCGGCCACAAGATCGAGGGCCTCGAGTCGAAGGTGCGCTACCTGATGGAGGCGTCGCGCGACCAGATCGGCGAGCGCCTCGCCGCGATCGACAAGGACATCGTCGCGAAGGTGACCGAGCTCGACGAGATCATCCGGTTCATCCTCCAGGCCAACGAGCCGACCGTCCTCGAGCAGGGCGGCTTCGAGCGCATCGCCGAGCTGGCGGGCATGACGTACAAGGACGAGATCGGGAGCGAGCTGCCGTTCCTGAACCACGACGAGGCGACGTGCCTGCAGATCAAGCGCGGCTCGCTGACCGAGGCCGAGCGCCTCGAGATCAACAGCCACGTCGTCCACACGTACAACTTCCTCAAGGAGATCCCGTGGAGCCGCACGCTGCGTGATGTCCCCGAGATCGCCGGCGCGCACCACGAGAAGCTCGACGGCAGCGGCTACCCGAACCAGCTGCGCGGCGAGGCGATCCCGGTGCCGGCGCGGATGATGGCGATCGCCGACATCTACGACGCGCTCACCGCGAGCGATCGCCCGTACAAGAAGGCGATGCCGGCCGAGAAGGCGCTCGACATCCTGTCGGGCGACGTCAAGCGCGGCCAGCTCGATGCCGAGCTGTTCGAGGTGTTCGTCGGCTCGCGCGTGTTCAACCTGACGACGCCTAGCTCGAACGCGCCAAGCTCCAAGTGAGCCTCGATCTCGTCGTCGACGATGGCGTCGTGATCGCGGCGCCGCTGCGAGCGCGGCTCGCGCGCGAGGTCGCCCGCATGGTCAAGGCCTGTGCGCGCACCGACCGGCGCGCCGATTACGAGGTCGCGTTGCGGCTGTGCGCCGACGCCGCGATCCACGAGCTCAACAAGGCGTGGCGCGGCAAGGACGCGCCGACCGACGTGCTGGCGTTCGCGCAGCGCGAGGCCGCCACCGCCGACCAGGGCCTCCTGGGCGACATCGTGATCAGCATCGACACCGCGAAGCGCCAGGCCAAGCGCGGGCTCCACGGCGAGCTCCTGCACCTGGCGTCGCACGGCCTGTGTCACCTGCTCGGCTACGACCATCGCGACGACGCCGAGGAGCAGGCGATGAACAAGCGCGCCGCCGCGCTCCGGCGCGAAGCCGGGCGAAGCGGGCGCGTCCGCGCGGCCTGACTACGCTACAGGCACTTGTGCGTGGCCGCGCTGCACGAGGTCGGGCAGGACAGCACGGCGTTCGCGCCACCCGCGAACATCGCCACGCCGGCGGGAGGCAGGAGCGGCGCCTCGCACGGCGCGCCCACGACGGCGGTGCCGTGGATGTTGAGCGTGACGGCGCCGCTGTTGGCGCTGTAGCCGTCGACCACGACCGCGTAGCCACCGGGCGCGAGGTTCGTGAGCGTGACCTTCGACGTCAGGTTGCCACCGCCGTCGTCGTCGCAGCCGAGCACGGTCGCGCAGGTCACGTCGCGGACGGTGACGATCGTGTCGAAGCCCGATCCGATCGTGTCGACCTGGAGCGTCGAGACCTGGACCGGGATCAAGAACCCGTACGCGATGTCGGGGGCGTTCGACGAGCTGCACGACGGCATCGAGTCGTTCGACTTGCCGACGGTCGTGCTGGTGGTGGTCTTCGTGGTGATCGCGCTCGTCGCGTCGGTCTCGCCCGTGCAGAACACCTCGCTCGCGCCCGAGGCCGCCGCGCAGCCCCAGTCGGCCGGGAAGTCGGTCTGGCCGTCGGGCTCGTTGTCCACGCCGTCGGCGCACACCGGCGCCGTGGCGAGGTTCGCCTCGGTGTCGTCGGCAGGGCTGTCGCAGCCGGGATCGAACGGGTAGTCGGTCTTGCCGTCGCTATCGTTGTCGATGCCGTCGGAGCACAGCGCGGGCTGGCAGGTCCGCGAGCCGACGGTGCCCTTGCAGGCGTAGCCGGTGTTGCAGCTGATCGCGCCGGTCGCGACGAGCGGGCTCTCGCACGAGTTGCCGTTCGCGATCTTGCCGTTCATCGTGATCGTGAACGCGCCGGAGTCGAACGCGTCGTTGAAGTAGCCATCGACGACGTAGTAGTAGGTCCCGGCCGCGACGTTCGTCAGCGAGATCGTCGGCGGCGTGTCCTGACACGCGAGCGCGGTGCCACCGCACGACGAGTTGTAGAGCGCCGCGATGCCATCCCACGTGGCCGTCATCGTCATCGTGAGCGACGCGAGCGCCGGGACGTCGATGCGGTACGTGAGGTCGTTGCCGGTGCCGCTCGTCGAGCCGCAGGCCGGGTTGACGTCGCCGTGGGCGTTCGTGGTGTCGCCCATCGTCGTCGCCTGGGTGATCTGGATGACGCCGTCGGTCGAGATGCACGACTCGCTGGCGCTCGACGCCGACGAGCACGTGGTGTCGCTCGGGAAGTCGGTGTGCATGTCACCGTCGTTGTCGATGCCATCGGCGCACTCGGGGCAGCCGGGGCCCACGGTCGGGAAGCAGTTGTCGCTCTCGTCGTCGTCGTCGAGAGACGTGCAACCCGGGTCCTGCGGATAGTCGTTCTTGCCGTCGCCGTCGTCGTCGACGCCGTCGCCGCAGACGTGCTTCTGGCAGCTCTTCGTGGTGCCGCCCATCGGGATGCGGCAGATGAGGCCGGGGCCGCAATCGTCCGGACCCGAGCACGCCTCGCCCTCGCCGGTGAGGAACTTCACGGTGAGGTCGTACGCGCCGCCGGAGCCGCTGTCGTGCGCGTCGACGACGAGGTAGTAGGTGCCCGGCGTCGCGATCGAGACGGTGAGCGTCGACGTGCCCGCCGTCATCCCCATCGGGGCGTCGTCGTTGCAGCCCTTCTCGCTCGTGTTGTTCACGCAGTCGGAGCCGCGGATGTAGAGCACGGTGTCGGCCGCGGTCCCCGCGTTGTCGGTCGACGCGACGACGACCTTCGGCGACGTGATGCGGAGCTCGTAGACATCCTCGGGGCCGCCACCGCCGCACATCGGCGACATCAGCGACGACGGGTTGCCCGGCATCAGCGTGCCCATCGCGTGACCGTCGAACGGCAGCTTGGTGATGTGGACGTTCGAGCCGCAGGCCGCCGGGTTCTCGGTGTACTCGTCGGTGTCGGAGGCCGACGCGCACCCGACATCGTTCGGGTAGTCGGTCTGGCCGTTCATGTCGTCGTCCTTGCCGTTCGCGCACTGCGGACACGACGGGCCATCGGGGCAGTCGTCGGTCTCGTCATCCTGTTGCGGGGCAAAACATCCCGGGTCGTTCGGGAAGTCGGTCTTGCCGTCGCCGTCGTTGTCGCGACCGTCGCTGCATTGCGGCGACGGCAGGCTGTCCTCGCTGTCGTCGGTCGGGCTCGTGCAGCCGAGGTCGTCGGGAAAATCCATCTTGCCGTCGCCATCGTTGTCGATGCCGTCGTTGCACTGGAACTTCGGGGTGTTGTTGTTGTTGTTCCCGCAGGCGACCACGAGAGAACAGAGCAGAGCGAAGGACCAGGTACGCATGAGTGCCGCGTCTGTAGCGAAGTGTAGGCACCGCGGTCAAGTAGTTATTTTCAGACTGCAAATCGCAGTTCGCATGTGGGGTTGGTCACCCCACGTCAAATAACAGGAACTTGAGGTATGCCCCCTCTGGAAACGCGGGCAGCACGGGGTGATCGCTCGCGGCACCCGCGACCAGCCGCATCCGGAGTTGCGGTCGGGCCGCGATTGTCAGGAGATCGGCTTCGGTGACGTGGCTCGAGCAGGAGGCGAGGGCGAACCGCCCACCGGGCTCGGTGAGCTCGAGGGCAGCCGTGACCAGCCGGTCGTAGGCCTTGAGCGCGGCCGGCTTCGCGCGCTCGCTCGGCGCGAAGCTCGGCGGATCGACGATCACCAGATCCCAGCGCGCTTTCCTCTTGATGGCGCGCTCGAAGTACTCGAACGCATCGATCGCGACCCGCTCGTGGGTGTCGACCGGCAGGCGCGAGAGCCGGAGGTTGTGCTCGATCGCCGCGATCGCCGGCGCCGCGATGTCGATCGAGGTCACGCGCGTCGCGCCGCCGAGCGCGGCGTGCAGCGAGAACCCGCCGGTGTACGCGAACACGTTGAGCACCGACGCACCCGCGGCGTGTCGGCGCACGGTGCGGCGATTCTCGCGCTGGTCGAGGAAGAAGCCGGTCTTCTGACCCGCGCGGACGTCGACCGCGAAGCGCGCGTCGTCCTCGGCGATGACGATCTCGGCCGGCGCATCGCCGCGCACCGACGTCCCGGCCGAGCGTTCCTTGCGATCGCCGCGCAGCCAGACATGGGCGAGCTCGGCACCCAGTCCGGCCTCGAGCCCGGCGATGACGTCGAGCAGGCGCGGGCGCCAGAACGCGGTCGCCGCGGGGCCGTCGAACACCACGACCGCGGTGGTGTCGTAGTGATCGATCACGAGCCCCGGCAGGCCATCACCCTCGCCGTGCACGAGGCGCTTGCCGCTGCAGCCGACGAGCAGCGGATCGCGGGCGCGCCGCGCGGCCGCCGCCTGCGCGCGCCGCCTGGCCCACGCACCATCGACCGCGGCGTGCGGATCCGGATCGAGCACGCGCGCGCGGATCGGCGAGCTCGGATCGGCGAGGGCGGTCGCGAGTGGCCCGGTCTCGTCGACGAGCGTCACGACATCGCCGGCGACGACGCCGCTCGGCACGCCGGCAAGCGCGCGGTCGTACACCCACGGATGACCCGCGGCGATCCGGTCGCGCAGCGGCTTGACCACGCGCCAGCGTGCTCGCGTTGTCACGGACGGCTTACTTCAGCGTCGCGGCAGAGAGCTGGTACATGTGCGCGTACGGGTTCAGCGTCTGCACCACGCCCGCGCCTTCGGCGAGCCACAGCGTCGACACCCACGCCGCCGGCAACTCCATCGGCTTGGTGTCCGCGGCCGCGCCGTCGAGGGTCACACGACCGGTGGTGATGAGGCCGAGCTTCTCGGCCTTGTACGAGCCAGCCTTGGTCGAGATCATCTCGGGCTGTTGCGGCGTGAACCGCCGCTCGAGCTCGAGCTTGCCCTTGCCAGCCTTCGCATCGACGCCCTCGTGCGGCACGCGCGTCCACTTCGCGACGACGTCCTCGCGCCACTCGGCCTCGCCGATGCCGCCGTTCGTGAGCTGCAGGCTGGTGCCCTTGGGGTGTTCGACCGAATCGAGCTTGAGCCCGAGATAGCCGCCGGGCTCGCCGGCGAAGAAGAAGCTATCCGGCGAGATCTCGAACTTCTTCGCGTTGCACGTGATCGTCGTGGTGATCGTGCGCTCGTCGAGGACCGGCTTCTTCGGATCCCGCGTGAGGTCGGTCGTCGACTTCTCCTCGAGCGTGATGACCGTGTCGGCGCCCTTCTTGCTGTCGATCGCCTTCACCGTGATGACGATCGTGTTGGGCTCGGCCGGCGAGATGCGCTTGATCTGATCGTCGGGCGGCAGCGGCGCCGGCACCATCGAGTAGGTCCACTGGTTGCCGACCGAGAGCGGCAGGATCTTCACCCCGCACTGCGAGACCGTCTTCGTGGTCGGTCCGCTCCCCGCACCCTTGGTCTCGACCATCTGGTGGGCTTTCGGAGCGCCGGCTTTCGGAGCGGCGATGGCCAGCGTCGGAACCAACAGGGCGGCGAGCAGGGGGAAACGCATGGGTCCAGAGTTCATACCCTTGCCCATGCCTCCGGTAAAGCCAAACGGCCTCACAGACCGAGGTGGCACCTCGGCGACTGCGACATGGGCGCGAGCCTAGGACCTTCTCCGACGCCAAACGGTCGCGAGCACGATCAGCGCGAGCGCCAGCGGCGCCGCGGGTCCACCGGAGCCGGTCTCGCAACACCCGGCGGCGGCTGGGCTCGTCACCGCGCAGTCGTTCACGAGATCGAAGTGGCCGGTCGCGCAGTCGTCGCAACCATCGCTGTCGCTATCGCCGCACTTGTGCGGATCGTTCGGATCCGGATCGGAACCATCGGGCACGCCGTCGCCGTCGCTATCGCCGAAGCCGGGGTCGCCGCCGGTGACGCACTCGGCTTCGAACAGCGCGTTCAGGAACAGGCGCGTGCCCTGGCTCTGCGAGCCCGACGTGAGCGGCACGTCGGTCTTGTACTGGTGACCACCGAGATAGCTGATCTTGCCGCCGCACGACGTGCTCCTCGGTTCGCCGCCGGGCTTCAAGATGATGTCGCCGCAGCCATCGAGGTAGCCACTCATCCACAGATCCTGATCGCCGGGGCCGCTCGGCCCCGTGAGCAACGTGACCTGGCGGTTGTTCTTGTACGTGGTGCCGAGGTACGCGCTGAGGTTGTACGCCGGCTCGCTCCCGCCGGTCGTGCCGAACGCGCCGTCGAACTGGTTGTACGGCACGTCGGGTCGCAGCACCTGGACGGAGTCCGACGTCGGCTGCGTGGCGACCTCGTAGCCGGGCAGGTCCTGCCACGTCGCCGGCTTCGGCAGGCAGCACGCCTGGCCGCCGCACGCGCCCTGCACGCACTGGTAGTTCGCGTCCGTGCACGTGTTGGCGGGGCACAGCGGCGGCGTTCCCGAGGTCGTCAGGAAGTGACCGTCGCGGCCGGGATCGTCGAGGTACGGCCACGCCGGATTCGGGACCGTATTCTCGTACGCGTTGACCGCCTGGCATTCGGCGAAGAAGTGCGTCGAGTGCTGCAAGAACTCGCGGACCTCGGCGACGACCTCGTGACCGTTGAACGTGAACTTCTGGCCGGTGCACTGCGCTTGCGTGGCCGGGCACGCGCCGCCGTCGCACTGCACCTTCTCGCGCTCGTTGACGTCCCAGTGCATCGACATGATCTGGCAGAACTTCGGATTGCCGGCGCTGTCGAACAACGCGCCGTTGCGGTGATCGGTGTTCGGCGCCGAGCACGTTCCGAGATCGCCCATGATCTGCTCTTCGAGCAGCATGTCGGGGTTGCTCGTCGACGGCCCGCAATTGGCCGTGCCGCACTTCATCGCCGGAAACTCCTGGCCGTTCGACTGCGGGATGCCGGCCGCACGCAGGTAGCTCGTCGCGATCGCCTCGTTGCCATCGGCGAACACCGCGATGGTCGGCGCCGCGACCATGGTCTTGGCGATCGTGCCGGTGAACGGTCCGGTCGTCTCGTGAACCGACGTGACGTGAAACACGGTGCGCTTCGCCCACGGGTTCGTCGCCCACTGCGCCTGATCGTTCCAGGCGTCGATGATCGCCAGGGCGCGGTCGTGATCGGCCGTGTCGATCATGAACGGGCCGCCGCGGTAACCGTGGTTGCCGAGCGTCGAGCCCCGCGCCGCGACGCCGGTGTCATCCCAGATCACGTTCGTGGTCGCGAACAGATCGGGACTCGCGGTCGGATACGCGCACTTGACCCCGGAGCCTTCGACGTCGCAGTCCCACGCGCACGTGTCGCCGGGCGTGTTGCACGCCGCGGTGTGCCACGTCTTTGCCGGATCGATGAGCCAGTAGACGTGCACGTCTTGGCGCAGCAGCTGGTAGATCAGCCCGTACGCCTGGAACATGCCGCGGCTCTGATAGGACAGATCCATCGGGATGATCAGGCTTCCGGCGCCGAAGCTCGGGCCGCTGGCGCCGGCCGAGCACACGTTGTTGGAACACGCGTTGGAGCAACACTCCGCCGCGGTCGTGCAGGCCTCGTTGTTCTGCTTCAGCGTGCAACCACCACCGTTGACCGCGTCCGGGACGATCGACGTCTTCGAGTCACCGCATGCGAGGAGCAGCAGACAGCCGAGAGTGCAGAGGCGTGCGATCATGAGGTCTCCATGGTCAGGGCAGTTTCGCGAGCTCGCGACGGACGTCGTCGGCGTACCGACCGCTCGGATAGCGTATGAGGTAGCGATCGAGGAGGCGGCGCGCGTCGGTCGCATGCGCGCGCTGGAGCTCGATGCGTGCGGCGTCGTACAGCGCCGACTCGGCAACCGGTAGGTCGGCGTACTTCGTCGCGACCTGCTCGTAGCGCGCGACCGCGAGATCGAGCTTGCCAGCCGCCTGTGCGACGTCGGCGAGGAAGATCCGCGCCTCGGCCGCTTCCGGGCGCGACGCGCCGGTCAGCGCGCGCGTTGCCGTGCGCTCCGCACCGGCGTAGTCCTTGGCGGCGAACTGCGCCCGCGCCCGGGCGAGCAGGTCGGCCGGCTTCGC
>Ga0326726_10004452_pt1 | contig 12786 bp, 8 predicted proteins | sample MHFenrmetagenome_2_FD_207603 | JGI IMG/M metagenome (GOLD analysis project Ga0326726, IMG submission 207603) | Lab enriched peat soil microbial communities from Michigan Hollow, Ithaca, NY, United States - MHF15MN | ecosystem: Environmental > Terrestrial > Soil > Wetlands > Peat | place: USA...
GGCACAGGTGAAATAAAGTACAATTATTTCCCTAAACTTAATGGATTCCTGTTTAATTCAATACGCTCAAAAGTAACTGGTAATCAGATCGATTCTGTTTGTTCAAATGTACTTTACGGTCAGATCACCGGGACGCAACCTGTCGGAGGTACTCCGCCATATACCTTCCAGTGGCAGAGCAGTACTACTTCGGCAACAGCCGGATTCAGTGCAGCATCGGGAACAAATAGCCAGAAGAATTATACACCTCCTGCATTATTGGCCCAGACAACATGGTTCCGCAGGGTTATTACAGATAACTCAATCCCTAGTATTATAACTGATATAAGCTTACCGGTAAGAATTATTGTACATCCATTTATAAAGAATAATGTTATAGGCAACCCGGATACTCTGTGCTACGGACAGAACGCTTCAGCACTGCACTCCATTCTGACTCTTCAGGACGGGAACGGCAAATATGCTTACAAGTGGGAATCGAGTACTGACAATACCGTATTTACAGATGCATCTGCATCAACAGCAAGCTATCTTCCACCGGCGGGGCTCATTCAGACGACATGGTTCAGGCGAACTGTAAATTCCGGATCGTGTATTAATGTAAGCACTTCAGTAAGGGTAAATGTACTGGATACAGTAAGAAACAACACGATACTTACGCTTCCACAGGAAATTTGCAACGGAATGACTTTTGTCAACCTGGCGGGTTCAGCAACACCAACCCTGGGCGGAGGTGACAATACATACAGGTATATCTGGGAAAGCAGTACCAACGGTTTAACATGGGTAACGGCAACCGGGACAAGCAATGGAGTAAATTATAATCCTGATGAGTCTGCATCGTATTTCCCCGGTCAGGAATATTTCAGGCGGATTGTATTTTCAGGAAGCAATGATGTTTGTAAAAACGTAAGCCATCCGGTTCTTCTTAATGCATATCCGGTCATTACAAACAACCTTATAATCCCTGCAGATCAGACTATATGCTCAGGGTCTGCTCCTGTACAGATAACAGGTACAACACCATTAAACGGAAAAGGGACCGGCTCCTACACCTTTACATGGCAGGACAGCACGAAGAACCATTCATGGACTGATATTTCAGGACATATTAATGTTACTGACCAGAATTTTGTACCACCGATTCTTACCGATACAACCAGGTACAGGAGAATTGTCTATTCATCAGCCTGTTCAGATATTGGTAAATCAGTTATAGTTAAAGTCCATAAGCCAATAAGCAACAACATAATATCACTGCTTGCCGGCGGACTTGCCGATACAACACTCTGCAGCGGGGCGACGCCTCACAGAATTACAGGTGTCATTGCAACGGGAGGTACAAATATACCAGGTAATTATACGTACCAGTGGTCATCATCTCCCGACAATTCTTCCTGGACAGATATTTCAGCATCTACCGGAATTCAATATCAGCCGTCGCTTCTGACAACAACAACCTGGTTCAGGAGAAGGGCTGTTTCGGGGCAATGTTCATCAGAGAGCGGAGCTGTAAAAATTACAGTTCTGCCTGTGATAACAAATAATACAATATCAGGTAATCAGACAGTCTGCAAATCAAATATTCCGGGACTTTTTACCCAGGCTTCGGGTCCTGCCCTTTCAGGTGGCAGCGGAACATATGCATATATGTGGGAACAGAGCTCAAACGGAATTGTCTGGAATGCCGCAGCAGGCACGAACAATCAATCGAACGGTACATACCAGCCGCCGGTGATGACCAAAACAATGAAATACCGGAGGACAGTCAAATCGGGCGCAGGTGATTGCTGTACAAGCGCCTCCAATGTACTTGAACTGGTCCTTGACTCATTGCCAGTGGGCTCAACAATATATGCAGGCCCCGACACCGCTATCTTTTCGTTTGATTATATTGTTCAATTGGTGGCAGATCCCCCGATTGCAGAAGGAACAGGAAAATGGACAATTGTCGGCGGGACTGGCATTTTTGAAAATGATACAGACAATGATACAAAAGTCAGTGGATTATCAAAAGGATTGAATACCTATTTGTGGACCGTGACCAGGGGAGCATGCAAGATGGAGGATGAAGTAGAAGTTTCCATTTATGATCTGCTTATTCCTGAAGGTTTTTCTCCAAACAACGACCCGGATGGATATAATAACACATTCAGAATAAACGGGCTCGACCTGCCAAATCAAACCGCGGAGCTGACAGTAATAAACGGAGCCGGGACTGAAGTGTTTCATACTTCGAACCTTAACGGGAATGAATGGAATGACTGGGACGGCAAGAATACAAAAGGTATAGATCTTCCTGAGGGTACATATTATTATCTTCTGAAGTTAACATCAAAAGGGAACGCGCAGATTTTCAAGAAAAGCGGCTTTATAGTTTTGAAACGGTATTAAGAGATGATTGATTTCACTAAACATAAACACAATTCAGAAATTAATACACTGAGCAGATTCAAGATCTTTTCTGCTCTGTTCCTCTTTATTTATAATATGGCTTCCGGCCAGGTGCCTGATTCTTCGAGGATAAACCTTGGGTTTCCGATTTACAGCCAGTACCTTCAGAATGGTCTTTTGATCAACCCTGCATATACCGGAACACGCGAGGTTTTAAGCGGCTTTTTATCGTACAGGATGCAATGGATGGGAACGAGCGGATCGCCTCTGCTTCAATCTGTTTCATTTCATTCACCGATGAAGAATGACAAAGTGGCTCTGGGCATGATGGCTCAGTTCATGAAGTACGGGGCGACAAAATCGACAAGTATTTATGGCAGCTACGCTTATCATATAAAGCTTAAAAAGGGAAAGATCTCCTTTGGTCTCAAGGCAGGAGTCGATCTCTCAAATACCGATTACACAGGCCTGCTTCTGAATGATCCCGGTGACCCCGTGTTCCAGTCAAACGAGAAATCACTTGTGCTTCCGAATGTCGGATCGGGCGTTTATTATTTCTCAAACAGGTTTTTTGCGGGCCTGGCGATCCCTTCATTCCTGAATTACAGGCGGACGAGCAGCGGATCAACAGTTCCATATCACAGCTTCAGCCAGTATGACTTCCTGTTCTCTGCCGGTGCCCTTATTTCTATCGCTCCGGTTCTGAAATTCAAGCCATCGGTTCTTATCGATTATTCATTGCAGAACACGAGAAAACTATCGCAGTTTGATATAAATGGCAACTTTATTATAGCAGACCTTATCTGGGCAGGAGGCTCATGGAGGGTATCGGAACAGGTAGCTGTCGGAATCCTGCAGGTACAGCTCAATCACCAGCTGATGTTCGGATTTTCATATGATTATCCTTTCGGGAGGATGAATTCCTATTCAAAAGGATCGACTGAATTCATTTTAAGGTATGAATTCCAGTACAGGGTGAGCGCTGCCAATACCAGATATTTCTGATGAATATGAAAAGAGGTTTGACCATAATATTTATTTTATTTGCCTTCCTGTCTGAGAATGGTATTCAGGCTCAGGAAATTTCGCCTTATAAAGTTACAAGATTATCTTTTAACCTTCCCGGGTTCAGTGAGATCTCTCCTGTAATTGTGAAGGATGGTATAATGTTCTGTTCCGACAGACGGCTGAGCGGAATCACTGACCGAACCTCTTTTGACGACCGGAGACTATACAGTATATATTTTGCCGAAAAAAAAGATACAGCCGACTGGCGCAGACCAAACCCGGTAAAAAGCGACAGAACCGCCCAGTTCAACGCGGGGCCGCTTTGTATTGCCCCTGACGGGAAAACCGTTTATTTCACCAGTGAAATTGAAACAGGGGTCCCTTCCAGAAGCAGGAAGTTCAGGAACCACAGCGGGATCTTTACAGCTGAACTTAGAGGTTTGCAGCTACTTTCAATCATGCCCTTTAAATACAACAGCCTTCAGTATAACATGGGTCAGCCTTCAATAAGCGCCGATGGCAGATTCCTTTACTTTGCATCTGATATGCCAGGGGGACAGGGCGGATCTGATATTTGGTTCTGCGAATCTGTAAACGGTGAATGGAGTGCGCCCGTTAACCCAGGATCGAAAGTTAATTCATCGGGAACAGATAATTATCCATGCATCCACTCTTCCGGGAAACTCTATTTCACTTCCAATCGTCCTGGCGGAATGGGAGGCCTTGATGTTTATTGTTCCGATAATGTTGACGGTTGGGAGACTCCTGTCAGACTTCCCGAACCAATAAATTCACATGCCGATGATTTTGCATTTGTTGCCCAACCCGATCTTCAGAAAGGCTATTTCGCATCTAACAGGCGCAGGAATGATGACATATATGAATTTACTACAACTATAATCAGGAAAACTTCATGCAATCCTCTGGAGATAAATAATTACTGCTATGAATTCGTTGAGGAGAATGCAGTGAAATACGATACAATGCCTTTCAAATTCGAATGGAGGTTCGGCGACGGCAATAAAGCCACTGGACGCATTGTGGAGCATTGTTACGATGGACCCGGAAAATACCTTGTCCAGCTTGATGTCACCAATCTTGTCACTAAAGAGGTGAAGCTGAATGAAAAATCTGAAATGCTTTTGGTTGAGAATGTTGAACAACCTTATATTTCGTGCTCCAATGATGCCGATATAAGCAGTATGATTAAATTCAGCGCTGACAGCACCAATCTTCCGGGTTGGGATATTTCACGATACTACTGGAATTTTGGTGATGAAACAATTTCAATGGGGAAGATTGTCGAAAAGTCATTCAATCGTCCCGGAACCTACAATGTTCAGCTGATAGTGTCGACAAAACCAGGGCAGGGCGGAATGATCAGAGAAGCTTGTGTTTCAAAGAATATAATAATAAAACGGAAACCCTGAAAATGATAAATACCATTATAGCAATTCATGAAAGCTGATACTGCAATACTAAAAATAATAATTTCTATGATGTTTTCCCTGACACTGTCCGGAGGTGGTGAGATCTTTGGACAGGCAGTTCCGGGGAAAGATGAAAACATTCCGTTTCTTGTCACTTTTGGCAAAAATGGTGAGACTTCATGGGGAGATGATGATTTCAGTTCGGTATTCTTCTTCACTATACCAAAGGATTTTAACAGGCAGTTTTATATTAAGGTGTTTGATCCGGATTGCGGGGGGGAAAATGATGAAATACAGGGTTTATTTGATACCAAAACCATGTTCTCGGTTTATGGAGGCAAAGGGGTGGATCCGGATAAAAACATTGCATCAAGAGGTCTGAAGAACTCAGATAATTTCAGACAGGGCAACCTCCTTGCATCAAAGGTATTCGGTAATGAAGCCACATATGATAACAAATATTATTCATTCGGTCCGTTCAACCCTACCGAAGGGGATTATAATGAAAAATGGAAGAGTTATATTTTCAAGATCGTATGTGAAGGAATATCCGGTGATGATGGAAATTTATACAGGTATTTTCTGAGTCGTGACGTAAACAGTGATCTTCCTATAGAAGGGGCAAACGCATTCACTTATGAATATACTTTCAGGATGTGGAACGAAAATAAAAGTGTTTCACATATATATCCATACGTAGATACGGGAATAGTATCAATAAAAGAGAGAAATTTTGACTGGGACGATGACGGAGTAATCCTGGTTGTTTCGACCTACAAACAAGGAATCCCATTACCGGTATCAAACGAAGATGATGAAAAAATATCCCAGATTCCGGTTGAAGAGGCAGAAATCGGGAAATCACTTGATTTCCAGTTTCACAAAAAACAAGAGTTCGTAGTGAAGAACAATAATGTAGTTGTTTCGCTCGAGAACCAGCGTGGCGATGCTCTTCAGTTCTTCAGCTCACCAATCGGAGGTGTCCCGGTTTATCAGCCGGTTATTACCGTTAGGAAAAAACAAAAATAGGGGAAAGCTTAAATGAAGTTTTATTTCGTTCAGAAAATCAGATTCAGCACACTGGTGTGCTTACTTTTATTTGCAGAATTATCGTTTGGCCAGGCATACAGGTTCAGAAATTACGGAGTTGAGAACAACCTCCCGAGTAAGGTTATCTATACACTCATTCAGGATAACAGCGGATATCTCTGGGTCGGGACCACCGAAGGACTTTCACGGTTTGATGGATTCAGTTTCTATAAAGTCCAGTTTCCTGATTCTTCAGCCGGACGTTATCCGACTATTTCAATCAGAGACAAAAAGGGAAATCTTTGGTTCGGATGTAATGACGGAACACTTTTTCATACTGCCGGCAGGGTTCTTGAAAAAACCGTCTTGCCAAATGCGTCAGGAACAGAAATAAGTTCAATACTTGAAGGGTCTGACGGGAAAATTTATGTGATTGCCCAGAGAAAACCTGTTTTCAGGATCGATCCTGCAAAACCTGGTGAATCTGAAATGATCTCTTTAAGTCCTGATCCCACAATTTTTTCTGCAGCTTTTGCAGAATCAGGCGAAGTACTTTTCGGGACCCAGGAAAACATAATGATCTGCAAAATTGAGGGAGACTCGCTTGTTACAAAAGGTATTGTAAATGGTTTTGACTATTCAAGAATAATGTCAATACACCGGATGAAAACCGGTTCCGGATTTATTATAGGCACTGACGGCAACGGACTATTCCGTTTTCAATCAGCCGGTAATAATGGGATTTTATCCCGTTTCAGCGGCTTTCCGGAACTGGAGACTCTTACAGTAAATTCAATTATTGAGGATTCACAAAATAATGTCTGGGTTTCAACAAGAGGAACAGGTGCTGCAAAAATGCAGTTCATGAATAACTCCGATTCTCTGGTTGCGGTTCATTATCTGGGTAAAGCTTCAGGGCTTGCAGGGGATAATGTATTGACGATCTTTGAAGATGCTGAGCAGGATATATGGATGGGCTTCAATGGTGACGGTCTCTCAATTTTAACTTCCGACTCGTTTGAGTTTCATATCCCTGGTGAAAGCAATAAACCTAAAAGCATAATTTTTTCAGGTAAGCTGGGAGACGATTATCTTCTTGGAACTCCTGCAGGATTCTATATATACAGCCTGACGGAGGGGAAAACATTATCATTCACTTCAATGCCGGTCCAGTCGGGACGTAATGAGATAAACTCCTATTTTATTGATGATAATGATAATATATGGATCGGAACCAAAGGTTCAGGTCTTTATATGAAAAGCAAATCAGGCGAAATAACTCAATTTTACAAGTCAGGAGACACAGGCGCTGATTATATTTCTAGTATCAGGATAGATGGTGATAATATCTGGCTGGCAACACTAAACGGTGTGTACATTGTTTCACGGCAGACAAAAGCTTTGAAAAAATCTTATAACGTCAATAATGGTCTCCCTCCAAAAAGCATCAACCAGATACTTCTTGCGAAAGATGGTAGTGGTTATATTGCAACGGAGAGCGACAGGCTTTACAGGATTGATATTGATTCGGGGATAATTGCTTCCGATGCGTCAATGTACGGGATCCTTCTGAATAAGGTTGTTGCCCTTACCAGCGACAACAATGGAATTATCTGGGCCGCAACGCAGGGTAACGGTATTTTTGAGTGTTACAGAGATTCGGTGAGATCGCTCAGCACTGCAAACGGATTACTGTCGAACTACACAAACAGCATACTTGCAGACAAGGAAGACAACATCTGGATAGGTCATGAGAGGGGCATTTCGAAATATGATCAGAAAACCGGGATAACAAAGGTATATAGTACTGATTTCGCTAATGGCGGAACATGCAATGAAGGCGGCATCTACGAATCGCCCGACGGAAAGATATTCATTGGTACGACCGAAGGTGTCATTATATATGACAGGCTGAAGGATCACAAAGTCCGTTGCGCTCCCGTAAACAATATTAACTCGGTAACAATTAATGACGTTGAATATCCTTACCAGGCTTCATACTCCCTCCCTTACAAAAAACGCTACAATGTCAGGGTGAATTTCACAGGAATAAATTTCAGCAATCCGGAAAAGGTATATTACAGCACTTACCTCGAAAATTATGATGACGACTGGACGAAAGCATCTGCTTCACGCGAAGCCGCTTATAATCTGAGCGATGGCAGATATAAATTCAATCTGATCTCGGTGAATGAGGATGGTCTGACACAGGAGAATCCGCTTGCGTTTGAAATCAATATTAAAAAACCGATATGGAGAACATGGTGGTTTATCCTGTCACTTCTTGGAATTGCAGTGGGGACTGTAATAGTTGTTATCCGTGAACGCGAAAAGGCACAGAAGAAGATCCAGGAATACCTCGAGACGGAACTGGAGGCCAGGACCAAGGTTGTTATGAAGCAGAAAACTGTACTTGAGGCTCAGAACCTTGAGATAACCGACAGTATTAATTATGCAAGGAGGATCCAGTCGAGCATCCTTCCCGATCTGAAACGGCTTAAGGAGCATTTCAAGGATGCTTTTGTAATGTTTTATCCGCGCGATATTGTCAGTGGTGATTTTTACTGGTTTGATAAGCTCGACGATGATAAGTTCATACTTGTTTGTGCCGATTCTACAGGACATGGAGTACCTGGAGCATTCATGTCAATGATTGGCTCAACACTCCTGCAGGATATCGTTTCAAGGCAGCGCATAACCAAACCTTCGGAAATCCTTACAATGCTTGATAAACAGATCTTCTCAACACTTAACCAGAATCTTGAGGTGGGAGTATCAAATGACGGGATGGATATAATTGTCTGCGAGTTTACGCTTAAGAACAGGCATGTCAGGTTCGCTTCAGCAATGAGGCCCGTTCTTATAGTAATGGGAGGTGAATCGTACTATATCAAAGGCAACAGGGCTTCAGTCGGCGGACAGACGGTTATGCAGAAATACTTTGATGACCAGGAGTATTATCTGAATGAAGGCGATTCAATCTACATGTTCACTGACGGACTTCCCGATCAGTTTGGCGGACCCGATGGCAAGAAAATGAAAATTGCACGTTTGAAGAAATTCATCGAAAATATATACACTCTGCCGGTCGACGAGCAGGAAGCTTCCCTTGCAAAGTTCTACATGGAATGGAAGGGTAATTATGACCAGGTTGATGATATCCTCTTTATGGGAGTGAAAGTTTAAGCAAGGTTACTTTTCATAGACACCTGGATAGTAAACCGGTATCACTGAGGTTGATACAGAATTGCTAACATTGCCTGCCCTGTCCTTTATATTAAAATCATATCTGATAGAATCTTCCTTAGAATAAAAAAGATAGAAGAAGATAACGGAAATGTCGCCTTTTAATATTTTGTTCTGTCCGGTCCTTTCCATGTAAGGGATCCTGAACCCTGTTGGTTTATATGGGTCATTTTCAGGAGCAGGAGATATCTTGCCATTATTCATCCTGAAGAGGCTGACAAATAGATTAATGGTATCCGCTTGCTCAGTACCTTCAGGAACAGCCAGGCCAAGATCGCCATCGCCGTCCTCGAAATAGAATTTAAGCTTTCCTCCCATGATTGTGTTGCCCAGTAAATCCGTTGTATCAAAAACTGTAAAGCTTGTATATTCAATATGCGGTTCAGGAGGTAAAGTTTCAATTTTCCCGCATGAAGCCATTACAAGAAGGGAAAAAATCACGATTGCCGGGACAGCTTTAATTTTCATTGGTTTCAGATAATACATCTTTTTGCACAAAAACCACACCAAAGTAAGTTATTTTTTTCTGAAAAATACTCTTATCGGCACGCCGGAAAAGTCAAATTTCTCTCTCATCCTGTTTTCAACATACCTTTTGTAGGGCTCCTTGATATAATCAGGGAAATTGCAGAAAAATGCAAATGAAGGAGTATAAACCGGCAGTTGCGTTACATACTTTATCTTGATATATTTACCCCTGGCTGACGGCGGAGGATTATCATGCACTATTTCCAGAAGGACATCATTCAGTTCAGAAGTGGGTATCTTTCTGTTCCTGTTTTCATTTACCTTGTCGACAGTTTCAAGGATCCTGTGGATGCGCTGTTTGTTTGTGGCGGAGATAAAAAGCACGGGATAGTCGGTAAAGGGAGCCGTTTTGCTGCGTATATCCTTTTCGGTTTGAAGTGCGGTATTGTTCTCTTTTTCAACAAGGTCCCACTTGTTGACGAGTATGATCATCCCCTTGTTATTCTTCAGTATCAGGGATATTATGTTAAGGTCCTGTGCTTCTATCCCCCTGGTGGCATCAATCAGAAGAAGGCAGATATCAGAGCTTTCGATTGTCCGTATAGCCCTCATAACCGAGTAGAACTCAATATCTTCGCTTACTTTCGCCTTTTTCCTTAATCCTGCAGTATCGACAAGAAGAAAATCGTGGTTGAACTTATTGTACCTGGTGTATATTGAATCACGGGTAGTTCCGGCAAGTGGAGTGACAATGTTCCGTTCCTCTCCCAGCAGTGAATTTACTAGCGATGATTTGCCGACATTCGGCCTGCCGACGATTGCAACCCTAGGAATTTCAGGCACTTCATCAACAAGCTGATCAGGAAGATCTTTCACTATCTGATCGAGAAGATCTCCGGTTCCGCTTCCATTTATTGAGCTTAGCGGAAAATAATCGCCAAGGCCGAGCTTGTAGAATTCGGTGGCATCAGCCAATCTTTCGTTATTATCAATCTTGTTGACCACCAATATCACTTTTTTACCGGTTCTTCTTAAAAGATCAGCCACACCGGAATCAAGATCGTGAATTCCGATTGTTACATCAACCATGAAGAGAATAATATCAGCTTCCTCTATTGCTAACACTACCTGCTTATTTATTTCCTCCTCGAAAATATCATCTGAGTTCCTGACATAACCGCCCGTGTCAATTACTGAAAAATTGATCCCGTTCCAGAAACAGGTACCATAATTCCTGTCGCGGGTGACGCCGCTTACCTCATCAACGATCGCTTCCCTCGATTCGGTCAACCTGTTGAAAAGGGTGGATTTCCCTACATTCGGCCTGCCTACTATTGCCACAATCCTGCTCATAACATGTCAGCTTTAATAATCATCTGTATCCGAATCTCTTTAGTTCCTGCGGCTTATCACGCCAGTCCTTTGTGACTTTTACGTACAATTCCAGAAATACTTTCTTTCCGAAAAACTCCTCCATGTCGAGGCGTGCTTCTGTCCCGGTTTTTTTCAATTTTTCTCCCTTATGCCCGATAACTATTCCTTTCTGACTGTCTCGCGTAACATGTATCAATGCCCTGATCCGTATTATTTTCTCCTCTTCCTTGAAGCTTTCTATTTCCACCTCCGCAGAATAAGGGATCTCCTTCTGATAATTCATCAGAATCTTTTCCCTGATTATTTCGGAGGCAAAGAATCTCTCATATTTATCAGTAAGCTGGTCCTTGGGAAAATATGGAGCACCTTCAGGAAGTTTGCTTGTTACGGCGTTTAACAAAGTATCAAGATTAAACTTTTTCAGTGCTGAAACCGGGATAACGGGCGAACCCGGGAATTTCTTTTCCCATATTCCGGCAATCCGCTCAAGATCTTGCTGGTTACTTAAGTCAATCTTATTGATTGCAACAATAACAGGGATCCCCGATTCTCTTATTTTAGCCGTGTATCCGGTCTCATCATCAGTTTTTTCAGTGACATCGGTGACGTAAAGTATAATATCAGCATCAGTAAGGGCAATGTTGACAAAAGTCATCATCGACTCCTGAAGCTTGTACCTGGGTTTAAGTATTCCCGGCGTATCAGAATAGACTATCTGAAAATCGTCGCCGTTGACTATGCCCATTATCCTGTGTCGGGTTGTTTGCGCTTTGGAGGTTATTATTGAAAGCTTCTCACCTACAAGGGCATTCATTATTGTTGATTTTCCCACGTTGGGATTTCCCAGGATATTTACAAAACCAGATCTGTGACTCATTTTTCCCGGTTAAAATATTCCCCTTTTCAGCATACTGATCTCCTTATCGTTAAGGAACCTCCATTTACCCCTGGGCAGGTTCTTCTTTGTTAGTCCTGCAAAATAGACCCTGTCAAGCTTTTTAACTTTGTATCCAAGCTTCTCGAATATCCTTCTTACGATTCTGTTCTGACCAGAGTGAATCTCAATGCCTATCTGTGTTTTGTCTTCTGCATCTGCATAGGACACTGCGTCTGCAACTATCATTTCGCCATCAATCTCAATACCTTCAGTAAGCAGGTTAAGATCATTTCTGGTAACCGCTCTGTCGAGAAATACATGATAAATCTTCTTCCTTTTGTATCTGGGATGGGTTAATTTTCCTGTAAGGTCTCCATCATTTGTAAGAAGAAGGACTCCTGTTGTAGCCTTGTCGAGGCGGCCGACAGGATAGACTCTTTCAGTGCAGGCATCACCTATCAGGTCAAGAACTGTCTGATCGGCATGAGGATCCTCAACTGTAGTTATATATCCCCTTGGTTTGTTCATCAGTATGTAAACCTTTTTTTCTGCACTGAGCCTCTTGTTTTTATACCTTATATCATCACTAGCGGATATCTTCGTCCCCAGATCTGTAACCACCTTGCCATTAACCGTTATTAAGCCATTACTTATCAGCTCATCTGCTTCCCTTCGTGAACAGACACCGCTGTGGGCAATAAATCTATTGAGCCTTATCTTCTCATCATTTCCTTTGCGAACTTTAGGACCCGGCTTTTCTTTTCCTGCCACGGATTGCCGTGCAGGCTTCCTGTATTCCATATGGTTTTTTATTCAGGCTCCAAAGGTACAATTATTTGACAATATTATGATTTCGGGTTATTTTTGCACCTTTGTTGCACCAAAATTCAGGTCTATGCCATTAATAAAATCTATTTCAGGAATCAGGGGAACTATCGGTGGAAAACCGGGAGAAAACCT
>Ga0326726_10004453_pt1 | contig 12786 bp, 12 predicted proteins | sample MHFenrmetagenome_2_FD_207603 | JGI IMG/M metagenome (GOLD analysis project Ga0326726, IMG submission 207603) | Lab enriched peat soil microbial communities from Michigan Hollow, Ithaca, NY, United States - MHF15MN | ecosystem: Environmental > Terrestrial > Soil > Wetlands > Peat | place: USA...
AGATCCGGCCATGCGGAACGTGGTCGTCGCCGCTACGGCTTGCACACCTCCGGCGCGGGCGACCGTCCGATGTCGCCGCGCAGCGCATGGGCGGGGCTCCCGGGTTGACAGCGGAGGTGTGGCGGCCTAGCCTGCCGCTCAGCTGGACGGCTGTGGCAGGCGCGCGAGGGTAGGCGGGTGCGAGTGGGGAAAGAGAGGACGGATGGAGACGGAGAGGCCGGTCATCGAGACGCGGTGGGGTCGGGTGCGGGGTACGGTGGAGGGAGACGTCCGCGCGTTCCGCGGGATCCCGTTCGCGAAGCCTCCCGTCGGACCGCGGCGGTTCGGAGCGCCCGAGGCGCCGGAGCCTTGGCCCGGCGTGCGCGATGCCACGCGCTTCGGGCCCGCCTCCCACCAGGCCAGCCGCCCTCTGGCCCCGATCCTCGGCATCCTGGTCGACGATGAGAGCGAGGACTGCCTCACCCTCAACGTGTGGACGCCCGCGTCCGGCGACGGCGCCCGGCGGCCGGTCATGGTGTGGATCCACGGGGGTGCCTGGGTCATCGGCTCGGGATCGGAGCGGACGTACGATGCCTCCCACCTCGTGCGGCGCGGCGACGTGGTGGTGGTCACCATCAACTATCGCCTGGGGCCCTTCGGGTTCCTCCGGACCCGGGAGCTCGGGGGCGGGCTCGACGCCACCGGCAACGAGGCCATGCTGGACCAGGTGGCGGCCCTCGAGTGGGTCCGCGACGAGATCGCGGCCTTCGGCGGCGACTCCGGCAACGTCACGGTCTTCGGGGAGTCCGCCGGCTCGGTGAACATCGCGTGCCTCCTCACGATGCCGCGGGCCCGCGGCCTGTTCCACCGCGCCGTCCTCCAGAGCGGATCGCTCAACCTGACGCGCCCGCCGTCGATGGCCCTCGACGCCGCCCGGCAGATTCTGGCGGAGGTGGGCATCGCTCCGGAGCACGCCCACCGGCTGCGCGACGTGCCCGCCAAGGACCTCATGGCCGCGGCGAACGCGGTGGCCGGCCGCTCCGTGATCCCGCCGTTCTCGCCGGTGGCCGACGGCGAGCTGATTCCGGCCCGTCCGTTCGCGGCCATCGCCGAGGGATCGGCCCGGGGCGTCCCCCTGATCGTGGGAACCAACCTCGAGGAGATGAAGCTCTACCACTTCCTCGATCCCTCGCTGGAGCAGATGGACGAGGCGGCCCTGCTCCAGCGCTGCGGCCTGCTCTTCCCCGGCATCGGCCCCGACGGGCGCGCTCACGCCGAGCGCGCGGTGGAGGCCTACCGCTCGGCCCGACGGGCGCGGGGCGAGGACGTCTCGGCCGTCGAGACCTGGCTCGCCATCTCCACCGACCACGTCTTCCGGGCGGGCGCCCTCAAGCTCGCCGAGCTCCACGCCCGCCACACGGCCGACGTCTTCGTCTACCAGTTCGCGTGGAAGGGGGCCGAGCCCGGCCGGCCGCAGGGCGCCGTGCACGCCCTCGACCTGCCGTTCGTGTTCGGCACGCTGGCGACGTCGGAGATCGGCGCGATCGCCGGCCGCACCCCGGCGGCCCTGACGCTCTCCGGGCGCATGCAGGACGCCTGGCTCGCCTTCGCCCGGAGCGGGCGGCCGCAGGCCGCCGGGCTTCCGGAGTGGCCGGCCTACGCCCCGCCACGTCGGTCCACCATGGTCCTCGCGGATCCGCCCGAGCTGCTCGACGCGCCCCAGGAGCCGGAGCGGGCCGTGTGGGACGCGTTCCTGGGCTGACGACGCGCCCGGAAGGGGTACGCGGCGCCGGCAGTGACACGGCTCAGCGGACGCGGGCTCGAAGACGCCATCGCTATCGCGGAGGGACGGCCATGGACGGGCTGAAGGTCTTCTCGGGGTCATCTCACCCCGAACTAGCGCAGGAGATCTGCAAGTGTCTGGGCATCGCGCTCGGCGCGGCCACCACCGCGCGCTTCTCGAACGAGAACCTCAAGGTGAAGATCCAGGAGAACGTCCGCGAGCAGGACGTGTTCGTGGTGCAGACTGCGGCGCGCCGCCGCTGTCCGAGAACATCGTCGAGCTCTTGATCCTGCTCGACGCGCTCACCCACGCTTCGGCGCGGCGGGTGACCGCCGTGCTGCCCTACTTTCCGTACGCGCGTAGCGACAAGAAGGACGAGCCCCGGATCTCGGTCACGGCGCGGCTGATGGCCGATCTCCTGACCACGGCCGGCGCAGATCGCGTCCTGACCATCGACCTGCATTCGCCTCAGATCCAAGGGTTCTTCTCGATACCGGTGGATCAGCTCACCGCCGTCCCGGTACTGTGCGCGCGGCTGCGCGAGGAAGGCCGGGCGGGCGTAGTCGTGGCCGCCGACGTGGGCGAGGCCAAGGACGCCGGACACTTCGCCAAGCGGCTCGAGCTGCCGATCGCGATCATCGACAAGCGGCGGCCTGGTGACGACGAGCGCGCGGAGGCGGTGGCCGTGATCGGCGATGTGGAGGGGAAGCACTGTTTGCTGGTGGATGACGAGATCGCAACCGGGGGCAGCATCTTCAGCGCGACCGAGTTCCTGCTCCAACAGGGCGCGCGGAGCGTCTCGGCGGCGGTGGTGCACCCCGTGCTCTCCGGCCGTGCCGTCGAGCGGCTGACGACCTCGCGGCTGGAGCGCCTCCTCGTCACCAATACCATCCCGCTCCGGCAGCACTCGCCGAAGGTCGAAGGGCTGTCGGTCGGGCCGTTGCTCGCCGAAGCGATTACCCGCATCCACGACGGCCGCTCGGTCAGCGCCCTGTTCTGAGCGCCTGCGGCGCGGGCCGTCCACGGTCCGGGGCCTGGCCGACCGGGCCAAGAAGCCGGCGCAGGCCGAGTCGGAAGCTTCCGTTTTGGGTGCGGATCCTCATAGGATAGAAGGCATGACGTCTGGCGGGAGTGGGTGATGGCATTCGGGCCGAGTGGGGAGCGACCGTGACCACTCCGAGCCGCGACATCCTCAGCGGTGTGAACACGGGGACCCCGGGGCTCGACGGGCCGCAAAGGACGGCCCAGGCCCGGGATGTGGGCGGCGCACGTATGTGGGCCGGTGTCATCAACGTGATCGGTCTCGCCGTCACGTTCTGGGCGGCCTTCTGGCCCAAGCCCTACCGGACGGCGGTTCTCGCGTGTCTTCTCATGCCGCTCGTGGCTGTCGTTGCGGTGCGGATATCGGGCACGCGCATCAAGCTCATCGACAATCCCCGGCGAAGCCGCACGGCGAACGTCACGCTCGCATTCGGGGGTCCCGTGGTCGCGCTCCTCGGGCGCGGCTTCGACTTCAAGGTGATGGATCTCGAGAGCGTTCTCGCGCCGGTGGCGGCGCTCACCGCTGTCCTGACGTTGGTGGTCTGGAGGGTCGCGCGCGATCCGAACGACCGCCGGTGGAAGCTCCTCGTCCTCGTGCCGTTTCTCGCGGCCTACGGGTATGGCGCCCTCATGGAAGTGAACGGGCTCTTCGATTCGTCGCGACCGATCCTCTACGCGGTGAAGGTCATGGGCCATCGTGTGCTCCGGGGCTCGCGGGGTGGGAGGACCTACTATCTCAAGGTCGCACCCTGGGGCGCGCAGGTCGCGGACAGCGAGGTGTCGGTGTCCCGGCGGCTGTACGAGCAGACGAAGGTGGACGATACCGTGCACATCGGCGTCCGATCGGGCTACTTCAACATCGCGTGGTACTACGTCAGACCGTGACGACCGTCCTGGGCCAAACATGAAGCGCGAAGCACACGTCGCCGCGGAGCAACGCAAGGCGGCGGTGCGTCGGGTGGGTCTTCAAGTGGGGGCCGGCCGGGCGACGTCGGCTTGGCTCCGGCACCGGACGCCCGGCTACTCGATCACTTGATGGTCCGTGGATACGCGGTGAAATCATCTTGACGCCGCGTTGTCCGTGCTGTATCGAGGGGGCAATGAGGCTCACCCCGCGTTACCCCCCGGGAAGACAGGAGACGCCATGAAGATGCAGCTACTAGGAGCGCTGCTCGCGCTCTCAATGACGACCCCGGCGCTGGCCGCCATCAAGGAAGAGCCGGTCACTTACAAGGACGGCGAGACCACCATGAAGGGCGTCGTCGTGTACGACACCGCCAAGAAGGGCAAGCGCCCCGGCATCGTCATGGTGCACGAATGGTGGGGCATCACGAAGCACATGCACAACGAGGCGCGCGGATTCGCCCGCCAGGGCTATACGGCCTTCATCGCCGACATGTACGGCGATGCCGGGACGGCCGATAACCCGAAGGATGCCGGTGCGCTTTCAGGCTCGGTCATGAAGAACCCGCAGATGATGGAATCTCGTTTTAACGCTGCGCGCGAGCAGCTCGCCAAGCACCCGAGCGTCGACCCGACGCGCATCGGCGCGGTCGGTTACTGCTTCGGTGGCGCGGTGGTGCTCAACATGGCGCGAGCCGGTGCTGATCTGGCGGGCGTCGCCGGCTTCCACGCCTCCCTGGGCCTCAACACGCCGGCGCCCGCGCCCGGGACGGTGAAGGCGAAGATCCTCGTCCTCAACGGCGCCGACGATCCCTTTGTGAAGAAGGAGCAGTACGTGACGTTCAAGGGGGACCTGGACGCGGCAAAGGCCGAGTACAAGGTGATCGAATATCCCGGCGCGGTGCACGCTTTCACGAACCCCGAGGCGACGGCGCTCGGGAAGAAGTTCAACCTGCCGCTGCGCTACGACGCGAAGGCGAACGAGGAAGCGAAGGCCGAGGCGTCGAAGTTCTTCGCCGAGGTCTTCAAGAAGTAGGCACGAACGACGCGGCCGCAGACCCACCTCCTTCGCCTGCTTCTGTGCCTCCTCCTCCGAGGCGGACCCCGAGAGGCCTGATCGTGTTCGGCACGGCCAGCGCCATCACCTATGGGTGCTCGCCACTTCCTCCTGGACGGCTCATGACCACGCCTGGGGCGCTGAGCGCGCTGACCACCGGCGAAGACCCCAACGTCCGCACATGAACCTGGGCCCCGGCTCGCTCGGGCTGAGGACCAGCCGGACAACTTACGGGCCTCGCGAGGGCACGCGCGTGTTCTCGGCCTATGAACTGCAGGACGGCACTCGGATCTGGATCACTATCGAAGCCGATCGCTCCGTGGCCACCATCCTGCTACCCGACGAGTACTGAAATTTTGATCGGCCACCCAACGCTCAAGGCAATCGCGGCCCGAATGGGCGAATGTTGCCTTCGCTCGGAGTCTGGGAGAACGTAGTCTGGGCAGACGGGGAAGAGAGTCCACCGGTTGGCCCCGAGCTTCTTAGGAGGCCGTCATGACGCTCGACGTGCCGCTGCTGAGATCGGACACGCCCAGGGTGGCCAACGTTCTCCACTTCAACAACGCGGGCTCTGCCTTGCCGCCGCGTCCGGTCCTCGACGCGGTGATGAGCCACCTGGCGCGCGAGGCCGCCATCGGCGGCTACGAGGCGGCGGCCGAAGCGGCCGATCGGATCGCGGATGTCTACGACGCCGTCGCCACGCTGATCGGTGCGCGCCCGGACGAGATCGCGGTCGTGGAAAACGCCACGCGCGCCTGGGACATGGCGTTCTACGCGATTCCGTTCCGGGCGGGCGACCGCGTCATCACCGCGCGGGCCGAGTATTTGTCGAACTGGCTTGCGTTCCTGCAGATGAAGGCGCGCGTGGGGATCGAGGTCGACGTGGTCGACAGCGACGCGTCCGGGCGGCTCGACCTCGCCGCGCTCGAGCGCGCGATCGGTCCGCGCACGAAGCTGATCGCGATCACGCACGTGCCTGGGAGAGGCGGGCTCGTCCATCCGGCCGCCGACGTCGGCCGCATCGCCGCGCGCCACGGCATCCTCTATCTACTCGATGCCTGCCAGTCGGTCGGGCAGCTCGCGGTCGATGTGCGGGAGATCGGCTGCCACGTGCTCTCGGCCACGGGGGCGCAAGTATCTGCGCGGGCCCCGCGGCGTCGGCTTCCTCTACGTGCGGCGCGACACCATCGAGAGGCTCGATCCGCCATTCATCGATCTCCACGCTGCGTCCTGGAGCGACGCCGACACCTACGTCGTCCGTGACGACGCGCGCCGGTTCGAAAACTGGGAGCGATTCATCGCCGGCCAGATCGGGCTTGGCGTCGCCGCCCGTTACGCGGTGCGGGTGGGCATCGACGCGATCGAAGCACGGGTCAAAGCGCTCGCTGCGGTGCTGCGGCGGGAGCTCGCGAAGCGACCCGGCGTGAGCGTTTACGATCGCGGAGGGGAGCAGTGCGGGATCGTCGCCTTTCTAAAGGACGGCGAAGCGGCGGCCACGACGCGCGACCGGCTGCGCGCCATGAACATCAACGCACACGAGGCGCGGTTGTCTCGGGTCGATCTGCCCGCGGGCGGAGTCGACGCGGTCGTCCGGGCCAGCGTCCACTACTACAACGACGAGTCCGAGGTGGAGCGCTTCGTTCGGGCAGTGGCGGGCGAGACTGTCTCGATATGATCCGGAGATGTGCATGGCAACGACGGTGGAGAGGGGGTAGAAGTAGTTGCCACACCTCCAGGGGTACGCCGAAGATATGATCGTCAGGCGCGGATCACCGCAACGGTGACGCGTGCCACCTCGAGGTCGGCCTCTCTGGTCACCCAGGTGGTAGGCGCCGGCCCGCGGCGTAACTCCACGGCGAGCGTCTCGCTACAGATGTAGACCTCATGCTGCTCGATCGCCTCGGCGACCTCGCCGTGAGCATCCACCGAGATCCGGATGCGATCGTCCGCGTGGAGCCGGGCCTCCTTGCGCATCATCTGGACCTGGTGAACCAGATGGCGCGCCAAGGCTTTTCGTCTGAGGTGAGGCGTTACCGTGGTATCGAGCGCGACGCTCACGTCGCGGTCGACCGCGGCCGCGAAGCCATCACGCCCCTCCGCCCGCAGTTTGACATCCCCCCAGCCGAGCGTGACCGCGATGTTGCCCACCGGCAGGGCGACCTGCCCGCTGGCCAGCAGTGACTCACGGACCGCCTGGCCGGTGCGGGAGGCCAGGGCGGCACGGACGGCGGGGACGGTGTTTGGCGGCAAGGTCGACGTGTCGCGCAGGTCGAGCTCCGCCGAGATTGCGACGCGGTCGGCGAGGCTCGCCACGATCTCGAGGCGCTCGACGTTGAGCTCCTCGAGGAGCTCCGGCTCGAACGCTCGCACGCCCCTTTCCACGGACGGGGGCACCGCCAGAAGCATCCGCCCGAGAGGTTGTCGCACCTTGAGCTTGGCGGCGTTGCGGGCTGCGAGCCCTGCACGCAGCACTCGACGTGCGGCCTCCATATCGGCGTCGAGGATGGGCTGTACGAGCGTGTGGTCGGGTTCTGGGAAACGGGTGAGATGGACGCTCGCGGGGGCGCCCGGCGACACGGCGCAGACGAGGTTCTGGTACACGTGCTCGGTCATGAATGGCATGACCGGGGCGAGCAGCTGGCACACGCGCACCAGCACGTGATAGAGCACCTGGTAGGCGGCCTCTTTCTGGTGGTCGAGCGCACCCTTCCAGAACTCGCGGCGGCGTCGTCGCACGTACCAGTTCGACAGGTCGTCGTGGATGAACAGATCGACGGCGGTGACGGCACGGCGAATCTGATAGGTGTCCAAGGCTGCTCGCACCTCCACGATCGTGGCCTGCAGCCGGCTTAGCAGCCACTGCTCGAGCGGTCCCGGCCGCTCTGGAACGTGGTCTGGTTCCCGCAGGGACGGTCGGTCGAGGTTGGCGTAGGTGACGAACAGCGTGTAGACGTTCCAGAGGGTCAGGAACCGTCGCTTGACGTCACGGGCCGCTTCGAAGCCGAAGCGAATCGGCTCGGTGGGCGGCTGGGACGCGAAGACATAGCGGACGACGTCGGGCCCCATCTGATCGAGGGCCTCGTCGAGCCCGACCGCGTTTCCCCAGCTCTTGTGCATCTCCCGACCGTCGGCGGCCAGCACGCGCTCGTGCGCGAGCACGGTCCGATAGGGGCTCGTGCCTTCCAGCGCGGTGGACATGAAGAGCAGCGCGTAGAACCACCCGCGGAGCTGGCCCACGGCTTCGACGATGAAATCGGCCGGGAACCAGCGGGCCCACTCCTGGTGATCGTCCCGGTAGCGGAGCGTCGAGAACGGGACGATGCCGGCGTCGAGCCAGCAGTCACCAACCTCGGAGATGCGCCGGACCGGCTGCGCGCAAGCGGGGCACCGGATGAGGACGCCGTCCAGCCAGGGGCGGTGCAGCTCTGGCACCGCGTCCAGCGCCCCGGGATCCACGGCCAGGTCGCGGAGCTCAGCGCGCGAGCCGACCACGGTGAGCTGCCCGCAACGGCAGGGGTAGAAGGGCAGGGGCAGGCCCCAGTAGCGCTTGCGCGAGATGCACCAATCGGCCATGTTGGCGAGCCAGTCGTCCATCCGGCGCTGCATGTAGGCCGGGAGCCAGGTGACCTCCGCGTTGGCGGCCCGGGTCAGGGGCCGGATCTCGGCGACACTGATGAACCACTCGTCGGCCACGCGGAAGATCAGCTCCTGGCCACACCGCCAGCAGGTGGGATAGCGATGACGGTATGAGGCCCGCGCGAAGAGGAGGCGGTGCTCGTCCAGCCAGCGGACGATGGGCGTCGCGGCGGAGAGGACGCTCATGCCCGAGAGGGAGCCGAGGCCGTCGAGGTAGCGGCCTTCGTCATCCACGGCCGCGATGACCGGAAGCGCATCCCGGCGGCCGAGATCGAAGTCCTCGAGTCCGCAACCTGGTGCGATGTGGACGAGCCCAGTGCCTTCTCCGGCAGACACCTCCTCCCAGGGAATCACGCGGTGCTCGATACCCCGTTGGACAGGCAGATCATCGAAAGGTCCGTCGTAGTGCAGCCCGACCAGGTCGGCGCCCTTGACGGTGCGTCGCAGTTGACCGAGCGCTGGATAGTGGCCGGCGAGGCCGGCGGCGACGTAGTAAACAGTGCCCCCCGCCTCACATTCGGCGTAGTCGAGCTCCGGGTGAACAGCCACGGCCACGTTGGCCGGTAACGTCCACGGCGTCGTCGTCCATACGAGAAGCCGGTGGTCCGGTCGGTTTCGGATGGGGAGGGCGACCGTGACCGACTCGTGGGTGAGCTCGGCGTAGGCATCCAGCATCTCGTGCTGCGAGATCGAGGTTCCGCACCGCGCACACCACGGCATCGGGCGGTGCCCCATGTACAGCCAGCCTCGCTCGTGGCACCGCTTCAGGAAGGCCCAGTTGTACTCGATGTTCGTGTCGGACATCGTGAAGTATGAGTTGGACCAATCCATCCATTGGCCCAGCCTCCTGGACTGCTCCGTCTGGACGGACGCGAAGTGGGTCACCCGCTCGCGGCAGGCTCGGGAAAAGCGCTCAAGACCGAACGATTCGATCTCCCGTTTTGAGTTGAAGCCCAGCGACTTCTCGACTTCGACTTCCACCCACAGTCCCTGGCAATCAAACCCGTTCTGGAATCGTTGCTCATAGCCGCACAGCGCCTTGTAGCGTTGCACGACGTCCTTATAGGTGCGTCCCCACGCGTGATGGACGCCCATCGGGTTGTTCGCGGTGATCGGGCCGTCGAGGAAAGAGAAACGTGGCCCGCCGCGGTTCTGGGCCACGAGGCGTGAAAAGACCTGCTCTCGCTCCCAGAATTCCGACGTGGCCCGAGCGACGGCGACGAAGTCTAGCGGTCCGGGCGTCGTGAACATGCTGGCCTCCCGTTGTCTCCTATCGACCGACCCGGGTTCCGGCGGTGACGCTCTGAACTACGCTCGTCACAGAGAAACGAAACGGCCGCCAGGAACCCTGACGGCCGTGGGATAACAGAAATCGATGCGCGACCGTCAGCTCACAGAGTGCTCCGCACGTATGGCTGGCGGACTAATTCGAAGCATGGAATGGATGCTAGCACGACGCTCCAGCTTCATGCAAGACAGGCCCCTCTGAACGCAGGGCCGCGCATCAGGCAGGACGATCGGCGACCAGAATCGCAACCGGGTACGCGTAGTGGAGGCGGTCGCCCTCGAGCCGGATGGGGATACCCAGCCGGTCATCGGCCGCGGAGGCGCGGAACATGGCGCGGATCTTGTCGTCGTCTCCGGGATTCGGGAAGGATCGGCGCAGGAGATTCTCCAGCTCGTCTTGCAGCTCGTAGGACGTCCGCCGCGGGGTAGGGAGGCCGGCGGCGCTGAACAGACCGATCAGCTCCGCCGCCGGCATCGCCCGCACGTGCGATGGATCGCGCAGCACCTCCATCCGGTTGAACTCGGCGGCCTTGGCCGGATCTGCCGGGGCATCGGTATCGACCACCGCGATGCGCCCGCCCGGCGCGCATACGCGCTTCATCTCCCGCAGCACCGCCAGCGGATCCTGGAAGTGATGGAACGTGAACCGCGAGGTGACGATGGTGAACGACGCGTCGGGGTAGGGCAGGGGCAGGACGTCGGCCTGGCGCCAGTGGGTGTTGGTCACGCCTTTCTCGGCGGCAAGCGCCCGAGCGCGGTCCAGCATAGCCGGGGTGATGTCGATACCCTCGGCGTGACGGACGACCCGGGCGAACGCACAGACCACGAGCCCGCCGCCGCAGGCAACATCGAGCACGCGGTCCGTGGGCCCGGCGCCACAGGCCACAACGAGACGCCGGAGCGCCTCCTCGCTGGCGATGGTCTTCGCGGTCGAGAAGGGCGCGGCTTGACGGGTGAACTGGTCAAGGATCAGGTCGCGGTGGCTCGAGGTGCTCACGAGTGGTTCGCCTCCTTGGGCGCCGGAGAGATTGCCGGTGGATCGAGAGTATACCGAACAGTACAGGCGCGCCGAGAGAGTCACGGCGGATGCTCGGACCCCGAGCGCTCAGCGAGCCCCCGCAACGATTGGACGCCAAGGGGTTGGCGGCGGCCGGGAGCCGCTAACCCCTTTCGTCCCGCCGCCCTACGCGCTTGACGACGGTAGTGACCGCCCCTACCATCACCCCGCGATTCCGACGCCTCGCCTCAAGGGGAGAGGGGATGGCATGACGACAGACCGGTCGCGTTGACGTGTGCTAGACCTGTCGACGCCGACCGCCTCGGCTCCAACGCCTCCCCATGGAGGGGGACGATGAAGATGCGGACAGTCGCGCTGGCTGTGCTCGGGGCCCTTGTCGCGTACCCGGCCGCGGTTGCGACGAAGGGGCAGCTGCCCGCGACCTTTGAGCAGGATCGCCGTGAGTGCCGGGAGCAGGCCGCCGACGAGATCGAATCCCCACTGGTCGCCTTGCTCAGCAAGGGTGGCCTATGGGCGCTCGGCGGGGCCGCGCTCGGCGCGGGAGTGGCTGCCGGGGTGGTGGCGGGGGGCGGGAGCTCTGACCCGAAGGAAGTTGGAGTGGCGATCGGAGGCGGGGCCGCGCTCGGCTTCGTGATCGGGTCGATCGTCGGCACGTTCAAGGGAGCGAATGATGTCTCCCGCGCGGTACACGGTCGGCAGGAGGTCTTCTCCGAGTGCATGACCGGGCGGGGATACCGCGTCGACCACCTCGACATCGAAGCCCCGGCGAGCGGAGGCAACTCCCGGCATCAGACAGCCTCAGACGTCAGACGTACGGCAGGACGCGCTCGCCGAAGAGCCTGATCGCCTCCATGATCTTGTCGTGCGGCGGCCCACCCGAATGAGCGTGGCGCAGCCGGAGCAAGAACGTGCTCGCGTCGGTCGCTTTCTGCCAGCGCTGGAATTCCCGGATGCAGGTGTCGGGATCTCCCAGGATCAGGCGATCGGGGGCGAGATTGTCCAGCGTGAACTCCGAGCCGGCGGAGAGATTGCGGAACTCGGCCAGACGATTCTCCCAGTAGTAGCGATAGGCGGTCATCACGTGCGGGCCGTAGACGGCGTCGGCCTCGGCGCGCGACGGGGCGACCCAGGCGTCGCGCATCTGGACGACCTCGGCCGGCCGGCGGGCCTCGCGCGCCGCCTCCTTGTAGAGATCGGCGAGATGCGTCGCGTTCCCCATGCTGGTGCTGGGCGTGCCGACGAAACCATCGGCGATCCGGCCGGCCCGGCGGGCGGCGGCGTCGATGCTGGCGCCGATCCACAGCGGCGGTCCCGGTTTTTGATAGGGGCGCGGGCGGATCTCGACATCCTCGAGCGTGTAGTGCTTGCCGCGGAACGAAAACGGCTCGCCCGACCAGCACAGGCGCAGGATCTCGATGCTCTCCTCGAACCGTCCGGCGCGATCCTCCATGGGGACGGAGAAGGCGCGGAAGTCGGCGGGCTGATAGCCGATACCCACGCCCAGGATGACGCGTCCCTTGGAGACGAGGTCGAGCGTGATGACGTCCTCGGCCACGTGCACCGGGTGATGGAGCGGCAGCAGGATCACCGAGGTGCCGACGCGTAGCCGCGTCGTGCGTGCGGCGACCGCGGTGGCCACGATCAGCGGCGAGGGCAGGAAGCCGTCGTGGTCCTGGTGGTGCTCGCCGAAGAAGCAGGAGTCGAAGCCGCTGGCCTCGGCCAGCTGGGCCTCGGCGATGACCTCGTCGATGCAGCGATCGAGCTGCTCACCCCGCGGCGGATTGGCGATCGAGCTGTAGAGACCGAATTTCATGGCTCACCTCTCTCGGAGACGCTGCGGCAGCGGCTCTTGGAGCCCAGGGTCCGAGTCCGGGCGATTATGTCACAGGGACGAGGCCCACGCTCGAGGCGATCGCGGCCGGAAAGGGCCAATGTTGCCTTCGCTCGGAGCCCGGAGAACCCAGCCCGGTTTGCAGGGCTCACCTCGGTTGCGGATCTCCGCTACGCGTCGAGAACAGGTCGACCTCGAAGGCGCCGCTAACCCCTTTCGTTTACTCAAACTTCACCCAGGAGTCAGTCGGT
>Ga0326726_10004454_pt1 | contig 12784 bp, 12 predicted proteins | sample MHFenrmetagenome_2_FD_207603 | JGI IMG/M metagenome (GOLD analysis project Ga0326726, IMG submission 207603) | Lab enriched peat soil microbial communities from Michigan Hollow, Ithaca, NY, United States - MHF15MN | ecosystem: Environmental > Terrestrial > Soil > Wetlands > Peat | place: USA...
AGGAGGTTCCCGCCATCGGGATGGCGATGCCGAGTTCACGGGCCTGGTCGGCGATGATGGAGACATTGCGGCCATAGGAGGAGATGTAGAGCAGGTCGCCGCCGCGCGCCTTGAGCTTGGCGAGCTGCGCGCGGAAGTCGCTCGCATCGAGGGCGACCTGCTCCTCGGCAAGCACCTTGCCGCCAGCGGCACTGTACCTTTCGCTGAAAGTCTTGGCGGAATTGCGCCCGGCCTCGTCGTTGGCGACGATCATGACAGCATTGCGGAGCTTCTTGTCCTTCGCCAGCCACTCGGCGATGACGCCGACTTCGTTCGACACCACGGGAATGTTGTTGTAGAGGTAATCCTTGTTGGCAAGGTTGTCGGACTGGCCCCCGCCATTCATCAGCACGACCTTGTTCTGCACGGCGATCGGCTGCACAGCGAGTGTGGGCGCCGAATAAGAGGTCAGGCTGAACGGCACTTTTTCCACTTCCACCAGCCGTCGCATCGCGTTGACCGCCTTGGACGCATCCGCGGCGTGGTCCTCGTAGATGACCTCGAGTTTGCGCCCCGCGATGCCCCCGGCGGCGTTGATCTCCTCGGCGGCCATCTCTGCACCGCCCTTCATCCAGACACCGTAGGAAGCCCCCGACCCGGTGAGCGGCAAGATGGCGCCGATCTTGATTGGGTTGCCTTGGGCAGACGCCGGCGCCGCACCAGCAATCAGGGTGAGCGTGAACAAAGCGGACAGGATCATGCGCATTGGCGTTTCTCCTCTGAGAGCAAGACGGCGGTACGGGCGGGATGCCGCGCAGAGTATCGGGTTCACGCGGAGCGAAGTCAATCCGTCGGGATTTGATTCACGCTCGCGAGGAGAAGAGCCGACTCCGGTTCGCCGTTACTGCGGGCGAGGCGGGTACGGCGCGCTGCAACTCGGCGACCACGCCCCGCTTCTGCATGTCACGTGAGTACGCCCACCAACCAGAGCGAAATCGAGGGGAACGTGATGAGGAGCGCCACCCGCACTACGTCGGCGGCAAGGAAAGGAATTACGCCGCGGTAGGTCTCCGCCATCGGTACGTCGCGCGCAAAGCTGTTCACTACGTAGACGTTCAGGCCGACTGGCGGCGCGATCAGCCCGAATTCCACTACGCACAGCACGAGAATCCCGAACCAGATCGCCTTGCTCGTCGGATCGAGCCCGAAGAGGTCCAGCGCCATTACCGCGGGAAACAGGATCGGAATGGTGAGCAGGATCATCGAGAGTTCGTCCATTACTGCGCCGAGGACCACATAAAAGAGAAGGATCGCGACGATCACCGCCACCGGCGACAAGCCGCTCGCGGCAATGACTTCGGCGAGCTTGGCCGGCATCTGCGAGAGTGCGAGCGCCGAGTTGAGGAGGTCGGCGCCGAGGAAGATCATGAAGATCATGCCGGTGGTTTCGGCGGCGCCAAGGAAGCTCTGCATCACGCCTTTGGCGTCGAGCTCGCGCTTCGCGATGCCGGTGATGAGCGTCGCCGCCGCGCCCACCGCGGCTCCCTCTGTCGGCGTGAAAAGGCCGCCATAGATGCCGCCGAACATGACCAGGAAGATCGCCGCCACCGGCCAGACTTCCTTCAGCATCGCCAGGCGCTCGGCCGCGCCTTGGCGCACGGAGGCGGGCCCGTGACTTGGGAACAGGCGCACGTAGACGAAGACCGCGACGCAATACAGTCCTGCGGCGATGAACCCGGGAATGAACGCCGCGGCAAAGAGTTTGGCGATGTTCTGCTCGGCGAGAATGCCGTAGACGACCAGCACCACCGAGGGCGGAATCAGGATCCCCAAGGTGCCGCCGGCAGCGAGCGTCGCGGTGGCGAGGCGCCCCGAATAGCCGTGCCGGCGCATCTCCGGCAGCGCTACCTGTGTTACGGTCGCTGCGGTGGCGACCGAGGAGCCGCAAATCGACCCGAACGCGGCGCAGGCCAGAATCGAAGCCATCGCCATGCCGCCGCGGAAGTGCCCGATGAGCGCGTTACAGAGACCGAACAGCGACTTGGAGAGCCCGCCCTGGGTTGCGAACTGGCCCATCAGCAGGAACAGCGGGATGACCGACAAGTCGTACACCGAGAGCCGCGCGTAAGCCGATCCCTTGAGGTAGTTGAGAAGCGCATCGGGGCTGGAGAGGAACGCATAGCCGATCGCGCCGGGGACGAACATCGTGATCGCGATCGGCACCCTGAGCGCCATCAGTACGAGCATGCCGGCGAAGAGCGAGATGCCGATGCCGACGGTGCTCATCGCGCCTTCCAATCGAGCCACGCCGTGTAGAGGCCGGTCAGCGCCGCGAGGCCGAACCCGGGCGTCATCGCGGCGTAGGCGTACCAAAGAGGCACGCCCATGATCATCGAGGTCTCGCCGCTCGCCTTCATCGCAAGCGTTCCGGCGCCGGTGCGCCAGGCGAGCAGACCCATGGCAGCGGCGAGCAGCAGGCTTCCTGCGGCGTCCAGCGAGCGCTGTGTGCGCGCGCTGGAACGGACCGTAAAGAAGTCGACGATGATGTTGGCACGCTTGAACTGGCAGTACGGCAGGAAGAACGCGATCGCGATCGCGCAGCCGAACTGCACCAGTTCGAAGTCGCCCTGGATCGGCCGGTCGGCGATGCGTCCGCCGATCGAGACGACCGACATGAGCGTCAGCGCGGCGAGGATGGCGCCGCCGGCGAGCGCGAACGCCTTGCAGAGGAACTCTAGAGTTCGGCCCATGTGGAGAACAAAAAATGACCGGCGGGCTAGCCCGCCGGTGGCGTCAAGACGCGCTACTTCTTGGTGTACTTGGCGATGAGGGCTTGGGCGCTTTCCACCAGCTGCAGGCCCGGCAAGTCGCGGCGGTTCATCTCCTTGATCCAGTCTATCTGGACCGGCTCGGCCGCCTTACGCCACTTCTGCAGCTCGGATGCGGGGATCATGTAGAAAGTGTTGTTGCGCGCTTCCGCCGACTTGCGGCCGGGAGCGTCGCCGTCCATGAACACCTTGCCGATGTGCGCCGAAAGGGCGATGCCCGAGTTCGCGTCGAGCACCTTCTTGAGGTCCGCTGGCAGCGAATTGTATTTCGCCTGATTCATCGCGAAGATGAACACCGAGGTGTAGAACGCTGGGAACTTGGGGTCAGTCTCGCTATGAAACTTCACCAGTTCCTGCACCTTGACCGCCGGCACCACTTCCCAGGGGATCACCGCGCCGTCGATCACGCCCTTGCTGAGCGCCTCGGGTACCTGCGGCACCGGCATGCCGACAGGGGTCGCGCCCATGGCGGCCAGCAGCTTATTGGTGAGGCGCGTCGGCGCACGCACCTTGAGCCCCTTCAGGTCCGCCAGCACCTTCACCTGCTTGTCGCGCGTGTGGATGACTCCCGGCCCGTGGACGTGGAACGCAAGCGGATGCACGTCCTTGAACTCGGACTTGGAGTGCAGTTGCGCGTATTCCCAGAGTGCTTTGCTCGTGGCCTCGGCATTGGTCATCATGAACGGCAACTCGAACACCTCGACGGTGGGGAAGCGCCCCGCGGTGTAGCCGGGCAGCGTCCAAACGATGTCGGCGACCCCGTCCTTCGCCTGGTCATAGAGTTGCGGCGGAGTACCGCCGAGCTGCATGGCGGGGTACATCTGACACTTGAGCCTGTCAGCGGATTCCTTGGCAAGCTTGGCGCACCAATGAACCAGAAAATTGGCATGGAAGTTGGACGGCGGCGGCAGGAAATGATGCACCTTCAGCGTGACTTCCTGCGCGCTTGCGCCGCCGCAGAAGAGAGCGGCGAGCGCCGAGAGCAGCGCGGCGGTTTTCTGTTTGATAGTCATTTTCGTCTCCTTTATCCCCCTGGGTGATCTGCGCGGCAGCATAACCTACGGCCCGCAAGTTAGCACCTTGCGCGGCAGGGAACGTCCGCCACGCGAATCCTGCCCGCGATAATTGCACGTGATATGCCTGGGAAGAAGATTCCCATTGACGCATCTCAAAGATTCGCGGAAATGGGTGCTGCGGTGTTCCGCGCAGCCAACGAGGCGGGCTGAGCGCGAGGTGATCGAGTTCAGCGCCGCGCGCACTCGAAGCTCTCCGCCTTCGCGGCGTCCCCGCCGCGATATAGCGGAAAGGCTGGGTAGCGGCACATCGGCCGCGTCGCAGTGACGGCGAAGGGCGGCTGCACCTCGTGTGCACCCTGCACCAGATCGCCCGGCGCCTGCCCGCGCTCAACCCAGCCGGTCAGGACTTCGATCATGTCCACGCTCGAGGGCGCACCGACGCCGACGTGGTCGGCGCCCGGCGTGACATAAAGCCGCGCGAAGCTGTCCACCTTCTCTGCGCCCATGCGCCCGATCACCGACCTGAAGTATTCGATGCCCGCATACGGGCTCTGCGCGTAGTCCGCCATGTGCTCGGTGATGATGAGCTTGCCGCCGCGCGCCGCGAAGACGGCGAGGTCCGGATCGGTGGAGTCCATTAGCGCGGAGATTTGGCGCAGCCGGCCTACGAACTCCTCGGGGTTGAAGCGGCGCGGGTCGTAGTCCGGGTCGCGCACGATGAAGTACTGAATTGCGCCGCTGCCGTAGAGCCAGGCGCGGCTGCTCTTCGGGCCCGCGGGCACCGTGGGCGGCGCTTCGCCCGTCTGCCAGCTCGGCCAGCCGCCCACCGGGCCGGTGCCGGGCGCATTCTCGCCGCCGCGGCCCCATCCGGGATACGCGCGCACGTCGTTGGCGAGCGAAAAGCGGAATTCCAGCGGCGTATGCAGCGCCTGCAAAGCCCTCAACTGCGGCTCCGTCAGGCAGCCTGGCGCGGGCCCTGCAGTGCAGCGCAGCTTGCTGGCGTCGAACGTGCGTACGCAGCCCTCGTAGTCGCTGACGATGCCGTCCTTGAGACCATCGAGGGAATCGCAGGCTTCGAGTACCGCGTCGTGCACGAGCTTCACCTTGTCGGGCGCGAGCCAGCCGTTGCCGAACTGCGCGACGCCCGCGCGCGTGCCGGCGACCTGCAGGCCGGCCCAGTTGATGACGGGGGCGCGGCTGTAGATGCCGTCGAAATCCGCCGGGTAGCGCTGCGCCATGGTGAGGCCTTCGCGGCCGCCTTCGGAGCTGCCGAAGAAGTAGAGATTCGCAGGCGCCTTGCGGTAGCGCCGCTTCATGAGATCGACCGAGACGTCGCGCACCTTCTTGTAGGCGGCGTGCGCAAAGTTTGCGAGCGCCTCGTCGTTGAGCGCGAACGCCTGCAGCGGCACGCCGGGCGCGTTCTGGTGCCCCGAATCCGTGCCCACAGTGACGAAGCCGCGCGCGAGCGGCGAGGGCCGGTCCGGGTGCGCCGAGGGCGCAAGGCCGAGCCCTGTGATCAGCACGCCGTTGAAGCCGCCGCCGCCGAACTGCAGCGAGCGGCCGTTCCACTGCGTAGGCAGGTTGACCTGGAAGCGGATCGGCGGTGCCTTGGGATCGACAGGCGCGATCGCGCCAATCACCTTGCAGTACTCGGGCGTGGCCGGAATTACGGTGATCTCGGTCATCGGCGGCTGGAAAGGGAACTTCGCGGGCACGATCATCGGGATCGGCGCCATCAGCGTGGTGGATTCGATGGTGGCGCCTCGCGTAGGCAGGCCGATGGCGCTCGCGGGAATCGGCGCCTTGAGCGCGGCGCAGCCTTCGACGGGATCCACGGGCGCGCCCGCGCAGGCGGCGAGCAGCAGCACAGCGGCGATCGCGAGGAGTCTCATTTTTCAGCCCTCCCATCGAGATCCTTGATGTCCTGTGGAGATAACGCAAGCTTCGCGGTGCGCGCGTTCTCCTCGAGATGCTCGAGACTCGCGGTTCCGGGAATCGGCAGCATGGCGCTCGAATGCGCGAGCAACCATGCGATCGCCACCTGCGCCGGCGTTGCCCCGATGCGCGCGGCGACTTTCTTCACTCTTGCCGAGCGCAAGGCGGACCCTGCGCCAAGCGGGTACCAGGGCAGGAACGCGAGCCCGACCTTTTCGCAGGCACTGAGTACGTCTTCCGATCCGCGGTTGTCGATGCTGTAGCTGTTCTGCACCGAGACCACCGGCGCGATGCGGCGAGCCTCCTCGAGCTGCGCCACGCTCACGTTCGAGAGCCCGAGATGGCGGATCTTGCCCGCCTTCTGCATCGCCGCGAGCGCGCCGAACGATTCGGCGAAGGGCACGCGCGAGTCGGGCGCGTGCCATTGGTACAGGTCAATGCGTTCCAGGCGCAATCGCTTCAGGCTGCCGTCCAGGGCGCGCCGCAGGTGCACTGGCCTGCCATCGGGCACCCACTGCGGCGGGCTCGGGCGCAGCAGCCCGCCCTTGGTGCCGATCACCAGATCTTTCGGGTATGGGTGCAGCGCCTCGGCGATGAGGAGCTCGTCCACCTCCGGGCCGTAGCTGTCGGCGGTGTCGAAGAAATTGTGGCCGAGCTCGTAGGCGCGGCGCAGGACCTTGAGCGCATGCGCGCGATCCTTAGGCGGACCCCACACCTGCGGGCCGCAGACGCGCATCGCACCGAACCCCAGGCGGTTCACCTGCAGGTCGCCGAGTTTCATCGCTGCCCAGTTTAGACTACCCGTATGGACGACGTGCGCGGCTGGATCGCGAAGGCGGAGCGGGTGGTGGCGCTGACCGGGGCGGGAATTTCCACCGATTCCGGCATCCCGGACTTCCGCGGGCCGCAAGGCGTGTGGACGAGGAATCCCAAGGCCGAGAAGCTCTCCGACATCCACTATTACATGTCGGACCCGGAGGTGCGCCAGCTCTCCTGGCAGAGCCGGCTCGAGAACCCGGCCTGGAGCGCGAAGCCCAACGCCGGCCACCGCGCGCTGGTCGAGCTGGAACGGCGCGGCAAGCTGCATACGCTCATCACACAGAACATCGACGAGCTGCACCAGCAGGCTGGCAACAGCCCGGAGAAGGTGATCGAGGTGCACGGCACCTTGCGCCAGGTGGTCTGCATGAGCTGCGGCGAGCGCGCACCGATGGAGCGGGCGCTCGCGCGCGTGCGCGCGGGCGAGGCGGACCCGCCGTGCCGCAGCTGCGGCGGAATACTCAAGAGCGCCACCATCTCCTTCGGCCAAGCGCTGGTGCCTGAGGTGATCGATCGCGCCATGCAGGCCGCGGGCGAGGCCGACGTACTGCTCGCCGTAGGCTCGAGCCTGCAGGTCTACCCGATCGCCGGCGCCGTGCCGCTCGCCAAGCGCGCGGGCGCGCGCGTGGTGATCGTGAACGCCGAGCCGACGCCGTTCGACGATCTCGCCGACGCGGTGTTCAACGACTCGATCAGCGGGGTGCTGCCGGCGCTTTGCCGGCCTTGAAGGACCGGTCGAGGAAATCGACCACGAGGTGCACCAGCTCGTCCTCGCGCCCCTCGAAGAAGTGCTTGGCGTCCGGGACCAGCACCTGGGCCGAGCGTGGATCCTTCTCGATCTGCCGGCGCCGCTCGTCGGCGCCCCATACTGTGACCGTGAAGTCCTGGCTGCCGTAGACGTCGAGGACCGGGATCTTGATACGGTACATCTCCTCCAGCCCCTGCAGGATGCCGATGAACACCCAGGCGCCGACGCTCGTGTCGTCGGTGCGGATCAGGTATTGGTTCGCCATCGTTGCGCCGAGGCTGTGTGACACGATGGCGATGTTGCGGTAGCCCTTCGCCTTGAGAAAATCCACCGCCAGCTGGAAGCGCTCGCGCGCGTCCGGATACAGTGGCACGTACAGGCCGAGAATCGCTGTGCTGGGCAGCACCGGCAGCTGGATCGAGAGCGTGGTGTATCCCGCCTCTGCGATCCGCGCGCGCAGCGTGCCGTAGAGCTCGAAATCGGGGCTCCAGCCGCGGCCGTGCGCGATGATCGCCGCGCCACGCGGCTTCTCCGCCGGCGTGTGCAGCGCGAGGAAGCGGTGTCCGTTCTTCTGCTCGAGCCACACCGCCTCGCCAACCATCAGCGTCTTGCCGATCTCGTCGGCCCAGCGCTTCTCCTTCTCGTAGTCCTGCGCCCCCGCGAGCGCCGGTGCGAGCAGGGCGAGGGCGACAAAAAGCCCGCCGAAGCGGGCTTTTTGTCCCTGCAACTGCAACGCGCTAGGCAAGACTGAACGGCATCTTGCGCAGGCGCTTCCCGGTCAGCGCGTACACGGCATTCGCCACTGCCGGCGGGAGCAGCGCCATGCCGGGCTCGCCGATGCCGCCCGGCTTCTCGGTGCTCTTCACGATGTGCATCTCGATCTTCGGCGTCTCCGGCATGCGCAGCAGCTTGAACTGGTTGAAGTTGGTCTGCTCCACGCGGCCGTCCTTCAGCGTGATGTTGCCGTAAAGAAGCGCCGTCAGGCCGAACACGATGTTGCTCTCCAGCTGCTGCTCGACGATGTTCGGATTGACCATGCGCCCCAGATCCACTGCGATCACCACGCGGTGCACCTTGACCGCGCCTCCTTCGACAGACACCTCGGCGACCTGCGCCATGTAGGTCTCATAGCCCTCCATCAGCGCGATGCCGCGCGCGCGGCCTGCCGGTAGCGGCTTGCCCCAGCCTGCCTTGTCCGCCGCGATGTCGAGCACGTTGCGGAAGCGCGGCTGCTTGTCGAGCAGGGAACGCCGGAACTGATACGGATCCTTGCCCGCCGCCGCCGCCATCTCGTCGATGAAGGACTCGTTGGCGAACACGTTCAGCGCGTGCGACACCGAGCGCAGGTAGCCGACCCTGAGCCCCGTATCGTGGATCACCGTACCCACCGACTGGTTGGCGATGTCGTAGGGCACGAGGATCGCCTCCGTCATCAGCGGATCGACGCCGTCCTTCACGATCTGCGGGAACAGGCGCGTAGTCACGGAGGGCGAGCTCATCTTGAGGCTGAGCGCCACGGGCTTGCCGTCGGCATCCAGCCCGCCGGACATGTTCGTGAGGCTCGCCGGGCGGTAGAAGTCGTGAGTCATGTCGTCTTCGCGCGTCCACACCAGCTTCACCGGCTTGCCGATGGCCTTCGAGATCTCCACCGCCTGCGCCATGTAGTCCAGGTCGATGCGCCGGCCAAAGCCGCCGCCCAGGTAGGTGGTCTTGATGGTGATCTGCTCGGGCTTGAGACCCGTGATCGCCGCCGCCATGCCGAGCGCCATCTGCTGGAACTGGATCGACCCGATCAGCATCGCCGAGTCACTGCGCACGTCGGCGGTGAAGTTCATCGGCTCCATCGGCGAATGCGAGAGGAACGGCATCTCGTAGGTCGCTTCCAGTTTCTTGGCCGCGCCGCTCATCGCCTGCGCCACATCGCCTTGCTGCCTGATCTGTGCGGCCGTCTTGGCCATCGCCTCGGATAGTCCCTGGTACACCGCCGCGGTGCTGAGCGACTTGTTCGGGCCCTCGTCCCAGGTGATGTTCAACGTGTCGCGCGCCTGCTTGGCCTGCCACCACGAATCCGCTACTACGGCGACGCCGTCGGTGATCTGCACCACCTGGCGCACGCCGGGCATGGACTTGGCCTTCGCCGCGTCGTAGCTCACGACTTTGCCGCCGATTACCGGGCACTGGGCAAGCGCGGCGTACAACATGCCGGGCAGCTTTACGTCGATGCCGAACTGGGCCGTGCCGTTGATCTTGCCGGCGGTGTCCAGGCGCTTCAGGGGCTTGCCGACATAGCGGAACTGCGATGGGTCCTTCAGCTGCACTTCCTTCGGCGGCGTGAGCTTGGAGGCCGCCTCGGCCAGCTGGCCATAGGTCGCCTTCTTGCCGCCGGGACCAGTCACCATGCCGTTGGCTGCCTTGCATTTCGCGGCGTCCACGCCCCATTTATCTGCGGCTGCCTGTACCAGCATCACGCGGGCCTGCGCGCCGGCGACGCGCAGCTTTTCATAGCCATCGCGCACCGAGGTCGAGCCGCCGGTCAGCTGGCCGCCGAGCATGGAGTTGATGTACACCTCTCCGGGCGGGGCGAAGTCGACCTTGATCTTCTTGATATCCACTTCCAGCTCTTCGGCCACCAGAGTCGGGAGCGCCATAACCACGCCTTGGCCCATTTCGGAGCGGGCGCAGAGGATCGTTACCGTGTTGTCGCTGCCGATGCGGATCCAGGCATTCGGCATCGATGTGGTCACCGCGGCCTTGGCAAAGGCCTGCGGCAGCTGCACGCCGATCACCAGGCCGCCGCCCAGGGCGGCGCCAGTCTTGAGGAAGGTACGGCGGGAAGGATTCTTGAGCGCGGTCATGGTCAGGCTCCCTTCGTGCCGGCGGCTTTGTGGATGGCCGCGCGGATGCGCGGGTAGGTGCCGCAGCGGCAGATGTTGCCTTCCATCGCGCCGTTGATCTCGGCGTCCGTGGGATTCGGATTGGTGGTCAGGAGCGCCGTCGCGGACATGATCTGCCCCGACTGGCAATAGCCGCACTGGGGTACGTCGAGTTCCGCCCACGCTTGCTGCACCTTCTTGCCGGCGGGCGTCGCGCCGACGCCTTCGATCGTGGTGATCTTCCTGCCCGCGGCGGCGGACAGCGACGTGCCGCATGAACGCACGGGAACGCCATCGAGAAGCACGGTGCAGGCGCCGCACAATTGCGCGCCGCAGCCGAATTTGGTACCGGTCATGCCGAGCGTATCGCGAATGACCCAGAGCAGCGGCGTGCTCGGGTCCGCATTGACCTCGCGGGTCTTGCCGTTAATGGTGAGACGGGCCATCGAACTGCCTCCTTTGGTGAGTACAGCTTGTTCTGGTGGGCACAGCTTGTTCTAGTGGTCGCAATCCTAGTCCGACGCGCGCGGCTGGAGAAGACCCTTGGAAAAAGAAACCTTGCGTTTACCTTGCATCGCGCGGGTGGGGATTGCCCCACCGCAGCGGCGCTTTCGTGCCTAACCCCTTCCCACGAAAGGCATCTTGGTCGCCATGATCGTCATCGTGAGCACGTTGGCGTCCAGGGGCAGGCCCGCAATGTGGACGATGGCGTCCGCCACATGCTGCACGTTCATCCGCGGCTCGACCAGGGTGGTGCCATTTGGCTGCGGTACGCCCTTGGTCATGCGCTCGGTCATCTCGGTGGCGGCGTTGCCGATGTCGATCTGGCAGCCGCAGATGTCGTGCGCGCGGCCGTCGAGCGCGATGCACTTGGTGAGGCCGGTGACGGCGTGCTTGGTGGCGGTGTAGGCCACCGAGAATGGGCGCGGCGCGTGCGCCGAGATCGAGCCGTTGTTGATGATGCGCCCGCCCTGCGGCTTCTGGCTCTTGAAGAGCCGAAACGCCTCCTGCGTGCACAGGAACATGCCGTTGAGGTTCGCGTTCACGACTTCCAGCCATTTTTCGTAAGGCAGCTCGTCCAACGGCACCGCCGGTGCGCCCATACCGGCGTTATTGAACAGGAGATCCAGGCGCCCGAATTTCTCCCTGGTCTTGGCAAACAGGTTCTTCACCGACTCGGGCTTGCCCACGTCGGTGACCACGCCGAGCGCCTTGTCGGCGCCGCACTCGGCAACGATCTTCTCCAGCAGCTCGCCGCGGCGCGCGGCGAACGCGACCTTCCAGCCCGCCTTGACCAGGGCCACGCCGGCGGCCTTGCCGATGCCGGCGGATGCGCCCGTGACGATCGCGACCTTGTTCTGAGCCATGCTAATTTCTCCCCGTGATGAAGCGAGCGATGCTACCGCAAGTGCAGCTGCGCCGGCACCGTCCGGGGGACATGGGCTGGGTGGTGCAGCGCCACGGCGAGCTGTACTGGAAGGAGTTCGGCTACGACGCGCGCTTCGAGGCGCTGGTGGCGGGCATCGTGGCGCGCTTCATCGAGCGCTTCGATGCAGGGCGCGAGCGCTGCTGGATCGCGGCGCGCGGCAGCGAGCGCCTGGGCGCGGTGTTCCTCGTGAAGAAGGCCCCCGACGTGGCGCAGTTGCGGCTCCTGATTGTGGAGCCCGCGGCGCGCGGCCTCGGCCTGGGCAAGCGGCTGGTGCGCGCGTGCATCCGCTTTGCGCGCGCCGCGCGCTATCGCAAGCTCGTGCTGTGGACGCAAAGCGAGCTCGCCGCAGCGCGCGGCATCTACGAGGCGGAGGGATTTCGCCTCGTGCGCCGCGAGGCGCACGAGAGCTTCGGCAAGCCTTTGCAGGGCGAATACTGGGAGCTGGTGCTCTAGATCCAGTCTCGGCGCCGGCTGCAGTGCTAGGGCTTGAGCGCCTTGCCGAAAGCGGCGATCTCATCCGGGATCGACGGCGCTCGCGGAAATTCGCGCTTCGCCTCGCGGTACCAATAGCGCGCATTGGCGGTGTCGCCTTCCATCAGGTGCACGATGCCGTGCGCCCAGCAGGAAAGCGCCGATTCCTCGTCGCGCTGCACGATCTTGTGCGCCGCTTCCCAGTCGCCCGCACGCAGGAAGGCGAGGGCGCGCGCCAGCTCTTCACCCTTCATGGCGACGGGGGCGGCGGCCGGCTGTCGGAGGGCCCTTTCAGTTCGACCGTGTTGCCCTCCGGGTCGGCCACGTAGATCGAGATGCCGTTGCCCTCGGCGCCATAGCGGCGCCGGACCTCGCCCACAGCGACGCCGTGGCGCGCCAGATGGGCGACGATCGCTTCCTGGTCGAAGGGCTCGATGCGCAGGCAGAGATGGTCCATGTTGCGGCCTTCCTTGCCGGGCGCGGCGCCGCCCGCCCTGCCCAGGGGGCCGTCCACGGCGATTAGGTCGATCATCGACGCGCCGGCTTTGAGATGCGACATGCCGAATTCCGGCCGCCAGGCGACGTGCGCCGCGCCGAGCACGTCGCAATAAAAGCGGCGCATGGCGTCCATGTCGCGCACGCGCAGAACGACGTGGTCGATTTCGCGGATCGAGATCATGGCCGCC
>Ga0326726_10004455_pt1 | contig 12784 bp, 9 predicted proteins | sample MHFenrmetagenome_2_FD_207603 | JGI IMG/M metagenome (GOLD analysis project Ga0326726, IMG submission 207603) | Lab enriched peat soil microbial communities from Michigan Hollow, Ithaca, NY, United States - MHF15MN | ecosystem: Environmental > Terrestrial > Soil > Wetlands > Peat | place: USA...
CACCGAGGAGGCGCGCGACAAGCAGACCGAGGCGACGCGCAAGAAGATGCTCGTCGAGATCGGCAAGGCGCGCGCGCGGCGGCTCGCGCGCGCGACGGCAGGCTTCCGCGGCTAGGCGCACTGCCGAAACGACAAGCGGCCCGCCGCCCGAGGACGGCAAGGCCGCGATCCGTGCAGCGGCCTAGAACGCGGTGCCGTTCGCGCGCTTGCCCGGCGAGAAGTCGCCGACCGCGCCGTTCACCATGTTGTGGTGAGCGTACGTCGTGCCGGAGACATCGGGCGACAGGTTGTCGGACAGGTTCACGGTCGCGCTCGTGTAGACGCGGTTGACGAGGACATCGCCCGCCGCGTTCTTGATCGTGATCGTGTCGCCGGCGTCGTTGAGGCCGAGCTGATCGTTGGTCGACGTCGGGCTCGCCTTCGCGAGGAACCAGTTCGTGACCCCGGCGCAGTTCGGCGCGCCGCCGCCCCACACGACCACGGCCTTGCCGGGTGCCAGCGTCATGCTGCCGGTCGCCGCCGGCGCGAATGTGTGACGCAGGATGACCGAGTCGGCGATCGTGACGCCCGTGAGATCGAGCTGCTTGTTCGAGACGTTCACGAGCTCGACGAACTCGTCGCGCGTACCGGTGATCGAGCCATCGCAGTTGGTGTCCGACATGTTGTCGGCGGCCATGTACTCGTTGAGCACGAGGTCGCCGGCGAGCGGCGGGACCGGTCCGGTCGTCGTGATCTTGAAGTCGAGCAGGTAGCGCGTGTCGGTTCCGGTCGCCGAGTAGTCGTTGATCTTGATCGTGTACGTACCCGGTTGCAGCACGCCCTCGGTCGTGACGCCGTCGGCGTCGTTCGGGCCCATGTACGAGCAGAGGTGCTGACCGTCGTCGTCGTCGAACCACTTCGCGGTGGTATCCATGGTGACGTCACCGGCGCTATCGAAGATCCGGATCTGCGTGTCGTCGGCGTTGCAGTCCAGCAGCGGGTTGCCAACGCCCAGGTAGTCGTCGGTCAGATCGATCGAGTCGTAGGTCTCGAGCTCGATCGTCGCAGGTGCCGTGAGCGTGAACGAGTACAGATCGACATCGCCGGCCGTGAGCGAGCCCTTGATGATGTGGTTCGACGCGGTGATCACCTGCGGCACCGTGTTGTTCGCGACGCTATCGGCCTCGAGCACGTCGTACTCGAGCGTGCACGTCGCCGAGCAGCGGTCGCCGTCGACCGTGTGACCGTCGTCGCACTCCTCGCCAACGTCGAGCTGGCCGTTGCCGCACGCCGACACGCACACCGAAGGCTCGCCCGAGCAGGTATAGCCGTGCTCGGTGTCGCACCTGTCGTTGCAGCCATCATTCGTCATCGTGTTGGTGTCGTCGCAAGTCTCGAAACCATCGAGCATGCCGTTGCCACATGCCGACGGCGCAGCCGTGACCGTGAAATCGTAGGTGCCCATCTCGGTGGCGTCGAAGCCATCGATGACCACGAAGTACGTGCCAGCCGGAAGCGCGATGAAGTCGAGCTCCTCGCCGTCCCCAGCGACACCGTTGTCGGAGCAGCCGTCGTGGTCGAGATACTCCGACACCTCGGTCGCGTGATCGCAGGCAGCTGCGAACAGACGCAACGTGGCGTCGAACGGAGTGGTCGTGCCGATCACGATCGAGACATCGCGCCGATCCGGAATCGTGAACTGCCAGATGTTGTCGTGGCCACCACCCGACGTGATGATGTCTCCAGAGAAGTTGTCGCAATCCGCCGCTGGAACCTGGTCGGTACCATTGGTGGTGTCTCCGCTACCGGCACCCTCGAGCGTGCCGTTGTTGTTCGCCATCGCGACGATGAACGGCGCCGTGCACGTGCCGGTCGGCGCGGTGCAGTGCGACGGCTCGCCGGTGCAGGTGAAGCCGGTCTCGACCGCGCACGCCGCGCTGCAGCCGTCGTTCGACACCTTGTTGCCGTCGTCGCACGCTTCGTTGGTGTCGAGCATGCCGTTGCCGCACTCGCCGTGGCAGGTCGCCGAGCAACCGTCGCCGTCGACGGTGTTGCCGTCGTCGCAGTCTTCGGTAGCCACGTCGATGACGCCATCGCCGCAGTGCGTGGTCGTCTCGGTCTTGCACGTCGACGAGCAACCGTCGCCGTTGGACACGTTGCCGTCGTCGCACTGCTCGCCGGTGTCGACGTGGCCGTCGCCGCAGGTGCCGTTGTTGTTGTTGTTGGGGTCGCTGCCGCATGCCGCGAGCGCGGAGATCATCAGAGTCGCGAGAGTCAAACGAGTCATAAGGGGCCGCCCAATAACACGCCGACTGCCGACGACAACAGCACAAACGTGGGGCGCTCTGCCATAGGCCGACTTCGCTCACCACCCACGTTGCGAACGCAAGCAAGCCCACGTTTCCTACGGAGGAAGGCCTACCGAGAACCGCCGAGATCCGTCACGCTTCGCCCATGGATGCACGCGCCGCCGTCGCCTGGGAAGCAGGAGCTCCGCTGACGATCGAGACCGTGCAGCTCGATGGACCGCGCGCCGGCGAGGTGCTGGTCGAGCTCAAGGCCACGGGCCTCTGCCACACCGACAAGTACACGCTGTCGGGCGCGGACTCCGAAGGCATCTTCCCGTCGATCCTCGGGCACGAGGGTGCCGGGATCGTCGTCGACATCGGCGCCGGCGTCACCTCGGTCGCGAAGGGCGACCACGTGATCCCGCTCTACACGCCGGAGTGCCGGCAGTGCAAATCGTGCCTGTCGCAGAAGACGAACCTGTGCACCGCGATCCGCGCGACCCAGGGCAAGGGCGTCATGCCCGACGGCAACAGTCGGTTCTCGATCAACGGCAAGCCGATCGCGCACTACATGGGCTGCTCGACGTTCTCGAACTACACGGTGCTGCCCGAGATCGCGGTGGCGAAGGTCCGCAAGGACGCGCCGTTCGACAAGATCTGCTACATCGGCTGCGGCGTCACGACCGGCATCGGTGCGGTCATCTACACGGCGAAGGTCGAGGTGGGTGCCAACGTGGTCGTGTTCGGGCTCGGCGGCATCGGCCTCAACGTGATCCAGGGCGCGCGGATGGCCGGCGCCGACATGATCGTCGGGGTCGACATCAACCCGGCCCGCGAAGCGCTCGGCAAGAAGTTCGGCATGACGCACTTCGTGAACCCGAAGGAGGTGCGCGGTGATCTGGTGCCGTACCTCGTCGACCTCACGAAGGGCGGCGCCGACTACTCGTTCGAGTGCGTCGGCAACACCGACGTGATGCGGCAGGCCCTCGAGTGCTGCCATCGCGGCTGGGGCACGAGCGTGATCATCGGCGTCGCGGCGGCCGGCACGGAGATCTCGACGCGACCGTTCCAGCTCGTGACCGGGCGCGTGTGGAAGGGTTCGGCGTTCGGCGGCGCGCGTGGCCGCACCCACGTGCCGAAGATCGTCGACTGGTACATGGACAAGAAGATCGCGATCGACGACCTGATCACGCACGAGCTGACGCTCGACCAGATCAATCACGGGTTCGAGCTCATGGTGAAGGGGGAGTCGATTCGAAGTGTCGTCGTCTACTGATCCGCATCTCCACGCCTACGTCGGCCGGCAAGCGATCTTCGATCGCAGGCTCGAGGTGGTCGGGTACGAGCTCCTGTATCGCAACAGCGAAGAGAATCGGGCTCGGTTCACCGACGCGAATCAGGCCACCGCCGCGACGATGCTGAACGCGTTCGTCGAGCTCGGCCTCGACACGCTCGCGCTCGGCCTCCCGGTGTGGGTCAACCTCCCGGCGGACTTCCTGCTCGGCAAGCTGCCGATCCCGCTGCCGCCGGAGCGCATGGTGATCGAGGTGCTCGAGGACGTGCCGGTGACCGACGAGCTCGTCGACGCGCTCGAAGGGTTTCGCGCGGATGGCTTCAAGATCGCGCTCGATGACTTCGTGCTCACCGACGAGACGCGGCGGCTGATCCCCCTCGCGACATGGATCAAGGTCGACATCCTCGGGGTCCCCAAGGAAGAGATCGCGCGCCAGTACCACGCGCTCAAGCCATTCGGCCGGATCCTGCTCGCCGAGAAGCTCTCGACGCACGACGAGCACATGTTCGTCCGCGACCTCGGCTTCCAGCTGTTCCAGGGCCACTTCCTCGAGCTGCCGCTCATCGCGAAGTCCACGCGCATGCCGCACGATCGCGTGGCGCTCGTGAAGATCCTCGGCGCGCTCTTCGATCCGGACCTCGATCTTCGCAAGATCGAGACCCTGATCGCGACCGAGGTCGGGCTCGCGGTGCGCGTGATCAAGCTCGCGAGCTCCGCGGCGCTCTCGCTCGGCAGCCCGATCGGCTCGATTCGCCAGGCCGTGCTGCGACTCGGCGTGCAGCAGGTCGCGGCGCTCGTCACGCTCATCATGGTCTCCGGCTTCGACGACAAGCCGCTCGAGCTCGCGCGCCAGGCGCTGATCCGCGCGCGCATGTGCGAGATCCTCGCGCGCCACGCGAAGGTCGCGTCCGATCAGCTGTTCACGGCCGGGCTGCTGTCGCTGATCGACGCGATCCTCGATCGCCCGCTCCACGAGCTGCTGTCCCAGTTCGCCGTCGCCCCGCTCGTCCGCGAAGCGCTCGAAGGCGGTCCGGGCCCGGCCGCGAAGATCGTCGAGGCCGTCCGTCACCAGAACCGCGGCGAGCTCGGGCAGGTCAGCGACTCCGGCTTCGACGCCCAGACCGTGTTCGTGGCGTGGTTCGATGCCATCCGCTGGGCCGACGACATGATCTCCAAGATCTAGCCGGCGTACATTCACGGTCCGATGTGGCAGCGGTCCTAGCGCCCGTCGGTATCCGGACTCGCGAGCCACGCTTCGGCGCGCTTGCGAGCCGCGGTGTACGCCGCGCCCGCCGTCTTCAAGACGTCGAGCGCCTGCGTCGCGAGCTCGATCGCGTGCGCGCGCTCGGCCTTCGGCAGCGATCGCGCGACGACCAGGCGCGCCTCGGCGATCTTGCCGGCCGGCGCGTGGCTCGTCTCGTAGCGGGCGAGCACCGCCTCGGCGATCGGACGCGCCTTGTCGAGCTCGTTCGTCGCGACGAGCATCTTCGCGAGGACCATGCGATCCGCGACCGTCTCGGGATGCACGCTGCCGAGCTCGCGCTCCACGATCTCGGCCGCGGCCTGCGCGTGGACGAGCGCGTCCTTGTTGCGATGGAGCTCGTGAAGGTACGCGGCGATCGTGACGTGCACCTCGGCCTGCTCGACCGGCGAGCGGGCGACCGCGTGGAGCGCGGCCTCGAACGCGGCCTTCGCGCCGGCCTCGTCACCGCCACCCAGGCGCGCGACGCCGACGAACGCGTTGCCGGTCGCGATCATCGACGGCGCGTTCGCCTTCTCCGCGAGCGCGATCAGCGCGCGGCCATCGACGGTCGCGTCGTCGAATCGATCCAGCATGAGATCGATGTTGCCGAGCATGTGCAAGAGGCCGAGGTTCGAGCCGTCGACGTGCCGTGCCGCGATCACGACCTCGCGAGCCTCGGCGTAGCGCTGGGCGAGCACGTACGCGGTCGCGACCCGCGCGCGATTCGCCGTGCGCTCCGCGACACCCGGCAGGTCGTCGCGGATCGCGAGCGCCTCGTCCCACCGCGGACGCGCGCGATCGATGTCGTCGATCGCCTGCGCCTCGGCCTCGAGCGCGGCCGCGCGGTCCGCCGGATCGTTCGCGTCCGGCGGACCGGCATCGTGCGCGAAGTGATGATCGCCCTCGACGGTGTGCGTGGCCGTGGCGGCCGCGACCACCACCGCACCCGCCGCGATGGCGAGCCCGGCAATCGCCAGGTACCGCCACGGTCGTGACCACGCCATCGTCACCTACTGTACCGGATCGCGGTACAACCCGCGCCATGGCGAAGCCGTTCGAGACCTGGACCGTGGTGCCGCATCGACCGCTCGAGAAGCTCGAGTCCAACCTGTGGCGCGTCGAGGGTGACCTCCCCGGCGGCGATGGCACGCGCGTGATGACGATCGTCAAGCTCGCGAGCGGCGGGCTCGTGATCCACAACGCGATCGCGCTCGAGGAAGACCAGATGAAGGAGATCGAGGCCTTCGGCGAGCCCGAGATCCTGATCGTCCCGAACGGCTTCCACCGCCTCGACGCCAAGGTCTACAAGCAGCGCTACCCGAAGCTCAAGGTGCTCGCGCCGAAGGCGGCGATGAAGAAGGTCGCGCAGGTCGTCGCGGTCGATGGCTCGCTCGCCGATGCGCCGAAGGATCCGAAGGTCGTGATCCGCGACCTCGACGGCACCAAGAGCCACGAGGGCATCATCGAGGTGACCTCGGAGTCCGGCAACAAGACGGTCGTGTTCAACGACGTCGTCAACAACCTGCCCAAGCTCGGCGGCGTGATCGGGTTCATGCTGTCGCCGACCGGTCGCCCGTCGGTGCCGCGGATCTTCCGGTGGTTCTTCGTCAAGGACAAGCCGGCGTTCATGGCCGACATGGAGAGGCTCGCCGCGCAGCCCGACCTCAAGCGCGTCATCGTCTCCCACGGCAAGATGATGACCGACCAGCCGGGCGAGGCACTTCGCACCGCCCTCACCGCGTTCTGACGCGCGCTGCTAGGCCTTGCCAGGCCTTTCCCGCGCGAACAATGCGACTGTAGTCACATGAGTGCAGGTGGTTCGAGGCGGATGCTGACGCGGGCGGGGTGGTTGGGCATGTCGATGGACGAGGAGTCGCGCGACTACCTGCAAGAGCGCCTCGTCGTGCTGTCGCGGCTCCTGTTCTGGAGCTTCGTCGCGTTGCTCGTCGGGATGGTGCTGCTGTACCGCGCGTATCCCCATCTGACGCCGGTCCGGAACCGCACGATCTACGAGACCGCGCTCGTCGGCCTGGTCGTGCTCGGGCTCCTGTGGCGCGGCGTGCTGTTGCGGCGCCCGGTCGGCCTGCGCACCCTCCACGCGATCGATCTGTTCTACGGCGTCTCCGCCGGAAGCACGTTCGGGTGGGCTGCCTATGCCGCGTCCGACCTGCACATGACCGCGCTCGCGAACATCGTGTGGACCACGTTCGTGGTGTTCCTGCGCGTGATCGTCGTGCCGAGCACCGCCCGGCGGACCGCGATCGTCGCCTCGGCGACGTTCGTCCCGATCGTCGTCTCGGCGATCGGGATCGCCGCGACCACCACGACGGAGATCCCGGGCCAGGCGTTCGTCGGTGGCGCGGCCCTGATCGGCGTCGTGCTGGTGCTGCTCGCGACGACCGGCTCGCGCATCATCTACGGCTTGCGCCGCAAGGCGAGCACGGCGATGCGCCTCGGCCAGTACACGCTCGATCAGAAGATCGGCGAGGGCGGCAACGGCGCCGTGTACCGCGCCCACCACGCGCTGCTCCGCCGGCCGACCGCGGTGAAGCTGATGCGCCCCGACCGGATCGACGCCATCACGCTCGACCGCTTCGAGCGCGAGGTCCAGCTCATGAGCCAGCTCACCCACCCCAACACGGTCGCCGTCTACGACTACGGCCGTAGCCCCGACGGCGTCTTCTACTACGCGATGGAGTACCTCGACGGCATCGACCTCGAAGAGCTCGTGACCAAGTTCGGTCCGCAACCCGGCGACCGCGTCGCTCACATCCTCGCGCAGGTCTGCGGCGCACTCGAGGAAGCGCACCGCCGCGGCATGGTCCATCGCGACATCAAGCCCGGCAACATCATTCTGTGCGAACGCGGCGATGTCCCCGACGTCGCGAAGGTCGTCGACTTCGGCCTCGTCAAGGAGCTCGGCAGCGGCGGCACCGAGCGCACCGGCATCCTCGGCACGCCGGCGTACGTCGCGCCCGAGCTCGTCACCGACCCCGACTCGACGGGCCCGGCGACCGATCTCTACGCGCTCGGCGCCGTCGGCTACTTCTTGCTCACCGGGCGCCGCGTGTTCGAGGGCAAGACCGCGGTCGAGGTGTGCATCCAGCACGTCACCCAGACGCCCGTGCCACCGTCGGAGATCGCGCTCCACGTCTCGCCCGCGCTCGAAGAGCTCATCCTGCGCTGCCTCGCGAAGCGCCCCGGCGATCGCCCGCAGAGCGCCACCGCGCTCGCCCGCCTGTTGCGCGCCCTACCTGCCGGCAGCGAGTGGAGCGAGGACGAGGCCGGGCGATGGTGGAGCGACTTCCGCCAGCTCGCGGCCCCCCCACAGTCGTCGACGCCCACGTTGACGATCACGGTCGACCTCGCGCAGCGCGACGCGGCGTGACGGGCGAGCCGCCGTCACGGGCAGTCGCCCGGGCACGTCACGTGGGTCTCGCTCGCGTCGCAGAACATGTCGCCGCACACCGCGGAGCACGTGCAGTCCACCGGGCAGTTGCGGCAGTTCTCGAGAGCCGCGTTGCACGTGCCGTCGCCGCACGCCGGCTCGGCCGGATCGCACGTGGAGCCCGGGGGGCACAGCGGCGTGCATCGCGTCCAACAATCCGGATCGGCGCAACCCGCGAGCCCGTCGCCATCGTCGTCGACCGTGCTCTCGCAGTTCTCGCGCGGGCCCGCGCTGCCCCAGCGCAGGCGCCAGGTGTCGAACAACCGCGTCCCGGAGCCATCGAACGCCGTGCTTCCTCCATACAGGATCACGTCGGCGCCGTCGGGACCCGGGAACGCGATCGCACCACCGCGACCGAGCGGGTGGTTCGGGATCAACTGCTGCGCCATGGTGGTGCCGTCCCACTCCCAGGTATCGCCAAACGAGCTACTGCCGATCCGAGTCCCTTCGATGAGCAGCGAGCGCTGTCGCAACGGCTCGTAGATGAACGACGCGAACCCGCGTGCCGGCACCGCGTTGGTCGCGTCGAGGGTGGTCCACGCCGTGCCGTCGTACGCGATCGTGTCGAGCGGCGTCTGCAACGGCGGCGAGATGCCATCGCGGACCACGATCCCGTGCATCGGATCGAAGGACGCCTCCGCACCGATGCGCGAGCTGGGTTGGGCCGCGATCGGGATCAGGTGCCAGTCGCCATCCCACTCCCAGGTATCGCTGAGCGGGGTGGCGCCCGCCCCCTGGCCACCGAACATCACGACCTTCTTGCGCTTGAAGTCGTAGGCCATGACCGCGCCGAGGCGTGCGGGTGGCGAGATCGTCGGCGTGGCGAGCATCCAGCTCGTGCCATCCCAGAGCCACGTCTCGTTCGGGACCGGATTGTTGGCCGTGCCTCCACCGAACACCACCATGTCGTGGCGCGCGGCATCGTAGGCGGCGGTCGCGTTGACTCGCGCCGACGGTCCGCCCGCCGGAGTCTTCTTCGTCCAGATCGAACCATCGTACGACCACAGCTGCGACGTAGCCGTCAACGTCGCGTCCTGACCGCCGAACATCCACTCGCGGCCGCGCAACGGATCGTAGGCGGCCGCGGCGAACGCGCTCGTGGTCGGGACGGACTGCGCCGGCGCCAGCGCCCAGGCCGCGCCATTCCAGATCCACGTCCTGGCGCTGACGGTCGCCGGCCCCAGGAGATCGGTCTCGCCGCCGTACATCACGATCGTGCCCGTCACGGCGTCGCTCGCCATGTCCTGCTTGTACAGCACGCCCGGTTGCGCCTGGCCGAGCGGCGTCCAGGTCGTCCCGTCGTAGGCGTAGGTCTGTGCCGAGATCGACCCGCCATCGTACCCGCCGTACGCGATCATCCGGTGGCCGATCGTGTCGTAGGCCATCGCGCCCAGCGCGAGTCCCGACGGGGTCGAGGTCGAGACCTGATGCCACGTCGTGCCGTCGTACTCCCACGTATCGTTGAAGTACCTCGTCGATGGCTGATCGGTGAAGCCGCCCGCGAGCACGACCACGCCGCGCTTCGGATCGTAGGCCATCACGAACTCGCCGCGTGGATCTGGCGCCCGCGGTGGGGACATCAGATGCCACGTCGAGCCATCCCACTCCCACGTGTCGTTCGACCACACCTGATCGACGAAGCCCCCGAACATCACGACCACCTTCCGCGCCGAGTCGTAGACCATACCGAAGTGATCGCGCTGCTTCGGCGTGGCGGTCTGCACGACCGTCCAGCGGTCGCCGTTCCACGCCCAAAAATCGGCGAGCGCCTTGCTGTCGTCGCCGACGTTGCCGCCGTACAGCAACACCTGCCGGCGCGCGGCGTCGTAGACCATCCGCGCATCCTGCCGGCCAGCCGGCGCGGCCGGAGTCGCCTGTCTCGCCCACCCGGCACCGTTCCACTCGAACGTGGAATCGTCCAGAACATCGTGGCTGGCTTGCGTCGATCGCCCGCCGAACATGATCACGCGCCGGCGATACGGGTCGTAGGCGAGCGCCGGGTGCGATTGCGCTGCCGGCGCGATGGGCTGGAGCTCCTGCCAGTCGAGTTGCTCGGCGGCACACGTGCTCGCGCAGCCATCGCCGGAGACGAGGTTGTGATCGTCACAGGTCTCGTTCAGCACCTTGGTCATGCCGACGATCTTCAGCGAATCCACCGCGCCGTTGCCGCAGGTCTCGTTCGACGTGCAGTCGCCGGAGCAACCGTCGCCGGTGATCGTGTTGCCGTCGTCACAGGCCTCGCCGAGATCGACGAGCGCGTTGCCGCACACGATCGGCAAGCACACCCCGTCGTGGCAGGAGCTCGCCGGCATCGTGTTGCACTGGGTGAGATCGGGCTTGCCGTCGCACGCCGCGAGCTGCTCGGGGGTTGCACACACGACCGTGCCGCCGGTGATGCCGTGACACGTGGTCCTGGGAGGACACAGCGAGCCATCGCTGCACTGCACGGAATTGGTCTCGATACACCCCGCCAGACCCAGCGCCACGAGCGCGAGCTTCATGGAACCATGGTAACTGCGATCAGATGCAAACCGGCGGCGTCACGCACGTATGTGTCGTGGTCGTGTCGCAATCCCTGCTCTCGCATTCCGTGGTCGACGTGCATGCGGCACCGTCGGCCTTGAGTGCGGTGCAGGTCATCGTCGTCGACTCGCAGTAACTGTGGTCGATACAGGGGCTGAGGTTCGAGCACGTGTCGCCGAGCTTCGGGCGCGCGATGCACTTGAGGGTGGTCATGTCGCAGGTGTAGACGGAGGAGCAGTCGTTCGAGCTCGCGCACGTGTCGCCGAGGTTGCCGAACGGGACGCACGTCTTCGACGCGCTGTTGCAGGTGTCGCCGATATCGCGGCACTGCGTCCCGTTGACGCAGACTCCGTTGGCCGCCACGAGCGGCTGGCAGGTGGTCGAGCAGACGTTGCTGTTGCAGCTCTGCGAGGACGTGCACGGCGCGCCATCGGCGAGGAACGCGGTGCACACGCTCGTGGTCGAGTCGCAGTAGCCGGTGTTGCACCTCACCGTGCTCGAGCAGGTCTCGCCGAGGTTGGCGCGGACCGGCGCCGTCGCGCCGACGCACGTGCCCATACAGCACGTGTTCGAGGCACAGGTCGGGATGGTGCAGACGTGCGAGATGCACTCCTCGTTCAGCGCACAGGCGCCGGCATCACCGACCGTGCCTTCGAATGTCTGGTCGCACGCGAGCGGCTGGTTGCGACTCGACAACACCTCGTTGCGGTCGCAGGTCGTGCCGGTGAACTGGTCGAAGCACACACGAGCCTTGTCGCCGTGATAGATCACCTTGCCGGCTTTCACGGCGGCGACGAGATCGGCGTCGATCATGATGTCGAGCCCGTAGAGGCTGCGACAGGTCGCGAGATCCGGAAGCAGGCCGCAGCGCACGTAGATGTCGCAGAACGCGTCGACGGCCGCGGTTCCCAGCCCGTCGATCGGGATCGAGCCACTGCCACTATCCGGCCCACACGCGGCGATCACGATCACTACCAAGGCGCGGTTTCGCATGAGTCCCCCGAGATGATTGTAGTCTCCTTGGGTGGGATTCCTGAAGAACCTGTTCAACGCGGTAAAGGGCGGCAGCGCATATCGCCCGACACTCGAAGCGCTGCCACAGCTCGCGCCCTCGATCGCCGCGATGAAGCAGGGGAACATCCAGCCCGCACTCCAGCAGTTCAACACGTCGACGAATGACCCCGAGCTGCGCTATCGCCTCGTCACCGCCGCCGCCGACATGTTCGGCGTCGAGAACACGCGGACGATGCTGCTCGACGCGTGGGTGGAGAACACCCCACACGACCCGTTCGCGGTGCTGGTGCGCGCCAAGTGGCGCATCGACTCGGCACCGTCGTGGCGGCCCGACGATCCGGAGGACGTCGCCGACGCGGCGCGGGCCGCGAACACCGAGGCGGCGAAGTTCGCGCGTAGCGAGTACGAGCGCATCGCACATTCGGGCCCGAACGATCCGGTGCCCTGGGCGCTGCTGCTCGGGCTGCCGCTGATCTTCGAGCTCGAGGACAAGCGGCGGCTCTACAACGAGGTCCAGCGGCGGTTCGCCGGGTTCTTTCCGGCCCAGCTCGCGATGCATCACGCGCTGACGGCGATGTGGTACGGCGATCACGAGCAGTCGGTCGGGTTCATGCGCCAGGTCGCGGCGCAGGCGCCGATCGGCAGCGACCTCCAGGTGCTCGTCGCGTACGGCCACTTCCGCGTCTACACGTACGAGAAGTTTTACGGCGATGGTCCCGAGGCCGCGCAGGCCGTGCTCGCGAACCCGGTGGTGCAGCAAGAAGTGATGGCCTCGTTCGAGCGCTCGGTGTGGTCGCCGCAGTACCGACCCGGGCTGTGGACGCTATGGGCCCGCCACGTCGCCGCGGCGTGGTGCTTCGAGAGCGGCGACACGGTGCGCGCGAAGGCCGAGCTCGAGCGTGTGGGCGACGCGTTCGACGAGAATGCCGATCCGTGGAACTGCTCGGTGGCCACCTACAACAACATCCGAGCCGGGCTCGGGTTGTAAGATGTCG
>Ga0326726_10004457_pt1 | contig 12783 bp, 6 predicted proteins | sample MHFenrmetagenome_2_FD_207603 | JGI IMG/M metagenome (GOLD analysis project Ga0326726, IMG submission 207603) | Lab enriched peat soil microbial communities from Michigan Hollow, Ithaca, NY, United States - MHF15MN | ecosystem: Environmental > Terrestrial > Soil > Wetlands > Peat | place: USA...
CAGTTCACTTATGAGGCCGCTCGTAAATTGACGGAAGCGAAACAGTACCCACAGGCACGCGATCTGCTCTCGAAGCTGTTGACAGATTCGCCTTACAACGGTGAATACCTCGCGGCCATGGCGGATACTTACGCACAGGCGGGCGATGACCAGGGTCTCAAGCAGTTCTACAACGAGAAGATTGCCTTGTTCCGTAACTCGTCGCTTTCAGCGGATACGCGCAAGGCCCAGATCGCTACTTTGCGGCGCGGCCTGATTCCCGCGCTCACCCGCATGAAAGACTGCCCGGGCGCGGTCGACCAATACATCGAGCTCATCAACAATTTTCCGGAAGACGACACCCTCGTTACCGAGGCCGCGCTGTACGCACTCCGCTACCAGCGCTCGGTACAGCTTGTCGAGTTTTACTCGAAGACCGTCGCCCAGTCACCGCGCGACTACCACTGGTCGATGGTGCTGGCCCGCATCCAGACGAATCTCGAAAACTATCCGGCGGCTATCGAGACTTACGCCAAGGCCATTGCTGTTCGCCCGGATCGGGTTGACCTCTACACCGCGCGGGCCGGACTCGAAGAGCGTTTAATGCGTTTCGACGACGCTGTATCCGATTACGAACGCATCTATCAACTCGCCTACAAAGATCCGCCGTGGATGGAGAAAGTGGCGGCCGTGCGCGCGCGCCAGGGCAAGACCAATGAAACTGTCGCCGCCCTCAAAGCTGCGCTCATCGATGGCCGTCCGGAAAACGCCGCCAACTACTTCGAGGTTGCCCGTCGTCTTGAGTCATGGGGAATGCTCGCGCAGGCCCGCACTTTCGCGGAGCAGGGAATCAAGAGTGCCGGCCCGGATCTGCTGGCCACCGCCGAACAACACCCGGGCGCAAGAACCTACGTTCGCGTCATGACCCGCCTGCGCCAGCACGAGCAGGCCTATGCCGCAATGCAAAGCGCCCTTGCGGACGCGTCCTCGAACCTGCCTGTCATGAAAGAACAGGTCGAGAAGCAGGGAATCGCTGCGGTCACCGACCGGCAATGGCGGGACAGAGTGCGGCAGACCCGCATCGAGACTGCCCGCAACGGCATGGCCGCCGTCCTGGTGGAGATAGGCAACACGGTCAACTCGTATTTCACGCCCGAGGAACGGCTTACGTTCGCCCACTTCGCGGAAGGGAAGTGGGTCGTCATGGACCTTGCCGATCGCGAGAAGTTTGCCATTCCCCTTGCCCAAAGCGCAGCTCTCGCCGACCAGGAGGCGCGTTGGCGCTTCGATGTCATGATACAGCGGGCGGCGCTCCCCAATTCTTATAGCGACTTCCGGTCCTTGATCGATCTGCAGCGGCGACGCGGCCGGTTCGCCGAGCTCGGATCGCAGCTGGAGCAATACGCGAATGTGGTTCCGAACAACAGCCGGTACACGCCAGTGGTTGAGGCAGCCGACGCTTACCGCGCCGCCGGCGACCAGCAAAACGAGTTGCGGCTGCTTACAAGCATTTCTGCTTACAGCCTGGACAATGTTCACCAGCAGCGCCTGTTCCAACTGCTGCTGGCGCAGCGGCCGCAGGAACTCGTCGGGATCTCTGCAACGTGGTCGCATCCCGCGGGCGAGGCGGCGGCCCGGTACGTGGTCGCAAACGGCGGCTTCGGCTTGTCGCACAGCGTGGTTGTGGCCCGCGGACAGCAGCGCCCGCCGGTTTGGACCAAGTCGTATCTTGCGCTCGTTGGACTCTATTATGCCGAGCCTACCGCGGACGTAAATACTGCCTTTCTCGGTGCGCTTGGCGACAACACGATCGCCGAACGCCTCGCTAAACCGGTCGATCGCACGCAGCAGCTTGCCGGCAACATCTGGTTCTACTATGGGTCGCGTTACGGTGAGTATCTGGGTACCACCAAACAAGGCAACCCCGAGGACTTTCTCCCGGCCATCCTGGAGGAGAGTCCCGCATCGTCCTCCGGATATTTGACCTTAGCCGACTACTATTCCGGCGCCGGCGACACCGAGCGTGCCATCGCGGACTACAACCACACTCTCGACCTGTCTCCCAATCGTCCTGATGTTTATGACAGCCTCGCGCTCGCCTATTACAAGCGCGGCGATCGCTCCGCCGCTGTGAACCAGTGGAAACAGGCCCTCGCCGTACTCTCCAAGCAACTCGACAGCGCGCATGCCCCGGAAAGTTTCTGGACAGACTTCGGGCGCACCTGCGATCAGCTTCGCACCCGGCACCTCTACTCCGAGCTCAAGCCCGATGCGGACGCCATCGTTCGAACTTACCTCCGCCGCAATGGCAACTATCGCTCGAATGCTCTGCTGCAGCCTGCATACGCAGCCATCGGAGATCCTGCGTCCGCCACCGCCTGGCTTCTGGATGTCTCCTCGGCGGCGCAGGACCCCACCCAGATTCTGGCCGATGTCGTCGACGCTGCCTGGATCCCCCTGGCCCAACGCGCGCCCATCTATCAGCGCATTCTGCAATCCAAGCAGGACGCACTCGCCAAGCTTGCTGGGCTTGAACGCGACAACGCCCAGCAGGATCTCGGTTCCTGGCAAGTGCTTTGGATCAAGCACCTCGTCCGCACTAGACAGTATGCGCAAGCGGCAGATGCCATCGCTGCCTTGCCCAAGGAAACCCGCGATGCGCAGGCTGCGGCGCTGGTACCGTTCGACCTGCAGATCGCTGCACAGCTCGGCAGTCTGGATTCCAAGATCGCCCGCTATCGCGCCGATCCGCACAGCGTTCCAGCTTCAAACCTTCTCCGAATCGCCGCCCGCCAGCTGTTCGAGGCCGGGGATAAGCAGTCGGCGCGCAAGATCCTCGAATTCGTGTTTGCCCGCGAAATCGACGAACATCAGCTCAACGCCGCTAACTTCCTCGGACTGGCCGAAATTCGCCTCGCCTCCGGAGACACTCCCGGGGCGCTCGATCTCCTCCGCCGTTTGGTGGCGGTTGTCGGAGCCCCATTCGAGAATCTGGATCCAGCCTCGGCCCTGCTGGAGAAAACCGGCCACAACGCTGAAGCCATCGAGTTTCTGGATCAACTCGTGAAGTCGGCGCCCTGGGATCCTTCTTATCGCCTGCGTCTGGCGAAAGCCCGGCTTGTCGCGGGCCAGGATGCCGCGGCGGCCCAGGATGCCCTGGCCCAGGTCGCTGCCGGGACGAACGTGCAGTACGATCTCCGCCTGAGAGCGGCTGGGGCGGTCGCCGGCCGGTCGCACCCCGATCTCGGAAGTGGTGAACTGAATCTGCTCGCCGGAAATCCGGCTGCCATCTCCCCCACGGCGGTCGATAAGTTCTACTTCTACGAGGCTCGAATGAAGGCCGCCCAGAGTGTGGCGGATCCACAGATGAAGATCCAACTCCTCAGTCACTGCGTCATTGATTTCCCGCGGCGAGAGGAAGCTCGGCTTCCGCTGTTCCTGGCCGCAGCGAGCCTGCGCTCCGATGAATTTGCGATCGCAGTTCTCGATCCGCTGCTGCGCACGCAATTCCTGGGCGGCAATGCTTCCTCATCTGCCTTGTCGGAAGAGGAACAGATCATCAGTTCCGAGAGCGACGAAGAAGATGAAAGCGAAGATACCAGCGCCCCGGCCACGCCGGCGCCCAGGCTCTCCCGCGCCCAACAGGCCCAGGCGGCGCAGATGATCGGCGAAACCATGGCGCGCCTCGGTCGGCTGTCCGAGGCGGTCCCGTATTTTGAAATCGCGCGCCGTTCCCAGAGTTCGCCCGCAGCCCGCAAGGATCTGGCGCGCATAATTTCCGACCTCAAGGCTGCATTGCGAATGCAGCGCCAGAACGCCATGCGGCAGCCGCTGCCGCACGAAGCGCTGGAGCAAGATCGTACCGTTCGGCCGCGGCTACCGGCTCGCGCCGGTCCCGCGTCCAAAGCGGCAACTGCGAAAGGAGGCGCGAAGCCATGAAACGCACTGCCATCTTCTCTATGTGTGCGCTCTTGTGCGCTGGAATGGGGTGGGCGGCTTATCAGGCCGCGGCACCGTCCGAGCCGCCACTCTCGAAGTACGTTCCAGCCGGCCCGCTGCTTTACCTGCAGGCCCAGGACTTCTCCGCACTGCTCGCGGACTGGAAGTCCTCTCCGCAGAGGAAACAATGGATCGAGAGCAGCCACTACGAAGTTTTCTCCCGTTCGCGTCTCTTGCTGCGTCTGCACGGCGCCGGCGACCAATTCGCCGCTGCCGCTGGCCTGCCGCCCGACATGAACTTTCTTTCCCAGGTTGCTGGAACGCGCAGCGCCCTTGCTCTCTATGACATCGGCAACCTGCAATTCCTCTACATCACGTACCTGCCGTCCGCCAAGTCGTTGCAGACAACGCTCTGGCAGAGCCGCGCCAGGTTCGAGCCGCGTAACGCCGGCGGCGTGAATTTCTACCTGCGTCGCGATCCCGAATCGCAAAAGGAAGTCGCCTTCGCAGTGTCCGGCGATTACCTGCTGTTGGCAACCCGTGAAGATCTGCTGGCAGGAGCTCTGCAGTTGATGTCTGGCAGCCAGAACCGCACGGTCGAAAGCGAACAATGGTGGTTACAATCGGTCGCCTCTGCTGGAACGGCGGGCGATTTGCGTATGGTGTTGAACCTCGAGAAGATCGTTCCCAGCCCGTACTTCCGCACGTATTGGGTGCAACAAAATATCACCGACCTGACACAGTACTCTGCAGCGGTATCCGATCTGTTCCGCTCCAACAAGCAATACCGCGAAGAGCGGGTCTTGATCCGAGAGGCTTCGCCGATAGCGGCGCCATCCGCCGGCGGGTACGAGGCTGCCGCCGGCCTTGTTCGCCTCGTTCCCGATAGCGTGGGCGTTTATGAGGCCAAGGCACAGCCCTCGTCCGATTCCTGCCTCGACCTGCTCGAGACCAAACTGCTCGCCCCACATCTGGGCCCGGCGCCTCCCTCGCTGAGCGCCCCGCAAGTGCAACTCACCTCAGGAGAAGCAGGCGCAGGTTCCGACCTCGAAACCCGGATCGACCAACCGGCTGTGCACCGTACCGCCGCGCCCCAAAACACATCTGCGTTGAAGGAACTCCTCGACAAGACTCAGATTCTCGCTTCGCTGCAGGTGCAATCCACCGAGCGCGACCAGGCAGGCGTCTTCGTGAGGATTCACTCTGCAGTGGTTTTGGCGGCGGCGTCCGACTGGAACGAGGCAAATGTTCAATCCGCTCTGGCCGACTTCGTTGCTCTGGGCTTCACCACCAGCCGCCTAGGTGTCGCTTGGCAGCAAAAATCCGGCTATCAGGAATTCGATGGACTCTGGCGGTTCGTGGTCTCCGTTCGCGGTAAATACCTTCTGGTCTCCGATGATCCGAACTTGATGGCGGCGATGCTCTCCAACTTCAGCCGCAAGTCGGAGGTGAAGCCCGCCGCCATCATCGCTGGTTTCAATCATTCGAAGGAGCGGGCCAACTTCGTCCGTTTCTCCGGCGTGGTCGACCGGCCTAACCTGTCGCAGTCCAATGTTCCTGGCATGGAGCGGCAGCCGCAATTCTTTTCAGAGAACATGGCGAGTCTGAGCTCTGTGCTCGCCGGCGTCGCCGCGGAGCGCATCACGGTTCGCGCCGACGGCGCCAAAGTTCTTCAGACAGTTACCTACGAATGGTCGCAATAAGGAATTTCGTTCTTCTGTTGATTGTCGGCGTGCTCGCGCTGTCGACTTCCCACGGCAGCGCTGGCACAGCCGCGCTGGATCGCGCAAACTCTCCTCCAACGTCGCTCTTTGCCCAATCGGCCGGTCCATTGTTGAATCGCGATTTTCCCAGTGAAGCGATTTCATTTTTGCTGCTCGACGCGCACACCGGCAAAGTCTTGGCCTCGCGCTGGGAGAACCCCGAAGCGCCGATTCCTCTGGGTTCACTGGTGAAGCCTTTCATCGCGCTCGCCTATGGCGAGCATCACGCGTTCCGCTACCCGGCCCACGTTTGCCACGGAACCGCTTCCGGGTGCTGGCTTCCGCGAGGGCATGGCAACGTCGATCTCTCGACCGCGATCGCTTACTCCTGCAATTCCTATTTTCGAGTGCTCACGGCGAAAATGACTGCCGGCGACGTCTCGCCCACCGCGTTGCGGTTTGGTCTCGAGCCTCCGGCTGCGGGAACTTCGGGACCCGCACTTGCCGGCCTCGGCAACCGCTGGCGGATCTCGCCCCTCAACATGGCTCGTGCTTATCTCGAACTGGCCCGTCGCCGGGAACAACCCGGCGTCAACCAAGTCCTGGCCGGAATGGCGCAGTCGGCGCGGCAAGGGACGGGCGCGGAAGTCGATCGCGCTCTCCCCTACCCCGGTGCCCTTGTCAAGACCGGGACCGCGCCCTGCACTCACTCCACGCGCGTTCCCGGTGACGGCTTCACTATTGTGCTTTTACCGTCCGACGATCCACAGGTTCTGCTGATGGTTCGTGTGCACGGCGTCCCTGGCGCCCGGGCTGCTAAGATTGCCGGGCAGATGCTGCGCCGTATCGAGCAATGACTCGCCGCGTACGGATGAATGCCACCACCGTCCTCCTCGCGCTCATTCTGATCAGTCGCTTCGCCGGCGCGCAGGATGTCCGCGTCGGCGTCTTCGGTCTGTTCCATCCTCATCAGCTCGTATTGAGCGCTCCTGCCGGCTCGGCTTTAGTCATGCACGTGGGAGGAGAGTCGATCGTGCTCGAAGGAAGCTCGGGTGTAAGCAGCGCCCACATCCGAGGGGGCGGAGACCACGTTCTTGTCGAGGTGGGAGGCCACGTCCTCCGCGCCTCCGAGTTGACCGTGACCAGCCGCGAGAACGGCCCGGTCGATTTCGTCCTCGCCGTTCCGGGGAAAATCACGCGCCACTATCGGGGCACCCTCGAGTTGAAGCCGGCTCCCCGAACTCTGACGGCGGCGGTGACGATGGATATGGAAACCGCCGTTGCCTCCGTCGTGGCGGCGGAAAGCACCATGGATGCGCCTTCGGAAGCTCTCAAGGCGTTGGCGGTTGCGGCCCGTTCTTATTTCGTCGCCGGCAAAGGACGCCACCGCAATTTCGATTTCTGCGACACCACGCACTGTCAGTTTCTGCGCGAACCGCCGGCGAGCAACACCGCCGCCGCGCAGGCCGCTTCCGCCACTCGGGGCTTGGTCATCGCTTACCAATCGCAACCCTTCGCGACGATGTACACCCGCAGTTGTAGTGGGCGTACCCGCACCCCCGCCGAACTTGGCCTGCCGGCCGCCGCCTACTCTTACTATTCGGTCGATTGCAAGTATTGCCGCCAGCACCCCTCGCGCTGGCAGAGTCGACTCGCGGTTGAGGATGCGGCAACGCTCCGTGCCTCCAACGAGTCTTCGCGCCTGCGCCTCGACCGCCGGTTAGGATGGAGCGCCGTCCCGAGCAACACCTTCGTGGCGCGAAAAGAAGGCCAGCAGGTAATACTGCGGGGAGTCGGCCAGGGACACGGGATTGGACTCTGCCAGGCCGGTGCCAAAGCGATGGCCGAAGCGGGTGCAGACTTCCGCGAAATCCTTGCCCACTATTACCCGAACACAGCTGTCACTACAATCGGCGCCGCTTCCTCAGGCGGCACGGCGGAGACGAAACATCAAACCGCACAGATACACGCGGATTGATCCACGTGGAGCTCACCGTCTGTTTTCTTGACTACTCAGCCGAATTGCGAGACCCTTATGCCCCAGGTTTCGAAGTGCTTGACGGGGATGCGCAAACCACGATTTCGGGGCTGATTGAGGCGGCCGAACGAGGGGATCATGCCGCTTCGGAAACACTTTTTGGGGCGCTCTATTCTGAGCTGCATCGGACCGCAAAGCGGGAACTCGCTCGCCGCGCCGGATCCGTAAGTATCAGCGCCACCACGCTACTGCACGAGGCCTATCTGGCCATGTCCGCCCGAGGCGACCCCAGGTTTCCCGATCGTCCGCGATTTATGGGTTATGCGGCGCGCGTGATGCGGAGACTGATCATTGATCATGCCCGGGAGCGGCAGGCGCAGAAGCGCGGCGGCCTGTTCGAGATTACTTCCCTAGACACCAACGCGATGGAGAACGCGGTCGACCACCGCCAGCTCACGGAGATCAGTGAAGCTCTGGACCAGCTAGGCAAGGTTGAGTCGTCCCTCGCCGAGATCGTCGATCTGAAGTTCTTCTGCGGCCTTTCCTTCGGTGAAATCGCTGCCATGCGGGATGTATCCGAACGCACGGTGCAGCGAGATTGGGAGAGGGCACGGCTCTATCTCCACCGAAAGATTCGCGCTGATTTACCGCTCTGAGGACCTATGTCCACACTCAGTTCCGAGCAGTGGCGGGCTCTTCGCCCTTACATCGAGCAGGCACTCGAAATGGCCGATGAGGAGCGCGCCACCTGGCTTGCCTCTATTCGCGCCCAAGACCCCGCTCTGGCTGCGCAACTAGCTTCGCTCCTGCAGGAGCACGACGATCTGGCGAAAGCTGGTTTCCTCGAGGGCAATCTCACCTCGCCCTGGGGTGCTGCTGCCGGGCTGGCAGGACAAGTCGTTGGCCCCTACACGCTGATCTCGCTGCTCGGTCAGGGCGGGATGGGCAGTGTCTGGCTGGGCGAGCGCACCGACGGCCGCTTCGAGCGGCGCGTGGCCGTCAAGTTCCTCAACGTTGCGCTGGTCGGCCAGGGAGTCGAAGAACGCTTCAAGCGTGAAGGCCGCATTCTGGGGCGGCTGTCGCATCCTCACATTGCCGAGCTCGTGGACGCCGGTGTCTCGCCCAGCGGCCCTCCGTATCTCGTGCTGGAGTATGTCGAGGGCGACCACATCGACCGCTACTGTGACCAGCAGAGGCTTGACGTGGAAGCGCGGCTCCGGCTCTTTCTCGACGTCGCCGGTGCCGTGGCCCATGCTCACGCCAACCTGATCGTGCACCGCGACCTCAAGCCCTCCAACATCCTGGTCAGCAAGGACGGACAAGTGAAGTTGCTGGATTTCGGCATTGCCAAGCTGCTCGAGGGCGAGGGTCAGGACGGAGAAGCTACGTTGCTGACCGTCCAGGGCGGACGCGCCATGACGCCGGAGTATGCAGCCCCGGAGCAAGTGACCGGAGCGCCGGTCACGACCGCCACGGATGTTTATGCGTTGGGTGTGCTCCTGTATGTGTTGCTCACCGGACAGCATCCTGCCGGACCGGGCCCCCGCTCTCCCGCCGACCTGGTGAAGGCGATCGTGGATACCGAGCCGCGGCGGCTGTCGGACATCGTAACTTCCAGCAAGGCGGATGAAGAGACCACAAGCGCCAATGCCGCGCGCCGCACGGCCACGCCTGACAAGCTTCGTCGCTTGCTCCGTGGAGATCTCGACACCATCGTGGCCAAGGCGCTGAAGAAGAATCCGCAGGAGCGCTACTCCTCGGTGACTGGCCTTGCCGATGATCTGGCCCGGTATCTCAAGCATGAGCCCATCAGCGCGCGGCCCGACACCTTTGCTTATCGCGCCGCCAAGTTCGTGCGCCGTAACCGAACCGCAGTGGCCCTGGCTGCACTGGCCGTGATCGGCACGGCTGCGGGGATTGTCGGCACCGTCGTGCAGGCCCGCACCGCGCGCGCCCAGCGCGACTTCGCCTACCGCCAGCTGCAGAATTCCGAAGCCGTCAATGACCTCAACTCTTTCCTCCTGTCGGACGCGGCGCCTTCCGGCAAGCCATTCACCGTGAACGAACTACTCGAGCGCGCCCGGCAGATCGTGGAGCGGCAACACGGCAACGACGCCAGCCGCGTGCAGTTGCTCATCTCCATCGGCGAGCAGTACAACACGCAGGACGAAGACGCGAAAGCACGGCCCGTTCTCGAGGAGGCCTACCGAATCTCGCGTGGACTCGCTGACCGCTCCACGCGGGCGCAAGCGTCGTGCGCATTTGGGCATGCGTTATCGCTGGGCGACGACCCAAAGCGAGCCGAGGCGCTCATCCAGGAGGGACTCCGCGAACTTCCCGCCGAACCCCAGTATTCTCTCGATCGAGTCTCCTGCCTCTTACATGGCAGCGCGGTCGCGCGCAATACCGGTGAAGCGCAGCAAGGCATTGCACGCGTGCAGGAAGCGCAGCGAACACTGCAGCAAGCGCCGTTCGACCCCGAGATGCGCAAGCTGCGCGTGTTCATGGATCTTGCCGAAGCCTATCGCGAAGCCGCTGATCTCCCGCCAGCCATCGCCGCCTTCGAGCAGGCCTCTGTCCAACTCACGGCGCTCGGCCGCGACAATACCGAAACCGCCGGCACACTTTTCAATAACTGGGCCCTCGCCCTGAAACAGATGGGCAGGCCTCTTGAGGCAGAACGACTCTTTCGCCGTGCCATCGACGTCAGTCGGGCGGACCATTCCGAACAGGGCGTATCCCCGGTGTTGCTCAACAACTACTCTTCTGTTCTGGAGGATTTAGCCCGCTTCGACGAGGCTGCCGGATACGCCGAGCGTTCTTACGCACGAGCTCGAGAGGCGGGTGATGAGGTGGCGATCAATCAGGCTCTGTTGGCGCGGTCGAGAATCTACCGCGCTCAACACGACGTCCCCCGAGCGGAAGCAGCGCTGGCGGAGGTCGAACCTCGACTGCGCAAAGCCCTCCCCCCTGGACACTTTGCTTTTGCTGCGCTGATTTCAGACCGCTCCCTCCTGGAACTGGAGCGTGGCGATTCTTCTGCAGCCATGCGGCTTGCCGACCAGGCGGTCAGCCAGCTTGAGGCGACCATCAAGTCCGGAAAGTCTGGAATCAATCTTCTCCCTGTCCTCTGTCAGCGCCGGGCCATGGTCGAGCTGCAGGCTGGTCGTCCCGATGCCGCCGCGGCTGACATGAGCAAGGTCTTGGAGCTCTTGCGAACCAACACAGCTCCTGGAGCTTTGTCTTACCGGACCGGTCGCGCTTATCTCATTCTGGCGCGCGCCCTTAAGGCTCAGGGTAAGGAACAGGAAGCCCGCGCCGCCGCCCGCACCGCCGCGGACCACCTTCAGAGCGCTGCCGGTCCCGATCACCCCGATACCCGCAGCGCCCGCCAGCTCGCCGGCCTCGACCCCTCCAGCCGATAACCGCCCGATGATGCTTCGGCTTCCAGCACCTGATTTCTTGCAGCGCCTTCGGCTCACATTCCGGCCTCGCAGAGCGCGAGCCTTTCACCGTCCCTATTGTGTTGAGAACGCGAAAACCTGCCCGATGGGATTGATTCCCCAGACGCCCGCGCCGCTGCCGACGCTGATCGTCGCAAGGCTTCCCGGAATTTGCACAGCCCATCGGATGCTGTGGCGTAGAAGAAAGATCTCGCCGGCAGAGTCCAGTCCCCACACACCATCTCCTCCTGCATTGATCACGGCATAAGTATTTACAGGGTCTCCGGTGAATAGGTAGCCATCATTCCCAATCAATTCAACTAGGTCACCGGTGCCATAGACTACCCAAGCACCATCTGGGCCGACGGCCACCGGCCCAGCCAAGGGAAATGGGAGATCTCTTTTGATGAACGCGCGACTCTCAAAGTCATAGTTATAAACCTCGCCATAGCCGTTAACTCCCCAAACCTCACCACCACCCACCGCAAGCGTCTGCAGTGTTCCAGGTATGTTTTCCCAATTCCCGATGCAATAGTTGAAGCGGTAGATTCCAGCCGACGGGTTCAATCCCCAGACTTCATAGAGATGGCAGCTGTCCTGGTAACCGATACCGACGGCGATGAAACTCAGAACTCCGGGCGCTTGGTTAAAGACCCATGACGTTCCGCTCTTGGTGGCGTTGTAGATGTTGCCTGACGAATCCAGCCCCCAGACCGTGTCAGGCTGGCGCAAATTGCCGCCGCCGACCGCGATCTGGGTGAGCGAAATCGCGCTCGCCTGGAGAAATTTGTTGGTCTTGTAGATGTACGGGTGGCCATTGGTGGCAAGCGCCCACACGCTGGCGCCGCCTGAGGCGACCTGCATCATCTTGGCGTTGCCCTTAACGCTGACCTTTTGAAACGACTGCGCTCGCGCCGATGGTGACAAAGCGATTGCCAGAGCGAGGGCGAGCACGACGACAGAAGCTTTTGCAGTTCGATTTTTCACGGTGGGTCCCTCCTCGGTCACCCGGACAGGGCAGGTGGTGTCGCGGTCCCCGGCAAGAATTAAGAACGTCCAGAAAAAGCTAGGGGTTTCCATCTTCTTCCGCCTTGGTCTTCCTGGTCCGCGCGGGGCGTTCCGACCTCACCCTGCTATCCAGAGCAACCTCTACTCAGATAAACGCAAGCCGAACCCGAAAGACGACAGGCGGAAGAAACATGTGGCGGTGATCGCGATTTTTCACCAAACTACAATGATCCGACCTTGGTCGCGGGGGTCTCACTCAAATCGCGCCGACGTCCTTCCCGGTCAGTTCGCCGCGCCTTACCTTTCCTGAATCTTTTGTCGTCTTTTGCCCGGCGCTTCCGTTTATCCAAGTAGAGCCCGATGTGGGGTTCGAGAGGTCAGCCGGGGGACTCGATGTTCCAGGGCACCGGGAAATGTGGTCGCGAGCCCGGCCTTGCCTCAGGAGGATGTCATGTTGCACACAAATGCACTATCCGCCCGGTCATTGATCTCCAGAGTTAACCTGGCCGCGGTTGCCACGGTTCTCATCGCATTAGCGGCGGCGGCAGCGCATGCAGACGAAACCAGTAACCGGATCGCGGCCAACAGAATCGCAGCCAACCGCATTGCAGCGAACCGGATCGCCGCCAACCAGCTCGCCGCCAGGAAGCTCTCCGAGAACCGCCTGGAGGCCGGCGCCGACGCCGCCAAGATGCTCAGCACTGCCGACGGCCGCGAAGTCTATAGCTACATC
>Ga0326726_10004458_pt1 | contig 12783 bp, 26 predicted proteins | sample MHFenrmetagenome_2_FD_207603 | JGI IMG/M metagenome (GOLD analysis project Ga0326726, IMG submission 207603) | Lab enriched peat soil microbial communities from Michigan Hollow, Ithaca, NY, United States - MHF15MN | ecosystem: Environmental > Terrestrial > Soil > Wetlands > Peat | place: USA...
TAAGGCCTCCTCACATTCATTCCAATAGCCGGATAGCGAATCAAAAAAAACGCACGCCTGTGCGTACATTGGTGTCCGGAATCTGGCTATCATTGTCGTTTTTGTATATGTTCTGTTTTTCACAAGTGAAAAAATTCGTTTTACTTGGAATAGAGTTCAACTATAAGTTGTTCCTGAACAGGAAGCTGCATTTCGTCCCGCGAGGGAATATGCGAAACCTTCCCCTTGAAGTTCGCGCTGTCAATCTCGACCCAACCCGGGATGCCCCTGTGTTCGCTCTTCGAAAGGCTTTCCCCTATTTCAGGCATCCCCCTGCTGGCTTCTCGTATTTCGACGAGGTCGCCGGCTTTCATAGCAAAGGAAGGAAGGTTAACCTCCCTGGCGTTTACAATGACGTGGCCGTGTTTGATAAGTTGTCTCGCTCTCCGCCGGTTGGGCGCAAAGCCCATGCGAAATACCATAGAATCAAGACGGCTCTCTATGAGCTGCAGGAGAACTTCACCTGTAATCCCCTTCTTCCTCTCAGCCTCGTAAAAGTATTTCCTGAATTGCCGCTCGAGGAGTCCGAACATCTTTCGTACTTTCTGCTTTTCCCTGAGTTGTATCCCGTAATCGGACAATTTCCTGAACCCCTGTCCATGTTGTCCGGGCGGGTATTTTCTCCGTTCAATAGCACATTTTTCCGTATAGCATCTGTCGCCTTTGAGAAAGAGCTTCTCCCCCTCCCTCCGGCAAATCCTGCATAGCGCACCGATATATCTCGCCACCTTACACCCTCCTCCTCTTTGGCGGTCTGCAGCCGTTGTGGGGAACGGGAGTTACATCCTTGATCAGGTTAATCTCCAGTCCGGCAGCCTGGAGTGCGCGTATCGCAGACTCCCGGCCTGAACCCGGTCCTTTTACGAAGATATCGACCTGTTTCATACCGAAGTCCATCGCCTTTTTCGCCGCCGTCGTAGCCGCTATCTGCGCAGCGTAAGGAGTTCCCTTCCGCGACCCCTTAAATCCGAGGTTACCTGAACTGGCCCAGGTAATAACGTCCCCATTCGGATCGGTAATGGTCACAATCGTATTATTGAACGTCGCCTGGATGTGGGCAGCACCGTACGCAATATTTCTTTTGTCTTTCTTAACGCCTTTTTTCCTTTGTGCCATATGTTATGCCTCTTTCTTTTTCCCCATGACCGCTTTTCTCGGACCCTTCCTGGTCCGCGCATTCGTCTTCGTTCTCTGCCCTCTCAAAGGGAGTCCCAGACGGTGTCTCTGCCCCCTGTAACTGCCGATATCGACGAGCCTCTTGATGCTCATTGAGATATCGCGCCTGAGATCGCCCTCGACCCGGTAATCTCTCTCGAGCACCCCCCTGATTTTCACGATCTCTTCGTTCGAAAGATCCTTCACCCTTGTATTAGGGTTTATCTGCGTTTCAGTCAATATCTTCTGTGACAATGTTCTCCCGATACCGAAGATCCTTGTCAACCCAATCTCAACCCGCTCATTTTTTGGTAAATCGACTCCGGCAATTCTCGCCAATGTATACCTCCTTCACCTGGACTGGAGTGTCGTATGTCTCATGCTGTTACTCATCATGATAAACCGCTGACGGTTTTACCCCTGCCTCTGTTTATGCCTCAGGTTTTCGCATATAACCCTTACAACGCCTTTCCTTTTGATAATCTTGCATTTCGCACATATTGGCCTTACTGAAGAACGGACTTTCATGATATCCCCTTTTCACACGCTACTTGAAACGATACGTTATTCTCCCCTTTGTGAGGTCATACGGTGAAAGCTCGACGGTGACCCTGTCGCCGGGAAGTATCTTTATAAAATGCATCCTCATTTTCCCCGAAACGTATGCAAGAATAACCTGCCCGTTTTCAAGTTCGACTTTAAACATTGCGTTGGGAAGCGTTTCAATAATCTTCCCTTCTACCTCTATATTATCTTCTTTCGGCATTAGCTGAATACTATAACTTTTTAATAAATTTTAGTCAATATCCTCGGTTCACCGGATGTCACAAGTATGGTATGCTCAAAATGGGCGGACAGTTTTCCGTCGAGGGTCACCGCTGTCCATCCGTCTTCAAGAATGACGACCTCATGGCTACCTTCGTTCACCATAGGCTCTATCGCTATTGTCATGCCGGGTTTAAGTCTCGGACCGCGACCCGGGCTTCCAAAATTCGGAATCTGGGGTTCTTCATGCAACTCGCGGCCAATGCCATGGCCGACAAAGGCCCGCACAACCGAAAACCCGTTTGACTCAACATGGGTTTGAACCGAATGCGAGATGTCCGATACCCTGTTATCCGGCTTTGCATTCTCTATCCCCTTATACATGGACTCTTCGGTCACCCTGAGCAACCGCTCTGTGTCCGCATGTACTTTGCCTACAGGGAACGTATATGCGCCGTCTCCGTAAAATCCATCCTTATAAACACCGACATCGACTCCCAGGATGTCCCCTTCCTCCAGTGCCCTGTCTGACGGAATGCCGTGAATGACCTCGCTGTTGACAGAGGCGCAGATGCTTGCGGGATACCCTCTATATCCGTTAAAGGCCGGTAACGCGTTATGCGATCGGATATACTGGTCAGCGTAGTGTTCAATCATTTTTGTGGTAACGCCTGGTTTAATCATGTTCTTTAAATAATCGAGCGTTTTCGCAACAATAAGGCACGATTGCGCAATTTTTTCTGTTTCTTCTGGAGATTTCAGGATTATCATCGGCAGAGAGATGAATTCTGTATACCATACATTTCTTCAACGATTACCCTTATTTTCTTCCCCGAATTCTTCCCTTTTTGAGAAAACCCTCATACGAACGGGTGATCAAGTGGGATTCGATCTGTGAAACGGTATCCAATGCGACACCGACTGCAATCAGCAGTGAAGTCCCTCCGAAATAAAACGGCACGTTGAATCTCCTGATTAGAATTTCAGGTATTATACAGACAACTCCGAGGTAAAGAGCGCCGACAAACGTCAGTCGCGAAAGCACCTTGTAGATATATTCAGATGTCTTTTGCCCTGGCCGTATTCCCGGAATATACCCCCCGTATTTTTTGAGATTATCAGCGATATCAACGGGATTAAAGATGATCGCAGTATAAAAATAGGCGAAGAAGAAAATCATTCCCACATAGAGCATCGTATAAAGGACCGTCCCCGGGGAGAGCTGTCTCGAAAACGCCTGCACCCATGGCACTGCGATAAACCCCGCAACCGTTGCAGGGAACATGATGATGGATGATGCGAATATCGGGGGGATAACGCCTGAGGTATTAATCTTGAGCGGCAAATGCGTAGCCTGTCCCCCGTAAACTTTCCGGCCGACAACCCTCTTTGCGTACTGAACAGGTATCTTCCGCTGTCCCCTCTCCATATAAATAATCGCCCCGATGACTGCCACCATCATGACAACGAGAAAGATCACAAAAAATATCGAGAGTTCACCAGCCTGAACAAGTCGGACGGTGCTGATTACCGCATTGGGGAACCGGGCCACAATACCGGCAAAGATAATCAGCGAGATCCCGTTTCCGATACCCCTTTCCGTTATCTGTTCACCGAGCCACATGATGAAAGCCGTTCCCGATGTCAGTGTGATCATTGTTACTAATTTGAAAGACCATCCAGGGTTCTGGACGAACGCCCCTCCTGCCATCCCTTCGAGACCTGCCGCGATGCCGAAAGACTGAATCGCGCTTATAACGACAGTTCCGTATCGTGTATACCGCACTATCTTTTTCCTGCCCGCTTCCCCTTCCTTTGCGAGCTTTCCGATAGCGGGAATGACGACCGTGAGGAGTTGAAGGATGATCGATGCGCTGATGTACGGCATGATGCCGAGAGCAAAAATGGTGACCTTGGATAAGGCCCCCCCTGAAAACATATCAAAAAAGCCCATGAGCGCCCCGCCCTTTTCCATAAGAAACTTGCTCAACGCCTCTCCGTTGATTCCCGGGGTCGGTATGTGTGCGCCTATTCTGTATACAGCGAGGAGACCGAGAGTAAACAACACCCTGGTTTTCAGCTCGGGTATCTTGAAGATATTTTGGAAGCTAGAGAGAATGCCCAACGTTTTATATTACCTCTGCTTTGCCGCCCGAAGCAGAAATCTTTGATAAAGCAGAAGCACTGAAAGCGTCTGCCTGTATTGTCAGCGGTCTGCGAAGCTCGCCTACGCCGAGGATCTTCAGGCCGTCTTGCAACTTCTTAATGATTCCCTTTTCGAAGAGAACCGCGGCCGTTATCGTGTCAATCCCTTCTACCCGGTCAATATCTTTCAGATTTACAATGGTAAACTCAATCCTGAAGTTGTTCTTGAACCCGCGTTTCGGAATTCGTCTCTGCAAGGGCATCTGACCTCCTTCGAATCCGGGGCCTTTCGTGCCGCCCGAGCGGGCCTTTTGTCCTTTATGTCCTTTGCAGGAAGTTTTTCCGTGTCCGGAGCCGATGCCACGCCCCACGCGTTTGCATTTCTTCCTGCTTCCATCAGCGGGTTTTAACTCCTCTAACTTCATGCCACCTCCTGAGACTCTTCTTCAGCCTTTCCCCTCAGTCTTAAAACCGTATCGGGGTCTTTCAGGCTCGCCAGTCCGTTCAATGTTGCCTTTACCGAGTTAAAGGGATTATGACTGCGTATCGACTTAGCAACAATATTCTGAACGCCGCCCACTTCCAGGACCGCCCTGACAGCGCCTCCTGCAATGATCCCCGTGCCTTTTACGGCAGGGTTTATCACAACGGTACCGGAGCCGAACCTTCCTATGATCCTGTGTGGTATCGTACCTTCTTTCAGCGGAAATTTCAGGAGCGATTTCTTCGCCTGTTCAACGGCCTTCCGGATCGCCTCGGGAACTTCAGCAGCCTTTCCTTTTCCTATTCCGACCGTCCCCTCTCCGTCGCCGACGACAACGAGTGCGGTAAAGGAAAAACGCCTGCCGCCTTTCACCACTTTTGCCACCCGATTAATATATACGACCTTATCTTTTAAGTTCAGCCCTTCCGGATCAATCTTCTCCACATGACCTCCATATAACACGTAGCGTTTCAGCCATCAGCAACAAACCACCGACAACCGGGAACTAATCAGAATTCAAGCCCTGCTTCCCTGGATGCTTCCGCCAGAGCTTTGATACTACCGTGATAGCGATAACCGCTCCTGTCAAAAACGATCTTTTTTATCCCCTTGTCAATTGCCCTTTTCGCTATCAGTGCTCCGACGAGTTTTGCCGTTTTGATGTTCCCTTTATGGGATTTTTCACTGCTCAGCTCTTTATCCAAACTTGACGCCGTCACAACCGTATTTCCCTTCGTATCATCGATAATCTGGGCATAAATATTGTTAAGGCTCCGATAGACCGACAACCGTAACCGTTCAGGTGTCCCGAGGACCTTTTTCCTTATACGCGTGTGGCGTCTCCGTATCGCTTCTTTCTTGCGTTCAGCCAACCCAACCTCCTAAAATCAGTTTCTGAAAACAAAAAACTGAAAACTAACGACTATTTCTTGCCCGCTTTACCGACCTTCAGCTTCAGCCTTTCACCGGCGAACCTGATTCCCTTTCCTTTATATGCATCCGGCGGTCTCAGAGTTCTCAGACTCGCAGCGACCTGCCCGATCTTTTGCCTGTCTATGCCGGTAAGGGTGATCTGTACCTGTTTGGGGTCAACAGATGCTTTAATCCCTTCGGGGAGTTGAAACTCGATGGGATGCGAGTAGCCGAGGGTCAGAACAATCTTGTCGCCCGTAACCTGCGCTTTATAGCCGACCCCGGTGATACTGAGGACTTTCTGATACCCCTGTGAAACCCCGAAGACCATATTGGAGATAAGGCTTCGCGTAAGGCCATGGAGCGCCTTCTCATTCTTCGTATCTCCTGATCGTTCAACGGATACGATCCCTTCATTCACCGAAACCTTCATCTTGTCCGGCCAGTCCCAGTTCAGTTCGCCTTTAGGGCCTTTCACATGTATTGTCTGGCCTTTTATCTCTACGTTAACCTTCTCAGGTATTGCTACCGGTTTTTTACCAATGCGTGACATTCCGATTGTCTCCTTTACCATACATGACAGATGACTTCTCCGCCAATGCCTTCTCGCCGGCAGGTCCTGTCGCTTAAAATCCCTTTCGATGTCGTCAAAATTGCAACTCCCAACCCGCCCATTACGCTGGGGATCTCATCGCTGCCCGCATATACTCTTCTTCCGGGCTTGCTGATTCTCTTTAACCCCGTTATGACGCTTTCGTTCTCCATATACTTGGGGATAACTCTCAGGATACCCTGCTTTCGATCCTTCAGTATCTTATACGCCCTTATAAACCCCTCTTCTTTCAATATCTTGGCGATTTCCAATTTTATTTTTGAAATTGGAATATCAACCTTTTCAGCCTTAATCTGCATAGCATTGCGTATCCTCGTCAGCATATCTGCAATTGGATCAGTAAGCATTCATTCCCTCCGCTACCAGCTTGCCTTTATCACGCCGGGTATCTGTCCTTCGAGTGCAAGCGTTCTGAAGCAAATCCTGCACATGCCGAACTTGCGCAGATACGCCCGCGGCCTTCCGCAGAGCTTGCACCTGTTATACGCCCTCACCCTGAATTTTGGCGGTCTTTTCGCCTTTTCGATCAAACAAGTCTTTGCCATTCGTCACTCCATTTTCGTTTTTGTTATTGATTATTCGTTAATTGTCATTCTGTTCGTTAACGGATAACGTATAACGAATAATCAATAACAATTAGTTCTTAAACGGCATCCCCACATACCGCAAGAGCGCTTTACTTTCCTTATCCGTTTTAGCAGAAGTACAGAAGATGATGTCGAGTCCGTGGACCATTTCAACCTTGTCATAATCTATCTCGGGAAAGATAAACTGTTCCTTGAGCCCCAGGGCGTAGTTCCCCCTGCCGTCAAATGCCTTTCCCGGTATGCCTTTGAAATCCCTGATCCTTGGCAATGCGACGCTGATGAACCTGTCAAGGAACTCATACATCATGTCCCCCCTCAGCGTGACCTTGCACCCGATCGGGGCTCCTTTTCTCAGCTTAAAAGCCGCAATCGATTTCTTCGCCTTTGTTACGACCGATTTCTGACCGGTTATCAAAGAAAGCTCTTTCTGCACTGCATCGATAAGTTTTATATTCTGGATCGCCTCTCCGAGTCCGACATTGAGGACGACCTTCTGTATCTTGGGAACCTCCATGATATTGCCATAGGAAAATTCCTTTATCATGTTCGGCACGACTTCTTTCAGGTATTTCTCTTTAAGCCTCGGCATCATTCTTAGTCTATAACCTCCCTGCATTTTTTACACATGCGAAGCTTCCTGCCGTCCTGCAATACTGAATTGCCGATTCTTGTCGGCTTGGCGCATTTGGGACATACCAGCATTACATTCGAAATCTGAATCGGCGCCTCTTTTTCGATAATCCCACCCTGCGTATACTTCCTCGTCGGTTTCATATGTTTTTTGATCATATTTATCTTCTCGATCAAAAGACTGTCCTTGGAAGGATTCACGGTGAGGACTCTTCCCTTTTTTCCTTTTTCTTTGCCCGTCATGACTACAACAGTATCGTCCTTTTTTATCGTTAACCCCATATGTTCCCCTATAAAACCTCAGGAGCCAAAGAGATGATCTTTGTGAACTCCTTCCATCTCAGTTCCCTCGCCACAGGGCCGAAGATTCTCGTCCCCACCGGCTCTCCCTGCGGGTTGATCAGTACTACAGCATTCTGGTCGAAACGGATATATGTTCCGTCAGGCCTCCGATGTTCTTTCCTGGTGCGGACCACTACTGCCTTCGCAACAGAACCCTTTTTCACGTTGCTTTCCGGCAACGCTTCCTTCACGCTTACCACGACAATGTCGCCGAGTCTCGCATACCGCCTGTGAAAACCGCCGAGCACCTTAATGCACTGCACTTTTTTTGCGCCTGAATTATCTGCTACTTCGCACATACTCCGCAACTGAATCATCTTCCATCACTCCAGTCAGCCGTTATTCTATTACCACCCATCGTTTTTCTTTGCTGAGGGGTCTTGTTTCTACTATTTTCACCATATCTCCGATATTGCATTTATTCATCTCGTCGTGCGCCTTGAATTTTGTGACCCTTTTCATCGTTTTCTTGTATACGGGATGCTGAAAAAGCCTCGTCACGGCGACAACCACCGTCTTTTCCATCTTGTTGCTGATCACCTTGCCTGCATAGATCTTTTTAGACACCTTTTTCTTCCCTCTTCACCTTTTCACTTTTTACGGTTAGTACCTTTGCAATATCTTTTCTCACGGCACGTATCCTCATGGGATTCTCAATCTCACCTGTCGCCTGCTGGAACCTCAGGTTAAAAAGTTCTCTTCTGAGGTCGTTCTCCTTCTGGCTCATCTCCTCGACTGTCATTGCCCTCAGTTCAGACGATTTCACAGAACCTCCTCATCCCTCTTGACAAACTTTGTCGCTATCGGCAGCTTATGTGCCGCAAGGCGCATCGCCTCTTTTGCCGTTGCTTCAGTCACACCCGACATTTCGTAGATAATTCGTCCCGGCTTTACCACAGCCACCCAGTATTCCGGCGCGCCTTTCCCTTTTCCCATCCTGGTCTCAGCAGGTTTCTTTGTAATCGGCTTGTCAGGGAAAATCCGTATCCATACCTTGCATCCTCTCTTGGCATGACGGGTAATCGCTATTCTGGCGGACTCAATCTGCTGGCTCGAAATCCATCCCGGTTCAAGCGCCTTGAGACCGAACTCACCGAAAGAAACCTCGGCACCGAGGTAAGCCTTGCCGTTCATATTGCCTTTCTGCATCTTCCTGAACTTCACCTTCTTGGGCATTAACATGCTGTCACCTAAGCTTCCTTCACTCTGCTTTCAGGCAGTATATCACCATGGTACATCCAGACCTTCACCCCAATGACCCCGTAGGTTGTCCTCGCCCGTGCGTAGCCATAATCAATATCAGCCCTGAATGTATGGAGCGGAACCCTTCCTTCTCTGTACCATTCCGAACGCGCTATCTCGGCTCCGGCAAGCCTTCCGGAGCATGATATCTTCACCCCCAGCGTGCCGAATCTGAGCGCCGAGGCGACAGACTTTTTCATCGCCCTCCTGAAGGCAACCCTTTTTTCGAGCTGAAGGGCAACATTTTCTGCAACGAGCTGAGCATCCACTTCAGGCTTTCTTACTTCCTTGATATCAATTGATACCTCTTTGCCTGTTATTTCCTTCAGCTCTTTTCTGAGTTTTTCGACTTCAGAGCCTTTTTTCCCGATAATGATTCCGGGCCGGGCTGTATGGATAATTACCCTCATATTCTGACCGGCACGCTCAATCTCTATCTTGGGCACCCCGGCATGAAAGAGCTTTTCTTTAAGCATTCTCCGTATCGATATATCCTCCAGCAACTGAGTGCTATACCCTTTTTTTGCATACCATCTTGAATCCCAGGTCTTGACTATTCCCAGCCGGTTCCCTATCGGATGTGTCTTCTGGCCCAAAATCTATTTTCCTCCTTCTTCTGACAGCACAAGGGTTATGTGGCTCGTTCTCTTCCGTATCACGTTCGCCCTTCCCTGAGCTCTCGGTTCGACCCTTTTCATCACAGGGCCCTGATCAACGTATGCCTTAATTATTTTCATCTCTTCGGGATTGACGGCTTTTTTCTGCTCCGCATTCGCCATTGCCGATTTGAGAAGTTTTTCGACAGTCTTCGCCGCTCTGTACGGCATAAACCGCAAATAAAGTACTGCATCACCGGCATTTTTGTTCCGGATCAGATTCACCACCCTCCGGGCCTTTCTCGGAGTAATTCGCGCATATCTTACTATCGCTTTTGATTCCATAATAAACTCTTCTATCCCTTTGCAGGAGCGGACTTCTCGGCTCCCGAATGGCTTCTGAATGTTCTCGTCGGTGAAAACTCGCCGAGCTTATGACCGACCATATTTTCCGTAACATAGACGGGAATAAATTTTTTTCCATTATGAACGGCAAAAGTAAACCCTATGAACTCAGGGATAATAGTAGAACGCCTCGACCATGTCTTTATGAGTTTCTTTTCGCCGCTTTCAATCATCACATTTACCTTTTTCATAAGCTTCTCATCGACAAAAGGACCCTTTTTTAACGATCTCGCCAAGTTACTTCCTCCTCTTCACAATAAATCTGTCGGTTCTCTTGTTCTGTCTCGTTTTCACGCCTTCCGGTTTTCCCCAGGGGGTGCATGCAGGCCGGCCACCAGAGGCTTTCCCCTCGCCGCCTCCCAGCGGATGATCTATCGGATTCATTGCAACGCCCCTTACGTGAGGTTTCTTTCCAAACCACCGTATCCTGCCTGCCTTGCCGTATGAGATGTTTTCATGGTCGGCATTACTCACCTGACCGATAGTTGCCATGCAATTCGAGGGAAAGATACGCACTTCACCGGATGAGAGTTTCACCTGAACATATTTATCTTCCTTCGCAATAAGCTGCGCTGAAGAACCGGCGCTCCGCGCCAGTTTTGCTCCTTCCCCTGGCCGTAATTCAATATTGTGGATGAAGGTTCCCAGAGGCATATCACTCAAAGGCAGCGCATTTCCATTCTTGATCTCTACACCCTTACCCGATACGATCTCATCACCTACACTGAGACCGGCAGGGGCGACAATATATCTCTTTTCTCCATCGTTATAATGAAGGAGCGCTATCCTTGCAGACCTGTTCGGATCGTATTCGATAGTTCCCACCTTCGCCGGTATCCCTGCCTTGTCCCGCTTAAAATCGATGATTCTGAGGGCTCTCCTGTTGCCGCCACCCCTGTGCCATATAGTTACGCGCCCGCTGCTGTTGCGGCCGCCCGTCTTTCTCAGTGGTTTCAGTAATGGTTTGTGCGGGGTACCGGTCGTAATTTCCATGAAATCCGATACTGACTGAAATCTTCTGCCGGGCGATGTTGGCTTAAATTTTTTTATACCCATTATGCACCTTCAATAAAATCAAGTTTTTCACCCTGTTTGAGGGTGATGATTGCCTTTTTCCGGTCAGAGGTTTTGCCAAGTGACTTCCCGTATCTTTTCATCTTTCCTTGTTCGTTGATCGTGGCGACTTTCGCCACTTTCACTTTAAAAATCTCCTCCATTGCCCTTTTTATGTCGATCTTATTCGCATCCCTGGCAACCTCGATCAGCACCTTGTTCTGCGCCTCTTTCATGCCGCCACCCTTTTCAGTGAAAAGGGGTTTTTTGATAATAGAATATATATTTTTCATGATCCTTTGATTTCCCCTAATTTTAAAGCCGCGTCTTTTGTCATAAGAAGCATCGCATGTGCAATAACGTCGTACACATTGACGTCCGCCGCCCGCACAACACGGACACCCGGGATATTTCTGGCAGAAAGCACTACTGCATCGTGCTTTTCCGGAAGAATGATGAGAACACTTTTATTCTGAAGATCGAAACTCTTAAGGATCGAAACAATATCCTTTGTCCGGGGTTTCTCTAATGATAAACCATCAAGTACGACCACTTCGCCGTTCGAAAGCTTTTCGTGAAAGGCATTCATTAGGGCAAGCCTCTTCACCTTTTTGGGAAGTTTGTAGGAATAATCCCTCGGTTGCGGCCCAAATATCGTACCTCCGCCTCTCCAGAGAGGGGAACGCGTGCTTCCCGAACGCGCCCTTCCGGTATGCTTTTGTTTCCACGGTTTTTTGCCTCCGCCGCTGACGAGCCCTTTTGTCTTCGTTGCGTGGGTCCCCTGCCGCTGGTTTGCAAGAAAATTAACAACCGCTTCATGGAGAACACCCTGCTTCGCGCTGACACCGAAAAAATCATCGGACAAGGCAATCTTCCCTACCACTGTATTGTTTTTATCCTTTATATCTACCTCTGGCATATCAGCCTTCCTTTTTAATCTCTATAATGGTGCCGTTCGCACCGGGCACTGCTCCTTTGATAAGGAGAAGGTTCTGGCCTGCTTTCACATCAACAATCTCGAGATTTTTCACTGTTACCCGTTCAGAGCCCATATGTCCGGGCATTCCCTGATTTTTCCAGACCCTCGATGGATAAGAACTTGCACCGATAGAACCGGGCGCACGGTTGAACATTGATCCGTGAGAGCCGGGGCCGCCCGAAAAGTTATGTCTCTTCATAACACCCTGAAAGCCTTTTCCTTTGGAGACGCCGGAAACAGAGACCTTGTCTCCCTTTGCAAACTGTTCCACTGTCAGGAGTTCGCCCACCTTCAACCCACCGATAGGATATTCCTTCATTATCTTGTATAGTTTGACTCCTGCCTTCTTGAATACCCCGGTCATCGGCTTGTTCATCTTCTTTTCTTTGACCTCTAAAAAACCGACTTTGACGGCTTCATATCCGTCTCTATCATTGTTTTTTACCTGAACGACACAGCATGGCCCTGCTTCAACAACAGTGACCGGATATGCCCGCCCGTCCTCAGCAAACACCTGAGTCATACCAAGTTTTTTACCTAATATTCCAACCATTCCTTTATCTCCAAATAGCTACCGCTTATTGAATTGACGACGTAATTGTCAGGATACCCTTGTTTACAGCTTTATCTCTACATCAACTCCAGCCGCAAGTTCAAGCTTCATAAGAGCGTCGACAGTCTGAGGAGTCGGATCGACAATGTCCAACAGCCGCTTATGTGTCCTGATCTCAAATTGCTCCCTCGATTTCTTGTCCACATGAGGCGACCTGAGCACCGTCACCCTACTTATTCTTGTCGGTAACGGCACAGGACCTGCTATTCTTGCCCCGGTTCTT
>Ga0326726_10004459_pt1 | contig 12783 bp, 13 predicted proteins | sample MHFenrmetagenome_2_FD_207603 | JGI IMG/M metagenome (GOLD analysis project Ga0326726, IMG submission 207603) | Lab enriched peat soil microbial communities from Michigan Hollow, Ithaca, NY, United States - MHF15MN | ecosystem: Environmental > Terrestrial > Soil > Wetlands > Peat | place: USA...
GCCTTTTCGGCGATTGGAACCTGGGCCTGCGCAGTCGCGGCGAATGCGAGGACGGAGGCAGAAAGTACCAGCAGCACGGATGCGTGGACCATGGTCAGTAAGGGCATACTGGCCTCCTCAGAGACAAGGCAGCGAGCGGTTACGGTTTATAGGGCAGAAATCAAATTCAGTCGGAACGCCCCACAATTGCGTGAGCCGGATTCTACCCCGATTTCAGTTCTCCAAAGAGAATTTTGGGACGAACAGCACCAAGCCGCATTTCTTGCCCTGCCGAGTACGCGCGGGGCTAAGCAGGTTCAAGCCGATGAAATCGCACCCTTCGCGCGACGAACCGGGCCCGGCCGGGTTAAAGTAGCAGTGGACCAGTCGCCGCACAGATGTTGTATTTCCTTGTACAGAAGTCGAATCCATCCATTCGCGGCAGGATTCCCGGAACGCGCCGCTGGTGCGCGTTCTGGAGTTCTCGCACACGCAGCAGCACTGCCCGGAACTGGCCTGAGCGCATCTTTTGTGCCCGCCTGCACATCCAAAACCAGCGGGTACCTAGCCGGAGATATTTCATGCTCTTCGCACCACTGCCGCTGAGGCGTGCGATTGTTTTTCTGATTTGTGCCGCGGCGCTGGCCTTGCCGGCGGCTGCCCAGAAAGCGCGCCTCCGGGTTGACGACTATCAGATCGAAGCCGAGCTTCAGCCCAAGACGCATCGTCTGATCGCGCACACCAAGGTGAAGTTCACGGCGCTGGAGGACATCAGCGTCGCCACTTTCGAGCTGCATAACGCGCTGCGTCCAACGCGGGTCGCCGACGCCGAAGGTCATACGCTTTCGGCCGAGCGAATCACGCAGGAAAACGCCATTCGCATCCCGCTGCCCAACGGGCTCGCCAAGGACGCCAGCACGACGCTGGAAATTGACTACGAAGGCAGCCTGTCTTCGGCCGATGACAGCCCGGTCCAGGGCCTGAAGCTGGCCTACGTCGGCGACAACACCAGTTACCTGCTCTATGCCGGACGCTGGTTCCCGGTGAGCGGCTATGGGATCAATCGCTTCACTGCCACGATGAAGATCACCGTGCCCGCCGGATGGACGGTGATCGGCGGCGGAGCGCAGGTTCTTCCCGGCCGCAGCGGCCTTTCGGACACGAGTGCGCCGTCGCCAGCAATCATTCCGGCCGCACAGAAGGAGAAGGCCCCGGCGGAACCGCGGCTGTCGCGCGGCCGCCCGCGCACCCCGACGCCTGCGAAGCAGCCTCCTGTGCCCGCCATGACCGGTGGCAAGACGTTTACTTTCGCGTGGAGCAAGGCTAGCTTCCCCGGCACCATCGTGGCCGGAAATTTCCAGGAGAGCAGCAGCAACGCGGTGGGCTTGAACCTGAAGGTGTATTTCAAACCGAATCACAAGGAGATGGTTTCCAATTACACCGAGACCGCGGTGCGCGAGTTCCAGTACTACAGCGCGAATCTGGGCCCGCCGCTGTCGAACAATCTGAACATTGTGGAGCTTCCCGACGACACCGTGCCCAGCGCATGGGCGCCGGAGGTGGCGGCCATCGCATCGCGGGCGCTGACCGGCAAGCTGAATTACCGGCTGCTGGCGAACACCATCGCGCACCAGTGGTGGGGCGCCGACGTCAGCCCGGCAAGCAAGAGCGACTGGTGGCTGAGCGACGGCTTCGCTCGCTACGCGGAAGCGCGCTACGTCGAGTCGGCGGCGGGCCAGGCGGCGTTCAACGAAGCCATCAAGGATCTGGAGGTCGGCGCGCTGGCTTATGACACCGTACCGCTGTCGAGCGTCGGGCGATTGGATCCGTTCGCGCCGGAATTCCAGGCGCTGGTTACCGACAAGGGCGCCATCATCCTCAACATGCTGCGCTGGGTGGTGGGCGACGCCGCCTTCGACAAAACCGTGCGCGCCTTCCTGCAGCAATACGCGGGCAAACCGGCGTCGGTGGAGGATTTCCGCAAGCTCGCGGAACAGAACTATGGCGACAACCTTACCTGGTTCTTCTCGCAGTGGATCGATTCCACGGGTGCGCCCGAGTTCAAGACCAAGTACACGGTGTATCGCGTCGCCAAGGGTTTCCGCGTGGTCGGCGAGATCGCGCAGGATCTGGACCTGTTCCGCATGCCGGTGGAGCTGAAGATAGACACCGACGGCCAGAGCGAGACCAAGCGCGTGGAAGTAGTGGGCACCAATTCCGCGTTTCAGGTGGAGACCTTCGGCAAGCCGCGGCGGATCACTATTGATCCGGAAAACCGCGTGCTCAAGAACTCCCGCGAGCTGAAGGTCCGGGCCTCCATCATGCGCGGCCAGGGACTGGTGGAGCAGGGCGACCTCGCCGCCGCGCTGCAGGAATTCCAGAAAGCGCTCGACGTCAACAAGAATAGCTCGCTGGCGCACTATCGTGTGGCCGAGGTATTCTTCCTGCAGAAGAATTACCAGGCCGCGGCCAACGCCTACCGCGAGGCGCTGAACGGGGATAGCGAACCTCACTGGGTTGAGGTGTGGAGCCACGTGCGGCTGGGCAATATCTTCGACATCACCGGCCAGCGTGAGCGCGCCACCAATGAGTATCGCCAAGCGCTGCAGACCAACGACAACACCCAGGGCGCCATGGAAGAGGCGCGCAAATACCTTTCGACGCCCTACCAGAGGAAGGAATCGAAAGAGGGTTTCTAGAACCTGAGTAATTGTTCTCCTATTGTGCCGTTCGTCACATTGAGTTGTGGCTGGCGTCATCGCAACCCCCATTACAGAAGGAACAGAATACGAATGAAGAGACCGTGGGGGCGTGTATGTTGGCGAAGTGCGCTAACCCCTCGTGCTTCCGATCGTTTCTCTACCTCACGGAGGGAAGACTTTTTCGACTCGAAGCCGACCCGGCTCTGATGGCGCCCGACGGCTCCACGTTTAGCGGTTCCAACGTCGTGGAGTATTTCTGGCTGTGCAATGCTTGCTCCGCTTCGGTGACGTTACGACTCGATGAGAAGGGCACGATAGCTGCGGAACCGCTTTCGGAGCGTGCGCGGGAAAATCCTCGACACTTCGCGATCATCTCCCGGCACAAAGGCATGATCCTCAGGAGCGTCAGTACCACGTATAACGCGCAGGGCACTTCCGGCCCCTTCGGTCGCCAGTGACGGCCCCGGACGCCGGAGGTGTGAGGCGCCGCCGCGGGTTGTCTTCGAGAACGGAACTGCCAGGGCTGTTGGAGGCTGGGGCGTGAGTACCGAAAATGGGGTCGGAGAATCCGCACTATGTAAGGCCGCGGGATGTTCGCGCTCACCTTTATTTCATTGCACTGAGTGCCACGGTCGAATTTGCGGCCGACATGCCGAGGAATGCGAGTGTTGCGGGGAGATATTCTGCCCGATTTGCTACGGCGAGCATGTGCGCGGATCGCGCAGTCCGGCCGCGTGCTTGTGTTTGTAGAAATGAAACACACTTCGGCGAGCCTGCCGAAGGCTATCCTTCTTGCATGGCGGTTTTGTAGGCTTCGCGGAGCCAGGAGAGGACTTCGGCGTCGAGGTCTTTCTCGCTCCTGATGCGGAATTGATAGAGGTAATGGTTCGGTAGGAGAAGCTCCACGCGGGTGAATCGCGGACTTTCAATCCTGTGCTTCCGCCAACAACCCTCCAACGAGACCATCCTTGGTGACGCGAGGAGTTCCGGTGCAGCGTAGCCGTTGATGTTCACCGTCACCGTTCCGCATTGTCGCAGCAGTTTCAGGAAAGCGCGGTAGAGCTTTTTGTGTTCGGGAGCATTCCCGAAAAAGTCCTATATCGAGAATGACGTACAGGAATGTCAAATATTCCTGGTGACGAACTTCTGTTTGCACCGAGGACAGGTCCAGAGCGGCGGTTTTACGTAAGTTGGCATAGACGGCACCCCTGTTCTTCCGCGACACTATAGTGCGGTGGAGGGAATGGGCACGTCAGGCGGGAGGTGGACATGTGGGAGAAACAGCGGAAGGCAGAAAGGGTCCCCACGGCGGAGCCGGTTTCCGGAAGCTGGACGAACGGCGGCGCGCATGCCATTTCCGGCATCACGCGCGACCTGAGCACGTGCGGCGCCTTCTTCTATTGCGAGCGTGCGCCGGAACTCGGGAGCGAGGTTGAGTTGCTTTTAGAGCTGCCTCCGAAACTCGCCGGAGGAGATACAGGAAGTGTTCTATGCCGCGGACGAGTCGTGCGGGTCGAGCCTTCCGGCGATGACCTCACGGTTGGCGTGGCTGTCGAGTTCGAGAGCGTGGAGAAGATTCCGAGTTCGTAATTGTGAAGGTCGCTGGAGAGCTCACGCCGAGACGCGGTCGCTGGCGGCGCGTGACGGGAAGCATTCCCAATCGGTGCTCGACGCGGAGGGTTTGCGCTGACTCGGTGGGGTGGTGACACTCTCTACGGTGCCGATAATCGTGCTCGAATCGTGGTAAGGAACCGGAACAGTCCCGGCTCTTGCTATGACCTCGGCAATGAGGGTTTTCTGGCGTGTCGTCAATACCGACAGGGGAAGTGAAGCGAAGTTGCGGAAGATCCAGGCAAGCATGATCCGGTGCAGGAACTTGGGCCGAAACGCCCGGCGCGACGCTCCTCGTTCCACTACCACTACGCCGTCCAGAAGTTTCGAGACCAGCATTGTTCCACCGGGCGATGAGCTGCACCGGTAGTAGTGCAAGTTAGTGGCCGCGCAGACGCTCACCGGTAAGTCTTGTATTTTCAATTTTTTGCCTCTGTCCTGCCGAGGTGCACTGCATCCCGCGGGGGTGCAAAACATTGCACGTTGCGAAGAAACAACTTGCACATTCGAGGGTCCCCTAAGGCGGCCTCAGATCGGGGTACACTGCTGTCGCTATGGCGGTTACAGTGGAAATGCAGAATACCGGCGATCCCAGCGAGCGCACGGAAGTTGTGGCGGCGATTGAACACGCACTGGCGGAACGGACCGGGGATTGGCGAGTTTCGATCATGGGCTCCCAGGCGAATGACCGGTGGGAGATGAAGATCACCGGTCCGAATGCTTTTGAGCGCTCCTACACTCTAGAAGGCGCGGCCGGTGAGCACCGGCCGGAGGTGATTCGGGCCTTACTGGGAAGAATGCTGCCGACGAAATAAGAGAGAGACTAAGACCAATCTCACAATACAGAGCCGTGGTTAGCAAACTCTTTCCGAATTGGCCGGCAGGTACCTCCGATTTCGCTCAGCGCCGCATCATGGGGCTCTGTGTGCCGACCTCGGCAGGTGGTTTGGTGACACTCCGCATGAGATTGCGCAGGCCTACAGTCCGCAGGTAAGGCGGGCGGAAGCAGAGTGCGGGTTCATGTCACCTAATCCGACACATAGCCTGGTCCGGGAACGAGGTTGCCTGGTTTACGCCCGCTCGCTGCGGGTGCGAGCGCCGGTAGAGCGGACCTTTGGAGTCGTCGAGGGCCTTGGAGGCGATCGCGGCTGGCTGTTCGCAGATTGGTTGTGGCAATTGCGAGGAACGATCGACGAGTGCGTGGGCGGCATCGGCATGAGCCGACCGCGGCGCGATCCTGATCAATTGAGGGTGGGAGACGCGTTGGACTTCTGGCGTGTCCAGCATCTGGATCGGAATCGTTTCCTGCGCCTGGAGGCGGAAATGAAGCTGCCCGGCCGGGCGTGGTTGCAGTTCCACGTCGAGCCGGGTGAGGAGGGTACGATTTTGCGCTCGGAAGCGCTGTTCTTACCCAAGGGCATTCTTGGACACCTCTATTGGGCTGCGTTTTACCCGGCACACGTGTTGCTGTTCAATGGCCTGTTGCGCGCGATCGCAGCGGCGGCCGAGAACTGAGGAAATCCGGGTGCATTATCGTCCTACCTCACCGTCGTGACCCGGGCATGCGCGTTGCAGGCCACGCGATGCGCGGTGGTCCAAGGCTCTGCATCGGCCAGCGCTACTAATACCTGCCGTTCTCTTCAAAGCAGGGCCGCCCCTCATGGCCGTCGGCCTGGTGATTCCTGATCACTCGCGCGATCCGGACGTGGGCTTCCTCCAATTCTTTCCTGCGCCATTCCGGCAAGGTGAGGTCCTCCAGCGCGCTGACAATGTCATCGAATTCTGACTCGAGCCGCTCCAGTTCTGCGCACAGCATCTCGCCCTCCTCCTCGGCGTCGCGGCTTACGCCCCTCGTGCGACCAGTTCTTTTTTTGTGAGCCCCAGGATTCCGTGCTTTTGGCCGACCTTCTTGAAGGCCGCGATCGCAGTGTCCAGGTGATGCTTCGCGTGAGCAGCCGACATTTGGGTGCGAATGCGCGCCTGGCCCTTGGGCACCACCGGGAAGAAGAAGCCGACCGCGTACACGCCTTCGTTAAACAGGTCGCGAGCAAAGTCCTGCGCCAGCTTGGCGTCGTAGAGCATGACCGGCACGATCGGGCTGTCGCCTTCCTTGATATCGAATCCGGCATCCTGCAGCAAACCACGCCAATACCTGGCGTTCCATTCCAGCTTGTCGCGTCGCTCGGTGCTGGCGGTGATCAGGTCCATGACCTTGAGCGCACCCGCCACGATCACCGGCGCCACCGCGTTGGAAAAAAGATACGGACGCGCACGCTGGCGGCACATCTCCACCAATTCGCGACGCCCGCTGACGCAGCCGCCGGAAGCGCCGCCCAGCGCCTTGCCCAGCGTGGTGGTGATCACGTCCATCTTGCCGAGAACCCCACAATGCTCGTGGGTTCCACGGCCGGTGCGTCCGATGAAGCCGGTAGCGTGCGAGTCGTCGAGAAACACCATCGCATTGTATTTTTCGGCGAGTTCGACAATCCGATCGAGCCGGGCCGTGTCGCCGTCCATGGAGAACACCCCGTCGGTGATGATCATCCGGAGGCGCTTGTCCTGGTGCTCTTGCAGCTTTTCCTCCAGGTGCTCCATGTCGGAGTGCTTGAAGGTGTCCTGCATGGCCTTGCACAGACGCATGCCGTCAATGATGGAGGCGTGCACCAACCGGTCGGCGATCATCACGTCCTGCTCGATGAGGCAGGCCTCGAAGAAGCCGGCATTGGCATCCATGCAGGAAGGAAACAAAAGGGTGTCTTCAGTGCCGAGAAATGAGGTGAGCCGATTCTCCAACTCGCGATGAATGTCCTGCGTGCCGCAGATGAAGCGCACCGATGACATCCCGTACCCACGGGCGTCCAGGCCGGCATGAGCGGCGGCAATCACGTCGGGGTGGCTGGAAAGGCCCAGGTAATTGTTCGCGCAAACGTTGATGCACTTCTTGATTGCCGTCCCGACGGGAAACTCGACCTCGATTTCCGAAGATTGCGGCGAGTGAATGAATCGTTCTTCTTTGAACAGGCCGGCGGCCTTGATTGCCCGGATGTCGGCCAGGTAGGAATTGCGGACTGCGTCATGAAAGGACATGGCTGCTCCTCGCAGTGAAAGGACCGGGGCCCAGGGCCCAACGCCCGGCGCTTACGCCACCGGGACTTGCTGAAAACGACGCACCAGGGCCACGATGCTCTGCACCGTGTCAAAAGCCTGCGGCGTCGCATCAGCGTCGGGAATCTTGATCGAGCACTTCCTCTCCAGGAAACGCTTGAGAGAGACCATGGAGAAGGAATCGACGATGCCCCCCGAGATCAGCGGCGTGGTCTCGGTGACCTCCCGCTCGTCACCTTCCTCCAGGTACTCCTTGATCACGTAATCGCGCACCATTTTGCTGAGTTCGTCCATTGGCCTGTTCTCCTGTACATGCGAGTTACTCGTTCATAACGGTGGAAAGATCACCCACCGGCTCGTGAAACTCCTTGCAGCGCAAGATCCGTCGTACGATCTTGCCGCTGCGGGTCTTGGGCAAGGAATCCACGAACTCGATTTCCTGTGGCATCGCCAGCGGAGACAGCCGCTTGCGAATACGGTTCATGATCTCCAGTTCCAAGTCCAGCGAGGGCTCGTAGCCCCGCTTCAACGTAACGTATGCCTTCACCACTTCCATGTTGACCGGATCGGGTTTCGCTACCGCCGCCGATTCGTGCACCGCGGGATGCTCCAGCAGCGCCGACTCGATCTCGAACGGGCCGACCAGATGGCCGCCGGTGTTGATGACGTCGTCGTCCCGGCCCATGAACCAGAAATAGCCGTCGGCATCAATCGAAGCGCGATCGCCGCAGAGGTACCAGCCGTTCTTGAATTTTGTTTGGAAGCCCGCCTCATTCCTCCAATAACTCCGGAACTGCGATGGCCAGCCAGGGCGCAGCGCGACCAGACCAGCAACACCCGGCTGGTTGATCGGCTCATAGGTCTTCGGGTCCAGCACGGTCGCGGTGATGCCTGGAAACGGTTTTCCCATCGAACCGGGTTTGATCCGCATGCCAGGAAAGTTCGTGATAACGATGCAGCCGGTTTCGGTCTGCCAGAATGTGTCGTGGAAAGGCTTGCCAAACACTTCTTCCGACCAGATCACCGCTTCGGCATTGAGCGGCTCGCCCACGCTCGCCAGATAACGCAGATTCGACAGGCCATGCTTGCGGGCAAGCTCGTTGCCCTCTTTCATCAGGAGACGGATGGCCGTGGGCGCCGAATACCAAACGGTGACGCGGCGCTTCTCCATAAACTCATACCAGCGCTCCGCGTTGAAGCCGCTATCGAGCACCACCTGCGTGATGCCGTTCGCCCACGGGCCGATGATGCCGTACGAGGTGCCGGTGACCCAGCCCGGGTCGGCGTTGCACCAGTAAATGTCGTCCGGCCGCAAATCGAGCACCCATTTCGCCGTCAGGTACTGCGAAACAATCGAATAGTGGACGTGCTGCGCGCCCTTGGGTTGACCGGTGGTGCCGGAGGTGTAGTGCAAAACGGACGGCGACTCGGCGGTGGTTGGAAAAACAGTGAAGTCCTCGACCCGCGGCGCCTGTTCCATCTGAAAAGACACTTCGCGCGCCTGCAGCGGCGACTCACGGGCGTCCACCACGATGATGTGGCGCAGTTCCGGCAGTTCATCGCGAATCTTCCGCACTTTGTGAAGATGTTTTTTCTGGGTGATGATTGCCGAGGTTCTGGCGTCGGCGAGGCGCACGAACAGCGATTCGTCGCCGAATGCGGAAAATAGAGGCTGGGCGACCGCGCCTGTCTTCAGGATGCCGAGGAAGCCGATGTACAGCTCGGGAACGCGGTCAAGGAAAATGCACACGCGTTCACCGGGCTTGATGTCGAGTCCGACCAGGAACGCGGCTATGGTGTTGGAGAGAACGCGCAGGTCGTCAAACGTGAATCGCTTTTCGTTTCCGAGATAGTCTTCCCAAACGAGCGCGAGCTTCTCCGCCTGACCGAGGCGGCAGATGCGGTCGCTGCACATCCATCCGATATTGAGCGACTCGCCCGACTGATAGCCCAGTTCACGCTCAGAAAGTGACCAATTCAACCCGGAGATGAGTTCCGCGTACGAAGGCGGATCGATCATAGCCTGTCCGATCTCGGCGCAATTACTGCTCACGATTCCAAGATAACCATGGCGCCGGTTTGTCGTTTGCTGGGAGCGATTGAGAGCCTGATGTGCCGCACTCCCAACTGTTCGGATTCCGATTTCATTCGGTCGTGGAGCACGATTGCGCACCGGTCGCCAAGCTCGACTTCCACCTCGCGCATGATGTCCAGATCGGCGACCTCGACTCCCAACGCCTTCAGCGTGGCTTCCTTAGCCGCGAAACACGCGGCATAACAAAGCGCCGGTTTCCTATCCCTGCTGCACCGGCTGATTTCTCGGGTGGTGAAAATGCCGTCGCCCAACAGCCATTCCCCTCGCGCGAGTTCCCGCTCCACTCGGCTGTTTGTGACCAGATCGATCCCCAAGCCAATGATCATGACGGTTCCGAGGATCGGCGCCGAGGCCGAACCCCTCGCCTGCCTACTTCATCATCTACCTTGAGTCTTGGGTCTGAGCTGAATTTTCGATTCGGCTAGTCCGTCGACTTCCCGAAATAGGTCTTCGTAATTAGGTAGTGCTGCTTCCACGAACGTACGACAATTCCTCATCACAGCATTCCGTGACCGCTGTCCTAGCAAGACTGCGGAATTCAGCAGGAGACTTTCCAGAGAATCCGGCCTGGGCGAGCAGGACGCATTGCTGGCTGCTTCGCAACACCAAGGTTCCCTAGATCGAACTCCGGTACTCGCCGAGTGAGCAGTGGAACGGGATGAGGTCGGAGCGGCCCTGAGTGTACCCTCCCTTCCTCTCATCTGCCCTTCACGGCGGCAAAGGTCTGAAGAGCGTGGTCCTGCCCGCCATCCGTCGGTGAAGGGGGACAATGAGATGTTCCGCGAGCGAGTGTTCGCAATCGCCATTCTCTGCATGGTCTCGCTGTGTGCTTGTGCTCAGAAGATTTCTCAAGCTGGTCCCGAGCCGCTCAAGCGATATGAGTCACGACAGCCGGCCTTCACGCTGGTCAAACCCGAGAGTTGGAAAGTCACTCCCGAAGCGGCGCCGGACAGTTTGCGTATCACCGTCAGCGCCCCCGAAGCGACCTCGGTAGTACAGGTCTACTTCGGCGAGAACCGCCAGGGATTGAATTCGCTCAAACTGCTGGCATTCCATGCAGGCGACCTCAGGTCGCACTATCCGGATCTGAAGCTCTCCGACGTGACGGCCTGCAAGGACCTGTCCTGCGCGGCCGCGACCGTGTCCTACACGCGCGACAAGATCCTCCTCAAGGGCAAGTCCTATTACCAGACCGATCCGCGACAGGTCGTGATCCGCAGCTATCGTGCGCCAGCGCCGAGCCTGGAGGCGCGCAAAAACATGCTGCTCAACATCCTGGCTAACATTCGGTTGGGGGGCGGAGCGACGCAGCCAGGGCGTGCCGCCAAACCGGGGGAGTCCTTCACGCCTGCTCCGCCCATCCAGGTGGCACTCGTACCGCGATCTGCGCCGGACGGCTCATTGCGCATCAGCCTGCCGCCAGACTGGAAATTTCTGGGCGGGGGAGGAAGGGTAATTGCCGGGGCGCCCGGAGGGACGGCAGGTTTCTTGTTCACGCTTTTCGAGGTCATGCCGTCAAACTACGGCGTTCAGGTAGGCCCCAACGTGATCATCTCGCCCTACCAACCTCCTTCCGCGTTAATTGTCACGGCCTTCGGCAAGTTTGGTAATCGCAACATGCGAGTTCTCAGCGCGACGCGAGATATGCAGACCACCGCCGCCTGTCCCGCACAGTCGGGAAGAGCTTGCGAGGCGGAAGACATCGTTCTCAGTTGGGTGTCCCCGGAAGGCAACGCCTGTACGGGGAGCTTCAAGGTCATCAACGGTCGCCCAAACATGATTGGCCACTGGTTCAGTATTGTGGGCGGGGTCTGGGGACCGGCGCAGGACCTCGCGCGATACCTCCCCATGCTGGAGCAGATTGCCGCATCATTTTCCATCAACGACCGCTACGCGCAGAGTTACATTCAGCAAGGGTTGGCTCGCTTGCGCGAGCAGCAACAACGGACGCAACAGGCCATGAAAAGCCTCAACGAAGCTCGCGCCGATAACCAGGCGGCTTGGGAGGCGCGTCAGGCGCGCAAGGACGCGCAGGAGGCCAAGTGGGACGATTACCGTCGCGGCAATACGTACTGGATCTCCGAGATGGAGGGCGGCAAAGTCTACAAGACCGATCCTTGGGGAACCCAGGATACCTCGACCGGAACCCGCTACGAGGGTGCGCCTCACGACTACGTTCACTTCGAAGGCCAGAATCCTCGTCATCCGTCGGAAACTATGCGGGAGGTGAGCAGTTACGAAGTGCAGCAACTCATGGGGAAGCAGTGACCGTCATACAGCGGCAATGCGTCAGCTTTGCCATTGAATTGGCGAACACCGACCTTCGATCCGATTCAGGCTACAAGCGGTAAGAGGAAGGTTTGCGCTTTGGTGCCTGTCTTTGATGCAGCGCAAACAGCTGTGCGTTAGGAGCAACGTTGTGCGTCCGCCCAGCGAACCCCTCCCAACTGCAAGGGATCACCGGCGTATTCCACGGCAACTCGCTGGTCCAGGAAGGCGAAGGTGTAACATCGTTGCGCCCCTATTCCAAACCTTCAGGAGACACACGTGATCACGCCGTTGCGCGCACTGCTGGCGGCCGGAATGGCACTGTTATTGACTCCCCTCACTGGGATGGCAAGCCAGCAACACCAACAGCGGGGATCCCCGCCAGCCCGGCAGGCCCGAGATAAGGTCACCGAGGCGCTCCGCCTCAACAACCTGGGAGCCGCGTACATGGGCCAGCAGCGCTTTGCCGAGGCCCTGAAGTTATTTGAGCAAGCTTACGCCCTTGACCCAAAGCTCGAATCGGCGCGGCTGAACCAGGGCATTGCACTGCTCAATCTTCAGCGGTTCGAGCCCGCCCGCGTCCTTCTTCTTGAGATTGTGAAGCGCCAGCCGGAAGATGCGCGTGCCTGGTACAACCTCGGCCTGCTATACAAGGCTCAAGGCCAGGCGCGGGAAGCCTTGGACGCGTTCCAACACGCGGCCCAGTTGGCTCCGCAAGATCCCGATGCGGCGTACTTCGTCGGTTCCATGGCCTCGCAGCTGCAACGAGACCAGGATGCCATCCCGGCCTTCGAGCGCGCTTTGCAGTTGAATCCGTTCCACGCCTCCGCGGAGTTTGGGCTGGCGCGCGCTTATCAGCATCTCGGCCGGCAGGACCAGGCGCGCAAACACTTCGCCCGTTTTCAGCAGTTGACTCAGGCCAAGCTCGGCGTTCCCATGAGCCTCGCTTATGGTGATCAGGGTGCGCTCTCCATCGCAGAACAGGCGCGACCGCAAGAACAGATTCCCGGACCTGCAGTCCCG
>Ga0326726_10004460_pt1 | contig 12779 bp, 10 predicted proteins | sample MHFenrmetagenome_2_FD_207603 | JGI IMG/M metagenome (GOLD analysis project Ga0326726, IMG submission 207603) | Lab enriched peat soil microbial communities from Michigan Hollow, Ithaca, NY, United States - MHF15MN | ecosystem: Environmental > Terrestrial > Soil > Wetlands > Peat | place: USA...
AGAACTCGTAGAACCGAGCGCCGACCGAGACGACGACGCCGATCTCGTGATCGAGATCCGAGAGATCGGCGAGCCATATCGCGGCGCGGACGTCGAAGCGATCGAGCTCGATCGCGGCACCGAGCGCGCTGGCGAGCCGGATCCGCGCGCTGTTGTCGGTGAGGCCCTTGGCATCGACGTCGACGCGGCGAAAGATCAGCCCGACCTCGCCCTCGAGGTAGCCGCGGACGAGGCCGTCGGTGAGCCGGTAGCGCGCGCCGCCGACGAGCGGGATCTCCGACAGCCGCGAGCTCGCGTTGGGAACTCCGGGCAGCGGGCGAGAGGCATGGACGATCGCGCCGGTGCGTGCGGTGACGTCGACCAGCGGCGTGGCGTGGACATGCAACCAGATCGAGCCACCGCCGCCGATGCCGGTGTCGTGCTTCCACGGCGACAGCGGGACGCCGAGCGTCGCGTCGACGCCGAGGTCGCGCGGTGGCTCGGCGGACGCGACGCGGGCACTGGCGATCAGCGCGATCGTCGCCAGTCCGCGCATGAACCGTCTCTACTGGATGACGGGCGCGTTGGTCGACACGCCGGCGCCGTACCAGCGCTGAGATCCGGAACCGAGCTCGGTGCCCACGCCGGTGTTCTGGTCGATCAGGATGATCTTGCCGGCGCCGGCGCCGGCGTCGACGAAGCCGTACAGCCGGCCGGCCCAGTAGCCAAGCCCGAAGATGTGATCGAAGCCGGTGCCGGTCCCGATCGGCGTGGCCTTCCATGTCGTCGGATCGATCTTCGCGAGGTAGTCGCCGGTCTCCATGCCGACATCGACGGTCGCGTAGATGCCGAGCCCGCGTACGCCGAACAGATCGCCGCTCGATACGACCTTGCCGGCACCGGCCGTACCGTAGCTACCGAGCTTGGTCGCGTTGCCCGTGGTCGGATCGACCTCGTAGACGTCGCCCTGGTCGTTCGCCGACACGAGCATGTCGGCGCTGTTCGGATCGTTCAGGTCGGTGGGGATGTACGACAGGCTCGTGAACCCCTTCGCACTCTGCGACAGGTCCTTGATCAGCGTGACCGCGCCACTCTGCGCGTCGATCGCGTACAGCTTGTCGAGCGTGATGCCGACCATGTGATCGGACTTGTCGATCGCGAGGTCGGTGAGACTCTGTGTCCCGAGCCCGGCCATCGTCCCGACCATCACCGGGCTGAGGGTCTGGGTGTCGACCCGGTACAGGGTGGTGCCGCTGTGCGCGTAGACCCGCGACATGTCGGCGGTTCCCGAGTCGCCCTGTGCTGGAGGCGCGTCGGCACCGGTGCCGTGGTCGCGGTTGCCCGGACCACACGCCAGCACACCCGTGACAAAGGACAGGAACAGAATCCTCACGGCGCGGAACATACAGTGTCCACCGGACGCGTGACATGGGAATCTGAAGGTGCCGAACCGGGTTGTCCGGTCGGCCCTTCGCATGTCCGCCGACCCCAATGACCGCACCGCGACGCTGGCCCCTCGGACGCCGGAAGCGATCCCTGTTTCGGAGCCGCCGGACGATCCGGACGACGCGGCCGCCGACGCCGAACCGTCCCTTCCCGTAGACGATCCAGATCGTTACGAGCAGATCAGCGAGCACGCTCGGGGCGGGCTCGGACGCATCGTCCGGGCGGTCGACCGCCGGCTCGGCCGGACCGTCGCGGTGAAGGAACTGCTTCGCCGCGATGACTGGCATGAAGCGAGGTTCGTTCGCGAGGCCCTCATCACGGCCCGTCTCGAGCACCCGGGGATCGTTCCGGTCCACGAGGCCGGCCGGTGGCCGAACGGTGACCCCTACTACGTGATGAAGCTGGTCGAGGGCCGGACGCTCAAGGAGCTGATGGCCAGCCACACCGGCGTGCGCGAGCGCCTCGCGCTGCTCCAGCACGTGATCGCGGTCGCCGATGCTGTCGGGTACGCGCACAGCGAAGGCGTGATCCATCGCGACGTCAAGCCGTCGAACGTGATCGTCGGATCGTTCGGCGAGACGATCGTCGTCGACTGGGGACTCGCGCGCGACTGCAAGTCCGACGTGCCGGAGCCACCGGCGGAGCTGCTCGCGGCGGGCTCGGGGAGCGTGTCGACGATCTCGGGCAAGGTGGTCGGCACGCCGGCGTACATGGCGCCGGAGCAAGCGCGCGGCGAGCTCGTCGATGCGCGCGCCGATGTCTACGCGATCGGTGCGGTGCTGTACGAGCTCCTCGTCGGCAAGTCGCCGCACGCCGACGACACGCCGCGCGCGATGCTCGACCGCGTGATCGCGGGTCCGCCGACGCCGATCACCGTGGTCGCGCCGAACGTGCCGAGCGAGCTCGCCGACATCGTCGCGAAGGCGATGGCGCGCACGCCCGCGGATCGCTACGCGAACGCGACGCTGCTCGCCGAGGATCTGCGCCGGTTCCAGACCGGCAAGCTCGTCAGCGCGCACGCCTACACGCCGTGGCAGCTCGTCCGCAAGAAGCTGGCGCAGCATCGCGGCGTGGTCGCGGTCGCGCTCGCGAGTGCGGTCGCGCTCGGCGCCGTCGGCGTCGAATCGTTCCGCAAGGTCGTCGCCGAACGTGACATCGCACGCGGCGAGCGGTCCCGCGCCGAGGTCGCGCGCCAGACCGCCGAGGACAGCGAGCGCAAGCTCGTACTGCTACAGGCCGAGACCTCGCTGCAGAAGGACCCGACTGCCGCGCTCGCGTGGCTCAAGAAGAACCCGGTCACGGCGCAGAACCTCGAGGAGGTCGTCGACGTGATCGACGAGGCGACCGCGCTCGGCGCCGCGCGCCACGTCTATCGCCCGAACGACTGGGTGTTCGACGCGATGTTCACCCCCGATGGCAAGACCGTGATCGCGGTGGTTCGCGATGGGGTCATTCGCCGCTACGACCTCGCGACCGGCGTGATGACCGTGATCGGCAAGGCGCCCTCGGATCCCGAGGCGCTCGCGCTGTCTCCCGACGGCACGACCGTCGTCACGGGTTGCGCGATGGGCGAGGTGATCGCGTGGCCGATCGAGGGCGGCAAGGGCAAGATCCTGGCCGAGCACGGCAAGATGGTGTCGTCGATCCGCTTCGATCCGAGCGGCAAGAAGCTGATCGTCGATCGCGATGGTCGCGCCGAGATCCTCGACCTCGACGGCAACCTGACCCGGATCGGCGCGAACGCGGCGCAGCGCGTGGCGATCGCGTCGCGCGACTGGTCCAGGCGCGTCGCGCTCGTCGCGCCGAATCAGGTCGCGGTCGTGACCGACGCGGCCGCGGGCACGATGCGCGTGCTCGCGCAGACCGATCGGGCGATCGCGTTCCTGGCGATCTCGCCGCGCGGCGATCTGATCGTCCTTCACGACGGCCAGACCGTCTGGACGGTGCCGTACAGCGGTGGCACTCCCACGAAGCTCGCCAGCTTCGACGGCATGGTCAACGCGGTCGCGTGGAGCGACGACCTCGAGACCGCGGTCATCTACGGCAAGCGCATGGACCTCGTGCTCGTCGATCTCGCGACGCGCACCACACGCGAGCTGCGCGGGCACACCGACTCGATCTACTCGGCAGAGCTCACGCACGACGGTCGCGGCCTGCTCACCGCGAGCGACGACGGCACGGCGCGGGTGTGGAACCTCGCCGATGGCTCGTCGATCGTGCTGCGCGGTCACGACGACGATGTCGACCACGCGCGGCTGTCTCCCGACGAGAGGTTCGCGGTGACGGCGAGCGTCGACGGCAGCCTCCGCGTTTGGCCGATCAAGAACGGCGATGCGAGGGTCCTCGTCGAGGGGGCGCCGATCGACGAGCTCGAGTTGCTCGGCGATCGCGCGCAGGTCAAGACGTCGACGTCTCTGGCGAGCTGGAACATCGAGACCGGCAAGCGCGAGCAGCTCGTGTCGTGGAAGCAGGGCCTGGGTGTCGGCGTGCCGTCACCCGATGGCGAACGCCTGCTCGCGCTCGGCCCGACGTGGACGCTCGAGCTGCGCGGTCGCGATGGCAAGGCTCCGGTCGTGCTCGTGGGCCACAAGGCGCTGATCAGTCACGTCGAGTGGAGTCGCGATAGCAAGACCGCGTACTCGTCGTCCTACGACGGCACGCTGCGCAAGTGGGATCTCGCGACCGGTACGAGCACGACGCTCGTCGAGGGCGACGTCCCGGTGCGTGGCTTCGCGGTCGCGGCCGACAACCGCGTCGCGGCGCAGGTCGGTGACTCCGCGATCATGATCTATCCCGATGGCCACTCCGAGACGCTCGGTACCGGGGCCGCGTGGTGCGCCTCGATCTGGCAGTTCGAGCGCGTGCGCGATCGTCTTCTGATCCAGCGCTGCGACCACGCGCTCGCGATCTACGACAACAAGAAGCTCGTCGAGCTACCGACCGATGGCTACGCGATCGAGCGGCTCGCGGTGTCACCCGACGGCAATCGGGTGGCAGGCGCGATGAGCAATCGCACGATCCGTCTGTGGGACACGACCGGGCGGCTGCTCACGGTGCTCCGCGGCCACGGCGATCTCGTCCTCGACGTGGCGTTCTCGCCCGATGGCAGCGAGCTCGCGTCGGCGAGCTACGACAAGACGATCCGGATCTGGCAGCTCGCGACCGGGCGCCATCGCGTGATGCGCGGCCACGCCGCCGCGGTCGATCGCGTCGCGTGGCGCGGCCCGGGACAGCTCGTCACGGCCTCGTTCGACGGCACGCTCCGGATCTGGCCGGTCCCCGGCACCGAGCCGCCGACCCAGGACGAGGTGACGCGCCGGCTCGAAGCCGCGACCACCGCGCGGATCGACGCCAAGAATCGCGCCACGACGTCCGGCGGCTGAGTATGCTCGCCCCGGCGTGAGTGATGACGATGCCCACAACCTCCGGGTGATCCTCGACGCCATTCCGGCGCCGATCTTCTACAAGGACGCGCGGGGCATCTACCGCGGCTGCAACAAGGCGTTCGAGGCGTACCTCGGCAAGACACACGACGAGATCGTCGGCAAGGACGTCTACGAGCTGTCGCCGAAGGATCTCGCCGACGTCTACAAGAAGGCCGACGACGAGCTGTTCGCGTCGCGCGCGACCCAGCTCTACGAGGCGCGCGTGCGTTACGCCGACGGTACGTACCACGACGTGATGTTCCACAAGGCGACGTTCGACGACGCGAACGGCAACCTCGCCGGCATGATCGGCACGATCCTCGACATCACGACGCGCAAGCAGGCCGAGCGCGCACTCAAGGAGAGCGAGCAGCGCTATCGCACGGTCGTGTCCGCGCTCGGTGAGGGCATCGTCCTGTACGGCCAGAACCGGAAGGTGCTCGCCACGAACCACGCCGCCGAGCAGATCCTCGGCATGGATCAACCGACCCTGATCTCCGGCGCTCCGTGGCCGCTCCTCGCGGAGGACGGCTCGCCGCTCGCGTTCGAGGATTGTCCGATCTTCAAGACGCTCGCCACCGGCGACGAGGTCGCGGGCGCCGTGCTGGGCATCCAGCGCCCGGATGGCTCGCGGTCGTGGATCTCGCTGTCGACACGGGCGATTCTCGGGCTATCGGACTCGCATCCCACGTCGGTCGTGGCGTCGTTCGCGGATATCACCGACAAGCGCTCGTTCCAGCAGCAGCTCGAGCACCAGGCGTTTCACGATCCGCTCACCGGACTGCCGAACCGCCAGCTGTTCATGGATCGCCTGCACCACGCGGTCGACATGGCGGCGCGACGAGGCGAACGGGTCGCGGTCGCGTTCGTCGATCTCGATCGCTTCAAGGCCGTGAACGACACCCTCGGCCACGAGGCCGGCGATCGCCTGCTCGCCGAGGTCGGACGCCGGCTCGCGGCGACGCTACGCGGCTCGGACTTCGTGGCGCGGCTGGGTGGCGACGAGTTCTGCGCGATCCTCACCGGGGTTGCCGATGCCACCGCGGCGCGCTCGATCGCCCAGCGCATGCTCGCGGCGATCGTGCCGGCGCTCGAGCTCGAGAGCCGGGTGTTCCACGTCACGGCGAGCATCGGGCTGTCGCTGTATCCGGACGACGCCACCGAGCCGGGCGTGCTGCTGCGTTACGCCGACGACGCGATGTACCAGGTGAAGGCTCGCGGGAAGAACGCCGTCGGGTTGTTCGCACCCGGCTGATGCGTTAGCGTCAAAGAGATGCGTCTCGGCTGGGGGGTGGTGGCACTGTGCCTCGTCGCGTGCGTGCACGATGGCATCCAGATGCAGCGCGACGCGTGCAGCCGCGATCACGGTCCGGATCCGGATGCGTGCCTCGCGGTCGCGCGCGAGCGGTTCGGTGCCAAGGATGGCGACGCGGCGGTGGCGATGCTCGAGAAGGAGATCGCGATCGTCCGCAACGATCACGCCTGCCTCGCCCACTATCCCGCGGCCGCGTGCTTTCACGGCGTGGTCGCGTTGCTCGGCGAGCCCGCCGTGGGGCTGCTCGCGGACTACGCGATCGACCCAGCGCTCCTTTCGCTCCGCGAGCCGTGGACCGGCAAGGACTCCGAGGGACCGCACGCGCAGGCGCGTGCCGTCCTCGAGGGCATGTGCGCGCAGGCGAGCGATGCGGTTGCACGCCAGCGCGCCTGCGTCGTGCTTGGCGATCTGGTGCTGCTCGAGCGCACGAAGCAGACCGCCGGCTTCGAGTCGGCCCCCGATGGCTACGACCTGGCGTGCAAGATCGGCCCGACCGATCCGGCGTTCGAGCAGGCCGTGCTCGGCATCTATCAGGTGCCGGTGTGTGCGGTCGCGACGTCGGCGCGGCGAGGCTCCTCGATCGCCAACGGTCTCGCGATCATCGCGAAGATCTCGCAAGCCGCTGCACAGCGTGAAGCGAGCGCGGCCGATGCCGCGAAGCGCGAGGCGGCACGGGTCGCCGCGGTCAAGCAGCGCGAGGCCGAGGCCGCCGCGGCGGCCGCGCGGGAAGCCGCGGCCATCTCGAGCCGGCAGATCATCGCGTCGATCGCCGCCGAGGACTGGGATCTGTTGCTCGAGACGCTGCGCGCGCGTCCCGGCCTGGGCGTCCTCGACGACGCCGCGGCCACCGCGCTCGACAAGAGCTGGGAGGTGTTCTCGACCTGGCTCGTCGCGCAGTCGAACCTCGTCGGTGCCGAGATCGAGGTGGCGCGCGACCTTCGCGACGCGGTCCCACCCGACCACGCGCTCGCGCGGACGCAGACCGCGCTGCGGACGCGTGCGATCACCGAGGCCAAGCGGCTCGCGAAGCTAGCCGGTGGCCCGGGCGGCCGGTTCCTGCACGCCGCGCTGATCGCCGCCGTCGCGGGAGACCCGGCCACCATCGACGCCGCGCGCGCGGCCTACGCCGAGCTCCAGAAGGCCGTGCGATCGACGCTCGTGCTCGACAAGCTCGCACCCGCGTGCAGCGCGCTCGCGAAGGTCCCCGCGCCGCTCGGCCAGCCGGTGCACGCGACCGCGTCGCTCGCGTGCTCGATCGAGCCCGAGCACACGTGGACGATGCAGGAGTCGTACATGGTGAACGGCGTGTCGACACCGACCGAGGTCGAGCATCGCGGCTACAAGCTCGTCGTCCACGGCACGATCTCCATGGCGTCGGCCAATGGCCAGCCCATCCCGGTCGATGTCGACGAGGTGGTCGACGAGGTGGCCGACAAGCTCGAGCACCCGTACGCGGCAGAGCTCGCCAAGCTCGTCGACGGTCTGTGGAGCCAGCTCGTCGCCCCGCTCGAAGCCACGACCGCGAGCGACGCGCTCGCCGCCGGCCAACGCGCGCTCGCGCAGCACAACACCAAGCGCGCCGAGAACGAGCTCGCGATTCACGCCTTGATCGCCGGCTCGAGCGAGGAGCTCGACAAGCTCCTCGCCCCGTACCACGTCACGTTCAGCCAGCTCGTCCCGAGCCCGTGACTACCGACAGCGGCGCTCGCAGATCCGGCGGCCATGTTCCCACCAGCAGTCGGTGTGACAGGGGCGGGGCCGCGTCTCGACAAAGCAACCGGTGAGCAGCGACGCGAGCAGCGCGGTGATGATCAGACGAGTCGTCATGGCAACCTCGGCACGGAGCGGCTGTCGTAGGACGCCGCTGCCCGGCCGAGGTTAAGCGACGCGATTACTCCCAGGTCCCGCCGACCTGGACGTAGACGCCACCCTGCTGTTCCCAGCGCGGCTCGCGCCACACGTGACCGGCGCGCTCGCGCTCGTAGTGGCCGGGTGTCCACGCCCACTGATCGCCGCGCCAGTCCCAGCGGCCACGGATCCAGATGAAGCCATGACGCGCTTCCCAGCGCTCCTCGCGGAGCGTCGGCGGCGCGACGGTCGGACCCATCGCGGCCCAGTCACCGTCGATGCGCATGTACACGCCATCGCGGACTTCCCACCGCGGCTCGCGCCAGCGATAGCCGCGGCGCTCGGCCTCGTAGCGACCGCCGACCCAGACGTAGTTGTTGTCGCGCCACTCGTAGTTGCCCGGCACCCAGACGTAGCCGCGGCGCTCGGCGTGACGCTCGAAGCGGACCGCCGGCGGGGCCGCGCGCGGACCGACGAAGCGATGGTCGCGCACGTTCTCGCGGCGCTCCTCGCGGCGTTCATCGCGGCGCTCCTCGCGGCGGTCCTCGCGACGCTCCTCACGACGTTCCTCCCGACGCTCTTCGCGACGTTCGCGTTCGTGGGGTCCGGCGAACGCGGTCGCAGAGACCGCGAGCCCGAGCAGGGCAATCAGCAACGTTCTAGATTTCCTCATGGTCGCTCCAGGACGGTTCTGCAGATCTTAACGCGGTTGTGGGGCACTCCCGGGGCCGTTCACACAACTTCAAGCGGCGATGTAAGTCCGTTCCTCAGAAGTCGGTTCCGATCGCGTAGTCCTTGTCGAACGTTGCGACCAGGGGCGCGATCGACGAGGGATCGGTGAGCACCACGCCGACCTCGCGGTTGTGATCGAGAGAGGTCGACGACAGGTTCTCGGACCCGACGTACGCGCGCACGCCGTCGGCGACCATCGCCTTCGTGTGGAGGTGCGGGATCCACTTCGGCGTCACGCCGAGACTCTTCAGGTAGGTCGCGGCCGACGCGTTCGCGGTGACCCAACCGGCATCGGCGATCATCACGCGTACCGCGACGCCGGCGGCGATCCGATTCGACACCGCGGCGCGGATCGCGGCGTCGGCGAACTGCATCGACTCGATCGTGAGCGTCTGGGTCGCGCCGGTGATCACGTCGAGCACGCGCTGGCGCGAGTTGATCGGCGCGATGACCATGCGCGTGCACGGCATCGCCGGATCGACGCCGGCCCAGTCGGCCTCGAACAGCGTCACGAGGTCGAGCACGTCCGCGGGATCGCGATCCGTCGCCACGAAGTTACGCTCGAGGTCGATCGAGTATGTCTTCGAGAAGTTCCCGGTCGACACCACGGCCGTCTGACCATCGACCACGAAGAACTTCGCGTGCTGGTACGTGAACTTCGGGTCGCTCCACTTCACCTGCGCGCCGGCCGCGGCGAGCTGGTCGTAGTACTTCTGGTTCACGCTCTGCTGCGCGGTGTCGAAGATCACGCGCACCGAGACGCCGGCGCTCGCCTTGGCCTTCAGCGCATCGAGGATCGCGCCGTAGCCCATCTCGTAGATCTCGACGCTGATCGAGGTCTGTGCCGGCATCAGCGCGGCCACGTACGGCGCCTCGCCAGCCTCCGGCGTCGGATCGATCGTCACCACCTGCGTGCGCGGGTCGGTCGCGCTGCAGAAGTCCTGGAGCTGGGCATCCGCGCCGGGATGTTCGCTCGCATCGGGCGTGTCGGCCGGGGCGGGTTGGCGACACGCGGCAGCTACTATGAGGAGGGCGACGGCAGGGGGACGCATGGTGCCCGTGTAGTCGCGCGAGCCCAGATCTTGATCCCGACGATCTTCGTCGAGCGATTACGCCCGGTTACCCGCGACCTCGGCCTCGATCGCGGCCTCGCCCTCGCGAAACGACGGATACCGGAGCTCGATCCCGAGCTCGCGCTTGAGCTTCGCGTTGCGGATCCGGCGATTGCGGTGCGCGACCTGCCGGGCGCCGGGCTCGAACATCGACCGCGACGGTGGCATCGGCACCTTCATCCGCTCCGACAACCAGCGCGCGTACTCGCCCTGCGTGGTCGGCTCGTCATCGGCGACGAGGTAGCACGACTTCGTCTCGGCCCGGGCCTCGGCGGCGGTCACGATCGCGACCACGTCGTCGACATGGATCCGCGAGATCGCGTGCTGGCCGTCATCGAGAATCTTGTAGTCGCCCTTCTCGAGCCGCGTCCGCACGCCACGACCGGGGCCGTACACGGGTGCGAGACGCAGGGTCACGAGCTTCATCCGATCGGCGAAGCTGCAGTTCTGGAGCTCGAGCTCGTCCGAGATCACGTTCTTCATGCCCGGGTCGTCGTGCACGACCGGCGTGTCCTCGTCGATCCACACGTCGTCATCGGGGTTCGCGCCGTAGAGCCCGCTCGAGCTGAAGTAGATGAAGCACGCCGCACCCGCTCCATACGCGGCCTGCAACGCGGCGCGGATCGCCAGCCCTGGGGGAAGCGCGCCGACCGGTGGGATCGAGTAGACGACCGTCGCACCAGCGAGCCCGCTCAGCGCGACCGGGATCTGTTTCGGGATCTGGACGTCGAGGTACTTGATCTGGACGCCGAGCTCGGCGAGCGGCGCGAGGCGGCCGGTCGAGCGTGCCAGCGCACGCACGGGGCGACCAGCCGTCACTGCGGCGCGCGCGAGCCGCGATCCGACGTAGCCGCAGCCGACGATGATGAGAGGCGTCACGCACGAACTTTCGCACGTCACGTGCCAGCCCGCATTCAACTGGCGGTGGACTCGGTCGATTCACAGCTCGGATGCACGAAGACGGCGTGAAGGGCGAAGTGGAACCACTGTCACTCGAGATGCTTCAGGCATGTTCGCTGCGCAGCGCGACGCTGGCGCGCCAGTTCGTGCGCGATCGCGGCCGCGCCGATGCGGCGTTCATCGCGCCTCGCGAACGCTGCTCGTGGCGCGTGGGTACGAGGTGACGGTGAGTTCCTCGAACGCGTTCGGAATTTTCCCGAGGGATCGATCCGCGAGCTACTCCGGATCTCGATGGTCGATGAAGGGCAGGTGCGACATCCAAGCGCGATTGTGGTCCCGCATAACAAATTTTTTAGCGAGGGTGATCGCCTACCCTGCGAGGGTATGTGGATGACGCGCAACGATCCCACACCGGATCTCGCAGGTCGTTGTGATCAGCAGCGTGAACAAATGTACGTTCGCATGCGATCTGATTCCGATTCGATTGGCCCGCTAGTTGTACTTGAGTCTGGTCATGAGCGACCTCAAGTCCTGGCGCCGGCAGTTCGCAGCGGAGATCGTCGGCGAGTCTTCCGAAGTCGTGGAAGCGCTCGATACGATCCGTCGCGTTGCAGCTACCGAATGCAGCATCCTGATCACCGGTGAGACCGGGACGGGCAAGGAGTTGTTCGCTCGCGCCGCGCATCGCGCATCGCCGCGCCGCGCCAGGCCGTTCATCCCGGTGAACTGCGCCGCGCTGCCGGACTCGCTGATCGAGGCCGAGCTGTTCGGCCACGTGAAGGGCGCGTTCACGGGTGCGATGACGGCGCGCGCCGGTCGCTTCGTGTCGGCGCACGGTGGCACGCTGTTCCTCGACGAGATCGGTGACCTGCCGCTGTCGGCGCAGGCCAAGCTCCTGCGCGTGCTCGAGGAGCGCGTCGTGTGCCCGGTGGGCGCCGATTGCGATACCGCGGTCGACGTCCGGATCGTGGCGGCGACCCACCGCAACCTCGAGGAGATGGTCGCGCAGGGCAAGTTCCGCGCGGATCTGTATTTCCGCCTCTCGGTGGTACCACTGCACCTCCCGGCGCTGCGCGACCGCGGCGACGACTTCGATCTCATCGTCGACCTCACGCTCGCGCGCATGTGCGAGCGCACCGGCCGCGAGCCGATGACGCTGGAGCCCGCGGCACGCCGTGCGATTCGCTCGTACGCGTGGCCCGGCAACGTGCGCGAGCTCGGTCACCGCATCGAGCGCGCGGCCCTGCTCGCCCGTGGCGCGCAGATCGCCGAGGGCGACCTGTCGCTGCCGGTGCCCAGCACCACGATGCCGATCCGCATCGCCCATGGCAGCCAGGAGTTCCCGAAGATCGAGCTGCCGGCGATCGACGATTCGACCCTCGATCTCCGCACCGCGCTCGAGCAGGTCGAGCGCACGCTCATCGATCGCGCGCTCAGCAAGGCGAACGGCAACCGGACCGAGGCCGCGGCACTCCTGGGCCTCAACCGCACGACCCTCGTCGAGAAGCTCCGCAAGTACGCCGCGTAGGCGGTTACTTGAAGTTGCTCGGGTCGATGTTGTGGCGCTGCAACAGGCGGCGGAAGTTCGTGCGATCGATGCCGGCCATGCGCGCGGCCTCGGCGACGGAGCCCTGCGCGCGCTGCATGATCTGCTGGAGGTAGTCGCGCTCGAACGCGGTGCTGACGCGGCGCTTGGCCTCGGTGAGCGAGAGCTGCTCGTCGCTGTCGAGGTCGAGCAGCGGGATCGGGGCCGAGCCTCGCATCTTGCTGCGGATGTGGTGCGGCAGGGCCTCGACGCCGATCGTGTCGCCGGCGCGCAGCGCGATCGCGCTGATGATCGCGTTCTCGAGCTCGCGCACGTTGCCGGGCCACAGATAGCTCGTGAGCGCGTCGAGCGCCGCCGGGTTGAGGCTCAACCTGACGCCGCCTCCGTGCTTCTGGAGAAACCGCGCGGCGAGATCGGGAAGATCCTCGATCCGATCGCGAAGCGGCGGAATCGCGAGCACGACGACGTTCAGGCGG
>Ga0326726_10004461_pt1 | contig 12775 bp, 9 predicted proteins | sample MHFenrmetagenome_2_FD_207603 | JGI IMG/M metagenome (GOLD analysis project Ga0326726, IMG submission 207603) | Lab enriched peat soil microbial communities from Michigan Hollow, Ithaca, NY, United States - MHF15MN | ecosystem: Environmental > Terrestrial > Soil > Wetlands > Peat | place: USA...
CGACCGCCGATACCGCCAGCCGAGCAGAGAGCGCATTCCATCGAGAACAACCACCTTCACCGTCGTGGAGCCGACGTCGACGCCAAGGTAGACAGGATTCATCGAGGGCAATTGCTCGAGCCGTGGATGCTGCGCAATCAGGCAGCTCTAATCCTTCGTTCGGTAGCCTTCGGAAAGTGTCAGCGATTCCCCGTATATCGGTACTGAAATAAGAGACGTGGCATCAGATATCGTGATACCAACCTTGTCACCGCCGCTGTGGGAGCCACGCCTCGGTTGGGGCGCTTTGCCGGCCGTTTCGGGGGACGCACCCGACACGGAAGACGTGACATGCCCGACGCCATCGGTCCACAGTCTCGGCATCTTCGTCTGTCTTTCGGCGGCGCCGCAGTCTGACCACTACGACCTCCAACCAGTGAGTGCATACTCCGACGTTGTCACGGGCGCCCGGCGGGTGCTCGAGGCGAATTGGCGAGAGGGTCGCACCGATCGTGGACTAGTGTTTGGGTACACGTGTCCCGACATCGCCAAGTATCCCGATCAGTTCTTTTGGGACTCATGCTTTCACGCGCTCGCCTGGAGTCGGCTCGATCCGCACCGGGCGATGTCGGAGCTGCGCACACTCGCATCGGCACAGCAGCCATCCGGCAAAATCGGCCACACGACGTTCTGGCACGGGCCGGTGCGCCTGACACGAGCGTTTACTTACAATCTCCTCGACCGTCGGGCATTCCAGACGGCGACCATTCAGCCGCCGCTCCTCGCCTGGGTATGGGCCGAGGTTGCGGAGCGGGCTGGTGACGCAGCCTTCGCGGACGAGGGGCGCGCAGTGCTCGGGCGCCTCCACGAATACCTCGACCGTGAACGCGCCGACGCCGACGGCTTGGTTGGCATTCTCCAGCCGGACGAGACGGGGCTCGACGCTTCCCCCACGTATGACGGCCCGCTCGGATGGCGAAGCCACCCCAAGCTGGGGTTCCTGGCGCTGATGCACTTCAACCGCCAACGAAGCTACGAGTATCGACGCGTCGTCGCCGACGGTGGGTTTCATGCGACCGATGTTCTCATGAACACGGCGTGGATCCTTGGCTGGGAGGGGCTTGCTCGCCTTGGGCAACCAGGTGCCGCGTGTCGGGCCGCGCAGTTGACTCGCGCGTTGGTCAGGCGGCTGTTTGATCCCCGGACTGGGTTCTTCTTTGCCGAGGGGCCGGTCGGCGAAACGCTCGGCGTGAGCACGTGGGCCGGTCTGGCGCCGCTCGCGATCGACGGGCTACCCGAGGAGATCGGCCACAAGCTGGTTACCGAGCACCTCTTGGACGCGCGACGCTTCTGGCTCCCGTATCCGGTGCCCAGCACGGCCGCAACTGAGGCCAGCTTCGTTCCGGGGGACGTCACATACTTGGGGATCCCGCGCTACTGGCGCGGCCCGACATGGTTGTTCTCGACGTGGTTCGTGTTGCGTGGGCTCATCCGCCTCGGATACGACGGCGAGGCGGCTCATCTGGTCGACCGAACGATGGCGCTCATCCGGCGATCGGGCTTTCGGGAGTACTTCAACCCCGTGACCGGGGAAGGAATGGGGGCCCGCAACTTCGGCGTCAGCACAATCGCCATCGAATGCGCCGCGCTCACACACGGCGGAGTGGGCGGACGTCATGCAATGGCCTGAGTGTCCAGCGTCAACGCCACGCCGTCCTCAGAGGTCGAGCCTCGGCGGCAGCAGTGCCGAGAACGGCGTGGTACACGTCCAGCACGCGTGAGGCGACCGTCGCCCACGAGTACTCGAGAGCAGTCAGGCGCCCCCTCGTCCCGAGCCGGGTCGCAAGCGCGCCGTCATCGAGTACGCGAACCAGCGCGTCGGCGAGCGCGTCCCGGTCGCCACAGGGTACCATGAGCGCTTCACGTTCGTTCGCCACGACATCGCGGAATCCGAGAATGTCCGAGCAGACCACCGGCGTCTCGCACGCCATCGCCTCGAGAAGCGTGATTCCGAACGACGCTTTTGTTGTCGGGCACGCGTAGACGGAGCTATGTGCGTAATAGCTCGGCCGGCGCTCGAGCACCGGGCCCACGAAGATGATGTCCGGGTCTCCCTTCGCCTGCCTGTGATAGTGATTCCGGAGCGGCCCATCCCCGACCACAACGAGGCGTGCCCGGCGCCTGCCGGAGCCGCGACCCTTGATGAGGCGGAACGACTCGATCAAGGTCGCCAGTCCGTTGCGCGGATCGAATCGGCCGAGAAAGAGAATCGTCGGGACGTCACGCGACAGCTGCGGCGGCTGCGGTGCGCCGGGATTGAACACGTCGGTGTCGATGCCGTTGGGGATCACCTTCCAATCAGCATCGAAGTAGCGACGTAGGGCGACGGTGGTGCTATTGGACACGGCGATCGCGGCGCCGAGCGTCTCGAGCCGCCTCTGGAAAAAACGGCGCCCGAGCCGGTACGCGAACGACCTATCGAAGTAGGTGTGGAAGGTGCCAACTACCGGGCAGGCCGCCTCTTCGATCGCCAGAAGTGGCAGCACGGGAGTGAGCGGAGAATGCGCGTGGACGATGTCGTACCGACCATCGCGAAGCACGCGTCGCATTTGCCGGCGAAGCCCCCAGCCGAGGGTGATGCGCGCCTGTGATCCGTTGGAATAGATCGGCTGACTGCGTCCGACGCGAATCACGTTCGGCTGCTCTGAAGCGCCGGGAATGTGCGATGTGACGATATCGACGTGATGACCGCGCCGGCGCGCCTCGCGAGCAAGGAAATGCACGTGCTCGCAGATGCCGCCCAGGTGGGGATAGTAGTACTCTGTGACGAGCGCAATCCGCAGCGGACGGTCGTCGTGGCGGAACGGCTCGAGGGTCGAGAGCTGGTGAAGATCCAGCTGACCGGGACTGGCGCGTCGCGGTGGCGGCGGATTCAAGAGCGGCATGGGCGATGACGCGCGGACGATGAGCTCGACAGGGGAGCGGCCGACGTGGTCGAGACGCATCGTCTCGCAAAGCCGCGCGGGACGCGGTTCGCCGCCCTCCGCCCGCGGAAACAGCCACCGAGCGCGGGCGGATGCTTCCATTGATAGGCGTCCGCTCAAGCCTGACAATACGGGATCGGATGACGGCGTGTGGGTGAAGTCGTCGACGCGATGCCATTTCGAGGAGGTGTGGTGATCGGCGCCAGTCGAGCGTAGAATCTCACCCACCTGGCATACTCGGAGCGTTCTCGTGCGACTCAATTCTGTCGTGACCGCGGGGGCGGGGTTGTGTCTCGTCGCGCTGGCTGCCGGTGTCAGGACAAGGGAGATACGCGTATCGAATGCTGCGCACCGGACGTCCATGCTACGAACACCCGTACTGACGCATCGATTCCGCCCATTCGAGGTCGTGCATGAGACGACCCACGCAGGTCCTGGTGATTGCCGCCCTACTCGGCGCTTCGTCCGTCGCCCGTGGCCAGGCCGCGACGCAGCGGGAGATCGCCGGCCGCTGACGCACGAATCCAGCAAGTGCACGATTAATCAGACGCTAATCTTTCCGATATAGTATCGAGTGGCGGCCGGAGGTAGTGTGGAAGGAACACGTCGTCTAGCACGCCCTCTCACCGGCCCGACATCGATGCCGACTCTCTCCCGAGACCTGGCGCTCGGCGCCAGAACGCTGCGCAAGAGCCCGGCGTTCGCCCTCACCGCGATCACCACCCTCGCGCTCGGCATCGGCGCGAGCACCGCGATCTTCAGCGTTGTGAACGCGGTCCTTCTGAGACCACTCCCGTACGGCGACGCCGACCGTCTGACGATCATCAGTCAAGACCTTCGCGCCCGCGGCGTGGTCGACTTTCCCGTCGGTGCCGGCGACGTGCCCGACATCCGCAACGGCACGACCGCGTTCGAGGGAATCGCCGCCCTGCAGACGGGGCGCAACTTCCCGTACACCGACAAGGAAGGCAAGGCGCAGCTCATCACGTTCGCCGGCGCCACTCCGAACATCTTCAAATTGCTCGAGGTGCCCGTCGTCCTCGGCCGAGACTTCACGGAGGATGACGGCACGCCCAACCCGATCATACAACTCCCGCCCGGCGCGCAGCCGAATCCACAGGCACCGCCGCCGCCGCGACTCCCGACGATCGGCATCATCAGTTACGGCTTCTGGCAGCGCGCGTTCGGCGGCGATCCGTCGGTCATCGGAACGACCATCACGGCCGGCGGACCGGTCCAGGTCGTCGGCATCGCGTCGCCGCGCACCGAGCTGATCTTTCCGGTGAGCATGCAGGTCGAGCGGCATCCCGACGTCTGGACCGCGCTCCGCGTGAACTTCGAGCAGGGCTCGCGTCAGAACGTCGCCTATCGTCTCGTGGGACGGCTCAAGCCGAACGCTTCGCTCGCCACCGCGCGCGCCGAGATCGCCCGCGTGACCGCCGATCTCCAGGCGCGCTTCCCGGGCGACAAGACCGCCGGCGTCACGTACCACGTCGAGCCGATGAAGGAGTACGTCGTCGCCGACGTGCGAACGTCGATCTTCTCGCTCATGGGCGCGGTCGTGCTCGTCCTGCTCATTTCGTGCGCGAACGTCGCGAATCTTCTTCTCGTCCGCGCATCGCAGCGCGAACGTGAGCTCGCGGTGCGCGCCGCGATGGGCGGCTCACCCTTCGCGATCGTCCGTCAGCTCCTTGCGGAGAGTGTCGTCCTCGCGGGATTCGCCGCCGTACTCGGCATCGGTCTGGCGAAGCTCGGCGTCGTGGCGCTCTTGGGGCTTGCGCCGGCGAATCTCCCACGGCTCGCGGACGTTGCACTCGATCCTATGGTGCTCGGATTCACCGCGTTCGCGAGCATCGGCGCCGTCGTCGTCTTTGGTCTCGTGCCCGCACTTCGAGCGTCGCGCCCCGACCTGGCGCAGGTGCTCCGCGCGAGTGGACGCTCTCCCGCGCTCAGTGGCGCCGCGCGGCTGCGCAACGCGGTGATCGTCGCCGAAGTCGCGCTCTCGTTCGTGCTGCTGATCGGATCCGGGCTGATGGTGCGGAGCTTCATCTCGCTGATGCGCACTGATCCCGGGTTCGACGCGAACGGCGTGCTCACGTTCGGCCTCAGCAACCTCCGCTTCAGGAGCGCGGACGAAGCGCGCGCCACCTTCACCCAGCTTCACGACAAGCTCGCTGCGATCCCGGGAGTCAGCGCCGTATCGACGGCGAACGGCGTTCCATTCGACGGCGGCGACCCCAGCGGCCGCTGGGGCACGCAGGACGCGATGAACGATCCGACACGCTTCCGCCAAGGCGGGTTCGTGCAGGCGCCGCCGAGTTACTTCGACGTCATGCGCGTGAAGCTGCTCGCGGGCCGGATCTTCACGCAGGCTGAGAACGACGACCCGAACACGAAGGTAGTCGTGGTCGACGACGAGACTGCGAAGCTCGCGTTTGGCCGCGAGTCGCCGATCGGCAAGACGATCTTCGCGCGAATCAGGACGGAAACTCCGGAAGCGTTCACGGTGATCGGCGTCGTGCACCATCACCGTCACCTCACGCTCTATGGCGACGAGAAGGAGCTCCTCTTCTTCCCAACCGGGCCGTTCGGTGGCGGACGCTGGCTCGTGCGCACGTCCGGCGACCCGACGGCGCTCGCCCAGAGTGTGCGTGCAGCGGTCACGTCGCTGAACCCGCAGTACCTCGTGACCGAGATGCATTCGCTCACCGACAACGTCGCGAAGGCCCGGTCGGCGACCCGCTTCGCGCTGGTGCTCATCAGCATTTTCGCATCGATCGCCGCGCTGCTCGCCGCGGTGGGCCTGTATGGCGTTCTGTCGAGTACGGTGCGTCAGCGGACGTCGGAGATCGGCATCCGGATGGCGTTCGGCGCGCAGAGCTCGAGCATCTTCGGCCTCGTGATCGGTCAGGGGCTTCGCATGAGCGCGATCGGGATTGGAATTGGGTTGGTGATCGCGATCGCCACGACGCGGGTGATGTCCAGCGTGCTGGTCGATGTTCGTCCGACGGACCCGCTGACGTTCGTCGTGATAGTGCTCGCATTCTTGGCCGTCGCGACGGCGGCGTGTTGGGTTCCGGCGCGCCGCGCCGCCGCGATGGATCCGAACGTGGCGCTACGACAAGAGTAGAGACCGCTCAGTCGATCGCATTGACTCTCGGAACCGTCGCTCCTAGCGTGCACAGGTCGGTCACATCGGCAGATCATGAGCACCGCACGAGGGACGCTGGCAATTCTCACCGGAGGTGGTGACGTTCCGGGGCTCAACCCCGCCATCCGGGCGATCACGATCCGGGCGCTTCGCGAGGGGTACCGGGTCATTGGAATTCGGCGCGGTTGGGCCGGTCTCGTCGACTATGTGCCGGACAACGACGCGGACAACTCCGCCAACATCCAGGAGCTCTCGGAAGCGGAGGTGTATCGGGCAGGCCGGACCGGCGGCACGTTTCTGCATACCTCGCGGACACGTCCGAGCCACCTGCCCCGCGAGCGAGTGCCGACGCATCTCACCGGGTACGCGAACGAGAGCAATGACGTCACGAAGGATGTGCTGCAGAATCTCGCGCACATCGGCGTCGACGTGCTCATTCCCATCGGCGGCGACGACACGTTGAGCTATGGCAAACGCCTGCACGACGAAGGAGTGAATGTCGTCGCGATTCCAAAGACGATGGACAACGACGTCTATGGAACGGACTACTGCATCGGCTTCAGCACCTGTGTGACCCGCACCATCGAGCTCACGCACCGCCTTCGCACGTCAGCCGGCTCGCATGAACGCTTTCTCGTGATCGAGGTCTTCGGGCGGTACGCAGGCTTCACGGCGCTGCTGCCCACGATGGCCGGCGCCGCCGATCGATGTGTCATCCCCGAGCACACGGCCGATCTCGAGCAGCTGACGGAGCTCCTGGTGTACGATCGCAATCGGAATCCGAGCCGCTATTCCGTGGTGCTCGTCTCGGAGGGCGCGACCATCGCCGCGCATGACGGCATGAGCTTCGAGAGCGAAGAGACCGACATGTTCGGGCATCGCAAGCTCGGCGGGATCGGCGACAAGATCGCCGCCGCGCTCAAAGAGTACTCGCCCAAGTACAACCATGGTCGCCGCATCGACGTCGTCAACCAGCGGCTGGGCTACCTCGTCCGCTCCGGCGATCCCGATGCGCTCGACTCCATCGTGCCGATGGCGTTCGGCAATCTCGCGCTCGACTTGATTCTCAAGAGGCAGTTTGGCCGCCTCGTGAGCGTGCACAAAGGCTTCTACGACAGCGTGCCGATCACGAACGTGACGTCGGAAAAGAAGGTCGTCGACGTGAGGAAGTATTACAACACCGAGCGACTCAGGCCCATCTACGAATTCGATGGAGCCCCGCTGTTCATCATGACGAGCGACTGAACCCGCGCGGTTGGGTGTGGTGCTCAGCGCCAGCCGAGCGTAGAATCTTACCGACTGGTTTACCCGGAGCGTTCTCGTGCGACTCAATTCTGTCGTGACCGCGGCTGGCTGCGGTCTCCTCATGGCGGCGGCCGTCCCTTCGTCCTCGTCGGCGCAGCGCGGAGGCGGCGCGTCGGCCGACACCGCGTACGACCCCGTTCAAACCCTCATTGATCGCCTCGATCTCGAGCGATACAAGAACACCATCAAAGGGCTGGCGCAGTTCGGCGATCGCCGGCAGGGCACGAAGCGAAATCGTGACGCCGTCGACTGGATCGAGGCACAGCTCAAAGCGTACGGATGCCAGAACGTCGAGCGCATTTCATACCAATACAGTCCGGCACCAACGGCAGGTCGAGGCGGCGGACGCGGACGCGGTGCAGCCACTTCGCCCAACGGCCGCGGCTATGCGGGCAACGGCCCCGGCGGAAGCCGCATCTTCAGCGACATGCGTGAGCGCGGGGTGAACAACGACTCGCTCGCGCAGCCCGACCCTGCGATCCGCGCGATCAACATGGAGCCCACCACGCCGGGCGAACGCCAGGAAGTGATCTGCATGAAGGTCGGCACGAAGTACCCGAACGAGATGTACATCATCGGCGGGCACATGGACGGCATCGGTTGGGGGCAAGCCGTGAACGACGACGCCTCCGGCTCCGCGATCGTGATGGAGCTCGCGCGCATCTTCTCCATGCCGGACGTGCAGACGGAGCGCTCCATTCGGTTCGCGCTCTGGAACAATGAAGAGACTGGGCTCAACGGCGCGCACGCGTACGCCGACCAGCGCGGACCGATGCAAGGGAAGGAAGTGCCCGCGGGCTCGGGGAAGTACCCGGAGCCAAAATGGCTCGGGATGATTCAGCACGACATGATGCTCGTCGATCACGGCCCGCCGACGGCCGACGGCAAGCTGTCGCCGAATCAACGTCCGGAAGCCGACATCAACATCGAGTTCGCGAGCACGTCGAAGTTCGGCGACGAGGCGATGAGGATGGCGTTCCTCTGGCGCGCGGCGAACGAGAAGTACGCGACGCACTATCCCGCGGCGGTCGGTCCGCACATGAGCAACACCGATTCGGATCCGTTCAAGGATCTCGTACCGTCGCTCAGTCTTCGCGAGAATGAACGCGGATCGCAGATCGGTGGGAACTGGGATCCGACGCACCATCAGCCGATCGACGTGCTCACGACGTTCAACGACAAGGATTACATGCTTGGGCTAACGTCGGCGCAGACGACGCTTGGCGCGGTTGGACGTTTGGTGGGAGCAGCGGTTCGGAAGTAGTTCTGCCAATGCTCATTCACTACGAGTCGGGGGTCGCCGGGCCCCCACTCGCGCCTTCAAGAACGCCAGTACTTCGGTTTCATGAAGCCGCAGCGTCGGTCCATGCGGCCGACGTTTCTGCCGCGTGTGCTCGGGCATTGGCGGCAGCACGGCGCCCTCGAGATACGCCTCGATCAGCGCCGGATGGATATAGTACCGGCGACACACGGCGCGCGTGTTGCCGAGTCGCTCGGCGGTGCCGTCGATGGCGGCGAGGACGTTCTGCTCCGCTTCGCGCTTTGTCGACGCGGGTCCCATCTCGCGCAACGATGCGGCCGCGAGCATCGTGCCCGCCCACGTGCGAAAATCCTTCGCCGTGACGTCACGACCGGTGGTCTTTCTGAGGTACGTGTTGACGTCGTCCGCATACACGATTTGGCGGCGCCCGCGGGCGTCGACGTACTGGAAGAGCTCACGTCCCGGGAGCTCCCGACACCGCTGCACGATGCGCGCAATGCGCCGATCCGTCACGTCGACCGCATGCGCGACGCCGCTCTTGCCGCGGAATTCGAACCGGAGCGTCGCACCATCGATCGACACGTGACGGCGGCGAAGCGTCGTCAGGCCGAAGGAATTGTTCAACTTGGTCAACTCGTGGCTGCCGACGCGAATCAACGTGCGCTCGAGCAGCCAGACGATCGTCGCCATCACCTTCCTTCGTGGGAGTCCCGGAAGCGCGATGTCGTGCTCGACGTGCTCGCGGACCTTCCACAGCACGTCGCTCAACTTGACCATCCGCTCGAACTTCGCACGATCGCGGTGCGCACGAAACGTCGGATGGTACCGGTATTGCTTTCGTCCACGCGCGTCGCGCGCCGTGACCTGGAGATGTCCTTCCGGGATCGGACATATCCAGACGTCGCTCCACGCCGGCGGAATCACCAGTGAGCGAAATCGATGGACGCGCTCTCGCTCCCGGATGACGCGACCATCCGGATCAACGTACGAAAAGCCTCGGCCGACTCGACGCCGGCGGATGCCAGGCACCGAGTCCGTCACGTACTGAAGCCCTGCCGCTTCCGCGGAAACAACGAATACTCGAGACGGCCGTTGGCGCATGATTGCCGAGAGCTTGGCCGGTGACGTCGGCTCCGAGCGCGGGTTTGCGCTCGGCTACCGCGTGAACGACGGTGATTCCGGCCATGGGGCAACCCGAACGACCGAACAATCGCCGAAGCCAGCCCGTTTCATGGGGTCATCAGCGCCAAGTCAAACGCCCGAGTTGAGAGCTCAGCGGATCCAGCTGCCCAGACGGCGCCATCGAATGGCGGTCACGGCACGGAAGTAGTCGACGCCTCGCTCGGGATCGTACGAGTAGTAGACGAACAGCGGTGTGCCACGAAGGTTCGCGCGTGGCACGAGTCCGTAGTACCGGCTATCGACGGAATCGTCTCGGTTATCGCCCATCATGAAGTAGGTACCGGCGGGTACGACGAGCGGCCCCCACTCGTGCAGGCTGGGAGCGGCCACCGGCGATCCGAACCGAGAGTCGTGAACCTCGATTTGATGCTGCCAACTGAAGATTTGCCGGGGCTCGTCGGCCGCGGAATCCGGGAGAACGAACGAGTTGGGCGATGGGACGACGCGGCCGTTGACCGTCAGTTGCCCATGACGCATGAGGAGCGTGTCGCCGGGGACACCGACGATGCGCTTCACCAGTGTCGGTGTCACCTCGTCCGGAGAGATCCGAATCGTCCAATCCTGAGGCGGCGAGATGAAAACGGTGACATCGCCGCGTTTGGGACTGGCGTACCCCGGCAGAGAGTGGTTCGTGAAGGGGATGTGCGGCCCGAACCTGAGCTTGTTGACGAAGAGCCAATCTCCGACGAGAAGGGTCGGCTCCATGCTGCCGCTTGGAATCCGGAACGCCTCGGCGAGCGTCTGGCGGGTGAAGAGGACAATCGCGAGCACGGGCAGGACGCCCGTGATGAAGGTGCGCGTACGCGCGGCCAGCGACACGCGCGGGACGGGAGTCGATCGGGTCACAGCGCGTGCCGCGCGCTTTCGTCGAGCTTTGCCCATGTGATATCTCCGTGCTCGAGTACAGAGCTACTTCACCGGCAATGCGACGTGCGATGCCGCCGTAAACAAAGCTTTCGACATGGTCGAGGTCCGCCAAGGTCTCAACCGGTGCCGTCGAACGTCACCACTTGCTGCACAGCGTCCAGCCGTTGCCGCTCCGCCCGGTCGCCCATCGGCGCGACCGCCGTGCCCACGGCGAAGAACTCGATCGCGTTGGCGCCCCACCCCCAATTCGACTCGTCGATGCGCGCGCCGACATGCCGATGCCTCCGCGCTGGACGGCTTCCGCCTGCATGCGTTCCAACGCCAACTCTCGCGCGGCGTACGTCGCCTCCGTGTAGATCTTCATCTCCTGGCTTCGACCGGCTTGCTTGAGCGCCTGCATGAAACTCAGGTGGGCGATGTGGTAGACGCACGCTCCCATCGGCAGACTGACGGGCCGATAGCCGGCGCGCACCAGCTTCCAGAGGTCCTGGCCGCTCAAGTCCGACGTGAACGGCCGGTCGTCCTTCGTGCGAACGCTGCCCTTCCGTTCACGATGCCGAACGGCCGTGCCGATGGCCTGAAACTCCAGGACGCCCTCATCCATCTCATACTGCTTGAACACCAGCCTCACGCCGACCACGCCATCGGCGCCGAGGAGGTCCGCCTCTTCCTCCATGCGCGTCATGGCGAGCTCGCGTGCCTCGTACATGGCCTTGGTCAACACGGGAAGCTCTTGGCTCACGCTCCATTTCTGCCATTGGAAGCCGACGTGGTAGATGGACGAGCCGAGGCCGACGCCGAGTGCTTCGAAACCAGCCTGTTCGACGAGCAGGAACTCGTCCACCGACAGGTCGCTGGTGAAGAACGCGGAGCGCAACGCTCGCGGACTCGAATGATGGTGTGGGTTCGGTCATGACACGTGAACGATAGCGCCAAGGTTCGGTTGGAGCATGACGCAGGCATCACGGCCGCGGCGTAGCGTCGGTCCGGAAGAGTGGCTGCGCGTCCGCAACCAATCCCGGCGCGTCGCCTCGGAAGAGAGCGCTTGACACCGTGCGTCGTCGCGTCTTCTATACAGTACCTGTATAGATAGCTCGACGACCATGGCCGAGCCACTTCCCATCCTCCGCGGTAACCTCGAGGTCCTCGTCCTCAAGGCGCTGACCGCCGGTCCGCTCCACGGCTACGCCATCACGGACTGGCTCGAGCATTGTGCGCACGGCAACCTCGAGCTAGTCGACAGCGCCCTCTACCAAGCGCTCTACCGCCTCGAGTCGCGACGCCTCGTGAAGCCCGTCTGGGGCGTCACCGAAAAGAACCGGCGCGCCCGCTTCTATCACATCACGGACGCCGGCCGCGCAGCGCTGCGCGCCGAGTCGGCGCGGTGGAATCGATATGCCGCGACGATCGGAGCGATCCTCGCCACGCCCGTGTCCCCTGCTCCATCGACGAATGGCTGACGAGACTCCTCGACGGGTCCGCCCGACGCTTCATCTCGGGCTTCGTCGAGCCGACCACGTCGGCGCAGAGGTCGACGAGGAGATCGCGTTTCATCTGCAAGAGCGTGTCGACGCACTCGTCGCGCGTGGATGGACGGAGGCCGATGCGATCGCCGAAGCGCGGCGTCTCTTCGGCGATCCCACAGCGGCGCGCCCGGCACTCTTCGCCGCGGCGGCGCTCCGCAACCGTCGACTCGATTGGCTCGAGCGATTCGACTCGACCGCCGCTGATATCAAGCTTGCGGCGCGACAGTTTCGTCTCGCGCCAACGTTCGCGTTCGGCATCATCGCCGCGATTGCGCTCGGCATCGGTGCGAACGCGACGATGTTCAGCGTCATCGATCGACTGATGCTGCGGGCGCCAGCCGGTGTTGCGTCGCCCGCGCAGGTGTACACGCTCGCACGTGCGGGCCGCGAGCGCTTCTCCTCAGCGATGTCGTATCCCGCGCTCGCCACGTTGCGCGAGAACCTCGCGGGCGTCGCGACGATTGCCGGCGAAACGTTTCGGATGCAGCTGTCCGTCGGCTTCGGCACCGAAACACGGCCC
>Ga0326726_10004462_pt1 | contig 12768 bp, 11 predicted proteins | sample MHFenrmetagenome_2_FD_207603 | JGI IMG/M metagenome (GOLD analysis project Ga0326726, IMG submission 207603) | Lab enriched peat soil microbial communities from Michigan Hollow, Ithaca, NY, United States - MHF15MN | ecosystem: Environmental > Terrestrial > Soil > Wetlands > Peat | place: USA...
ACCGAGGCGATGATCAACCTCGACATGGTCGGGCGGCTCCGGAACGACAAGCTCATCGTCTACGGTACCGGCACCGCAACCGAGTTCCCCGCGCTGCTCGATTCGCTCAACTGGTACGCCAAGTTCGACCTCCATCCCCAGCCGGAGGGCTACGGACCGAGCGACCAGACCTCCTTCTACGCCGCCAAGGTGCCGGTCCTCCACTTCTTCACCGACCTGCACGCCGACTACCACCGCAGCACCGACGACTGGGACAAGATCAACGCGAACGGTCTGGTGCGGGTCGCGGATTTTGCCGCCGCCATGGTGACCGCGCTCGGGAACCGTCCCACCCGGTTGACCTTCGTGGATGTGCCCCCGCCGCAGCCCAAGGGCGGCGCCGCCGTGACCTCCGGGTACGGCGCCTATCTCGGCACCATCCCCGACATGGCCTCCGGTGACGTGGGCGGCGCCCGGATCACCGGGGTCAGCAAGGGAAGCCCCGCGGAGGTGGGCGGACTGCAGGGCGGTGACATCATCACCAAGATCGGTGACTATGACGTGCCCGACCTCGTGGGCATGACGACCGCGCTCCGGGCCTACAAGCCGGGCGACAAGGTCGTGGTGATGGTCCTGCGCGACGGCAAGCCGATGAGCTTCGACGTCACCCTCGGGAAGCGCGGCGGGTGAGCCCGCCGGTACTCGACGCCGAACGCGTGGTGGGGGCGCTCCGGAGCGCCTTCACCCACGACGCCGGCCGGCAGGGGCTCCTCCAGCTCGCCGCCGACCGGATCCGGGCCGCCGGACCGCCGTACACCTCCGCCTACCTCTATATGCTCCACGGCCCCGAGCTGGTGCTGGAGGCGTTCAGCGGCCGGGTCACCGACCACACCCGGATTGCCGTCGGCACCGGCGTCTGCGGCACCGCCGTCGCCACTGGAGAGGACCAGAACGTCGGCGACGTCCGGGCCGTCGGGAACTACCTCGCCTGCAACCTCGACACCCGCTCCGAGCTGGTGGTGCTCATCCGGCGCGGAGCCACCATCCTCGGTCAGATCGACATCGACAGCGACGTGCCCGACCCGTTCACCCCGGCGGAACAGGCCGCGGTCAAGCAGGTCGCCGACGCCCTCGCCGTCCTGCTGTGAGGGCCTGGCCCTCCTTCCGCCCCGCTCACACCCTCATGACGATCCACCCCAACCCGGTCGGGGCACTGCGTGCCGCTCATCATTGAGACGAGCCGGCAGGTTCGCGGCGTGCGTCTCTTCGAGCGCCGCGCCGGCACCGGCCCCGCCACGGTCGTGCTGCATGGCGGCCCGGGCGCACACCACGACTACCTCCTGCCCGGATTCGACGGCCTGGCCGACCGACGCACCCTGGTCTACTACGACCAGCGCGGAGGTGGACGGTCGCCGGTGAGCCGCGAGGTGCCGGTCGGGTGGCGGGAGCAGGTGGAAGACCTGGATGCGCTCCGCGAGCTCTGGGGATTCGAGCGACTCAGCATCGCCGGCTATTCGTGGGGCGGCCTCCTGGCGCTCCTCTACGCCACCGAGTATCCCGACCGGGTGGAGCGCCTCGCGCTCGTCTCGCCGGCACCGGCGTGGCGCGCGGCCCGCGCGGAATTCGAGGCGCGCCTCGCGGCGCGCACCATGGCGCCCGCGCTCCAGGAGGCCCGAGCCGCACTGCGCGCGAGCGGGCTGCGTGAGCGCGACCCCGAAGCGTACCAGCGGCGGACCTTCGAGTTGTCGGTGGCGGGGTACTTTCACGACCCGGCCAAGGTGGCCGGACTGACGGCGTTTCGGGTGACCGGCCGGACGCAGCAGGAAGTGTGGGGGAGCCTGGGCGACTACGACCTCCGCCCCGCCCTGGCTGCCCTTCGCGTACCGGCCATCGTCCTCCATGGCGACGACGACCCGATACCCGCCGACTCCGCCCGTGCAATCGCCACGGCGCTCGGTGCGCCCTTTCACCTGCTGCCGGCGTGCGGCCACGTGCCGTACGTCGAGGCCGTCGGTGAGTTCCTCCGCCTTCTCGACGAATTCCTCCCCGCGTAATCGCCGGTTGCGCGTCGCACCGGCCGGCGGCATCCTTCCCCGCATGAACGCATCACGGATCCCCTTGGCCCACTTTCCCATGGCGGAGCGCGGTACATGAGCCGCGGCCCCGAGGACGCGCCGGCGCAGGTGCTGGTGGCCGACGACGTGGAGATGAATCGCGACCTGCTCGCCCGCCGGGTGCGCCGGCTCGGGCACGAGGTCACCATGGCCGAGGACGGCCGCCAGGCCCTGGAGCTCCTCAAGGCCCGCGACTTCGACGTGCTCCTGCTCGACATCATGATGCCCAACATGAACGGGTACGAGGTGCTCGAGGCGATGGCGCTCGACCCCCGGCTCCGGCAGGTGCCCGTCATCATGATCTCGGCGGTGGACGACAAGGAGAGCATTGCCCGCTGCATCGGCCTCGGCGCCGACGACTACCTGCCCAAGCCGTTCGACCCGGTCATCCTCCAGGCGCGGCTGGGCTCCTCGCTCGCGCGCAAGCGCCTGCGCGACCGGGAACACATCTACCAGAAGAGCCTCGAGCGCGAGCTGGAAATCGGCCGCGAGATCCAGGCGCACTTCCTCCCCGACAGCCTTCCCACCCTGGCCGGCTTCGACTTCGCGGCTCGGCTCCGCTCCGCCCGGATGGTGTCCGGCGACTTCTACGACCTCTACCCCCTTGGCGGCGGCAACGAGGTCGTGGCCGTCGTCGGCGACGTCTGCGACAAGGGGGTCGGCGCCGCGCTCTTCATGGCGCTCTTCCGCTCGCTCCTCCGGGCACTCGCCGAACAATCGGATGGCGCCCGCTGGAACGAGCGGGGCGCGAGCCGCGAGCGCCGGCGGGAATCAGGATCGAGGACCGAGGCGGTCACGGGGCACCTGCTCCGCACCGTGACCCTGGCCAACGACTACATCGCCGGCACCCACAGCCGGTCGAACATGTTCGCCACGGTGTTCTTCGCCATCGTCGACGGGGAGAGCGGGCTGGTGCAGTACATCAATGCAGGGCACGAGCCGCCTGCTGTGGTGGGGCCGTCCGGCCTGCGCCGCCTGCCCCCCACCGGACCGGCGCTCGGACTCCTGCCGGGGCTGCCGTTCGTGGTCCGCCAGACGACGCTGGCACCGGGCGAATCGCTCGTCGCGTGGACCGACGGCGTCACCGAGGCGCAGGCCCAGGGCACCACCGAACTGTTCGGGGAAGAGCGGACACTGGCCGTCGTGGAAGAGTCCAACGGGACCGCCGCGGAGCTGCTCGACCGGCTGCTCGCGGCGGTGGACGCCTACGCCGCGGGCGCGGAACAGGCGGACGACATCACGCTGCTGGCGGTACGACGTGGGCGGATCGGCGACTAACCCTCGAAGCTCTTCGCCGCGGCGGTCACGTCGGGGTACAGCTTCAGGATGCTGGTGAATCCGCTGAGCTCGAGCACCTTGCGCACGTTGTCCCGCACTCCCGCCAGCCGCACGTCGCCGCCACGGCCCCGCGCCTCCTTCACCACCGCCAGGAGCACCCGGAGTCCCGCACTGCTGGTGTAGTCCACCCCCTCCAGCGACACCACCATCTGGTGTCCCCCCTCGGCCACTTCGCCGCCGAGGACCCGGTTCAGTTCCGCCGAGGTCATCCCGTCCACATTACCCTGCACGCGCGCGACCGTGACCGTCCCGCGGCGCTCCACTTCGATCTGCATAGAGAGGTGTCCCTGCATGATTGGAGAGGCCGATCCGGCAGTGCCGAATCGCTTGATCATCGTCAGTTCGTTGCCGGTCGTGCCGAGGCTCTGGTGGCGCACCTCGTCCATCACCTTGTCGACCAGGTGCCAGCCGAGGCCTCCGATGCGACGGTCGGCCCATTCGGTGGTCAGGTCGGGCGGCGGCGCCATGTCGGGAGAGAACGGCGCCCCCTCGTCGAGCACCGTCAGGGTCAACGCGCCCGGCTCGACCCGGGCGCGGAGCACCAGCGGCCCCGGCGGCCGCCCCGCGTAGGCGTGATTGATCACGTTGATCAGCACTTCCTCCGCAGCCAGGCGGATGTCGTGCTGGCCTTCCTCGTCTGCCCCGGCTTCCCGCGCGGCGCGCGTCGACAGATCGAGCAGCTCGGCGAGCACCTCGAGCCGGGCGGTAGTGCGCGCCAGCCGGATGAGGGTCACGGAGCGGAACGGCCCCGGGCGCAGGGCTCGATCAGCCCCGGCGTCGCGCCGAAGACGAGCGCAAAATCGGAGGGAGAGGCCGCCGGCCGCGATCCCTGGAACACCGGCGTTCCGTTTGTCCCGCTCACGCACAGATCCCCGATCCGGACCGGAAAGCGTCCACGCAAGTCCGCTTCGGCCGGACCGGTGCGCGGCGAGAGCGCCACCACCGCGCCGGCGGCCCGCTCACCCACCGCCACGGCCACCGCCGCCAGCTCCTTCTTCTTCGCGACGTCCGGCTGGCCCGTCGCGAGTCGAAGCTCCGCAAGCCGGAGGGAATCGTCTCGTACCTGGACTTGCCCGACGAGCGTCAGGGCAGTCGCAGTGCGCTTGGTGCCCCCCAGCATCAGGGTCACCATCGCGCCGCCGCCGGCCGGCGTCACCGTCACCGACTGCACTGCCACGTCGGAAACCTTGCCTCCGCAGCCGGGCTTGACGGCGCAGGGCAGGAATCCGGCCAGCGACGCCTGGATTCGCTCGGCGATGTCCTTTCCAGGCACCGTGACTTCGATCGGGAGTTCCAGCCCGGGCAACGGGGTCCGGCCCGTGCCGACCGCGAGCGCGTTCCGCAGGCTCGACACGCGGACGACCGCACGAAGCCGCTGCTCCACCGAGTCCTTGGCGCCGGCGGTGGCTGCGCGGGCGGTCACCGAGGCCGCCACGGAGTAGCGACCGCCCCGGGGAAGCTCGGCGGTAAAGGTGGTGGCGTTCTGGGTCGCGACGAGCTTCTGCCCGCCGCTGTCGGTCACGCTGAGCGCCCACTCCCCGGCATCGAGGCCCGAGGTCTCGATCAACAGCTGGTCGCGGTCGGCCGCGCCGCCGGCAAGCTCGATCCAGGCCTGGCCGCGGGCCATGGTCGCCGCCTGCGCGTCGGTGCGGTTGATGGTGGTGCAGCTGAGGGTGGCCTTGGTGTGCCAGTAGCCGCGGCGCGCGGTGGCCGTCGCGCTGAGCGTGAACCCCGCGGTGCGTGCCTGCTTATTGGCGTCGGGCGTGACCGCGGACACCGAGCGCGCCGACGAGACGCGCCAGTCCTTGCCGCAGGCCTTGCTCTGCTCGTCACCGGTGGCCACCTCCTTGAGCTCGAACGGCTGGCCGCGGTTACCAGACACCTCCCGGAAGTAGCGCGAACCCGCCGCCGCGAATCCGTCCACCCAGCCATTCCCCGTCACCGCGGCGTCGAACGACGGCGCCGAACTCACTGGAATTCGCACCGGCGGGAGGTCGGCCGGTGGCGCGCTCGGCGCGGGGGCCGGCTCGGGCGCCTTGCCGCCGGCACTGCTGCAGGCCAGCGCGCCCGCCAGGAGCATCGGGACGAGGCGAATGCCCCGGGAGGTGCGGATCATGGAGTCGCTCCGAGCAGCGTGGTGATCTTCAGGAGTAGCCGTTCCATTTCCACCGGCTTGGTGTCGTAGTCGTCGCAGCCCGCCTCGATGGCGCGCTCCCGGTCGCCAGCCATGGCGTGCGCCGTCAGCGCGATCACCCGCGCACCGGCAATTTCGGGGTCCGCCCGCAGCCGCCGAGTCGCCTCCCACCCGTCGATGCCCGGCAGGCTCATGTCCATCAGGATGAGGTCGGGACGCTCGCTCCGCGCGAGTTCCAGCCCCTGCTCCCCATCCTCCGCGACGACGACGGCGTACCCGCGCCGGATGAGGCGCCGCGAGAGCATGTCGCGGTTGAGCTCGTTGTCCTCGACCAGCAGGATCTTGGCCACGGCTAGCCCCTCCCGGCGCTGGAGCCCGCCAGCAGGCGCTTGAGTTCACCCACGAGGACCGCGCTGTCGAGATGGTCCTTGTCGAACACCCGGGCCACGTGGATCGAGAGATGTTCCCGCTCGGCGGGCGTCAGGTCGTGCGCGGTGACCACGACGACCGGCACCTGCTGCCCGCCCTCGCGCGCGTGCAGGGCGGCGAGGAACTCGAATCCGTTCATTTCCGGCATCATGAGGTCGAGCAGGATCAGGTCCGGCATGCTCTCGCCGAGCGCCTCGAGGCCCTCGACGCCGTTCGTCGCCTCGCTCACCTCCCACGACTCGCCGACCAGCAGCTCCCGCATGCGGTCGCGCGCCGCCTCGTCGTCGTCCACGACCAGCGCCCGCCCGCCCTTCCCGTCCCGGCTGAACCGGCGGATGACCCGGATCAGGCGTTCGCGGTCCACCGGCTTGGTCAGGTAGTCCGCCGCCCCGAGCGAAAAGCCCATGTTCTTGTCGTCGATGATGGTGAGCATCACCACGGGGATCGTCGCGAGCTCCGGGTCGGCCTTGAGCGCGCGCAGCACGTTCCAGCCGTCGCTGCCCGGCATCATGACGTCGAGGGTGATCACCGACGGCTTGAGCTGGCGCGCCAGCTCGAGCCCTTCCTCGCCGCCGAGCGCGGGAATCACGGCGATCCCCTCCTTCTCGAGGGTCCGCCGGACCATGTCGTGCATGGCGGGGTCGTCGTCGATCACCAGCACCATGCCCTTGGGGCCGGCCATGAGCGCCACGTGGTCCGAGGTGACGGGGCGCGCGACGACCTCCGCCGGCAGCACGAGCGTGAAGGTCGAGCCCTGGCCCGGGACACTCTCGACGGTGACGGTGCCGCCCATCAGCTCGGCGAACCGCTTGGTGATCGTGAGCCCGAGCCCGGTGCCGCCGTATTTCCTGGTGGTCGAGGCGTCCGCCTGCGTGAACGGCTGAAACAGCCGGTTCAGCTGCTCGGGCGTCATGCCGATGCCGGAGTCCTGCACCGCCAGGCGGATCCACCGGCGGCCGTCGATCGCTTCCGTACGCACCCGCACGGTCACCGTACCCTGCTCGGTGAACTTCGACGCGTTGCTGAGCAGGTTGAAGAGCGACTGCCGCAGTTTCGTCAGGTCGGCGTGGATGTTTCCCACGTCGTCCGGGCAGTCGATGACGAGCGTGTTCTGCTTCTGCTTCACCACCGGCTGGATCGTGCTTACCACGTCGTCGAGCATCCCGCGGACGGCAAACGTCTCGAGATAGAGATCCATCCGCCCCGCCTCGACCTTGGAGAGGTCGAGGATGTCGTTGATGAGCTGCAGCAGGTGCCGTCCCGCCCCGTGGATCTTCCGGAGGTCGGGCACCAGGTCGTCGAGCTGGCGCTCCTCGGCCTCCTCCTCGAGGATTTCGCTGTAGCCGATGATGGCGTTGAGCGGGGTGCGGAGCTCGTGGCTCATGTTGGCCAGGAACCGGCTCTTGGCCTTGTTCGCCACGTCCGCCGCCTCGCGCGCCTGCCCGAGGGCGGCGTTGCTCTCCTCGAGTTCGCGGGTCCGGAGCTTCACCTTGTCCTCGATGGTGGCCACCGTCTGCCGGAGGTCCGCCGCCATCCGGTTGAACGCCCCGGCCAGGGCACCGACCTCGTCGCGGCTCCGGACCTTGACCTCCTGCGGCCATTCGCCCTCGCCGAGCCGGGACACGGCGGTGTGGATGGCGCGGAGCGGGCGCAGCATGCCGCGCGTCAGCATGAAGAGGAGCAGGGAGGCGCCGAGGGCGACCAGCAGTACGATCGGGATCAGCCCCTCGGCCACCTGCCGCGAGGCGGTCTTGGCCGCCGCCGCAAACGGCGCGTAGGGCGTGGCCGCCGCGAGTACCCCGACGATCGAATCGGTGCCGGCGGCCCGGATCGGCCAGTAAAGCGTCCAGTCGTCCGTGCCGCCGACGACCGGGTTGCCGTCGGCCAGCACCAATCCGGCCTGCGACGGCATCAGGGAGAGCGCCCCCGCCGTCCGCGTGGCGGTGTCGCTGGTGGCGAGCCGCACCGCGCGACCGCCGCTCACCCGCTCCGCGATGCTGAGCCGGGTGCCGGTCAGGCGCGACAGCTCCACCAGCAGCGCGGACACCTCCGCGTTGCCGAGGATCGGCTCATCGCCCTTGTAGAGTTGCGTGGCGAGCGATTCGGGCGGGGCGGAGGGACCGGCGTCGAAGGCACGCGTCGCGGCGGGCGCCAGCCGCCAGGCGCCCGGAAACCGTTCCTCGAAGATCCGCTGGGCAATGCCGAGGTTGGTGGTCAGCTGCTGGCTGGCCTGGTGCAGCTGCAGCTGGACCAGCTCGGCGTCGGATCGCTGCAGTGCAAACCAGCCCGTGAGCGCCAGGGCGCCGATCACGACCGCCGAGACGACCAGGGCCACCTTGGTGGCGATACTGCGGGTCTTGACCACCCGGACCTCCCGTGCAGGATCACCGCGCGCGGACAGAAGGCGTGAAAGTACCGGGTGCCGGACGCCCTCGCCAGAGGGATTACCTTTGTGCGATGGGCCGCCCGACGCCGTTCGACCTCGTCTTTGCCGAATACGCCGACGACCGATTTCCCGACATCCGGGGCGCGCTTGACGGCGCCGGCGCGGACCCCCGCGATCGCGACGCCTTCCTGGTCACCCGCCCCGTCATGACCCTCCTCCGCGAGCTCCGGCCCGACGAGGAGGACGCCGGCGAGGGCGTCCTGGAACTCACGGCCCTGCTCCATCACGCCTACCTGCACTGGGCGGACGGTCGGCGGAGCCTCTTGCTCCCCGCCGCCGATGCAAGGATCCGACTCGTTCCCGGCGCGGCACACACCGCGCTGCCGACGGGGGCACCCTATCTGCAGCTGCCAGAGCGTTTGGTCTGGGCCTCGCTCGGGGCCGGGGGTGCATGGGAACCGCTCGACGGCTGTTTCGTCCACGAGGGACCGCAGGGCGGGCTTCGCGTGCTGGGGGTCTTTGGTGTGCATCCAGCGCGGATGGGATTCACCGTCGCGGAAGCGGCCGGGCTTCCAGGCATGCTGACGGCAAGGGCGGACGGATCCCCGCTGTTCTCCCCTGCCCTTCCAGGCGGCGAGTTGGCGGGACTCCACGCCCTGGTCGATCCCGGCGAGTTGATCGAACTTGCAGGCAGGATGCTCGAGGGCGCGCCGCGCCTCGCCCCGCGGACGGAGGAGACGTGAACGACCGGATGGACAAGCGGGGCGTCGCCGATGCGCTCGAACAGATCGCGTCGTTCATGGAGCTGAAGGGAGAGAATCCCTTTCGCGTCCGCACCTTCCACACGGTGGCCCGGGTCGTGAGCGGGCTGCCGGGCACGCTGCGCCAGGCGCTCGACGACGGCTCGCTTTCCGCCACGAAGGGCGTCGGCCCCGCCACGCTCGAGGCCGTCCGGGAGCTGGCCACCACCGGTCGCTGCGGACTCCTCGAGGAGCTGCGCGACCAGGTCCCCGCCGGCCTCGTCGAGATGCTGGCCATCTCCGGGCTCGGCGTCGCCAAGATCCGCCAGATCCACGACACCCTCGGCATCGACTCCCTCCCCGAACTCGAGGCGGCGGCGGCCGACGGCCGGCTCGCCGGCCTCCCCCGCTTCGGCCAGAAGACCGCCGACAACATCCGGAAGAGCATCACCTTCCTCCGCCAGGCCAGCGCCTTCCGCCTGGCCCACCACGCCGCCGAGGAATCCCGCGCCCTCGTCGAGGCGCTCGCTCGGGTGCCGGGGGTGGTGAGCGCCACCGCGGCGGGCGAGGTGCGGCGGCGCTCGGAGGTGGTGCGGGAGCTCGTGATCGTCCTCGTGGCCGACGTGCCTGCGGCGGACCTCTTCACCCGGCTGGGGCAGGTGCCCGGCGTGCACGAATTCGCCGGCCGGGACGAGCGGCAGGTGACGCTCCGGTTTACCGGGGGCGCCAGCGCCCAGGTGATCGTCACGCCGCCGATCAACGCGGGCGCGGTGCTGGTGCAGGCCACCGGGAGCGAGGCCCACCTCCGGGAGCTCGAGGAGCGGGCCAGCGCACGGGGTTGTTCCCTCCGCGGGGCGGCGCTCTGGCGCGGCAGCGAGTTCATCGCCACGCCGGATGAGGAGACCCTCTACCGCGCCCTCGGCCTCGACTGGATCCCCCCGGAGCTGCGTGAGGGGGGTGGAGAGTGCGAGGCGGCCGCTGGCGGGGGGCTCCCCCTCCTGCTCGAGCCCGGCGATCTACTCGGATTCCTCCACTGTCACACCGAGTATTCCGACGGATCCAACACCGTGGTCGACCTCGCACGCGGCGTCCGCGAGGCCGGCTACGCCTGGGTCGGCATCACCGACCACAGCCAGTCGGCCGCCTACGCCGGCGGGCTCTCGCCCGCCTCGCTCCTCCGGCAGCGCGAGGAGATCGCCCGGGTGCGGGCCGAGCTGCCGGGCTTCGGCATCCTGCACGGCGTGGAAGCGGACATCCTGGCGGACGGGCGCCTCGACTACGAAGACGAGGTCCTGGCCGGACTCGACTTCGTCATCGGATCGATCCACAGCCGGTTCAACCTGAGCGGCCCGGAAATGACGGCCCGCGTGCTGACGGCGCTCGACAATCCGTATCTCAGCATCCTCGGTCACCCCACCGGGCGCCTGCTGCTCTCCCGGGACGCCTATGCCATTGACCTCGAGGCCATCTTCGAGAAGGCCGGTCCGCTCGGCGTGGCCATCGAGATCAACGCCGATCCGCACCGGCTCGACCTCGACTGGCGCGTGTTGCGCGCGGCACGGCGGCACGGCGTCATGATCTCGATCGGCGCCGATGCCCACAACCTCGCCGGCCTCGCGAACGTGGAGTTCGGCGTCGGGATCGCGCGCAAGGGGTGGCTCGGGCCGGCCGAGGTGCTCAATACGCGGAGCGCCGCGGACTTCCTGGCCTTCGCGCGGGCCAGGCGCCCGTAGGTGGCCCGGGAATCTGCCGCAGCCCGCCGTGCCCGCGCGGGGCGGGTGCTTGCCGGGCTCGAGTCCGCCTATCCGGAGGCGCACTGTGCACTGGTGCACGCCGACGCCTTCCAGCTGCTGGTGGCCACGATCCTTTCGGCGCAGTGCACCGACGTGCGGGTCAATCTCGTCACCCCGGCGCTCTTTGCGCGGTACCCCGACGCCACCGCCCTCGCGAGCGCGCGCCAGGAGGACGTTGAGGACGTGGTCCGCTCCACCGGATTCTTCCGGAACAAGGCGAAGAACCTGATCGCGATGGCCCGTGAAGTGGTGGCGCGCTACGAGGGGCGGATCCCGGACGAAATGGAAGCGTTGCGGGCGCTGCCCGGCGTCGGTCGGAAGACGGCCAACGTGGTGCTCGGCAACGCCTTCGGGCGCAACGAGGGGATCACGGTGGACACTCACGTCGGCCGGATTGCGCGGCTCCTCCGGTTCACCGCCAAGGAGGACCCCGAGAAGGTGGAGCAGGATCTCATGACGCTCTTTCCGCAGGACCGCTGGACGCTCTTGTCGCATCTCCTGATCAGCCACGGCCGGGCCGTGTGCATCGCACGGCGCCCGCGCTGCGACGCCTGCGCCATCGCGGTGGATTGCCCGAGCGCGCGGAGAACCGCGCGTGGCTGAGCCGCGCCGTGCGGGCGCCCGCCCGCTCACCTTCATCTTCCTGACCGTCTTCCTCGACCTGCTCGGGGTCGGCATCCTCGTACCGGTCATCCCGTTCATCGTCGCCGAGTTTCGCTCGGATGCGCTCACGGTCGGACTCCTGAGCCTCACCTTCGCCGCCGCGCAGTTCCTCGCGAGCCCCGTCCTCGGCGCCTGGTCCGACCGCGTCGGCCGCCGCTCGGTGCTCCTGCTCAGCGTGCTGGGCACCGGGGTGGGCTACTTCATCTTCGGCGCGGCGCACACCCTCTGGTTGCTGTTCCTGGCCCGCCTCATCGACGGATTCACGGGCGGAAACGTCTCGACGGCACAGGCCTACATCGCCGACGTCTCCGCGCCGGCGGACCGGGCCAAGAACTTCGGCCTCATCGGCGCGGCTTTCGGGCTGGGGTTCATCGTCGGGCCGGCGCTTGGCGGCATCCTGAGCCACTGGAGTCTTCGGGCACCGGCCTACGCGGCGGGCGTCCTGTCGCTGGTGACCGTGACCATCGGCTACCTGATCCTCCCCGAGTCGCTGCCCGCCGAACGGCGGACCCGGACGCCGTTCCGGCTCGCCGACCTGCACCCGCTCAACCACCTTGGCGAGGCGCTTCGCCGCCCCGGCCTCGCACGCATCTTCGCGGCGTTCTTCGCGATGAACTTCGCCATGTCGGAACTGCAGTCGAATTTTGCCGTCTACACCCACGCGCGCTTCGGGCTGGGCCCGCAAGGCAACGCGCTGTTGTTCACCCTGGTCGGTGTCGTCGGCATTCTCGTGCAGGGCGTGTTGCTTCGCCGGATCTCAACTGCCGGGCACGAGCGCCCCATCGCGATGGCGGGCCTGTTCCTGATGGCGCTGGGATTTGCGTCCACCGCCCTCGTCCCGTCGGTCGCCTGGCTCTACCTGGCCATCGGCGTCCTGGCCCTCGGCAGCTCGGCCGCGGGGCCGATGCTCACCAGCGAGGTGTCGCGCAGCGTGGCGGGCTCCGAGCAGGGCTGGGTCCTCGGCTCGATGCAGTCGGTGGCGAGCCTGACTCGCATCGCCGGCCCGCTCTGGGCCGGGCTCGCCTTCGACCACGTCGGGCCCGCCGCGCCCTACTGGACGGCGGCGCTCTGGGTGCTCGCCGGGCTGGCCGCCGCGTCGCTATCTTTCCGCCCGGCCGACCGAGCCGAGGCCCACACCACCTGACCCACACCCCACGGACTCCCTGATGAAGACCGCCACGATCACGACCAG
>Ga0326726_10004463_pt1 | contig 12764 bp, 12 predicted proteins | sample MHFenrmetagenome_2_FD_207603 | JGI IMG/M metagenome (GOLD analysis project Ga0326726, IMG submission 207603) | Lab enriched peat soil microbial communities from Michigan Hollow, Ithaca, NY, United States - MHF15MN | ecosystem: Environmental > Terrestrial > Soil > Wetlands > Peat | place: USA...
AATCGTCCCATTGTTTGGTGCATAACAACAGGGGGAGGATAGACACTTATTTTATATCTCTCAGAGTTAGTACTTTGTTTGGGGGAGATTTATTTCTATTATAGATCAGATGATATACCTATTGTCAGGATAAAAGCACTTTTTGTCTTTCCACCTCTTGTAATCAAAGTTACGAATTCTCCAAAAATGGTATTATTAAAACAGTAAGCCCCGGAGCTGATTCCGGGGACTTACACTCGCTGCATCTCGTGACATGAACTGTCACCGTGCTGAATATTTTAAACCAAAATTAAAAACCTCTGGGGCCAGAAAAAAATAAATTTCAATTTATTTCAATCAGGAGATGCCGCTTTTTAATTTTAGCACTGATTATTCGAAATACTTGAATTCTTCTATCAATAACCTATAAATTTCTTCTCTGACCTTCTTGGTCAGTTCAGATATTTCGGTAAAAAGAACATTTATATCATTTAACGCATTTAATTCGGCATATTTACGAATCTGAATTAAGCCAGAATACGGGGTTAAGAAAGACGCATAATCAAAATACTTGAAATAAGGTTCATCTTGCAAACCTACATCATAAATAAATTGTCCTTTACAATAATTTAAATTCCATTTCTTATACAATTCCTTTATTTTTTCGACCAATAAGAAAGCTAATTTATGCTCTTTTACAACCTCCTTATCAAGTACTTGTGACCAAAAAGATTCAGGATTTGTGGGACAAAGTGGGTTATCAACAAAAATCTCTGGTGCTCCTGCTACTGGATTATTTTCTTCAAACTTTGTAACAACACAGCGATTCTCAGCTAAGACAAAAGAAAAGCATAATGCGTACCAGAATTTTTCTAGGTCGGGATTAATTTGGGGTATCCAAATATCGGACTGATTTGCCCAAATTGGGTATCTCCCTACTACTGATTTGCCAATACAAAACCAAGTTAAAATTGATTTGGCGGATTCTAAATCATAAGAACAATATCCATACTTATCAGGTGGTCCACTAAAGCATTTTAATAAGTTAATCTTAATCATCCTGTTATCCAAATAGAACCATACACGATCAGGTTTATTTGATAATCTATCGGAGGGTTCTTGTTTTGTCCTAACAGGGGTATTATCATCCATAAAACCAATAAATTGACCGTTTGAATAGCCATAGGGAGCTTTAATTCTGTAATGCCGATCATCCTTAAGTGGGAATCCACTTATTATGTTTTTGCCATTTTCTTCAATAGTGGGATTCCGATAAAGATTAAGTCGGGGTTGCTTAACCATGTCATTTAATCTCCTAATCAATGGGAGAGTGTCTTTAATACTTCCTCGATCTCTAAAGGTTATTTCTGAACCTCGAACATTTGAATTTTTAATTATAAAACTAAGTTCTTCTTCATTCAGATTCCAGTTTATTTTTAGTTCTTCTCGCTTAAGGTGAGTATAATCAATTAGTTTAATTGCATTTGTTCTACTATTATTTGGTGAAAATTGCCAAATTGTAAAGGCTAGTGGCCAACGTCCGTTCAACTTGAAAAACTCACAACTTGTTATGATAAAGCCATTTATATATTCAAAATGGCTATCCCATATTTTGCGAAAATTTATATACGTAGGACGCGGAATTAACCACGAGGTTGGAGTGAATATTAGCACTATTGGTTCAAATTCAGGGTTACTTTCGACTTGGTATTTCGCAATGTTTAATATCTGTGCAAGAAAAGCCAAATAACGTTCTTTCCCTGCATCTTCACCAGTAAGGTTTAATATTGAATCGTGTATTTGGTAATTTGAATCCACATTTTCACGTATAATTTCGTTTTCATCTGTATTTTTATACGGTGGGTTCAACAAAAATGCCAGCGGCTTATCAATAGTAAGGTTTTTCAGTTTTAGGTTTTTTCCCAGTTGTCCCAAGTATTCTTTTGCATTGCAGTCTAGAAAGTTTAATCCTTTGTTTTCAGATGTCTTCGGGATAATAGTGAATCCGGTTTCAATATGCCATGGATCAATACGCATACGGCGTTCGATAATCCTTAATAAATCGGGTTGTAATTCCGAAATAATCTTATGTTTCAGTTTGCCCCTCCAACTCGAAATAAGGTTTCCGGAACCTCCTGCAGGGTCGAACCAAATATAACGTTCATCGAGTTGTTCAGCCATCTTATCTTTCGCAAACCAAACGGCAAACTTGCTAAGATTAATGTCTGTAAAGAAAATACCATGTTGTTTTACATATTCAGGGTCAATCCGAGCCATAACTTCATCAAATCTGCTGAAATAGTAATCTACTGTTAATCCTGAACCCTCATTAGTGAATATGTATCTACTTTCTACGAATTTCTTGAATTCCTTATATTGAGATGGTTTAATACTAACTTCCTCACTAAATTTCTGCCCTCTATACCCAATTACTCTTATCTCAGAGGAATCCTCATTTGTTGAAACCGTAGAGGTAATATCCCAAAAGGCTATAATAGAATAAAAACAATGAACCGCGTCAATTGGGCGTTCAAAAAAGTTCTTCAATACTTCAATTTGTTCAATGAAATTTCTGGTGTTGATTTGGAGCCTTTCAGCGTCCGTATGTAGAAGTATATTGAGGATTTCATGAGCCTCGATTAAATAACTTTTTGCCGTCCCCTTAAAATAATCACCAGATAAGTCATTTGGCTCTAACCAATAAATGGCTGAATCCTGAATCAGTTTCTTTTCAGTGTTTGGTGTATTTTTAGCGTTCTCCCGACCAATGGTACTTGGCGCAATATTGGGATCTGATAAGTGAGCCAATTTTACTGGAAACTCAGGTAATTTGTTTACTTTCCATATACCCACAAATTTGTGAGCAATTACAAATACGATTGAGTATGCTAAACCATATTTTTTGTGGTAGTGCATTGCTTGATAAAATCCTTCCAACCAGGACGTATGATGGGTTTTGCATTCAACTAATATTTTGCCCTCAATGTAAACATCAGCCCCACATGCAGATGATTCACTTTTGAATTTATCCTTAAACAGCTTTTGAAATAAAGGAAAGATTAATGGACGTTTTGCGTCTTCACTTTCTTCACTTTTTAGATAATCGATGAATTGTTTTATTTCTTTATCATATGTAACTTTTACTGCCATGAGATGGGATGTATATTCAGAAACTTTCAGGTTCGAAGTAGAATTGAGTGTCCAACATTAAGAAACATCTGATATTTTTATTGCTAAGTTAAACAAAAACGTCATAATATATTTGACCACCTTAATGCCGGATTTCCGAAATCTGAGAGTTAAGAAAATGATGTATTATGAATCTCCAAATTAATAGAGTTGTACTGATTGATGTCTTACTACCTCCCGCATGCTAAAAGGAGAGTGCCGCCCTGCGAAGGTCATTTGACGTAAGTCTTAAAATTTACGGGATAATAAATTTCAATTAAACAATACCAATTATGCGAAAGCCAAAGAAGTTTCGTAATTTTATATTGAAAAAATTGTTGAAGCTATACTTATTGCTTACGTAAGAAATCTGGAGGTTTTCATTGGACATGGCAATAAGGAATACTTCACGCTGTATGGCGTGGGGCTTCCTTTTCATGTCCAGGGCTCTCCAGAGCCTCTTGCGTGGAATAGGTTAGTTCCACGCTTCTTTTTGACCATAAATTCCTCTTATCTGGGATAAAAATAAAGGTTGTCGAAAGACTAGGATAATCGTGAATGATCTATATAATTCAAAAATCAAGACTAATGGACACAACTGAAATGTTTATAGAAATTGATCAAGCAACTGCAGCATTCGTAAAGTTGGTCGACCTCGCCAAAAAAGAAGGTATTAGAGAGACTTCTTTATTTACACAAATCAAGCGAGTGGAAGGTCTACTGAAACGCTTAATAGATTGTTATGGTTATCACACTAAATGGGAGAAGTCATTTTATTTAATAAAGGTTAAATGGTCAGCATCCATTGGAAAACAAACAAAAAAGGAATCAAAAAAATTAATCAATCCTTCTATAGGAAAACCTCTTTATAGTGAAGAAGATTTATATATACTATTTGCGAAATATCACGAGGTTGACCTTCAATTTGAAGACAAGAATGATAATGATTTAGAGATTAAAAAAATTGCTGAAATAGTAGAAGACTTTGAACATCGATTTGAATGTAATTTTGAAGAGGTCACTGTTGAAAATAGAGGTAATTATCATTTACCCGATTTTGACGATAAGAAAATATATCTTCATTATTTAAATATGAAATATTCGAGATAAATATCCAGATTTGCTCTGCATTTTGAACAAGGGAGCATTATGAAAATATAGAACCTCAGCATTACCTCATCATATCACTTAAGGGATTTTTTTTATATATCCCTGCGAAGGTTCTTTGTAAAGCTTATATTCTTTGGGAGATATTCTCATCACTTCCATAAAATCTTTATCTGTGAATACTTGCGTTATTGATTTGGACCAATCTTTAACTGAAGAGAAAGGTATTAGTTTCTCGATATATTCCTTTTCATGAATTAGATCTTCTGCAGACATAATTTCCAGCAATTTCCGGTACAAAGAATCTTTATTTCCTTGAAATATCAATTTGTCCTCGGGTATTTGAGGGTTTGTAATTGTTCCCGGAGACAATGCTTTCCCTTCATTTGGATCACGATCAAAGTCAGCTGTTTTTACCCACTTATTATATTGGACCTTATGACTGTCGCAACAATATTTTGCCGTATCTAGCTTAGCGTAAAATATTTTTCTACAAAATAAACATGTCTTTACGATAAGCTTACTTTGATTTTTCCTGTTTTTTATTTTCATACTCCGTAAATTTTTAAATATTTTCCTATGTCCATTTACGTTAATTACTGAGTTTATTTACGTAAATATTTGCCCTAGTGTTTGAATTAATAAAAACCATCGCGTCAAGCGGAAAAATCGCTATACTGCGGTTGTTTCATTTACGTAAATTTTACGTAAAAAGCTTGATGGATTTATCGTATATACTCATCGAGATCATTATGAACTCCACCAGCTTTATCAACTCTTTGTCTTTCTCTTGCCATCCGAAGAAGATAACCCCCTCTTCTGCGTTTTGATTTGTCCTTTGCCCCAACAGGTCTTCCGAGTGTTTTTCCGTTAAATCTAGCTCTTCTAATTCCTTCCTTTGTTCTTTCGCTAATAAGCGCTCTTTCAAATTCAGCAAAAGCACCAAGAATTTGAAAATGAAGTTTGCCGGCAGCAGTTGAAAAATCTAGGTTATCTGAAAAAGAGATGAACTTTATGTCCTTTTTGAGGAATTCATCAATCTCAAGAACAAGTTCAGTCGAACTTCTGGCCCAGCGGTCAAGTTTGTAAACAAGAACTCCATCATATTCATGATTTCTGAGCTTTGCTACAAGTTCAGCTTTTATCGGCCGGGACTTCCTTGTGCTCTGAACCTCAGAAAAGATTTCATATTGCCAGCCCTGTGAATTTGCAAAATCGATGAGCCTTAACTTCTGATTTTCCACGGTTTGATCAGTGGTACTAACTCTCACATAAATCGCTAGTTTCATGGGACTCTCTTATTTTCTTATTTATATACCACATTAGGAATCCTCCAACAAGAATTGAAATTGAGAAGATTACTATACTTTCAACAGGATCACTCGCTTCCGGGACTGATGAATATTTAGCTTCCATATTATTTGATTTTGAAGGTGTCGAAAATTATTCGGTACAAGTCATAAATGTTTTTTATCTTTCTACAAGTCTTTTTCCCTGAAAGATCCGTGTACCCTACTGCCTTATCCTTTGTTGACTCAAAGAGGTCTTTCATCCTCCTGTTATCAACGAAAAATTGAAGACCGTTCCACAGAGAGCGGTTTTGGGTTCTGAGCTGCTCATAAACAGAATTTGGAGACTTCGGTGGAACTGTTTTCCCTGTTATTTCACGATTTTCTAGGTACCCGACAAGATGTTCACCAATATCAACTCCTGTTATCTTCTGGCCTTTGAATCCAAAATTTGCATTTATTTCATTGAGGTACGTGGTGCCTTTCATGTCCTTAATCAGGTCCACTCCCGAGACCTCAAGTCCAATAGCTCTTGATGCCTTCACACATATTATCTGATCGTCTGCAGATAGCTGGACAAGCTCTCCGCTTCCTCCAAGACTCAGATTGCTCCGGAAATCACCTCTGGGTGCTGTCCTTTGATATGCAACGACCACCCTGTCGCCCATAACAACAGCTCTGATATCTCTCCCCTTTGATTCAATATATTGCTGAACTATAAAATCGGCCTTATTTTTAAGGAGCCCTTCTATTGTAGATATAGCGGATTTTCTGGATTCCATAAGCATGACCCCGGCTCCTTGGGAACCAAAATTATATTTGAGGATCAAGGGAATTCCCCCTGCTTTTTCGATTAGGAAGTCAATGTTGTTGACCGACTTTACATATAAGGTAGTTGGCGTTTTTATGCCATACCTTGAGCAGAGTTGGAGAGTATGAAATTTGTTTGCAGCTGCACGTATTCCTGAAGCTGTCTGTATGGAATAAATACCCAGATTTTCCGAGAGGTGCTCCACTACATAAGAATTGTAAATAAGATTATTACCAATCCTAGGAACTATCGCATCAATTTCACGAACAGTAATCCTTGTTGCTGTTTTTGGTAACAGGTCATAGACCCTATCATATCCAGCTTCAACACTTGAGATTAAAGGGGAAAAATACACCGGATCAAGGACAATCATTTTATGACCGATCTTTTCTCCAGCTTTAATTATACTTTGGGTTGCATAGCAACCTTCTGAACTATTTAATACTAGAATATTCATATTATTGTTGCTTTACAATTAATGTTCCGTAATTATTTTTCCAACTTCCTTCATTAATTATCTCTATACCAGAGACTTTCCATAGGCAAAACTCTTCAGATTTTTCTCTCAAAACAAAAACAGATGTATTATTACTTAAAGCTCTTGCAACTTCAGCAAATACACCTAATCCAATAAAGCCATTAAGCTCAGAAACAATTACTTTGCTACAACAATCGACAACATATAAATAATCCTTAGAATCCCTTAACTCACCTACAGTGTTATGGGGACAAATAATGGTAGCTTTTGGAAATTTCTTCTTGAGAAATCCATATTCCTCCAATTCTTGTTGTGTCCCATATATTATTTTGCTATGGGCATAATATATATTATTATTGATACACATTTCAGTTTCTATTTAAAGTCAAGAGTGATTTTAACTGGTTTAATCTTTCAAAATTAGGCATATAGTATTTATTGCAGCCACTCACCTCCATAGTATCAATCTCTGAATCAACAACCAAAGACAGATCTAAAGATGGATAATAGGAGTCTAATGTAGTGGGGCCAGAAAATATGGGTGGATTCAAATGGTACTTCTCCAATTTGCCTATAGACCAAATCGCATTCGTTTCTCCTTTATTAGACATTTTCTTTTCAAGCAAAGAACAATCAGTGGGTTTCGCAAAATACTTTGTTCTCAAGAGTGCACAATTTTCACCCTTTTCATTTATAGGTGTTGGATCGCTCTTTGAAAATTGTTGATTAGTATCCCCTTGAGCTCTGAATGATCGCCAGTCAAATTGAACGAGGTAGTCGGCAATGTCTAATCCTTGCATCCTTTCAATTTCACTTGCATTGGCTTCAAGTAAATCGGATATAATAAAATGTCCATGATTTGCTAGCTCCTTTGCTTTTCTATTCCATTTGTCGTAACCGTTTAGGTCAGGAAAAAGAAAAACATTTTTCCCTTTTAAAGCTTTGCACTTATCAATGCTCAGATTACCAATACCCCCTGTTGCCAACCAATTAAACTGAGGCAAATAAACACTAGCAATTATGGCTGTTTTTTCGCTTTCAACTATAGCTATCGGTTTAACAGGATTAACCCTAATGAGGTGTTCCCCAAAAAAACATTGACTTAGTGTAAATTCAGGTTGCTTCAAAGATTTATGAACCCATGAAATATGGTCGTATGGAACTTTTACTCTTTTTCCCGTATCAGGATTGTATAGCATTATTTTGCCTGTCCTTACATTCCCTTGTCCATCTATTTGCCAAAATATTGTTGCTCCTGACCAAAGAGTTGCAGTACCAATGTAGTAACTGTTTATTACTTCTATGATAGTATCGCTATCAAATAAAGTTGTAAGCCATTTAATGAAGTTATTTTGATAGTATTTCGTGCGGCTATGTTTTAATAGCTCAACTGGAATGAATGATATAGGTTTTGAATTTGGCACAGGTTTCATCAGATTCCAATTTCCGAATTTATTGTTTTGTTCTTGTTCATGATTCATTTTAGCGTACCCATCTTTATAAGGATTGAGATGGTAAGCACAATTTATTTCTCGATCGCAACGCCCATAACGCTCTGGCAAATAATCCCCAGTTATAGAATTGATGTATCGAACAAAACGTTTTTTACCGCATTTCGGGCAAAGGTGTTTTTTACTTCCTGTTTTTAATTTGTATTGGTATTCATTTACCATTAGTGAAAAGTGTGAAAAAAGTGATGCTCAAATAAAACTTGTTTTAAAATACTTCCCTCATCTTCGAAATAAAAGCCACATTCCCAATATTCTTTTTTTCAATCGTAATACTGAAAGCCCCTAGCCTTCTGATGAAATTTGATTTGTTGACAGGTTTATACCCATCATCCATGCAGAATAATCGATAATCCCGGTAAAGTTCTTTGATCAATTTATATTCTGTCGGGCTGGCTAGATATCCTGAATCGTCAATAAATAATCTGACACTATCAGATTGCTTCTCATACTCTAAACGGGCAAGGTTTACCGATTCACAATCAGAGAATTGTTTCTGCAATAAAAGTCTTTTAAGTCCATCCAAAATAAAATTGAAAACGCCGGATAATTCATTTTTAATAATTTTTTGTGCCAACTCCTTATCCTGTTCTCCTTCCGGGATGGTCACATTGAAGGGAACAATTAGGAATCGCCTATAATAGGCAGAGGTATGTTCGACGTCATGTGGTAATATATTGCAATTAAAAATGAGTTTTGCGTACTGAGTAAGCGTAAATGGCTCTTTATAAGGCAATCGTGCCTCAACTGGTTCGCCGGAAACCAATTGCTTAAAAATGGATGTTTGAAGGGAGCCATTAATTTCGCTTGCATAGTTTAATAGCTTGTTTGCAAGCATTGCCCTAAAATATCCGTTTTCATTAGTAAGACTCTGCAGTGAATAGCTGGAAACATTCTTTTCCCCGAATAAGGCGTTTACAATGTCATTAAAGACTGACTTCCCATTTGCCCCAGGGCCATACAGCAATAGAGTTTTTTCAAGTTTCAGAGTAGATGGTTGAATAAAAACATACCCGAGATATTCGAAAAGTACTTTTTGACAGTTTTTATCCGGTAAAACTTTGTTTATATATGATTCGAAAATAGGTGCTTTCGCCTCAGGATTGTATTCAAAAGTCAACATATGAGTAATAAAGTCAGCCCTGTCGAATTCCCTTATCCGTGTACCGTAAGGACCAACTTCAAAAGTTCCGTTTTTAAGGTTTATAAGAACTTCCTCCTTTGACTGCTCGGGTTTTGGTAAGTATGCAGTTGCAATAAACTGTTTGAATAATTGCTCTCGGAATTGGAAATATCGTGCCTTAAATTTATCTACTCCTAATTTTTCAGCTGCCTTACCTAAAAAAGCCTTAATTTCTTCATCGTCAAATAAGGTCCAATACGCTCCGTTAAATAAATAAATAAATGAATGATTTTTGCAGAGATCCCATTTATTAAGTTGAGCAAGTTTTAATACTTGCTCAACGGTAATTATTAGATAATGATTATTTAGGAGATTATCATTTTCTCCAATTTCTGCTAATTCTCTAAAATCTACCTTCTCTATTTCTCCCATCAATTTGTATAATATATGAGAATGTGGTGTTGGTTCTGTAGTATTAATCAATTCTGAAATATATCTACAGATTCCTAATGGCTCTAAGAGGGTATCATTAAATTTAATCTGCACACCAGATGACTGGGAAATTACTCCTTTCTCCATGACATCTTCTCTATTTGTTTTTCCCATATATTATCCATTCTTGGAGGGCTTTCTTCGAAAAGAATAGTTTACGGCCGCCTCGTCTCTTAACAAATGGGATTTCATGACGCGAAGAAAAACGATACAAAGTATGTATACTATAACCTGTTAGATCGCTTGCCTCCTTCAACCCAATCAGGTCAAAATCTTCCTTCTTGATCTGTTTTGTGTCTATATTTTTTAGTACACTATAGACTGCGTTTGAGATAATGCTTTGGAGTTCCATTTTTGTGTTACTTTGTAAAATAATATAAAGGTATACGGTTGAATATCAATCTTTCCCAAATAAAAAAGGTTGCATTCAGCAACCTTTTTATTTTATTCAAACATTTATTAAGGTTTGTTAGTAAAATTTTTGTGTGACTGTACTTCTTATATACTTATCGTGTTCAGTGTTCAGGTCATCTGGATAATTAAAAATTAATAAGTAATCTTTATTTTTATCTGGATATAAATATTGCAAAATTTGGTAAAGTAATTCGTCCTTTACTTTACTTCTATTGAATTTAATCGTTTTGTTATTAATCACTTCCTTGTGACTAATTATTCTTTCAGGTATTCTCTTTAAAATCATTTTTAATGATTGTGTCTCGGAGGAGAAACTAATATCAGAAATTAATGGTTCTCCTTCTTTTACAAAAAGCTTCTTCATTATATCAATGAAGAAAAGCATTTCATAATCAGTTTTATTATTTTTCCCCGTCCACTTTGATTGAATTATTTCATTTGCCTCTTTCCACCATTTAAAAAGTTTTTTTCTTTTAAAATCAGATGAAATGTTTTCTTTAAGTATGATATAATAAAATTTCTTGAAAGAAAATAAACGAGCTAATTTAAATATCGAGAACGAATCAACATAGAAATAATCTTCTTTTTTATTTAAATCCGAAAGTAAGGCAATGAGTTGCTTATAATCTATGTTAGAGGCTTCAGCTGAGAGTGGGAATAGTGCATTATACATTAGTTTTTTAAATATGCTAATTTGAGTTTCATTTAAGTATTTACCTAAGTCAACGTTAATTTGGGAAGAGAGATCTAATATGCTGTCATTGGAAATATTATAGACTATTTTGAGCTTTTCTTCCTCTGATAATGCATAGTTTTCATTGAGTTGATCAACTTCAATTTTAAAGCTTGCATCTGTATAAGCTTTTGCAATTGGAGAATAATTAGTGGTGTCAAAATTTAATTTAAGAGACGTTATATCCGCTGAAGCCCAAGGACTCATAAAGTAAAACCAAGTATGAATATTTATCATGTTAATTGTTATTAAATGCTTGATCTTCAAAATCTGAAATAGCATCCAGCCCTAACGATTTAATATAAAGTTCGGTGGTTTTAAGATTTTTATGTCTTAGCGATTCTTTAATCATCATAGGGGTCATACCTTTTCTGAACATAAATGACGCATAAGAATGCCTAGCCCAGTAAGTTGTTAGTCCCTCAACCTCGATTTGTTTCCCAAGTATTTTCAGATCCCGGTTAACTTTCTTTCTCATTTTTTTGATCCTGTCAAGTTTTTGCTGTTCCGTTTTGTGTTTGTTTACATCGAGAATTGGCAGTAAATATCCACTTTCAGTATTGTGATAACGGTCCAAAATATCCTGTATTTCTGTACGTATCGGGAATGCAACTCTAACAGGCCTTTTCGCCATTTTCTTGCGCTCATAAATAATATGTCCATCCTGTAAATTTTTTGCCGTTAATAATGATATATCAATAAAGGATATTCCACGACCAAAAAAGGAAAAAACAAAAATATCTTTCGCCAATTGGAGATAAGGATCAACATCATTACGGAGCAATTTCTCTAACTTATCATTATCCAATGCTCTGGGACTTGTTTCTGTACTAAATTCTGATACTTTGAACTCATGGAATGGATAATACTCCTCTCTTACCCATTTTTTGTTTATTGCATATCTATATAAGGCTCTTAGTGTTCGCATATAAAAGCTTATAGATGTGTCCTTTACATCTTTTACTTTTAAATGATCCGTCCACTTTTCAAGTATTTCAGGCGTCAGATCTCTAAGCTGTAAATCTGTTTTTTTCCATGACTTGAAGGCTAAATACGAGGTCCTATATGCGTCTGAATTACCAATCCTACCCGACCGTTTTAGTTCATCTATTCTGTTTAAAAATGCATTGAAAACTGTTGTTTTTGCTTTTTGAGTCTTACTATAAATTTTTATAAACTGATCTGGAGTATAATCCCGTATTCCATCTTTAACAAATTGCTCATGTATTTCCTGCACCTCTGCTTTCTGCTTAATCAAATAAGCATTTATCTGAGTTCTCGAAGGAATCTTTGCGGAGTAATTATTCATTACAGTTTCAGTTTCAACGTCCCATTCATCTTTATAGCAATTGAATCCAGTAAAAATGTATTTCCTATTGTTACCTGAGGTGATACGCAGAACGATCGGGTGTCGTCCATCTTTTCTTTTCTTAATTGAATGACAAATAAATTTTACTGTACTCATAGCTGGTATCGATGGTATACAGTTTAGTATACAGCAAATATACAAAATATTACGAAACAATACAAATTAAAATACTGTAATATTATATTATTTAGCTGTTTATCATACTAATTACAAATTATTGCGATCTATTGGCATGTGCCTTACAAGCAGAGGGTCGGGGGTTCGAATCCCTCATCGCCCACAACATAAAAGCC